>Ga0210044_10001259_pt1 | contig 38647 bp, 48 predicted proteins | sample CryGey13umfilter_2_FD_183959 | JGI IMG/M metagenome (GOLD analysis project Ga0210044, IMG submission 183959) | Groundwater microbial communities from aquifer in Utah, USA - Crystal Geyser 4/9/14 3 um filter (SPAdes) (version 2) | ecosystem: Environmental > Aquatic > Deep subsurface >... | reverse complement strand
GCTTCCCAGTGTTCCTCGGCTTCCGCGACAAGGTGGACATGTGAAGACCGATACTGAACGCCTCGATGCAATTGGTGAGCACGGTCTTTGCATCTCTCGGCACGACGTGCTTGGTCCTAACGGTTGGGACGAGCGTTGGGTTTGCCACTACCAAGATCGCATGGCCGTGGCTCCTACCATTCGTGAGGCTCTTGACGCAGCAGTCTTGGACATCACAACAGGTGGACAACTTCCAAATTAAATTGAAATTACCTGTTTACAGCACGGCAATTTCACTCTAAAATCTAATCACGGTCAAACAACGACCGCAACCAAACTTGCTGAGGAGTTATCAAATGGCAACTGAAGTCAAATACAAGTTCCCCAAGGCGCTCGGCGCCTGCGCGGATAAACTGTTCGAGCTACGCAACAAGCGCTTGGCCGAGCAAAAGAAGGTCGACGAGATCGCAGCTGAAGAGACTGCGCTCAAGAATCACATCATCGAAAACCTGCCCAAGTCCGAGGCGTCTGGTGTGGCTGGTAAGCTGGCCCGAGTCACTGTCGTGACCAAGCAGGTTCCTCAGGTCAAGGACTGGGACGCCTTCTACAAGTACGTGAAAAAGACCGGCAGCTTCGACCTCATGCAGAAGCGCTTGACCGATGCGGCCATCAAGGAGCGTTGGGAAGCAGGCAAGGAAGTTCCGGGTGTTGAACACTTCAACGCCGTCTCGGTCTCCATCAACAAGGTCTGACCATGACCCGCATCAACTGCGTGCCCGTTGAAGAGCTCCATCAGAAGCATCTGGTGGCCGAGTATCGTGAGCTGCCACGTGTGTTCAAGTTGGCTGAAGCTGCCGCCAAGCGTGGTGGCGTCACGGCTCCTGATACGTACACCCTTGGTGCTGGTCATGTGAAGTTCTTCTACAGTCGTCTCAACTACTGCCAACAACGCTTCAAGCAACTTGTGGCTGAGATGATTCGCCGCGGCTACAACCCGCAGCACACCGAGTGCCCAGCAGTCTCAGTGCCTGTTGGCTGGTTGCAAAGTTGGTCGCCCACTGAGGCAGACCTGCTGATCAATCGCCAGCGCATTGCAGACCGCATGCCGAAAAGTTGACGTCAATCAGGATCTTGGGGCGCTGCTCAAGGTTCTGATCTTTTCAACCAGCGCAGTGCTAGTACACAAACAACCTAAGGAACCATGATCATGGCTACAAAGAAAACCCAAACCACCGCTCTCGTCAAATGGGATGAGGAACTTGCCAAGCAAGCTGAAGTTGCTGCAGGCATGGAAGCCAACACTGGCGGCGGACAGTTCTTTAGCACCAAAGGCGGCATTCTGTCTTGGCAAGATGCTCCGCTTCCCGGCAACCAGATGGCCGTCGTCATCTTGGACTCGGTCCTCGAGAACGTGTTCTATGAAGGTCGCTACGATCCGGACGTGCCTCAAGGCCCGACCTGCTTTGCCTTCGCTCGCGAAGAAAAGACTATGGCACCTCACACCATCGTTGTTGAAGCAGGCAATGCTCAGCACGATCAGTGCGCCGGCTGCCCCATGAACGAGTTTGGCACGGCTGAGGTCGGCAAGGGCAAAGCATGTCGCAACACGCGTCGTCTGGGCATGATCCCGGCAGGTACGTTCAATGCAGCAGGCAAGTTCGAGCTGAATGAAGACGAGGACCACTACGAGACCACGGCTGTCGGCTTCATGAAGCTGCCTGTCACGTCCGTCAAGGGCTACTCCAGCTTCGTCAAGCAGGTGGTTGGCGCTCTGCGCCGTCCTCCGTTTGGCATCGTGACCAAGGTCAAGATCGTGCCGGATCCCAAGAGCCAGTTCAAGGTCGTCTTCGAGCCGATCATGAACTTGCCTGACGAGCTGATGGGCGCAATCATGAAGCGCCACGAAGAAGTCAAGTCCACCATCGACTTCCCCTACCAACCGGCTGAGGAAGAAACTGCACCGGCTCCAAAGCGTGGTAGCCGTGCTGCAGCAAAACCTGTGGCCAAGCGCGGCGCCCGCAAGTACTGATCCTTTGCAGGAGCCTTTGCCCGACGTGCTGAACTACCCTTTGGCCGTCGGGCCTTTTTGACTCAGGAGCAACAATTATGAAGAAACTAGCGACGAACCCAGCGCTCCAGTCTTGGCTGGCTCTGAACGACGTCCTGCGCGAAGCTGATGAGCCTGCGTGCCAAACCCTCCTGAAGGAGGAGCTCAAAGGCCGTAAGCGCAAGCAATTCATCAAGCGCATTCACAGCCGATTGAACAAGGTCCGTGCGGACCGTGAACGCATGGAGCTGGGAGCATCATGAAACAACCTAAACCAGTGACCGTTGACTTTGAAACATTCGGCATCGAGGGCAGACCAAAGTATCCTCCAATGCCTGTCGGCGTGTCCATCAAATATCCTGGCAAGAAGTCCAAGTATTACGCTTGGGGCCACCCAACTGGCAACAACTGCTGCTGGTCAAATGGAGCCGCTGAATTGAAGAAGGCGTGGGCGCACAAGGACGGCGTCCTCTTCCAGAACGGCAAGTTCGACGTTGACGTGGCTGAAGTGCATTTTGGTCTGCCTATTCCTGCATGGGACAAGATCCATGACACTATGTTCTTGCTGTTCCTCGACGATCCGCATCAGATGGAACTTGGCCTGAAGCCATCGGCCACTCGGCTGCTTGGTCTGCCTGCTGATGAGCAAGATGCTGTCGGTGAGTGGCTCATCGCCAACCAGCCGGTCAAAGGAGTCAAAATCAGCAAGAGCAAGTCGTCTGAGCACTACTTTGGCAGGTACATCGCCTATGCGCCTGGTGACCTTGTCGGCAAGTACGCCAACGGCGACGTCGACCGCACTGAGGCCATCTTCAACCTGCTCTGGAAAAAGACCCTTGACCGAGGCATGATTCCATCATACGATCGCGAGCGCAAACTCATGCCCATCCTGCTGGAGATGGAGCGCCAAGGCCTGCAGATGGACCACAAGCGTCTGGCCGATGATGTGGCCATGTACAACGACTGGCGAGTCAAGATCGATGCCTGGATCATCAAGACCCTCAAGGCAGATGCAGACATCAACCTCGATTCAGGTGCTCAGTTGGTTGAGGCCATGGTTAACGCCGGCAAGGCTGATCCTGATCTGCTGCCCAAGACGCCAACAGGTAAGTTCCAGACAAACAAGGAAGCCCTGCTGCAAGGCGTCACTGACAAGGTGCTGCTGGCCGTCCTCAAGTACAGGACCCAGCTCAACACCTGTTTGAACACCTTCATGCAGCCATGGCTTAACACAGCCAACGCATCTGGTGGTCTGATCTTCACGACCTGGAACCAAATCAAGTCGCCGTCTGGTGGCCACAATGTCGGCACGCGGACTGGCCGGCTGTCATCGACACCGAACTTCCAGAACATCCCCAAGGAGTTCGCCGCCATCTTCCACCACGAGGCGCCTGAGAAGAAGCTGCCCAAGTCTCCCTTCAAGGAAGTCTTACCGCCACTGCCCAAGGTGCGCAGCTACATCACGCCGTTCAAAGGCGAGATCTTCATCGACCGAGATTACTCGCAGCAAGAACCTCGCATCTTGGCCCACTTCGACGGTGGCGCCCTGATGGACAAGTACGTCGAGAACCCTTGGATTGACTTCCACGACTATGCCAAGGCAGAGCTCGAGAAGATGGGCAAGTTCTACGACCGCAAGCCAGTGAAGAACACCAACCTCGGTCTGATCTACGGCATGGGCGTCGGCAAGTTGGCTGAGCGCAACGGCATGACGGTCGAGGAGTCCAGCGAGTTGAAGAAGGCCATTCTGATGCTCTACCCTGGGCTCAAGCAGATGTACAGCGACATGAAGCTGCGGGCCAAGAACAAGGAACCCATCCGCACCTGGGGTGGTCGTGAGTACTACTGTGAAGAGCCAAAGCTCATTGATGGCCGCATTCGCGAGTTTGACTACAAGCTGGTCAACGTGCTCATTCAGGGTTCAGCTGCTGACTGCACCAAGGAGGCGATCATTCGCTACCACGCGGCCAAGCATCCTGATGCCAAGATCGTCCTCAACGTGCATGACCAGGTCACGGTCAGCGTGCCGAAGAAGATCCTCAAGCCTGAGATGGAAGTGCTGCGCAAAACAATGGAGTCGGTAGAGTTCGACGTCTCCATCCTGAGCGAGGGAGCAATCTCCGCAACCAACTGGGATGAACTCCAGGACTACGACAAGAAAGGCAAGGTGCTCTAATGGCCACCAAGAAAGTGATTCCAATCAAGCAGGCCACCAGTTGGTCATTCAGTCGGTACAGCGACTACAAGCAGTGCCCATTGAAGTTCAAGCTGAAGCACATCGATCGCATCAAGGAGCCGCCGAACCCAGCCATGGCTCGTGGTGCAGCGATCCACACTCTGGCTGAGGAGTACATCAAGGGCAAAGGCCGTACACTGCCGCCTGAGCTGAAGTTGTTTGGTGATGAGCTCAAGGCGTTGCGCAAGCAGTTCAAGAAGTCCATCAACGGCATGGTGGTTGAAGATAACTGGTCCTTCACCAAGGATTGGCAGGAAACCGAATGGGACAACTGGATCCACTGCTACGTCCGTATCAAGCTCGACTGCGCCCACCATGAAGGCGACGACATCCTCATCGTGACTGACTGGAAGACAGGCAAGTTCCGCGCTGAGATGAATGAGGAGTACGTCGAGCAGCTTGAGCTTTATGCCTTGACTGCTTTGCTGTTACATCCGCACCTAAAGGAAGTTCGTCCTCGCCTGGCCTACCTTGACCAAGGCACGGTCTACCCAGATGCTGACAAGCCGCTGATCTTCACGCCGAAGGACATTGACCGCCTCAAGAAGGTCTGGGCCAAGCGCACGAAGGCCATGATGAATGACACGACGTTCGCGCCGCGCCCCAATGACAAATGCCGCTGGTGCTTCTTCAGTGCCAGCAAAAACGGTCCCTGCAAATACTAAGGAGAAGCAAAATGGAACATGTGATGATTGACCTCGAGACTCTTGGCCGCCGCGCCGGGTGCTCCATCCTCTCGATTGGCGCTGTCGCCTTTGACCCAAAGACCAAAGAGCTTGGTCCTGAACTCTATGTGGTTGTGAACCGCCTGAGCTGCTTCAAACTTGGCCTCCATGAGGATCCTGAAACAGTCAAATGGTGGGATGGCCAGAATGCCGAAGCCAAGAAGATCCTCACTGAGGTCGACGGTGGAGGAGAGCATCTGCGTGACGCCTTGAACAAGTTGACTGAGTACCTCAGCCAATTTGGTCTGAAGAAAGTCAAGGTGTGGGGCAATGGTTCAGACTTCGACAATGCCATCTTGGCCAACTGCTACGCGGCCATCGGTGGCAACCAGCCGTGGGACTTCTGGAACAATCGCTGCTACCGCACCCTGAAGAGCCTGCAACCTCAAATCAAGCTGGCCCGCCAAGGTACCTACCACAACGCGCTTGATGACGCCAAGTCGCAGGCCACCCACGCGCTTCAGTTGATGGGGTGACAAGATGGATGAAGTCGATCGTCAACTAGACCGCGACGCTCCATGGGACGAAGCGATGATCAAGAAGACACGTGAGGAGGCGGCCAAGATACCAACTGGCAGGCCTGGTGATTGCGATCTTTGCGGCGAGTGGTCTGGGCGCTTGGTGAATGGCGTCTGTGCTCCTTGCCGTGATCTTCACAAGCTCCCATGAAAGAATCAAAGATCGAACGTGATGCCATCGACCTGGCGTGGAAACACCTCGGGATCGTCGGCTCAAAACTCGTGACGCCGGGCGACACAGGGTACCCAGACAGAATTTTCTGGATTCCCGGTGGTCGTCCGTTGTTGATTGAGTTCAAGCGGCCGGGCGAGGAGCCTGAGCCAAAGCAAGAATACATCCACGCTCAGCTCAAGCAGCTGGGCTACCAAGTAGAGGTACACGACAATGCAATCAGAGCTTTTTCCGCAGTCATCGAAGCCGTGGCAACCACACGCCTATCAAAAGAAGGCCGTCAAATTCTTGCTCGAGCACGCAGCATCTGCTCTGTTCTTAGATCCAGGTCTGGGTAAGACTAGCATCACACTGGCTGCTATCAAACTGCTCAAGCAAAAGAAGCTGCTGGACAAGGTCCTGCTCATCGCGCCGCTGCGAGTCTGCTACAGTGTGTGGCCCAAGGAGGTCAGCAAGTGGACTGACTTCGGTGGGCTCAAGGTAGCGGTGCTGCATGGTCCCAGGAAGGACGAAGCATTGAAGTCTGACGCAGACGTTTACGTCATCAATCCTGAGGGTCTAGACTGGCTCCTGCAAGCCAAGAAGACCAAGACTGCGCAGGGCAAGACCAAGGTCGAAGTCGATCTGCGTCGTTTCAAGAACCTGGGCTTTGACACTCTGGTTGTTGACGAGCTGTCCAAGTTTAAGCACACCAACACCAACCGCTTCAAGGGTCTGAAGCTGGTGCTCAACACCTTCCGTCGTCGCTGGGGCCTGACTGGTTCACCAGCGTCTAATGGCTTGCTCGATCTGTTCGGCCAGTGCTACATCCTCGACCAAGGCCGCACGCTCGGACCGTACATCAGCCACTACCGCATGAAGTACTTTGTGCCGAGCCATGACGGTTTCAGCTGGAACATCCGTGAAGGTGCTGAGGACGAGATCTACGAGCGCATCAATCCACTCGCCTTGCGCATGGCGGCTGACGACTACCTCGACATGCCGGCTCTCATCGAGAACAACATCCGTGTTGACCTGCCATCTGATGTCATGACCATGTACAACCAGCTTGAAGAGGATCTCATCGCCAAGCTTGACTCCAAGGTCATTGTTGCCTCCACGGCAGCAGCTGCCTCCATGAAGTGCAGACAGGTGGCCAACGGCGGCATCTACCTCGACCCTGAGGTGCAGGCGTTGATCAAGCTGCCCAAGTCCAAGCGTGAGTGGGTGAACCTGCACACTGAGAAAGTTGACGCACTGGCCGATCTGATCGATGAGTTGCAAGGCAGTCCGCTTCTTGTGGCCTACGACTTCGAGCATGACCTCGATCGCTTGCGTGAGAAGCTTGGTCAGGACGTGCCCTACATCGGTGGCGGCGTGTCGGCTAAGCGGTCAGCTGAGTTGGAGCACCTTTGGAATGCTGGCAAGCTGCCTGTGCTGCTTGGCCACCCACAAGCCATGGCGCACGGTCTGAACCTGCAGGAGATGGGCAACCATGTCTGCTGGCACTCTCTCACTTGGGACTACGAGCTCTATGACCAGTTCATCCGCAGGGTTCTTCGTCAGGGCAACAAGAGCAAGAAGGTCTTTGTACATCACATCATGGCCCGTGGGACGGTAGATGAAGTAGTGTTGGCCGCTGTGAAGTCCAAGCGCCGTGGGCAGAATGCTTTGTTCGACGCGCTCAAAAAATTGCGCAAATAATTTGAAAATAGGTGTTTACAAGCCCATCGTGGCACACTAAAATCTAATCACGGTCAACGCAATGGTGCTTGACCGAACAAACCTTGCTGAGGACCCTACCATGACGACCAAGACCTACACCGCCCGCGACTCTGCCACTTCAGCCCTGCGTAAGCTCGGCCTTCAGGCTCGCGATTACAACCTCTTCATCACGAAGGTTGGCGACAAGTTCGAGTGCAAGCTCGGCGCAGCTGCCGCCCATCTTGAGTCTTTGAAGAACCCCAAGCCAGTTGTCGCTGCCGCTGCCGAACCTAAGGCCAAGGTTGTTAAGGCAGGTCGTCGCGCTGCCGACACGGTTGTCGAAGTCAAGCCGAAGAAGATGGGCATCTCTGCCACGGCGCGTGAGTTGATCCTGTCTGGCAAGACTAACCAAGAAGTCTGGGAAGCACTGAAGCAGCAGTTCAACCTTGACGACTCCAAGAAGCACTACCCTACTTGGTATCGTTGCGAGATGAAGCGCACTGGTCTCCTGCCCAAGGAAGCTTGATCATGAGCGCGCTGAACAAGGCGGCTTTGGCCGCCGCTCTTCTCATCTTGGTTGGTGTTGTTGGCCACTTCGATGCTGAGGACGCTGATGCCCAGCACGAGAACTACTGCTCCATGGTTGCCACTTGGAAAGCCGAAGCAAAAGCCGGTGTGCCAGCCAACAACCGCACTGGTTGGCCTCCGTACGATGGGGAATGCAAATGACTATCAGCAACCCGGACACCATCGAGATTATTGACGAGAGCACGCACGAGGAGATTCGCTTCCAGCTGTACATCGACGGCGGTAGGCGTGCTCTCGTGAGCAAGAAGAGCGGCACAGTTCAGCTTCACTGGCAGGTCTATGGACCACAGTACTGGCCTGAAGCCAAGGTCTTGATGCAAGGCCTTCTTGAATTGTCCGTCATCGCTGATCAACTTTCTGGAGATAAAAAGAATGGCAACTAAGAAGCAAGCACCGGCGGTCATGCCGTGCCACGACCACAACAGACGCACCTGCATTCAAGTTGAGCGCAGCGCAGGTCTTGTCAAGTTCATTCCGCTAGACATCATTTTGGGCCTTGAGGTCCATTCGACGTCGGCGGATTCATTCGACCAGCGGTTCACGCCGATGGAAGGATACCCTGTTGAGAAGGCATGTCAGCTCTTCGTGAACTACAGCCAGACCCTCGGGGCGACAAAGGAGGCCATGGAATATCTTGGCCAAGTCATCAACGTAAGCAAACAGGAGCTCGAAATGGCTACCGCCAAAAAGCAAACCACGGCTGAGAAGCCGGCTGCCACCAAAGCAGCAAAACCCGCCGCCAAGAAGCCGGCAGCAAAGACGACCGAGGTTAAAGCCGGTCGCCGAGCTGTTGATCCGGTGGTGAAGAAGCCAGTGTCAAAGCCCGCCAAGGCTGGGGAGAAGAAACCCTCGGCTGCTCAGATGTTTCAAGATTTGATCATGGCTGGCAAGTTGACAGACGACCAAATCTTCGAGAAGGTCCAAGCCGAGTTTGGTCTGGACGAGAAGAAGCGTGGTTACGTCAAGTGGTACCGCAACCACCTGAAGAAGCAAGGTCAGAACCCGCCAGAAGCCAAGGTGGCAAAGTAACACGGTACCGAGGCGCCACCGACAAGGCGCCTCACCAATGGCATCCATCACGCAAAGGAACTATCATGCCCAAGTCCACTAAAAAGATTACCCGCGACGACCGCGACTACGACACCACTCAGCTGCATGAGGCAGGCCACGGCCGAACTCTGCACCGTGACTACTCCGCCCACTTCTGGCGCTGGAGCTTTGCACGTCGCTTTATTACTGCCAAGCATAACGTCCTTGAAGTCGGCTGCGGCGAAGACAAGCCACTCAGCAAGATTCTCACAGGCGGGGCAGCTGCTCATGTCAACCACTACACTGGCGTGGACCTCAACAAGCTGAAGCCTTCCAACAGCCAGCGTCTTCAGTTCCTGGGCGAGTTCAACTTTGTCGAGCGCTACAAGGAGCTCCTGAAGGCGCGTCCTGAAGGCTTCGATGTCGTGGTCAACTACGAAGTCATTGAGCACATGAAGGTCGAGCACGGCGCCAACCTGCTCAAGGCCATGTTTGCTGCCACCAAGCCCGGTGGTGTTCTGCTGCTCTCGACCCCGGTCTACGACGGCAAGCGCCATGCCAAGAACCACATCCATGAGTACACCGTGCCTGAGTTGCAGGCTGCCATTGAGAAGGCCGGCTACGTCATTGAGCGCCGCTTTGGCACCTTCATGGACATCAAGCACATCGGCAAGGTTGAGCCACAAGTTCCTGGCATGGACGGCAAGAAAATGCTGGACGCCATCAAACTGGTTCGCCAAGGCCTTGAGCAGTACTTTGACAGCGATGCCATCAGCAACATCTTTGGCTCACTGTATCCTGATCATGCCCGCAACAATCTGTGGGTGTGCCGCAAAGCAGCTGATGGCAAGCCCGTCAAGCCAGTTGTCCGCAAGGCCACGAAAGGAGCGCCGTTCTAATGATTGGAAATGTCGCTGAATTCCATGAGAAGTTTGACCTGCCTCTGGGCAATGAAGACAAGCTCATGCAAGACCCTGCTGCGCAGGAATTTCGTGTCAAGTTCCTCCAAGAAGAACTCGATGAGCTCAAAGAGGCTTTGGCTACTGGTGACAAGGTTGGCGCCTTCGATGCTCTGCTCGATCTGGCTTATGTGGCCTACGGCACAGCACTCTTTGCTGGCATTAATCCTGCTCAGTGGCACGCCGGCATGCACGCAGTTCACTCTGCTAATATGGCCAAGGTTCGTGTGGCCAAGGCTGAAGACTCGAAACGCGGCAGTGCGTTCGACGTCAAGAAGCCGGCAGGTTGGGTAGGTCCTGAATCTCGCTTGAAGGAAATTTTGTCATGGTAACTCGTAAAGGAACTGATATGAAGACCAAATCACTGTTGACTGCCACTCAACTGGCAGAATGCTCGACCGTCGAACTGCTGGAAGAACTCCAGTCTCGCGGCGGTCATCCCGGCGCTTTGGCTGAAGCTGCTCTGCTCTGCATCCGTAAGAGCCAGGACTACAACCAAGGCGCTGTGGACATGGATCCACACAAGATCGATCGCTCGTCATACTTCCCATTTGGCGCCGTGAGCTATGCTCAGATGCTCCATACCAAGTCTCAGCGCTTCAACTCGCTGGTCCTCAAAGAGATGCGTGGCCATGATGCAAACTTTGAAGGCCTGCGTGACACGGCGCTGGACATCATCAACTATGCCGGCTTCTTTGCCGGCGCCAATGGCAAGGACTGATCATGGACTTCTCAAGAACTTGGCTTGACGCCATCAATGACATTCTGACCAACGGTGACCCAGTGGCGCCACGCGGTCGAATGACCCGTGAGATTCCCCAACGCACGATGGTGGTTGACATGCGCCGCCCGGTGCTTCGTGTACCTGACCGCAGCCTCAGCTACAAGTTCATGGCCGCCGAGGCGTACTGGATCCTCTCTGGCGACGACCGCGTGGAGACCATTGCTCCATACAACAGCCGCATCAAGGACTTCAGCGACGATGGTGAACGCTTCTTTGGGGCCTATGGCCCCAAGATCGTGGCTCAACTGCCCTACATCATTGACAAGTTGCGGGCCGATGAGGACAGCCGTCAAGCTGGTCTGACCATCTGGCGTGAGTGCCCACCGGACACCAAGGACGTGCCTTGCACCGTAGCGATCTTCTTCAGCATCCGCAGCGGCAAGGTGAATGCACACGTGTTCATGCGATCAAGCGACGTCTGGCTTGGCGTGCCGTATGACGTCTTCAACTTCAGCATGTTGGCCCATCTGGTCTGTGGCCTGCTGAATGAACACCGCACAACTGCTGACGCAGTGAAGCCTGGTCGCCTCTTCTTGACGGCAGCCTCAAGCCACCTGTACGAGACCAACTGGGCAGATGCTAAGTTGTGCCTGGCCAGTGAGGTCCTTGAGCAACCTGAGACAGACATCCTGCTTTGGAACGACGCGCAGCACTTGATGAAGACCTTGGCCGCCTTGCGCGAGACCAAGGCTGGTGACGACCTTCGCTGGTGGGAGAACTAAGATGAGACTCAGCCGCGACGAATGGGCCCTCAAGCTGGCCTTGCTGACCGCTCAGAGAACAACCTGCTGCCGCCGCGCCGTGGGTTGTGTCTTGCTGAATGCCCGTGGCCATGTACTCTCAACCGGGTACAACGGCATTGCGGCTGGGCTTCCTCACTGCAATCACATGGAGGTTGTCACCGATGACGATGGCCACAACACCTATGTGGTTGAGGTCTTTCCTCATGCTTGCTCAGGGGCCAAGGCGCCAAGCGGCACGAACCTTGATGGCTGTCAGGCGATCCACGCCGAGCAGAATGCTTTGCTCCAGTGCCGAGACATGTATGCAATCCACACAGCCTACGTGACGGCCAGCCCATGCATGACCTGCTGCAAGCTGCTGCTGAACACGAGTTGCCAGCGGATCGTCTATGTGGAGGAGTACCCTCACTCGGCAGCCAAAGACTTGTGGACTGGCGCCGGAAGGGCCTGGGAGCAACTTCTTGTGGAGCTTTGATCAAACTTGAGCCTCAGGGATGACCCGAGGCAAACAACTAAGGCCTAGCCAGTAGTAAGTACTGGACTAGGCCTTTCTTTTCAATCCTGCATGGTTCCTGTTAGTCCCTGCCTACTTCGCGGCTCCCCGAACCTTCTCCCAGGACCTGCCGGCGACGTAGCCAGTCATCACGACGCCAAAGAGGGTCAGCACTGGCTCAGGAATGGCCAGCATCCAGGCCTTGAAGCCGGCTGTGAAGGCAGCAGCAGCTTCAGGTCTGAAGATGGTCAGGACTCCCATGGGTATACTCCACAGCAGTAGCACGTAGACCACATACAGGAACGATGGGCGTGCGCGGCTAGTCCATGGATCTGTGGACTGCGCTTCAGCAATGATGGCGCTGAGCTGGGTCTTCATCTCGTCCAGGTCACCCGACTGTTGGAGCTTGAGCAACTCCAGTTGAGCTTTGGCCTTCTGCTCAGGGTCTGGGAAGATCTTGTCAATGAGCTTGGTGCCAATGCTGAAGATGCCGCTGAGGGTGATTGGGTCCATTATGGATACTCCTTCCAAGGCAATTGCCAATGTGGACCGTCTTTGAATGTCATCCAGTCGCCACCCCACTCAATGGGGACCTGCAACTCGGCGGCAGCCTGCTTGACGGCAACAGCAAGCTTGTGATACAGAGGCCAGTCCCAGCGCACTGAGCCGGCCACGTAAGCACCAAGATCGACAGCATGCCCAGTCAGGTGGCGTGACCTCATGGTCTGACTGGCGCCAGCTTTGACGAGCTGTTCTTGGCGAGTCTTTGAGCGAACACCTTCGAGCACGGCAAAGTCAATCTCCGTGATTTCAATGGCGCGCTCAACAACCTTGACGAGGTCCGGGTGGACCCCAGCAAGGCGGTCTCGCGACTTTTTGCTGAGGTTGTAGGTCATGGCTTGTCCGCCTTCTTGTCAATCTTGTCTTCTATCCTGTCCAACTTGGCGAACAGGGCATTGACTGAGCTGGTGAACTCGTCTTTTTTGACGTAGGCCCCGGCCACCAAGACCTCGATTTCAGAGACCTTAGAGGTAAGTTCCTTGTCAGCAATCTGAAGATCCTTGACTGCTTGCCAAACAGCGTTGAGCAAGAAGCCAATCAACGCCCCGAATCCTGCAAGCAACCAGTTGACTATTGTTTGGTCCATGTTAGCAGTCCTTTGCGTCTGAGTATTCTTCAAGAGTTTTGATGTGTGCGTAGGCCTGCGCGATGAAGTTTGGTCCTTCAAGGCTAGGGGCGAATGAAATAAGATCTGTTTTGACAGGTCGAAGGTCGCCCTCAATTTTGTACGTGTCAAGATGAACAACAATCAAATTCTTGCCCCCGTCAAGTTTTCCTACGCGAAGATAGGCGTCGTGGAAAATTACATCAGTGCCAAATTGGCTCTTTAGCGTGGTGGTTTTGGTGAGTGCCATTTCTTTCTCCTTGGTTAATCAATAAAATTTCTGATACGAGACACCCTTCACGGTGTAACGAATCGTCAGGTCAAACGCCAACGCGGCGGCAATCTTAAATGTTCCGGCAGACCAGCTGGTCAAATCTTGGTACCAAGAAACACCGGGGTTGGCTGCGCAGTCTAATGACGCAATAGTTGTCAACGGCAAAACATACGGGGTGCTGCCAGTGTAGAAGTCATTTGGAAGTGCAATAGAAGTTGAACCAGCTGGCAGGACAACTCGACCTTCGTAGTAGGTGCTGTTGTTCGGCGATTTGTTATAGCCTACTTGCACAAACTCGCTTGTTGAAGTAGGATGCATCACCAATGGGAAAATATCAGTCGTGGTCGTGTTACCGTCGACTAATGTTCCTTGCCCGCCTGTTTCCAAGTAGACCATAAACTGAGTCAGACCATCACCATGGTTGTTGCAAATCTTTGAGTAAATTGGGCTAAGTGTTAAATCAATGGCCACGGTCCAGTTTGTGAATGTGTTGCCCGTAATCTGAATGTCTTCGCGAGCAGCGCCGGCATTGTCGAACACGACCCCACTACAGGCAATAGCAACACCAACAAAGTAGTTGTCCGCGATGATCGCGTGCGCGCTGTTGCCAGTGCCAACTGCCGTGAACCGGACGCCAGCTCCATTTGTGCCAGCGGTGAAAATGTAGCAATCACGAACTGTGAAAAGATCTGGGCTGCCGACGCTTACACAATCCATTGCGGCGCCGTCAAGAATCATGTCTGCAAACACAATTTGAAGACCGCGACTACATAACACGTTGTAATAATGGCCGAAGATCAAACCGTTGACAAACGTAAATCCTTCAGGCCTGCCTTCGGCTCCGCCACTGTAGTAGAACCCAGAGTTAATTTCTACGCCAATGGTGTTGGCAACTGATGAAGTGTTGTCATTAGTTGGGTTGGTGACCTTCAGGTTTGTGAAGAAGTTGTTGACAGACTTTCCTGCGACATTGATGCCGCGACGGCAATACGCAATCTGAATGTTCCAGAAATTGGTGTTCCAGCAATCTAAGAACTCCATTGCGGTGTCGAACTTGGTGATGGTCAAGTTCTGGATACACCCAGCGATGTATGCGTAATTCACCGACACGCCAACAGCAATCGTAAATGTGGTGAAAAACTTTGCGCCAGTGCTGATGATGCCAGCATTATTCTGGCCAATCAAACGGAAGCCACTAGTCAGCGGACCAAACGAACCTTCAACCGCAGTGCTAGTGGGCGATTCGTCAACGATGAACTTGAGTGCAACCTTATCTCCAGTGGCGTCAGTCCAACCATTGAAGTCAGCGATAATGTCCGTGCAGCCATTACCAAACAAAGATCTACCGCGGCGAAGGTAGATAGGTTTATTGATTCTCAGTTTTTGGTTGTCTGGAAGTTCAACAGCCTCGACAAAAGGAACCAAGTCATCAAGAGCGGCTTGAATATAGACAGAGCAGTCTGCGGTTTCAAGATTTGTACCTGGAGGGACGTAGTCCCATAAAGATTTACGTCCGCCCATCCACTCTGCAACAGTCATGGTTTGCGTGTTGGTACCAGCCGCCTTGTAAGTGATGTTGGACGCCGAGGCAAAGTCCGTAGTACTTGCTGATGAGTAAATGAACGACCCATTCTTATTGCGCACAGTCACCGAACAGTTTCCGCCGGCGTAAATTCTCGACGGAGTCCCATTTCGCACTGGGTAACCCCCACTCGTGCGAATAGGTTGGACAGCTGGGATGGTTAAATCAGGGTCCCAATAAACTGCGATTGGCGACGTCTCAGGATTTTGGTTCGGCAGACCAAAATAAAGATACCCGTCGTTAAGAGGGTTGCCATCCACGTCGGTAAAAACAGGGTAGGGCGGGTTGATAGAAAGCGTTGTCATATCTTCTCCTTAAAATCATTCGCCTAGGGCCTTGCGGACCTTGGCACGGGTTTTTGCATCTTTGATGCCTTTAGTCATCAGACGGAAACTTGTCATGATAGGGGCTGGAACACCAGCTGTACCGCTAATGGCAATGTCCATCATGCCTGCTAGCACACTGGCCGTATTGCTTGTATTAACAGCACCAGGAGGCGTCGTCAAAACGTCCTTGGCTACGTCGTTGATGGTACGGAGCTGCTCAGCACCTTTCTTGCCAAAGACGAAGTCAAGTTTTCCAGACTTATCAAGCTGGCTGATGACTCGGTCAAGTTGCTGAGGAGACAAAATGGCGTTGCCAAGTTCATCACGACTCGCTCCCTTGGTGGCCTCATCACGCAAGAATTTGAGCGTACCACCTTGCAATTCTTTCCACGCCTGTTGGCCGTTAGGACCTTCAGTCTGGAGCAGGCGGCGAACTTGGCGCACAGTGTCAAGCGACGTCGATGGGTCAATGACTGAGCGGCGAAGCACGTCCTCCATTGCAATGGCTCGATCATTTGAACCACGCTTTTGGCCAAGCAGGTTCTTCACCAGACCAATGTTCTCGTAGTCATTGGCAAAGCGAGCACGAGCCGCCCGCGCCTGCTTATACATGTTGCCACCAAGTCCTTCGGTCGAAGCATCAATGAGACTGCGCATCTGAGAAGCTTGCATGATGTTCGTCGGCTCGGCATTTGTGGCACCACCGATTGAGCGACGGAACAGTTCTGCCGTCTTCAACGAGACAGGTTGGGCTATCAACGTGCCGTCAGGCGCCTCGGTAGCCACGCCAAGCTGCAGGGCCTTAGCTCGAGTTGCCTTGAGGACGTTGGCAACCTCAGCCTCTGGAGCATTATCAACCAGATGCTGGACCACAGTATCAAGTTTGACAGGAGCTTCCATCTCGCCGGCCTTCTCAGCTTCCTTGTACAAGGTACGGATGCGAGTCTTGTCGCGGGCTGCACGATCACGAAGCGCCTTGTCCACGGTCAGTCCAACAGAGCGCAAATCAGGAGCCTCTGCTCCAGTCATATCAATGAAGGTCTCAAGGTTCTGTTGGAGCTGCTTGTTCTGTGTGGCAAAGCGCTCGCGAATAGGCGCGCCCACTTCAGGCAACTTGGCAGTTTCGCGCTCAAACCGCTGCTGCTCAAATTGACGCGTCTTTTGGCCTTCAGTCAACTTGATGGGCACGGGTAACTCATCGGCCTTGGCCTGGCGCAGCGTAGCCATGTCAACACCTGCAGCGCCACCAGAACCAGGCGTGCCGGGAGTAGGTTTCTTGGCGGCTCCAGGCATGATTGGTTCAACGACTTTTGCCACCGCTTGGCCAGCGCGTTTAGTGGCCTGGACAACAGGCGCGGCCACACGACCGGCAGCTGCCGCAGCGACAGGTGCCGCCATCTTGGTGCTGGTAGCAACGGCTCCGATAGGACCAACAACTGGAATGACAGGAGGGACGTTCTGGAGTACCTCGCCTACGGCCTGTACTTGCTCTTGGCCTGACTGAGTGCGAGGCGCGTAGGTCAATGCCTGAGCTCCCTGCATGGCAGATTTCTGGACCAGGTCAGCTGCTTGCTGGCTGCCGAACTGGCCAGACAGGATCTGTTCAGCCAGACCTTTCAGCGTGCCACCGATCAGACCAGCTGTGCCGCCAACAGCTCCAGTGCCAATTGTCAATGCAGCCTCACCAGCGCCGACGATCTTCTCGCCAAGCGATGGTTCGACGTATCCTTGCGTCGTACCAGGCACAATCGTGTCTGGGATCTGGTTTGAAACATCTTGGCGGGCCTTGACAAGCACGGCAGCCAAGCGCCGAGCGGCATCAAGGTCACCCGCCTTGTCGGCGTTGACCAAGGCCAGCTCAAGTTCTTGGAGTGTTGCCATTAGCGGGCTCCTTGTGTGTACTTCTTCACAAGCGCGTCAATGTCGCCACCAGACGTGCTTACGGCGGGCGTGTCAGGGATGGTCTCAGGTAGACCAGCTCGTGCCGTCATGTTCTTGCGCGCCTTCATGGCCAAGCGCTGGGCTTCTTTGACGTTCTCAAGCAGACGCTCGGGAGACTGTTTCAAGCTGAAGTTCTGCAAAGCTGCCTGAAGTTTGTCACCTTCGGCGTTGGACAGTGCACCCATGCCCTTGATATTCGGGATCTGGGCCATGAAAGCCTGTGAACCAAGCGTCTCCACCAGAGCCTCAAAGTCGGCCGTGTTTTGGCTGAGAGTGGGCATGCGAGACGACACTGGACCGGCTGCAGAACCAATCACACCGATTGGCGTCTTCAAGATGCGGTCAGCTGTGTTGAGCATGTTGTCCATTTGGCTGCGGGCAGACTCAAGGTCAGCAGCTTTGGCGCGAACCTCATCATCTCGCTTCTTGACCATCTCTTGCAACTTGAGTTGGTTATCTTCGCGCTTGATCTGGTTGCCCTCACGAGCAATCTGAGCATTGAGGGCGGCAATCGAAGCATTCTGCTTGGCGATCTTGATGTCCTCTTGAATCTTCGTGATGTCCCAACCTTTCTTCTGAAGGTCGAGCACGGCGCCAGACTCGGCAAACTTGGCCTCGACCGCGGCTTTCTGGGCTTTGGCCTGAGACTCAGTCAGTTTCGACGGCTGCAACTCAGCCTCGCGCTGCTCGCCTTGAAGTTTGGTGAATGTCTCTGTGAACTTGTCAGGTCCCATGGCAGAAGCAAGGAAGAGGCCGGTTGAGGTCTTGGCAGTCTCAGGACTGGTCTTGATCAGGATACCCAAGTCCTCAAGGGTCTTGGCCTCACGCTCCTGACCTGAGTTGCGATAAGCAGTGGCCTGCTCAGTCAGTAACTGCTGGGCAATCTCAGGCTTGCCGGATTGGAGTGCGGCGTAGACTTGTGTGGCCTGACCCAAACGTGAATCCTTCTGCTCGGTGCTGAGCACATCATAGGTGCGTTTGAAGTTCTCACTCAGACTGGGGTACTTGACCATCATACTGGCCAAAGCAGACGGAGTCGGGTTCTTTGACAAGGTGCCAAGATCAGCCTCCATCTGGGCCTGAGTCTCGCGAGCTTTCTGCAGGTCAAGAGCTTTCTGCTCTGCCAGGTTGCGCTGAGACATCATGTTGGAGATGTTGAGTGCGTTCTGAACACCGCCCATGACCGACTGGGTCGGGTCGGGTACGTTAAGCATGTAGTTGAATGGTTGTGCCATGTTAAAACACCTTCAGAGCTTTGAGCGTGGCGACATTGCCAATGGTACCGCCGATATTTCCCCACATCTGAGCTTGAGCTTGACCCTGGGCCAAAGCTGCACCAGCAGCCGCCTGACCTTGTTGTGTCAAGGCATTGCCGATGTTGGCTCCGGTCTGCTGAGCTGCCGCAGCTTGACCTGCAGCCGACGCTTGGCCAAGACCTGAGATGGTACCAAGTTTGCTGAACTGAGATTCGATCAACTGGCTCAGAAGTTGTGGGCGGAACTGGGCAAGAGTAGCTTGCACGTTGCCGCCGCGAAGACCTCCAGTCGCCGAGGCGTTTTGCAAAATGGCATTTTCGCCTTGTTGCATCATCGACTGGAACTGAGGAGACGACTCAATGCCTGCAATCGCCTCACGTTGAGCCGCAGGTCCTGCAAGACCAAGAAGACCTTGCTGGCCTCCAATTGCCGATTCACCTGCTGTGACGTAGGGCGAGAGCAACTTTTGAGCGGCATCAAATTGACGTCGCTGCTCTTCAATTGATGCTTGGCTCGATGCCGTTTGTGCACCTGCAGCAGTCGACGCGGCATCAGACTGTGCATTGCTTGCCATCACACCTGTGATGACTGACCCAGCCACGACGGCCGTTGCGATTCCACTCATTGGGATTCTCCTTCAATTAAATTGATGCCAGAAAGGGCAAGAGCTTGGCGGTAGTCGACCGTGACCTCTTCTCCTTGACTGCCTCCAACGCAACCAGCAATGCGGCAAATGGCCACAAGCCAGATGTCACCACTGGCGTCTTTAATAAACTTGGCATTGGGGTTCTTGGCGTGGTTGGTGTACCGCCCGGCAGGTGTGCGCATGCCATCGATGCGTGCCGGTGCTATGACTTCGTCTTGCTCAACTGGGGCGCTAAGGAACACGCCCTTGCCCTCAATGGCTGAATCGCGCACGGTGAACTTTGGCGCAAAACCACTTGGCATTTGAATTTGGTCATGGGGGTTTTCAGACTGGGCGCGAACAGCCGCGGGAGTAAACCCGGCCAATCGAACTACAAGTTCAAAGTCCTCTCGGTCTTCACGACGGTGGTAAGTCTCAAGTTGCTTGGCTGCTTCAGCGTGGGCCTGCCATGTGGAACTCTTGTCAAGAAACATAGCCTCAAGCTTATCGATGTCGCGCTCGCCAGTGGAGTAGACATTCTGCCAGATACAAGTCTCGAGCACGTAGCCAAGTTTGCGGCCAGGCTTGCCAACAAAGATCATTGGTGCTCGCAGCACTTTGGTCTGACCATCGTCACCGACCATGGCAACTGCGCCAGTCAACATGATGTTGAGGTGCTCAAACCGTTGGGCGTGGCCGATGGCGAGAGTGCCAGCCGGCAGAGTGACTTCGCGGATGTAGATACCCGGGCCGAAGTGATGGACAACTGGGCACTCGACTTGAGGCAGGTCCAAGAGGTGGGATTCAACCTGCTCAATCTTGGCAGGATCCACAATACTGTGGGGTTTGGCTTCAACCAGCATTCAAACTCTCCTTTTCAGGGCGGTATGAGCTGCTGGCTGCTCGTTAGGCTCAGCTACTGTGGCATCTAGCACCACAGGTGGGCAGATACTAACACGCATCTACCCACCTTGTAAACCGTCAGGTTATTTCACGACCAGACGCGCTGATAGTCAATGCCGTAGCGGCCCCAGCAAGTGTGGAGATAAACCCGCCAGCCTCAAGAACCTGACCCACAAGTTCTGGGCACGTGTAAGTTTCGTTTGGTGCTATTGAACGTGTTTTCAACACCAGGTTTGAAACACCTGCGGCGCCCGCCGCTGCCACAAGATTGACGCTAAACGGTACGTTTGCAGCACTTGTGTTCGTCACTGTAAATTTGTCAATGATGGTTTTACAGTCTTGCGCAGTGTACTGAGAAGTTTGTGCATTCTCTGCCTGTTTGCGCGGGATGATGTTTTTTACTGTCACGGTCATTTCATTTCTCCTTGTTCAGATGCTTGTTGAATTTTCTCTACCTCTAGGCGCATTGCCTCAATCCTTGCAGCTTCCTCGGCGCTGTAGGCGTCAACCACTTCTTTGCTCCACACAATTGCGGCAACATCTGACAGTCTCTTGTCTTGAATTGTGATTTCCGACCCCGGAGCAAAACAACTGCGGTTGAAGTTTCGTGCTAATTCAACACCGTCTTTCATGACGATGTGGACTTCACGTGCAAAGATGGACCCGTCCTCGATAATCTCGATCTTGTCAATAAATTGGCGCTCTTCGATGCTCATGATGTTCCTTTAGTTGTCTGAAAAGTAGGTCACAACAAACTCAACTTGTCCGGAGGACGGGAAGTTTACTCCCACCATATATGGTGCTCCGTTGTACAGGTTGCCGTTGCCGTTGTTATAGCGGAAATAGATTTTATTTGTGCCTTCAATTGGGAGACCGTAAAAGTTGCGCGTATCAAACGCAGCCTGTTCAACCCAAACAGGCGTGTACGGTCGCACGCCGTCATTAACAATTGTGAATGGCAGGCCGTCAAGAACCGCAAATGATCCACCCACAGAACCGATACTGCTGTACACGTATGTGCAAGTTGCAACAACTTTTCTGCCGATCTTGATGTACTTACCCGTGGCCGTTGTTGCCGTGAACGTCGTTGTGCCAAGCCCGTCAGCAGAAATGCGTGGCGTCCAACTTCCCTCTTCGTAGTCGTCAAGAGTGTTGGCATTGCTAGATGCGTTTTGTGTTGCTGGAAACTTGATCTGGCCAGCGGTGGATGTGGAAAGATCTAACAGCTTGTACGGGATAAACGATCCGTTGTTGTCAAACTGACCTTGCTCAGTGCCATTGTTGGTGTGAAATTTAATCCATTGGGCAAAGATGGTGATGCCCAGCTTCATTGAGTTATACCCAAGCTCGCTGTACAACTTCGTTTCTGCCGTATTAGCTGTGTATTTCTCCCGAGTGAGAACAAGACCGCCTGACGCGTCTTGCAGAACAACACCTGTTACGCCAGAAGTTGCCGCAGCACTGACTGTCGTATTGACACCAATGATAGGGTTACTGCCTGCAGCTGCCAGTGTCTTGTTGGTTAGGGTCTGCGTGTCTGTCGTGCCTACAACGCTTCCCGTAACGCCATGGACGCCACTCGACGCTCCGGTATGTGTGGTCAGTGTTGTCAGGTTGTCGCTGATTTGCTTCTGCAACTTACCAAACGCCAACAGCACGGTGTCAGTGGCCGTGATAACTGCGTTGGTGACGGTAGATAACCCAGTTAGAGTTGCCGCTCTGACTTGTGTAAACAGGTCTTGCCAAGTCTTGTCGCCGCGCCAGTATTGAGCAGTCGTGCCAGCCGCAATCGTTGGCTCACGCGTGGCAATTGCTGCGTCAAGCTCGGCTTGAGTGGCCACGTCTACGGCGAACCCAGGATTCGGGTACGTTCCAGAAAGCACGCCTCCAGCTGCGCCAGTAGGTGCTGCACCTGCAACGGCAATGGTTATTGACCCGTCACCATTTGAGATGGTGACGTTAGTGCCAGCTGTAAGCCGTGCGTTTTTCCAGACTCCGACGGTTGCGTCGTAAATTAACAAACTGCCAGCCAGCACAGGATTGGTGATGAGTACGTTGTGCAACTCATCAATCTCGTACCCGTTGTCCACCTTGACAAAGATCTCACCATTGCCGCCAGACTTCTTGGTGCAGTAACCAACGGTGACCATGTGCTGAGGAGCAACAGGTTTGACGTTCACAATAGCACCAGGTGTTGTCGGGGACAAGTACAGGATGTCGCCCTCATTGAAGCTGTTTGTGTCTAATCCACGCACAGACCCAAAAGTGGTGATAAAACCCTGACCGTTCACAGCGATCTGTTCTGTCACAACTCCAATGGTACTTGCTAATGTGACGTCAGAGTCGGCCAACGCGCGTTTCACGAGCAGATTTGCCCCTGAGGCCCCTGAGACATACACAACTTCGCCATCAACTAGTGGCGTAGTCTCGTCGTTCTTGACAAGTAGAACATTCTCCTGGCCAACCTGCAGAGTGACGTTGCCGCCTTTCAACCCAAGATCTAATGTGCCGTCGGTGTCATTCCATTTTATACGTCCTGGAACGCCGCCAACTGCTGTCGGCGCAACTGTGTTGACATCAACGTAATCGGCAATGACGAAGTTGTCCTCACGAATTAAAGGAGCACATGTCAACAAGTCAAGAGACTGGGCGATTCTGTCAAGCAGGTCTAAGGCCTGCGCGGCTTTACCGTCAGCGGCGCCTGCGTTGATGGCTGCGTCTTGTACAATCTGGCCAAGTTGGTCAAGCGCCGACTGAGCTGAAGCTTGTGCTGTGTTTGCATCGATCGACGCCTCTTGCGAAAGACGTGTCAGAGTGGCGATGTCGGCCGGTGTCAGTTCTCCAGCAACGTAAAACAGCCGCTCAAAACGACGGATCGACTCCTGATCAGGTAGAAATTTTGCGAGCGTATCTCGCGTCAGTGGTCTCGGATCTGCCATATCACACCGCCAAAGGTTCAAGACGTGCCTCAAGGCGCGCAACTGAGATGAACGACTTGCTGTCGCCGCGGAAGCGTTGCACGCGCCAGTTTCTCATGTGACCTTGTTGAAGCCAGGTGATGCGTTTTGACCTGTCACCGCGCTTGCCAATACGAACAGTTTTGTCTTGACTCCATGTCTCGCCGTCAGTCGAGTACGACGTGCTGATGGTTGGATCGGTGCCAAAAGCCACGCGACCCGTCAGGCAAACAAGTTCAAGCTCATGGAAGATGGCTCCTCGCCCTTCGTTGTACACGACAAGCGTGCCGAACTCCCAGCGGACGTCCTGCCCAAAATGGGTTGAGATGGAGTCGTCTAGGTGGCCTACGACTCCAGAAGACGGGTGGCCAATCAGCCACTTGTTGTAGCACCAGACTAGGTCCTTGGCCACGTACTCAGAGAACCCAACAATGGAACTGGTCAGGTGGTACCAGACTGGTTCCTGCAGTGTCTGAGACGCGGCCGCGTCGTAGACCAGTGTCTGGTCAGGAAGTCTTACCCAAAGATGCTGATGGGCTTTGTTGACACGCGATTCAAGAATCGATTGTGCAAGTTGCTCTTCGGTATAGTTCTGGAGGACCTCATCAATTTCTTGAGTGCTGATCTTGATCGCAGAAGCATTGGCGCCGATATAAATTGACGGAGGTTCATTTCGACCTGAACCCAAGAAAGCCACGGCGTCAATGAAAACGCAGGCGCAATAAGTACCGAGCGCACCTTTAGGGATTTGTGCCCCATCAATACGTTGGAACGGGAAGAAGTCTCCGCCGACGTTGTCGAAAACTTCAATGGTGTTTCTGTTGATGGCGTACACCTCATTGCGCACCTTGACTAGGCCAACAACGGGGTCTGGGTCAACTTCAGAGCTGCCGTACTTCAGCGGGTTCACCGCAAGTGGATTGTTCAGTTCGGTGACAATCAGACTTTGGCCGTCGGTAGTCATGAAATAACCATCGACCCAAACAAAGTCCTTGACAAACCCAAGATCAGGATCAGTGACTTGCGTCAATGTGCGCCCATTCCAGTAGTACAGTCTACCGTTTGAGGAAATACCCAGGCGGTCAAATGAATAATCAAAGGTGCATTGGCCTCCTGTGCCAACATCGCCAAGAGTCGTTACTACACCGTTATCTGCAACGGACACAAGTTCGCTACCCATAACCCTAAAGCATGCACCATTCCAATTGATTCCACCGCGACTTGCGCCAGGACCGGAACCATCTTGAATCAAACCTTCTGCTGGGCGTAGATAACCATTAGAAATTCCCTGCTCTTTTGGAACAGGGACCATATTCACGGGGTACGAGGTGCGAAAATCCGCAACCCCGTCCGTGTAAACTCCGTTCAGAACAGGGATTTGCATATTAACCTACCCGGTACCAGGTTTGAGTGATGATGTCGAACTTCAATCGGAAGAAGTCATCGGCGCCAAGGGACGTAGGTTCACCTGTCACAGCAACCGCTCCGTTGCCATTTATAGTCAGCGAGGTAATTTGCTGGGTGCAATTAACCAACACCTCTTGCTTATCCACTACGTTGGCCAGCAGAGGCAAAGTGATTGTGCCAGCTGCAAGACCCGCGGTAGGAGTCAAGATCAGATGGGTGTTGTTGCTGTCATTGGTGATTTGGACATTGAAGCCAGTTGACGACGGTGAAGCATACTGAGTTGAATACTCTTGCATACCAGAAAACGTCGGAAACACAAGGTGGTTCTGCATGTAAGCTTGCAAAATGCTGAGCGCAACTTTGCGTGCATCACCATTGGCCTGGCTGTAAACAGGAAATTGATCACCTGCTGCCAGTTGGTCCAAGGCGGACAATTGATTGATTTGTGGCATGGCCAAGTTCTCCTTAGTTAAATTCAATTGGACCGTCTTCACCAGCCAGTAGCGGATCCACCGGCTTATCCAAGAACGGATTGTCATATGTTCTCCATGGCTTGTTGCCAGCACCAGCAGGCATCGTGCCTGGGAACTGTTGCTGAGGAGGCATGGCTGCCCGCGACAGCAATGTGTCGTAGGCCATCTTGGCAGACGCCTTAGTCTCAGTTGCCACAACCTTGCCAAACCCAGGGGCAAGTTTGATGCCCAAGTTCAGGTAAATGGCCTCATTGGCTGAGTCAGGCACGTTGGTCTCTTGGTCAAGTTCACTATTTTGTGGACTTGACGGAATTGGGTAGCCGAGCCGGATGCCCTTGGCGTTCCATGCAGCCATCATGGAGTCCAGTCGGCTGAGTGCACTCTCAAGCTGTTCTGGAGTCAGGTCGAAGACGTAAGCCGCCAACCCGATTTCCTCGAAGGCCTGTGTGACGAATTGGCGCTTAGTCCAGCCCATGGTTACTCCTTGGCGAGTGCGGCGGTAATCGCGGCGCTGAGCTCAGCGTCGGTCGTCTTTTTGTCGAACTTGATACCCAGCTCTTTGGCCTTGGTTTCGAGTTCCTTGCGGGTCGGAGGCGCGCTGTCTTCAGACTTTGCAGCTTCAACAGGCTTGTCATGCGCATCAATGGCTTCAGGCAAGGTGGTAAACCAACCATCGGCGAGCTTGGCCTCGAGCTCTTCTTGGTTATTGGCAGCTGTGTAGTCGTACGTGCCGCCGGCGCGGGAATGTGGTCCTTTGCCCTTGTAGATGAGCGTAGGGAATTGGTCGTCAGCAGCTTGAACTTGTTCGGTCATTTTGGTGCCCTTAGATAGATTGATCAACAGGTTGAAGAAAGGGGCCGAAGCCCCTTCCCTCAATCAGCTTAGGTTTGGCTGAACATCATCAAGCCGGCCATTTCAGGCTGCTTGCAGACCACACCGAAGAGAGTGTCCAAGCGATACTTGGTCTTCATCGTGTCGATGTCGTAGAACTTCTGCATGACCAGCTCGATGCCCTGATCGGTGGAGGCGCGCATCACTGCGGTGCCTGCATCGGACGGAACGGCGTAGCGGCCGGGCAAAATTTCCAGAGCGTCACGCTGCCAGAACGGGTTGGCGTAACCAGCGACGGTGTTCAGGAACACGATGGCCGAGGTAGCAGACTTGGTGTTCACCACGCAGTTCTGATACTGGGCCGAAGCGTCGTTGGCCACCTGGTTGCTGATGATCGGCGGGCTGATCGTCATGGTCGTGCCGCTGTCCACCGAGATGACACGGAAGGTCTTCAGTTGACCAGTGTCCTGCTTGGTGATGTGGTGCACAGCATTGACGGCGGCGATCGTGAAGGCATCGCCTGCAGCCACCGAAGCAGTGCTGGATACGGCCACGGTCTGGTAGCGGTTGTCAACGTTGATCTTGCCGCCCACGGAGGTGCTCGTGGCCTTGGGGATGTAGTAGTTGACAGCAGCGTCCAGGGTGCTGATGGTCAGGCCGGCACCACCAGCTGCAGCAGCTTGGCGGTTGGCGTAGTCCAGCTTGTACGTGTCAAACGACGCGATCATGCCGACGTAGGCGCGGCGATAAGCTTCCTTGGGCAGGTCAGTCATGTTCTGACGACCAGCCAGGTTGCTTGCCATGCCGTTGTAGTCACGCGTGCTCAGAGCGAGGTAGCGGTCGTACGAGGGCACGCCTTGTTCGTTGAAGATCGCTTCGCACTGGGCAACGTCGTCGAAACCAGATGCGGCAGCGGTGCGCTTCACAAACAAGGTGCCCTGGGCGGACGCCACGTTCATGAGTGCCACGTTGATGTCGCTGGCCAGTTTCTGCTTGGCGCTGTCGCCCAGACGGTTCTCTTGCAGCGCGTCGCGCAGTTCTTTGGCGTTCAGAGTCCAAGGCACAGTCTTGCTGAAGCCGATAGTGGCCGGCACAGACAGCTGGGTCATGTTCTTGTACGACGCAGAGATGTCAGTACCAGGTGCACCGTCGATCGACGTGGCGATGTACGGCTGGGGACGCCAGATGATGTCGTTGGTGCGCTCCATCATCGTGGAGTCGGTGTTGTAAGTCGCGACGTTGCGGCTCAGGACCAAGGCGTCATTGAAGCCTTCGAGGATGTCTTCAAACGCGACGCGCTCTTCTTTGGAAAATGCATTTGCCATGATTGGCTCCTATTTCAAAATGGTTTACTTGGCCGCTTGCTTCGACTTCTTGTACTGGAGGACTTTGGTGAAGTCCCCAGACTTTGCCGCCTCAGCGCGCAGCCGCTCGAGGGTTGAGTCCACGGTGCCAGACTTGTTGCCAGTTCCCTGGACAGTGCGTTCCGGTGCCGTGGCTGCTTTGCGTTGCGTAACTTTCAATTGAGTCTCCAGTTTAGCCACCGCGAAAGCAAATTTCACGGGGTCGGTGATGGTTGAGATTTCCTTCGCCTTCTTCGGGTTCTTGCCCAGCGCGTAGATAACCAATGCGGGGTTCTCAGCTCCTTGCAGCACGATGCCCTGCTGGGTGACGTTGAAGACGTCCTGGGCTACTGCCTCAGCGTCATCAAAGTCCTTCACCTTCAGTGCGGTTTTCGCCGCTCCGTAGGCATCCAGTTTGGCCTGCCAAGCTTTCTGCTGCTCTTTCTGAGCGGCTTCGGCTTGGACGGCAGCTTGATCGGCTTCCCGTTTCCGGTCGTACCAAGCTGTCAGTGCCTGCTCGAACTTCTCAGTGTCGTAGTCGTGGTCTTCAAGAGTGGGTTTCTTGCCCAGGGTTGCCGGCTTGGTCTCAGCGGCCTTGGTTGCATTCAACTTCTCTTCCAGCTCACGGATGCGACGCTTGTCCTCGCGGTTGGTCTTGCGCAGTTCACGAACCCATTCAGGCGCATGAGCCTCTTCCTCGGTGGGCGGCGCTTCCTCACCAATGGTCACGACCACGTCATCAGTTTCGGTGGTAGTTTCCTTGTTGCCTTCACCTTCGTTGTCATCGGACTGGGTTTCGTCTGTGGTCTGTTCACCACCTTCTTCGCCCTCGCCGTCCACAACCGTGGTTTCGTCGTCCAAGGTTACCACTTCATCATCTGTCGTTGCCTGACCGTCTGCCTTTTTGTTCATTTCAATGACCCCATTCAAAACTCACCCATTAAAGCGGCTGGGTGGGAACCGCATAAACAAAGATCTTACAGTGGAATGCCGTTCTGTGATACAGTTTCGGCCCCTTGTGGTTGGACTTGGCCCAAACCACCGAACTTTTCAATGACCTCCATGGCCTGGCGTTGTTCTGATGAGTCCACTTCAGCCAAGGTCTTCATGGTTTTGGCCTTCGTTTCATCCGCCTGCGCCACCGTGAGGATGGTCTTGGCGCGAGCCTGGGTGGCGTTGGCTGTGGCTTCGTCGGCCGCTGCCTGCAGGTACTGAGTGTTTGGGTCAGGCTGTTGGTTGGCCTGCTCTTCAGCCATGGTCTGCTGTTCTTCCTCTGTGGGCTTAACGACTCCCATGCGAAGCAGCTTCTTGCGGAAGTAGTCACGCACCTCAGTGATACCTTCGCCTTCCATGTTCATCATGGCCATGGCGCCCAGGACCTGCTTGGTCTCAGCGTCATCTGTCAAGGAAGCCATGCCAGTCAAAGCGCGGACCGTGGCAGCACGCTTGCTGGACGACGACGGACCAACGTCCACATTAACGTCGAACTCGGCTTCAGACAGGTCGAACTCGGCCTCAATTTCGCCCTTCTCATTGACCATGGGTTTGGCCAGTTCAACCGACTGCATCTCGCCTTGTGGACCAATGGACTTCATCTTGCGGCCTTCTTCGACCAGCACATCCTTGGCCATGCTCAACCAGATTTCACCCGAGCGCTTGACGGCCTTGCTCATGTTGCTCATGTAGATGAAGGTCTGCATGTCAAGCTTGTTCTGCACGAGCTCAACTGCTTTACCACTGATGTTGGGCTGCAGCTCCTCGCCGGCTTGCTGGTTGCCAAGCAGGTCTTGCATATCCTGCTCAGTGATCTGCAGCAAGGCAGCCAAGGCCTGAGGTATCTGAGGTGGCTTGGTGTAGCCGATCGGACCTGAGATGGCTTGGTTACCGTTGGCGTCAGTGATGGGGTTGACCAGCAGGTAGGGGAAGTTCTTGATGTTGTCATCGGCCCACATCATCTGGTGGCCGGCAACCTGCTCAGGCGTCAGGATCGGCTTCTCAACCGAGGACAGGGCGCTGATTTCACCGAGCTTCGACAGCTGCATGTTCTTCAGGCGCTGAGCATCCTTGGCCAAGCGGACATGGCCCATGCAGCGTTCCACGTTGTCGACGAACCAGCGCTTGCCGTACATGGGCACGATGGGGATGCACTTGCCGGCGATGTAGCCGCAGTCCTCGAGGATCTTGGCGCCTGACAGGATGTACTTGCGGACACGGCGACGCTTGATGTTCTTCTGGCGAATCTCCTTGCTGCCTACAGCCAACAGTCGTTCTTCCAAGGTCTCATCAGCCTCAAAGTCAGCGTCCTTGTAGCGTTCTTCCTCGCCGTCAATGGTCTCCCAGACGTAGACGGTTTCTCGAGTTTCCTCGACGCGGTAATACTCAGCCACGAAGACGACGTCAGGCGTCAGCCAGTCAAACTCGTACTGATGGACTTCCTTCGGCCACGAAGCAGGATCATCGCCCCACTCATCCTTGTAGGCTTGACGCGTCATGGACGTGATGACGAAGCAGCGCTTCGAGTCGACCTTGTCTTGGCGCTTGGCGTTCAGGTCAAAGAACACAGACGAGTCGGCATCGAAGATCGGTTCAATGCGGATCCGCTGCTTCTCATCTTCTTCGTCCTCTTCGTTCTCGTACACAGTGCGCAGACGCCAGGCTCCAAAGCCGCCAGCCACACCTTCCTCGAAGGCGTTGTCGTAAGCTTCCTCAGCACCACTGTCTTGCTCGTCGGCGCGGTACAGGCCGTCGCACGTGTCAGCCAGCTTGTCGTACTCCTTGCCTTCCTTGCTCACGAAGTCGACGGTGATGCGGTTGTTGCGGTACTCGTTGATGATGCGGATGACGGCCAAGTGGATCTTGTTGACCTCGAACTTGGGCTTGTTCTCGAACTGCTCACCCAATGGACCTTCCCACTGAGCACCTGCGATCGAGTAGAAGCGCCGGTCTTGGAGGCACTGCAGTCGCTCATCGCGCAAGGCAGATTGGATGTTGTCAAACTCAGTGAGCGCCTCCTGGTGGATGGCAGCAAGTCGTTGCTCTTTGGATGGTCGGGCCATGGTGGTTCCTTAACGGTTGAAATGATGGGTGGACGCGATCGGCTCGACCTTGACGTCCTTCTTGAAGTTGATCGGCCATTCGTAGTCGACACAATAACCAACGGCCGTCGTGATGTGTTGGTATTCGCTGTCCTCCTCAAGGAAGGTGCTGCCTTTCTTGATCTGCACAGTGGCAAAGCCCTTGTGAACGTACTTCGCCTTCTCGATGTTCACGAACAGGCTGACTTCGCCCTTAGCATTCTTGATCTTGGCTCGCACAGCGTTCTGCCTGTCCTTGATGGCTGGTGCCGCGTTCTTCACCTTACGTGTCACGGTCCAGTTGTTGGCACGAAGCACCTGTTCCATCTCGGTGTAGTCTGAGGCATGTCCATGCTTCTCACCGGCGCGACCTGCAGGGTCACCGTAGATGATGACGCTGCGGTTGATGTGGTTCTTGTACTTCTCAACGAACTCAAGAGCCGACTGCCGAGCCACTGCGGACTGGAGGACAATCTCGTCAAGGATGTAGAAGTCATTGCCACGACGCACGCCGACGCCTGAGCTCATGGGTGTGAAGTTGAAGTCATGGTGCCACATCAGTTGCTCATTGGGCTTGATGACCTCAGTCGTGTAGTTGTCAGGGCTGTAGTCCTCATACACACGGCCCGATGCGGTCTCGAAGCTGGCCTCATACTCCTGCCGGTACTGACGGGGCGACATGCGACGCTTGGCGGCATCGATCACGTCCTTGGGCAAGATGTCTGAGCTCTTCCACGTGTACAGCTTCCAATCAGGGTCGCCTGACGACCGAGCATACTCAGCCATCTCAAAGTAGTGGTTCAAGCCGTCAGGGACGCCGATCAGCCAGCACCATGGGCGGTAGTCAGGCTTCAGCGGGTTGAATGTGTCAAGTGCCGGGCTGATGTTCTCTTGCCATGCACCTTCGCGCACGTCGGCGATCTCATCGATGACGCCTCCGATCCAAAGCACACCTTCCATGCGCTGAGGCTGGTCAAGGCCGATGAGGCTGATCGTGCTGCCGTTGGGCAGGCGGATTTGAAGTTCAGACTCACTGACTGAGCGGTCGCCGAGCACGGAGGTGAAGCAGAGGCGCTTGAGGTCTTGCCAGTAGATCCGCTTGACCTGGTCACGAGTAGGAGCGGCGACGAAGTAGGGTCCTGGTTCCCTCATGGCCTCGCGCACCACAAAGCGCTTGGCTCGCTCAGTCTTGCCTGATCGCCGCCCTGCTGGGACCACCTTGAACCGCACTTTGTCATTGACGAGGTCGGTTTGAATAGAGTGCTCGGTCAGCGGGTACCAGCGCTCCATGTCCTTCTGATGGGCGAGTTCGATCATACTGGAAGCTTCTCCGCGATCGACTTGAGTGCCTCAGCCACAGCGTCTGAGTTGCCGCTGACGGAGACGGTTTGCACGGCGAGCTTCGGCGCATAAAACGGAGACGCTGCTTTCGCAGCATCGATGCGTGTAGGAAAGTCCGCGTAGACTTCTTCTTCCACAAGGTCACGGCTGACTTCTTTGCCGTTCTTGTCGTACTTCACAACCCAACGTTTGTGCTTGATGCCTTCGCCGCGACTGACCAACAGCAACCACTCATGTGGAAGCAGTCCGGTCTCCATGGCGGCTTGCTTGGCCTTTGCAGTGACTTTGGAAAGTGCACCTTTCGGGCGGCCAGCCCCTGGTTGTCGTCCACCACCTGCCATTATTCAACTCCACAGAAGATTTGGAGATAGGAAATCTCGATGGTGTGGATCGTAAACCGTTTCACTGGAGGCGTAAACCGCTCTAACACATGTGGGAAACCTCGTACACCCTCTCTAAATGGGCGAACACTCACTCTGATGGAGCGGCCTGTGTAGCGAGTTGTGTAGCAACCTAAGTTGTTGATTTATAAGACAAACTACAGATACTACTTCTACTACAGTCTCTTTTTAATAGAAGAAGAAGAAGAAGAAGAAGAAGTATAGAGAGAAGAGAGAATAGGGTTTGGCGTAGCGTGTAGCGACCGCTTTGTTGTGTAGCAGAGCGCCAAGAGCCAAGAATAACACCTAAGTGGTTGATCTATAACAGCTTTCACCTTACTGGTAACCCATTGTTTACAGCTCATCCGCTACAGATTAGAATCTGCTTCGTCCGCCTCGCTGTGTCGTGTCTCCTTCGGTTGCCCACAACCTTGGTCCGCGTCGATCGCCCTCAGCAAGTGATGTAGCGAGGCGGACACCTTTTCATGCGGCTGAGCGCATGGTTGGCCGATGCTGAGGCGGCTATGATCGACGAATTGAGGACCGAAACAAGATGGCAACCACAAAAAAGAAGGCCGCACCTGCGGTCGACCACAAAGCACTTTCTCTAGGGGAAACCAAGCTCAAGTCCAGCGGGCTCACGCTCGAAGACGCCAAGCTGCTTAGTATCCACTGCCTGGGCCAGCAACAGACTGCGGCTCAGCACCAAGCGTTCAAGCAGCTTTGCAGCTTGCGCATCGATTACATTGGGCCTGACGGCAAGCCGATTGGCGACTGGCCAGGATCCAAACCGTTCTACCGGGTCAGGTACCTTGAGACACCATCTGACTTCTCCAGTCTGACTGACAAGAAGCCTGTGCGCTATGTGCAGGAACCCAACACTGCTCCGGTCGCCTACTACCCAGCCAATCAGGACTGGGAAAGTTTGCTTCACGACACCGACCAGCCGCTGATCCTGACTGAGGGCGAGCTCAAAGCCGCCAAGGCCTGCAAGGAAGGCTTCCCCACCATCGGGCTGGGCGGCGTGTACAACTGGCGCAGCCACAAGCTGGGACTCGATTGGTTGCCCAGTCTGGACCTTGTCAAGTGGGCCAAGCGCAACGTCTACATCTGCTTCGACAGCGACTACAAGACCAACCCCATGGTGTGCGCCGCGCTTCGAGAGCTTGGTGAGGAGCTTCACCGCCGCGGTTGCTTTGTCCATCTGGTCTCACTCCCTCAGCTGCCTGGCCTCGAGAAGGTCGGCCTTGACGACTTCCTTGTGCACGCCGGGCCATCAGCTGTCTCGATGTTTCGTGGGTTGCTCACTGAGGCCGAGCCGCTGGGCCTGACCGCGCCGCTTTGGGGACTCAATGAGAAGTACGTCTACGTGCAGGACCCTGGCCTCATCGTCGACCAAGACACTCGGTTCAAGGCAAGTCCGTCCGCGTTCAAGGAGCATCTGCAGGCTCCACTGAACTACCACGAGCGCAGTCTCAAGCAAGACGGCACGGTCAGCTTCAAGGCGGTCTCAGCAGCTGCTGCGTGGCTCAAGTGGCCGCTGCGCACCGAGGTTACGAAGATCACGTACAAGCCAGGCGATGGCCGCTTCATCCAAGACCCTAGACCCATGTTCAACATCTGGCCGGGTTGGGGTGTTGAACCAGTTGAGGACGAGGTTGAGCCGTTCTTGGAATTGGTCGCCCACATCTTCAAGGGCTCAGAGCCTCAGGCCATGGAGTGGTTCCTCAACTGGTGCGCGTATCCTTTGCAACATCCCGGCACGAAGCTGTTCAGCTCAGCAGTTCTACACGGTATCCGCCACGGCACAGGTAAGTCGCTGATCGGCTACACCTTGGGCAGGATCTACGGGCAGAACTTCACTGAGATTAGCCAGATGGACCTGCACAACAGCTTCAACGAATGGGCTGAGGGCAAGCAGTTTGTCATGGGCGACGACGTGACTGGGTCCAACAAGCGGGCCGATGCCGACTTCTTGAAGAAGCTCATCACACAGCGCGAGCTCCGAGTCAATGGCAAGTACGTGCCAACCTACGTGGTGCCTGACTGCATCAACTACTTCTTCACCGCCAACCACCCAGACTCGTTCTTCCTTGAAGACGACGACCGCCGCTTCTTCATCCACGAGGTGCAGGTCGGTCCCATGGATGAGGAGTTCTACATGAACTATGACCTGTGGCTGGACACGGGCGGCAGCAAGGCAGTCTTCCACTATCTGCTGAACCGCGACACAGGCGACTTCAATCCAGCAGCTCCTGCCTTCAAGACAGCAGCCAAGGAGCGCATGATCGCCAACGTGCAGAGTGACCTGGCCGGTTGGGTGCGTCAGCTGTTGGCCACGCCGAACCACGTCCTCAAGGTGGGCGAGATTGTGGTTGACAAGGACCTGTTCACGTCGAAGGAGCTGTTGCAGTTCTACGATCCGAGTGGCAAGACCGGGACCACGGCCAACGGGCTAGGTCGCGAGCTGGCAAGAGCCGGAGTCCGTCAGATTTGCGGTGGCAAGCCGATCCGTTTGGCAGACGGTGGGCAAGGTCGCTTATATGCGTTGCGCAACATCGAGTTCTGGATGACCGAAGTCGCTCCGCAAGCTGCTGTGAAACACTTGGAAGACTGGTCGAAGAAACAATCTGGCGCAAAAGCCGCAAAATATTGAAACCACATGTTTACAGCTCTACTGGCGTAGACTAAAATAGCAACTGCTGAGGGAATTCTCCCAACGCGTTATCAACCACTTGAAGGAGTGAATCATGAATGCAAAAGAGATCAAGGCCGCATTGGCCGACGAAGGTGTGCAAGCTGCTGTTGAGAAGCAAGTCGCAGTTGCTGTAAAGGCCGAGACCAAGCGCGTCCTGGCTGTGGTCAAGGAAGCCGAGCTGCCCGAAGACAAGGCTGCTGTGAAGGCCGCCAAGGAAGTCATCAAGGGCATCGTGGCCGGCATCAAGGAAGCTGCGTAAGCAAGCTATCCAGTGGATAGGAGACTTCGGTCTCCTTTCTTTTCATCCAAATGTAAGTAAGTAAGGAGTTTCACATGCGAACCAAAGTCACGAAGGAAGACGTCCAAGCGAAGATCGCCGGCATTGAGTACTTCATCATGCCTGACGGCCGAACAACCATTGCACACGTTGTGCTGCGTAACGGCTTCACGGTCCGTGGCGAATCGGCCTGTGTCAATGCTGTCAACTTCAACAAGGAGCTTGGCGAGCAGTACGCCTTGGAGAAGGCCTTCGACAAGATCTGGGAGCTTGAAGGCTACCTGCTGGCGGAGCAACTGAACAAGCATCCATTAGACAACATTGCCCGCGTCTGCCATGAGGTCAACAAGGCCTACTGCGAAGCACTGGGCGACAACAGCCAGCCCACCTGGGAGAATGCTCCTGCATGGCAACGTGAGTCTGCTCGTATGGGCGTAGACTTGCACACCATGGGCAACTTCGGTCCTGAAGCCAGCCACATCAACTGGATGAAGCAGAAGCTCGAAGACGGCTGGACCTACGGTCCTGTCAAGGATCCTGAAGCCAAGCAACATCCTTGCATGGTGCCGTTTGACCAACTGCCGCGCGAGCAGCAGGCCAAAGATTACATCTTCCGCGCCGTCGTTCATTCACTCAAAGGAGCATAAATCATGCGTTGCTACCTCGTCACTGGCCCTGGTGCCAAGCGATACGCCGCCACGAATGCCGATGCTCGCGCCACCCGCGATGCGTTGGTTGAGCAGCTCGACTGCAAGAAGAAGGACGTCGAGATTGAACAGACCGACATCCCAGTCGCCAAGGCTGATCTGCTCGAGTTCATCAACACCTTGTGCGCCGAGACCGACGCGAAGGACGCAGAAGAATGAGCCAAGTCCGTCTGATCGCATTCACCCAGCCGATTGAGCTGGAAGGTGTTCAGACGGGCGAGGAGCTGGTGGCTTACTGCGCACGGGTCTCGAACCCTGCCAACCAGGCCAACCATGAAACGGCTCCTCGTCTGCTCAACTACCTGGTCCGCAACCAGCACTGGTCTCCCTTCGAGATGGCGCATGCAGTCATCGAGATTCAGACGACCCGCGACATCGCCCGGCAGATTCTCCGCCATCGGTCCTTCAGCTTCCAAGAGTTCAGCCAGCGTTATGCTGCTGTGGTCGACGATGCTGTGATCCGTGAGGCCCGCATGCAAGACACCACGAACCGCCAGAACAGCTTGGCCATCGAGGACGACGACATGCGGAAGTGGTGGGCGTACAAGCAAGAGGAGATTGCCCATGCTACCAGTGAGGCGTACAAGTCTGCCCTCAAGATGGGCATCGCCAAGGAGGTTGCTCGTGCAGTTCTGCCTGAAGGTCTGACACCATCACGTCTCTACATGTCCGGCTCAGTTCGCAGCTGGATCCACTACATCCAACTCCGTGCCGGCAACGGTACTCAGAAGGAGCATCGCGAGATTGCCGTCATGTGCAAGCTGGCTCTGCTTCACGTCATGCCCTCAATCAAGGAGATTCTCGATGCAACGCAAGATCACTAAGACGGCTCCTGTCAAGGACATGGTGAACCATCCTCCTCACTACGCCGAGACTGACAACGGAGTCGAGTGTATTGACGCCATCCGTGCCGCCCTGGGCAAAGAGCAGTTCATCGGCTTCCTTCGCGGCCAAGTCATCAAGTACCAGTGGCGCTTGGGCAAGAAGGATAGCTCGGTGCAGGACAACAAGAAGGCCATCTGGTACGCCACCAAGCTCGATGAGGTGCTCAATGAAGCGTAGTCGCTACCTCTACACCTGGGTCGACTGGGTCAAGGAGATTTTGGGCTGGGGTCTTGGTCTAGTCATCGGGTTCATCCTGCTGCCAGTCCTGGGCTTCATCCTGAAGCTCCTCTGGGTCTTCTTCATGGTCGGCTGGGACTTGATCAAATGAGCAAAGCTTTCGCGACTCTGGGCCTTCCTGATACCGCGACGCCTGACGAGGTCAAGGCGAAATGGCGGGAACTCTGCATGATTCACCACCCAGACCGCGGAGGCAACTCCGTGGAGTTCAACACGATCCGCAAGGCCTACAAAGCGGCCATGGAAGAAGCCAGTGAGCCCAAGCCCTGCACCCAATGCAACGGTGAGGGCAAGGTCAAGGTCAACAGTGGTTGGTCCTCGATCGATATGCCATGCCAAGCGTGTGGAGGTTCTGGCCATGGCTAAGAAGCCCAAGACCGTGCAAGTCGGCGGCCGCGAGTACTTCGAGTCGTTGCTGGTCTACTACACGAACCGCTCGACTGCTGTCATGCGTGGTCGTGGCAACCTGAGCCGCGAGGACCTTGAGTACGTTGCCCAAGCGGCTGAGAAGCTGAAAGACAAGCGACTGCAGGAATGCATCGCTGAGCTGATCGGCTGGGGCGATGATGAACGGTCTGAGCTTGAGACTCTGCTGGCCCTCGGCTTCGAGGCCATGAAGCTCTGCAGCCCAAGTCGCCTGCGTGAAGCAGCGATGCGGGTCAGTTTGAAATACTACATGAAGAAGGAGTTTAGTCATGCCCAAGAATCCATCGACCACGCAGCTGGTCGCGCACCTGGTACCGAAGCAACTGCCGGTCATTCTGGCGAGGGTGCTGCGTTACAAAGCACCACCTTGTCTGGCAGTGTTCCAGGACAAGAACACCAAGCAGATTGACATTGTCGACGTGCCGCTATGACCTGCAACCAGAACTGCCGACAAGGTCGCGACTGCAACTGCGGTGGCATTCATGTCATACCGGTCAATGATCTGCGTGAGCATGTTGCCAACGGCAGTTGCTGGTGCAAGCCAACTCCCGATCCTGAGGAGCCGTTTGTGATGATCCACCACTCCATGGATCTTCGCGAACAATTTGAAATTAGTGGAGGAAGGTTACCATCATGAAACCAATGCTAGCATCGCCAGCAGGTCCTGTCATCCCATTCCCAATGCTGCTCAGCCCCAAGCTGGACGGCATTCGTTGCTTGGTGATTGATGGGGTCGCTGTTGGCCGAAGTCTGAAGCCGATCCCCAACAAGTACGTGCAGCTGCTATTCGGCCACCACGAGTTCAATGGCCTCGATGGGGAGCTGGTCGTCGATTCGCCCATTGCCAAGGAAGTGTTCCAAGTGACCTCATCCGGCGTCATGAGCATCGAGGGTCAGCCCAAGGTGAAGTTCTACGTGTTCGACGACTTCAGCCACGAGGCTGGGTTTGCCAAGCGTTTGGACATGGCCTTCAAGCGGACTAGACGTCATACCCACTTCGTGCAGGTGCAGCATGACAAGGTGAACCGTGAGGCAGCCATTCTGACCTGGGAGGAGAGCTACCTTGCTGCTGGCTATGAAGGCGTCATGCTGCGCCATCCTGATGGTCCGTACAAGCATGGTCGCTCGACTGCCAAGGAGGCATGGCTGCTGAAGGTCAAGCGCTTTGTCGACGCTGAAGCCAAGGTCATCGGCTACTCTGAAGCTCAGCACAATGCCAATGAGGCGAAGCGCAATGAACTGGGCCAGCTGGAACGTCCAAGCCATAAAGCAGGCAAGGTCGGCAAGCAGACACTTGGAGCCCTCATGGTCAAGGACTTGAAGACCGGCGTGGAGTTCGACATCGGCACTGGGTTCACCGAGTCTCAGCGCCAGTTGCTGTGGGCACAGGGCGACAGCCTGATTGGCAAGGTTGTGAAGTACAAATCGCAACCGACTGGCGTCAAGGACAAGCCGCGCTTCCCAGTGTTCCTCGGCTTCCGCGACAAGGTGGACATGTGAAGACCGATACTGAACGCCTCGATGCAATTGGTGAGCACGGTCTTTGCATCTCTCGGCACGACGTGCTTGGTCCTAACGGTTGG
>Ga0210044_10001258_pt1 | contig 38663 bp, 31 predicted proteins | sample CryGey13umfilter_2_FD_183959 | JGI IMG/M metagenome (GOLD analysis project Ga0210044, IMG submission 183959) | Groundwater microbial communities from aquifer in Utah, USA - Crystal Geyser 4/9/14 3 um filter (SPAdes) (version 2) | ecosystem: Environmental > Aquatic > Deep subsurface >... | reverse complement strand
CCTCAGGAATTCTTCAAAAATACCGGCATGTTGTTGATTACAGAAAAAAGAAAGTCATTGGGGGTCCGGGGGACAAAGTCCCCCGGCGGGTCAGGGCAGAGCCCTGCTTCCCTGAAAGGCCACGCTTATAGGCACGGACACATGTGAAGCGTTACACTAGGGGATCAAGGCCAAGAGAGCGCTGCGACCAGGTAGAACGAGGTTTTCGACGACTCGAAGACCGCAGTCACTTGGGTCGTCGAGGCCTGGTCGGCGCGCACGCTGACCGTCTCTTGGGACCGCGTCCGGCCATTGAGGTCGAGCAGCGCGATCTGGGCGTCGAGCTCGGCGCTCTGTTCGGCGCTCGGGGCGGCCGCCGTGTACTGGATGACCAAGGTCCGCGGCGCCCGGTGCGTGAGCGCGGGCACAACGAAGAGCGCGACCAGCGCCGCAGCGATGAGGGCGAGCGGGAGCGCTTTGACTGCCCAGGCGCGGGGGCGTGGCTCCAGCTTCTGGCGCAGCCCGACCAGACCTCCGGGAGGCGGTTCGAGCGTCTCGAAGATTGGGGGTTCGTCAGTCATCGTCTTCTCCTGCGAGGAGCTGTCGCAGCTTCTGTAATGCGGAGTTGCGGCGGGAGGCCACGGTGCCCTCTGGGACCCCGAGGGTGAGCGCGATGTCGCCGTAGCTCAAGCCACTGAACTCGGCCAAGAGGACGACCCGGCGCTGCTTCTCGGTTAGGCGTTCGACGGCCTCTCGCACGCGCAGCCGCCGTTGTTCGGCGGCGAGGGTGTGCTCTGCGCTCTGGGCGCCGGACGGGCTCTCGTCCAGCGCTTCGAGGCCGAGCCAGCGCCAGAGCTTGTTCCGGCGGCGCCGGTTGGAGGCCAGGTTGAGGGCGGTGCGGTAGAGGTAAGGCTCGACGGTGCTCGGGTCGATCCGCGAGCGCGCCGCCCAGAGCTTGACGAAGGCCTCTTGAACGACGTCCTGGGCCTCCTCGGCGTTCCACACCCAGCGGTAGACGACGTTGTAGAGGGCCTTCTCCTTGTCGACGTAAAGACGGTGGAGAGCGGCCTCGTCCAGACCGCTCGAACGAGCGTCGGCAGAGGCCGCTTTCGCACTCATGGCGCGGGGTTGTCCAAGACATGGGCTTTGACGATGAAGTAGAGGGTGACGTCTTGCTTCGTGGCGCCGATCTCGATGCCACTGCTGCCCTGGAGCTCGGGCTCCATGCCGACCATGCCGAAGACCAAGGTGCGCTCTGGCGCCAAGCGGACACGGGTCTCGACCTGCTGCCCGCGCTGCGTACCGATCTTGAGCTCAGCCATCACATAGCCGTCGAGCAGATTGAGGCGCTGGCTGACGAAGCTGTCCCGCCCGTTGGTCGAGGCGCGTTCCCCGTCGAACGAGAGGACACTGACCTCCTCGACGAGCTCGAAGTCCATCGGCCGGCCTTGGGCAGCGCGCACCTCGTCGAGCGTCGCCTTGAGCTCAGCGGGTACCGAGGCCCGGCTGCCATCGACGTGCGCTTTGCCAGCGACCAACCAGTAGTGCATCTCGATGCTGCTCGGCAACTTCTCTGGTGGTGTCTCCTTGATGCTCTCGAGGAGCGCGGCGATGCCTGAGTGAATGCCGTCAGGTGCGATGACGACGACCGTGTTGTTGGGGCCCTGGCTCACTCGCCCGACCGGATTGTCTCCCCAGGCCAACAGCGAATTGATGACCGAGTAGGTGCGGTCGGTGTGGCCCTCGGGCAGCGAGTAGGATTTCATGATGATGTCGGGTTGAGCATCGGCGGCCGGCGCAGGCGCCAGTTGTGAAGCGGGCGCTTCGACGCGAACCACCTGAGGCGGCGCGTCGGAGGGCTGGCAAGAGCAAAGGAGAAGCGTCAAGGCGAATAGCAAGGTCGGCTTCATGAGGCGGTACATCGGCTTGTGGTCCATCGAATCCTCCGGTTGGGGTGATACTGGCTATTACCCCTGAGCCAGAGGCGCCTTCATTTTTTCTTTCTTCTTTCGGAGCTTTCTTGTTCTTGTCCGTCCCCAGTGCGGCTGATCGCCTCTGCCCCTGCCGGGCGGCCGCTGGCCGCCCAACGGCCAAGGCATTCCAGACGCCCAAGAAACACCGCCGCTGGAAACGTCACGCCGTGGCGGGAGGGGCCAACACCGACAACGCCACGGCGACCCGCTTGCCTCCCGTGTGCGTCCGATAGTCGACGCGCTCGACCATCCCGAAGCGCTCGCCGAGCCCCAGCGCAGGGGCGCACCGCTCCCACTCCTGCAGGCTGCCGAGGACCCCGATGATTCCCTGCTCTCCGCAGAACGGTGCGGCGACTTGTGGCCAGTGCTCGACGGGGAGGAAGGCCTTCGAACAGACCAGCGCGTGGGGAGTGGGGGGCAGGTCTTCGATCTTGCAGCTCAGGCGCTCCACGTTCTCGAGCGCGAGCTCACGGGCAACCAAGCCGAGGAAGGCGTTGCGGTGGCGACGGGGCTCGACCAGGCGCAGTAGAATCGAGGGCTGCACGATCTTCAGCGGCAGCCCAGGAAAGCCCGCCCCAGAGCCCACGTCGAGCACCCAAGCGCCGTCCGGAATCGACACCACCTGGAGCAGGCGCAGGCTGTCGCAGAAGAGCTCCTCGACGATGCGCAGCGCGTCAAACGGCCCGATGAGGTTGGTGCGCTCGTTGGTTTCGACCAGCAACCGAGTGTAGACGTCGAACTGCTCGACGATGCGAGGGGTGACCTCCAAGTGCGCCTCGGCAAAGTAGTCTTCGAGCACCTTTTGGGCCGCTTGGTACATGCTCATTGCTCCAAGGAGCGCTCGAGGACTTCCCTTTGGATCGCCCGAATCTCGTCGAGGGTACGCTCCAGGCTGCGTGGATCTCGCGCCCTCTTGCGGACGTCTTCGAGCAAGCGTTCACAGCTGGCGAGGATATTCTTGAGCTTGGTGTGCGCCTCGAGGTTTGCGCGCATGGTCATCTCGGCGTCGCTCCAGTTGCGCAGCGCGTAATCCCTGACCTCGCGGGCTTGGGAAAGGTAGGCGAGGGCGTCGTCTTCGTGGCCGAAGGCGATGGTCCTCAGGGCGGTCCGGATCTCGACTCGGTCGGTGGGGTCGGACCACAACACGTGTTCGAGGATGGTCAGGTCGTGACCGTCAACACGCTGCCGGCCGGAGAGCAGGGCTTTGGCGCGGATCACGTCGAGGGCGAGCCGATAGCGCCGGTCGCTGGCGACGATGTCCTTGGCGTTGAGGGCTTTGCGCAGCGCCGCGATGTCGCCGAGCAAGGCCTCTGGCAGCTCGACCGCGCTGCACATCCGCTGCAGGGAGCCGAGTTCGGCGAGGGTCAAGCACGTGCCGACGGTCGGCGCCGGCTGGGTGAGCATCTTGAGGAAGCGGAAGTCCTCCTGGATGTAGTCGACGACGAAGCGCAACAAGAAGCGGTCGTAGAGGGCGCGCAGCTCGTCCTCCTCGGGCAGCTCGTTGCTGGCTCCGATGAGGCTGATGAGGGGCACGGCGAGCTCCTGTCTGCCGTTGTGGAAGATGCGCTCGTTCATCAAGCTCAGCAGGGCGTTGAGGATAGCGCTGCTGGACTTGAAGATCTCGTCGAGAAAGGCGATCGAGGCCGTTGGCAGCTTGCCGTCGAGGACGCGCCGGTACTCGTCGTTCTCGAGGCCGGCGAGGCTGATGGGACCGAAGAGTTCTTCGGGTGTGGAGAACTTTGTCAGGAGCCAGGAGAAATACCCGGTGCTGTTGGTCAGCGAGCGGTCTCCATGTGTCGCGGCGTGTGTGATGCGCTCACAGAGGTTGCGGGCCAGCGCCGACTTTGCGGTCCCAACTGGACCCAACAACAACACGTGCTCGCCGGCGAGCAGCGCGCAGAGCAAGCCCTCGACGACCTCGTCGCGCTCGATAAAGACGGCGCTGAGCTCGTTGCGGATAGTGGCCAATCGCTCCAGGAGCGCGTCGTCGTCTGTCATCTCGGGGCCTCACAAGACTAATTCGGGCGTTGGGAGGTCAGAGATTCGGGCTCTCCAGGCAGAGAGTCAATGTGCAAGGTTTGAGTTGGGAAGGCGAAGCCAACCCCGACCTCTGCCATGGCCCGCATGATGTTGAGGAGGAATCGCTGCTTGACCGCCAGAAAGTCGAGCCAGTTGGTGGTGATGCTGAAAGCGTAGATAAAGATGTCCAGGCTGTGCGGCCCCATATTGTCGAAGTTGACGATGAAGAAATCCTGGTGGAAGCCCTCGTCGTTGCGGATGACCTCGCGGATGGCCTCGACGGCCAGGGCCATTTGTTCCGGTGTGGTATCGTAGGTCAGGCCGACGCTCATTTTGATGCGCCGCTTCTGCATTCGCGACCAGTTGTTGATGGTGCTGGTGGTGAAGAGGGCGTTGGGAATGGTGATTTGACTGTTGGCGAAGGTGCGCAGGCGTGTGGTCCGCAGACCGACCTCCTCGATCACGCCCTCGACGTCGCCCATCTCGATCCAATCGCCGATGTGGAAGGGACGATCGAGGAAGATGACGATGGAGCCGAAGAGATTCGAGAGGGTGTCTTTGGCGGCAAAGGCGAGGGCGGCGCCTCCGATGCCGACGCCGGCGACCAAGCTGGCGACGGAGTAGCCGAGGTTCTGCAGGAACAAGATCACGCCGACGACGACAATGAAGACCTTGGAGCTGCTGCGAATGATGGGGAGGATCTGGTCGTCGAGGCGCGACTCGGTCTTTTCGGCCTTGACCTCCCAATGCGCCGTCAACCCATCGACGAGTCGCAGCCCGAACCAGAGCAAGAGGATCGTCGAGCCCCCGCGCATCATTGAGTTGACGAATTGTTCGATATCGACGGGCTCCCGCGGCATGGGCAAGATCACGAGCGAGAGCCAAATTCCGCCGATTATGCAGGCCCATTCGATGGGGCGGTTGGCCGCGGCGATGAGGATGTCGTCGTAGGCCATGTCGGTTCGCTCGGCCGTCTTCCCCAAACGCTTCAGGCCAGCCACAGCCACACGTTTGCCAGCAAACCCTCCGACGATGGCCAGAAACGCGAGGAGATAGGTCTGGACGTCGATGCCCACAATCTCGAAGTTCAGGATATCTTTCACGGTCTCCATCGTTCCCCTTGCTGCGCTGTCCAGTGTTGCTTCGATTTGCGAGATAACGCACTTGGAGTCCATCGCGCAACCCAAGTCCTAATGCCTCATCGCGCTTATTGTCTCACTTGCTCACGACCGATTTTCGCGTCATTTCGACAAGTTGCGGTGCGAAACCGGTCGTCCTCTCGGCAATTGGGGCTTGCCGCGGCATGGGGATGTGCCGTACTTTGAGGCCCAAGTTCGGTTCACAGAGTTTGCATCACCACGGCTCCCAACCATGAAGACCCCCTTCGCCCTCACCCCGATCCTCGTCGGGCTCCTCGTGTTGCTCGCCTTTGCCGTGGGCTCTGCCTTCGCGCAGGAGAGCCACACAGTGACGGTGAACTCGGTGCCTGCTGGAGCCTCGGTGTCGGTCAATGGACGCCGAGTGGGCAAGACTCCGGTCGAGCTCGTGGTGTCCCAGGGCGCCAAACTCGACGCCACGGTGGAGCTTCCGGGCTACAAGCCCCAGACGCTCAAACTCGAGGCCAACCCAAACTCGCCTATCGAAATCATGATTCAACTCGAGCTCGACGACGCGAGCGAGTAGGAGTGTTGCATGGACGACAAAGCCCGATACGCCCTGTTTCGCAGCATGAACAGCAAGTGCCACCACTGCGGCACTCGCCTCGAGTGGGACGCGTTCGAGGTGCGTGGGCTCTCTGGCGGCTGGATCGTCGAGGAAGACGAGGACGCCCAGGGACAGCCGCTGATTCAGGCCCTCTGCTACAAATGCTCTGAGTTCGAGGGGCGCGGCAAGACCGCCCGCAAGCTGGTGATCACCGAGGATGTGAAGCCAGCCAAGGGCGAATCCAAGGCCAAAGACGCGAAGAAAGACGGGAAGGACAAGGACGCCAAGGCCTCGAAAGACTCCGAATAGCAGGGCCTAGCGCTGCTCTCGCGGGCCGAACCCGCACCGAGCGGCGCCGCTGGCGCGTGCTGAGGGCTAGTGTAAACCGTCATGACTCTCCATGTTTATTGACTGCAAGGAGCGCCCCCCAATCCTCAGGAATTCTTCAAAAATACCGGCATGTTGTTGATTACAGAAAAAAGAAAGTCATTGGGGGTCCGGGGGACAAAGTCCCCCGGCGGGTCAGGGCAGAGCCCTGCTTCCCTGAAAGGCCACGCTCATAAGCACGGACACATGTGAAGCGTTACACTAGCTCGCCGCGGGCTATGGGACCGACAAGAAACTCGCTCAACGCACCCGAGGAGACCGCAGCAAGTCGACGTGGACCCAGTCGCCTGCGTTCAGTTGTTGTCCGGGACCGACCACACCCAGCCCGTCGATATCGACCACGGAGAGCAGGTTCGCCGAGCTCTGGCTGAGGTCGGCGTCGAAGACCAAGCCCTCGGCGTCGGCGAAGACTTTGCCGCGAACGTAGAGCGTGCGGTTGCGCGGCGCCTCGAGGGCTTTTGTGGAGCGCGCCATGACGCGTGGCAGGCGCAATTGGTGGGAGCCCAGGAGCTTTTGCAGCGCGGGGCGCACGAAGATTTCGAAGGTCACAAAGGAGCTGACGGGGTTTCCGGGCAGCCCGATCAGCGGGATGCCCCCTACAGACCCGAACGCCAGCGGCTTGCCGGGTTTGATGGCAACTTGCCAGAAGCCGACTTGATCGCTGAGCTCCTCGATAGCGGCGCGCACGAGGTCGAGGTCGCCCATAGAGACTCCCCCGATGGTCAGCACGAGGTCCGCGCAGGCGATCGCGTCTTTTAGCGCAGCGGTGATGCTCTCGCGAACGTCGGGGACGAGGGGCAACACGATGGGGACGCCGCCGGCCCGGCTCACCTGAGCGGCCAGCATGTACGACGAGCTGTTGATGATCTGGGAGGGGGCGAGGTCTCGGGCGTCGATTTCGGCCAGCTCGTCGCCGGTCGAGAGGATGGCGACGCGGGGCGCTCGGTGGATGGCGACCTGGGAGCGGCCGAAGCTGGCCAGGAGCCCGATGAGACCGGGGTCGACGAGGACGCCGGTCGGGTAGAGCAAGGTTCCCTGCCGAAGGTTTTCGCCTTGGCGCCGAATGTTGGCGCCGCGTCCGTCTTTTGGCGCCACACGCACACGAACCTGGCCCTCGCCCTCGTCGGTGTCTTCCCGCATCACGACGGTGTCCGCTCCGGGCGGCAACGGCGCGCCGGTCATGATCTTGTAGGCTTGGCCTGCGCGCAGTGGCGTCTCCACATGCTGACCGGCGGGCACGAAGCCCACCACCTGGAGGGTCACCGGCTGATTTGTCAGCAGCGGAGTGAGGTCGTGGTGCAGCACCGCATAGCCGTCCATGGCCGAGGCATCGAAGCGCGGCCAGTCGATGGGGCTGGCAACGGCCTCGGCGAGGACGCTGCCGGCGGCCTCGAGAAGCGAGGAGCGAGCGAGGCCCAGAGGCGTGATGCGGCCGAGGATTTGGTCCAGAGCTTCGTCCACCGTCAACAACGAATTCGACATCGTGCACTCCTCATCCGCGTGTTTGGCCGTCGAGCTGGACCGTGATTCCCTGTGAGCGGCGTCGCTGCGACTTCATTGGCCGAAGTCAGCGAATCGCACCGTCCTGTCGGTTCGAACGCTCAGGATGGCTTCGCTGGTCAGCTCGAACCCTTCTCCGTCAAGTACGAAGCTGTGGACTCCCTGGATGCTCAGCTCGGAAGCAGGGTCCTCCCACTGGGAGCCGGGCTTGCCGGTGGCGTCGCGCAGGACGTTGAGTTTGCCATGGGTGACCCCAGCGTGGCCGAGACCATCGACGGCGAGCGCCCTGGTCTTGGGTCGTCGAAGGTCGTCGATGACGAAATTGAACGCCGTTTGGGAGCGCGTCTCGAGGCGCAGTCCCAGCCTGGCTTGCGGCAAGCCAGAGCAGAAGACTCTGAGCGCCGGCACGTGCCGCTCGAGGAAGTCGCCATGGCGGATTCGCCGAAGGGTGGTCTCCCAATCCGGCGCGGCGAAGAACGAGGCGAGCCCATTGTTCTGGCCGAGGGGCAAGGGCACGAAGAGGGGGGAGCGAGCGGTCTTATCGGTCGAGCTCACCCAGCCGTTGAGGAGGTGGTGCAGGGTCCCGTCCCCCCCAGCGCCGACGATGACGTCGAGCCCTTGGTCGAGGAACCCTGTCAGCAGCTCAGGGAGGGCGTTCAGGTCGGGGCAGAGTGCGGCCTGAACGTTGTTCTCGTCGATGGCGAGGATGGACCGCAGGAGTTCGGGATTGCTTGACAATCCGTGCGCCTTTGGGTTGACGATGAGGCCGACTGTGTGCATGAGAAAAGGTCGCTCGGCGAGGGTCGGAGCTTTGCGGTCGAGGCAGCCACGACAGTGCAGGCGGAACTCTGGCCGCCCTGGTGGCGGGTGTCTACTGAGGAGCACCAGCAAGTGCCGGTCCGGGAAACCCCCATCTGCGGCGTCGCCTTCCTCCCTCGCTCCTCGGCGTACCGGTGTACGTCTGCGTCGCTCGGTTGTCGGCTCCTTGCACCTGGGGCATTTCCGAACGGGCACTCAAAAGATGTCCTTTGGGAAGGATTGCGTGTTTCGCTGAGATCGGTGGAAAGTGCGACCGAACTCTGAATTTCAAGATGGACCCGGGCGGTGAGCGCCATAAGGGCTCGGCGGAGGAGTCCGGTCCGTGTCGCCCAACTTCGGCTGGTTTGGATTGGTGCCCAACCGAAGCGTGAGCAAAGGCGGGGGACGCGCGCTATTCGGCGTCGTCTTGGGACTTCTTCTCGGCCTTGCGCAGTCGACGCTCGAGGCGTTCGACGTTACGGCGGAGCTCTCGGACCTCGTCCTTGGTCACGAGGTTGAAGCCGTTGGCGACTTTCTTCTTGGCGCCGTCGACCTCGTTACGCACCTTGAAGGTGGCCCGAAACGCGAACGCCATAGCGTTCTGGAACTGCTGGCTCGCCATGACTTTGCGTGCCGCGTCGGTCTGCATGAGTTTCATGGCACCGCTGACGAGCTGGCCCTTGATATCGCTCATAGTGTTGCGCTCCTGATCCGTTCTACCGGCCCCTGCCGTGAGATGACTGGGTGGTCGAGGACTCTTTGCAAGCGACGGAGACCCTCTCAGGCCGCCTTGGGCATGCCCCCGCAGGAAGCCGATCGCCGTTTGACGGCGCCGTCTCCGGGCGAAAAGCCGTCGAATCCAGACCGCGCACTATGAATCGCTGACCCTCAGAAGTCAAGAGCCGGTTCAGCCCGTCGGCACGGAGAAAGGCCGTCAATACTGCACTCTTTTGATGCGGGATACCGTGCTCATGTGGCGTACGGAAATAGGCCGCCAGGTCTTGCGTCGAGGTCCATTTGTGGGGAGTTTTCGCAGACATGGCGCACTTGGCCGAACCAACAAGTTGTTATCCCCCTTCACTAAGGATGAGACATGTCGCATGAGACCTGGAAGTTCCCATCGAAAGCGTGGGCTGTCGTTCTAAGCGCCCTACTGCTGCTCGCCCCGACGGCTTGTTCGGAAGAGGACACCACCGCTCCGCCACCGCCAAAGTTTGACTACCACCTGAGCCCAACCCCAGAGAGTGTGGTCCTGCTGAGTGGAACGGCTGAGTACGGGAGCACGGTGACCCTCACGCGAACGCCGCAGTTTACGGCCGAAGAGCTCGCCGCATATGGTCCGTTCGAGCTCGAGGCCGACCCCTTTACCGCCATCTGGTGGGTCGAGGCCCCCCTCGCCGCCGATGCGGAGAACGTCTTTACGGCGACTGCGGCCGACCGAAAGGGGAACACCAGCGAGCCGGCGAGCACTTCGATTGTACACATCTCCCCCACGATCGAAGTCCTCTCGATCGTGGTGACGCCCGTGCGAGTCGCCGCGGGTGAGCCTGCCACGGTGTTGGTGACCGGGGTGGACAATTTTGGCGCTGAGGTGACCGATCTCGTCGTCACGCTGACGTCAAGTGATGACACCGCTGTAATTGCGGAGTCGGAGGTTGTGCATTCAGCCGCTGGCCCGAAGGTGCTCACGGCGACGTACGGCGACCTGACAGCGACGGCAGAGCTCGAGGTCGTGCCCGCTCACCCCACGACCATCGACTTGACGCTTGAAGCGGCCGACGTAGATGGCGTGAAGGACGGGATTCAGGTGACGCCGGACACCCCCATTCCGATGTCATGGGTGGTGACCGACGAGTTCGGCAACGTGTTCGATGCACCGGTAGGAGTCACCACGAACGCGCCAGGTTTCGTCCGGCAAAGTGAGCTGGTCGGCGTAAGGGTGAGCGGCCTCTACGATGTGGTCGCCACCGTCATTGGGACCGGGGTTTCGGAATCTGAGGCCTTCGAGGTCATCCCTGGCGATGCTGCGAGTGTGTCCATCTTGCTCTCGAGCTCTGAGATTCGCGCTGGCGAAGCGGTCGCTTTCCAAACCATCGTAACCGACGCGTGGGGCAACTTGGTGGCGGAGAGTCTGGGGATCGCCACAGACGCCCCAGCCGGCGGCTCGACCGTCGATATGCTCGCTGGAAACGTCTTGTTCACGGCCGCAGGTCACTTCAGTGTGACGGCCACCGCGCTCAGCGACTCGACGGTGAGCGACACGGCCGCAGTACATGTCCGTGCCGCAACGGTCGCCCTGATCGACCTCGTGCTGACGCCCACTCCCGCCACGGTCTCCCCCGGAACCCCTGTGGACTATGCGGTCACCGCGACCGATGCCTTCGGCAACGCAGCCGAGGAGCTCATTCGGGTGTTCACCAATGCGCCGGGCGCCATCATCACCACGGCTCAAATCACCAACCTGAGCCTCGCCGGCAACTTTACTGTTTGGGCCGAAGCGACTGGGACTGGCGTCTCGGACTTCGAGTCTCTGACCGTCACACCTGGGACGGCGGCGACGGTCGACCTCGTCCTCCCCCACACCTCCCAGCCCACGGGCATGGCGATGAAGTACTTCGTTACGGTCTTTGACGCTTTTGGCAACGAGATCACCAGCGGCGTGACGATCAGCAGCAGTGACAGCGCGGCGAGCATCGACACAACGGCTGGCACGATTGTCTTCGGAACTCCCGGCGTGCAGTCGGTGACCGCCAGCTACAACGGGCTGACTGACTCCGAGTCGGTTCAGGTCTTCCTCGAGCCCGACGTAGGTCCGCCGGTCGTCACCATCGTCGAACCCGCCCCGAACAGTGCGTTTGCGCCTGGCCAGACGATTACGGTCAGGGTTCTGGCCAGCGACGATCGTGAAATCTCCCAGGTTCAGCTGCAGATTCGGGGAACGGTGCGCTTCGATGACTTCGTGCTCGTTCCTTCCGGAATCAACAACTACACCGCCGATTTCGTGGTCAACATCCCCAATGGTGCCGCTTACGGCGACGCCTTCATGACGGCAGCAGCCTACGACACAGCAGGGAACGTGACGGTCGGGACACGCAGGAGCTTCCTGGTGGATCCCTCTGTGCTGGTCAATGTTCCCAACGGAGCCACGGTCTCGGTCCTGGCTGGCGGTCCTGCGACCGTCCTCAACAATCCACAGGGCATCGACCTTGATGACCAAGGCACTCTCTACATCGCCAACAGCGGTGACCAGACGGTGGTCACGCTCGATCTGACGGCCTTGACGCTTGACAGCATCAGCCAGCGCCTCAACACCGCGACGCGCGATGTCGCCGCCATACCTGGAGGTGGGGTCTTTGTCACGATCAACGACCGCATCGTGCGTATCGACACCGCAGGAGTCGACACGAACTGGTCTCAGAGCGTCGGCGGCGCGCGGCTTCGCGGGCTCTACCTGGACGCCACTAACGACCGGCTCTATGGGGCCGACGACCGCAACAGTGCGTTCTTCGAGTGGGATACACTCGGGACGCCGTTGGTCGCCTGGACCACCTCGACTAACCTCAAGGGCAACGCCAACCAGCCCTGGGGTGTCCTGGTCGACAGCAGCGGTACGAATCCCATGCTCTATGGAACCGACATCAACAGCGACGATCTGTGGGAAGAGAATCTCAACAGCGGGGCCACTCGACGCCTGCTGGCCAACAACCTGAACCAACCGATGGGAATCGCGATGCTGCCCACCGGGGACCTACTCGTCGCCAACAACGGCCAGGGGGAGCTGATCGAGGTTGCGCTCTCTTCCTGCACCACGACCCCTTGTGCTTCGACCGTCATCGCCTCTGGATTCCGCAGCCCTGTGGACCTCGAAGTAGACGCCGCAAGTACTCTGCTCGACACGACGGTGTACATCTCGGACGATGGGTGGGATTGCATCTTCGAACTCACCTACACCCCTTGACCGACCGAACTGAGCCACGATGCGAGGGCGTTGAGCCCTCGCATCGTGGCACTGGAGTTTGTACACTTCCCTGGAGTTTGTACACTTGTGGGATCGCGCGGGCGGGCGTCGGTTGCCCAAGGTTTCACCTTGGGCTGGGGAATGTTCGGCCCCCGAGGGGCCGATGCCTCGGGCTATGCCCTCGGCGGCTTCGACCTCGCTCTGAGTATGGCTGTGGAGGTCTGGGCTGCGTTCAATGCCGGCTTGCCCAGGGTTGTCGAGGTCAACTCGACGATAGCCCCCAGTCCCTGGGCGTCGGCCCTGAAGGGGCCGCTCAAGAACAGCCCAACGTGGAACGTTGGGTGATTCGCGCTCGACCGCCAGAAGAAACGATAGGTTCACACCTCGACGATGAAGATCGACGAGATGTGTACAAACTCCAGAGCCACGATGCGAGGGCGTTGAGCCCTCGCATCGTGGCATCGAGTCACCAAGGAGGTGAGCCATGAGAATTTCATACGTTTTGCGATTGCTCGGGGTCTTGGTCAGCCTCGCCGCCGTTCCCCTCGCTGCCGGCGCGAGTGAGGGGATTCTCCAAACGGGAACGACCGCCCTGAGCGAGGTTGAGGTTGAGCGCTTGATGCTGGCCCTGCACGAGTGGGCCTTGGACAACGGACACGACCTTGTCCGCATTGATGCGACGTTGGAAGATTTGATGCTCATCGCGGGGTGCGATGCGGTCAGCGAGGCCTGCCTCGATGCCGTCGTGGAGAGCGCTGCCATCGAGGCGATCGTCCTCTTGGAGATCGACGGAAATTCGGTCACTTTGCGCCGTTACGCTCCGGGCAAAGGGTGGACTGGGCAAGGCACACACGAGCTCGATGGGGACAACCCCCAAGGGGCCGTTGTGGCCGTCGCCCCGGCGCTCTACTCGGACACCGAGCCACCGGCCGTCGTCAGCGACACGGACAACCTGTCGAGGTCGATGCTCAGGCTCACGCCCAAAGTCGGAGCCATGATACCGAGGAAAGCATTGCAGACGGCGCTCCTCTCAACGCTCGAGCTGCAGGTTGTCCTTCCCTTCTGGATGACGACCGACAGTGAATTCGTCGGCGATCGATTCCGGGTCGTCGCCGAGAGCGGCTATGCGCTCCTCGCCCAGCAAGGCAGCCAGATCGTTCCGGGGCGCGGAATGTCCAACCTCGTTCAAAACACGCACCTGATCCCGATGCGTCTGGGACTGTTGTGGATTGGTCCAGAACAGTGGACAGTTCGTCCGACCACGAGCCTCTCCTACGCCATGTTGATTACACGCTCGGAGTTCGACCTCGGCTGGACAACGCAGCAGCAAAACGATGTCTCGTCGGGCGTGATGGCGACGCTGGGGCTCGAGGCGACGATCCCGATGACCGCGAGCCTGACTGGCCGCGCATTGTTGGAGGTGCAGCACTGCGAGGCAGCAGCGGACATGGGGGCGATCGGTGACGTTGGCGAGGCCACACTGAGTGGAACGGGGGTGCTCGCGGGCTTTGGCTTCGAATTCTAGTAGGCTATTATTCAGACGTCAGCGGCAGGGCTCCCCCCCATGTGCCCTGTCGCTGCCCCAGCGCCTTCGAGGGCCCACCTCATTGGCGCTAAATCACTGGGGCTCGAGCTAGAACTCGAGCCCCAGTGATCGACTCAGAAAGCGATTAAAGGGGACCGCGGCGCGGCAGAGGGCGGTGTAGTCGTCGATGAAGCTGGCCTTGCAGGCGTCTGCCTCAGTGAGGTTGCGGTACCCGACGAAGTCCTTGAGCTTCAACGTCTCGACGAGGGGATGCGCCTTGTCGTAGCCCTTGGGTGCGTTCTTGAGACGCTCTCCGCGGACCTCGAAGTTCTTGGCGAAGTCGCCCGAGATGCACAGCTCCCAGTCCTTGGGGTCGGCGACGATGGCGTCCCGAATCTTGGCCAGAGAGGGGGTGTCCGGCTGCCAAATGCCCGTTCCGACCATGACTTTGTCCACCTCTAGGCCGAGGTAGAATCCGGGGGCGTGGACGTCCTTCGCCCGGATATGCGTAAAATGGGCGCCGCAGTGGGTCTTGTAGGGGCTCTTGTCATTGGAGAAGCGCACGTCTCGGTTGGGCCGAAACATAGAGCCGCCGACCTTTTTGGCGCTGGCGATGCAGTGCGGCGTCAAGCCGGACAGCCTCGGAGCGAAGTCGGTGATGAAGGCCAACATCGGTTCGCGCACGTCTTTCTCATAGCGCTTTTTGTTGGCCTCGAACCAGGTGCGCTCGTTGTTGTCGGTCAACTCCCGAAGGAAGTCGAAGAGAGCAGGAGTAAAGTGGGCTTTGGCCATGGAACGAGGTTCTCCATCGAAGGGGTGCGAAAATCGATCGTCCGCTCGGCAATTCACTGCACAATGTCACTGACGTCAGAAGTGACAGAGTTGCTTGCGAACGAATGGTGGCTCGTCTTGCGCCGGTTGAGAGTCGCGGTCCCGGCCGTGGCGGCGAGGCTGCCGACGACGCCGGGCTCGAGCTCGGCGGCGTTGCCTTCGTCGGTGTCGATGTGCATCTCGAGCCGATATTGAGAGGAGACGCGGACCAGGACGTCCCCAAAGGTCAGGTTGCGGCCGCTCGAGTGAATGGAGACGTCGACGTTGTCTCGGTCTTTGACGCCGAAGCGGTCGGCGTCTTCGGGGGTCATGTGAATGTGTCTCCAGGCGCAGATCAGGCCCTTGGTGAGATCGATTTTCCCCTTCGGTCCAATCAAGGTGACGCCGGGGCTGTTCTCGATGTCCCCCGAGGCCCGGACGGGCGCATCGACACCGAGAAAGAACTCGTCGGTGCGCGAGATCTCGACCTGGTTTTCAGGTCGTATTGGGCCCAAGATGCGCACGCCTTCGAGGGTGCGCTTGGGTCCGACCACCGACAGGGTCTCCTCGGCAGCAAACTGACCAGGCTGCGAGAGCGGCTTGCGGAACGTCAGCTCGTGTCCCTCCCCGTAGAGGATGTCGAGAGCCTCTCGGGTGACATGGATATGACGGGCCGAGACGGCGATGGGGATGGTGAGCTCGGAGGAGACTTTGTCCAGCTCGAGGATCAACCGCGCGCTCTCCTGCGCGATGGCGTGTTGTTCGTCGGTGGCGGCGACGAGCAATCGACAGCGGCTGTGCCGCGTCGAGATCTCGGCGACCGGGTTGGCGTGGTCCAACGAGACCTTGCGGTTGGCGTCCTCGTCGAAGCGAGCGCCGAGGAAATCCAATCGCTGCGCCACGCGGTGGCGGATCAGGGCGCTGTTCTGGCCGATTCCGGCGGTGAAGACGATGGCGTCGACGCCGCCCATGATGGCGGCATAGGCGCCGATGTACTTGCGCAACCGATGGGTGAAGACGTGTATGGCCATCTGTGCGTGCTCGTCGTCGGCTGCGGCGTGCTCTTCGATGTCTCGCATGTCGTTGTGGACACCGGAGATCCCGAGCAGCCCCGACTCCTTGTTGAGCACGTTGTCGAGCCCGTCTGCGTCGAGCCCTTCGGCGCGCATGAGGTGGAGGAGCACGCCTGGGTCGACGTCGCCCGAGCGGGTGCCCATGACCAACCCCTCCAGCGGGGTCATTCCCATCGAGGTCTCGACCGAGCGGCCGTGCTCGATGGCGGCGACACTGCAGCCGTTGCCCAAATGGCACGTGATCATGCGCAAGTTGCGCACGTCGTCACCCAGGTAATCCGCGGCCAAGCGCGCCACATAGGAGTGACTGGTCCCATGGAACCCGTAGCGCCGGATCTTGTGCTTCTCGGCGAGCGCTCTGGGCACGGCATAGGTCTTGGCCCGCCTGGGCATGGTCGTGTGGAACGCGGTGTCGAAGACCGCCACCTGCGGTAGGTTGGGCAGGAGCTGGCGCGCGGCGCGGATGCCCACCAGATTGACCGGGTTGTGCAGCGGAGCCAACGAGCTGAACTCCTCGATCACCGCCTCGATGTCATCGTCGATGCGAACCGGCGCGGAGATGGTCTCGCCGCCGTGCACGACCCGGTGCCCCACGGCCGACAACGTCTGCCCCGCGGGCAGCTTCGCCAGCATCTTCGGCAAGGACAGCGAGAGCGCCACCTCATGGCCTGCTTTGGTGTCGAGCGCGAAGGCCTCCCCGTCGATCGTCAACCGAGGCTCTGGTTCGCCGAGGCGCTCGGCCTTGACGGTGCAGACACGGTCGCCTGTGCGGTGGTCGAGGATCTCTGCTTTCAGTGAAGAGCTGCCACAGTTGATCACGAGGATGTACACGTCGTGCCCCTATTTTGTTCGTCGGTGCACGTTCCTTGAGCGCTCGGCTCAAGAAGTGTGCGCACCAAACTTCCCGTTTCTCTCGCCCTGTCGAAGAGCCAGAGGCCTATCACTTGGTGTGCAGGCCGTCCAACGGTCTCGAAGTCGAGCCCGAAGTACCGGCCACAGGCTCCATGTGAGCTCCGCGCCGCGAACGGATTTTGCCTTCAAACCCAACCCGAGCGACACGTAGAAAGCGCCGGCTACCTTTGTTATCTTTGCAGCCATCGGGTTTCGCTCGCTCCCCAGACCAGAGGTGGCTCGAAGCGAGCGATCTCGCGTCCTTGCGTTCGCGATTCTTTTCCATTGGTCACCCGAGGGTGCACTCCGTTGCTTGGCAGCAGAAGAAATCTAGCGAAGAGGTCCGAGGCGAAGCTTCCGTCGGTGGTTTCTTGCGGCCTCGCAGCGCTGTTGCTGCTCGCGCTCGCTGCGGAGCTGAGCGCAGCCGAGCCGACGGTCCTCTCGGGCAGCGGCACCTGGACCGGCACAAAGGCCGCTGGAGACAGGCTCTCGGGTGCCCGCTGCCGGGTTCGTGTGGACTGTGTTGGGTTCTGCAGTGTCGACTTCAGCGGGCCGTCGCCGAGCATCGAGATCGCGGACTTGGCCCGCTACTGCGCTCCGGAGAGCCTCGAGAGTCTCGGTGGCGTAGGACGCTTCGGCCTCTACTACGATGGCTCGCATGTGATCGCGGTGGACGGCGTCAGCCTGAAGGTCGTCTGGTCCAAGGAGCTGTCCAAGCCGCTGCAGGTGACGGCCCACGGGGACGAGCAGGTGCTCCTTTGCGAGTCACAGTTGTTGATCTTGCGGGCTGGTGAAGCGACGCCAGAGGTCACCTTCGAGGCCGCCATCAAGGACCCGCTGGAGCTGACTTGGCAGCCCGAACGCCTCGTGCTGATCGAGAAGAACGACCTACACTGGTGGCCCATCGTCGACGGCGTCTTGGCCCCGCAGGGCAGCCTCAATGCCTTTCGCGAGCCTCTCGCAGCAGGCATGATGTGGTCCCTGGATACTCAGGGCCTCTTGCGCGAAGCCAACGGCGGACGCCGAGTTGCGTCGTACGCCTTCGCGCCCGATGACTCGACCCGCATCACTCTGAACTCCGGCGAAGAGATCCGCGACATCGCCGATAGTCTCGTGGTCACCGCCGACCCGACCGTCACCAAGCTCAGCGCGCGCTGGGGTAAGCTGCTGCGTGACCGATACGTGGTTCGCTATTGGAAGCTCACGCCCGAAGATCGAACGCTGGAGGGGCAACGGCACGCTCTCGTCATCGCCGATGGGGACCGCGTCGTGCTCGACGGCGGCGTGCAGATCTTTCGGGCGTCGGTGATCGACGCCAAGGAGCAAACCTTTCGGCGGAGGGCGAATCTCGACTTCAAGGGACCCAGCTGGCTCCTCAGCCTCAGCGGCCCCCGGTTGGTCACTCGATTGTCTGGCGAAGGTGAGCAGCTCGTCATTTGGGACGTGGACACCGGTCTGGTGACCCAGAGCTTCGGACCGGAGGCGCTCGGCATGGTCATCGCCTCGACCGAGTTGCTGTCGAAGGACCGCATCCTGTTGCGCGACAAGACTGGTCGCGCGGCCATCTTCACCGCTTCGACAGGGACGGTCTCTGCGCTCGTCTCGCCCACGGCGGGCGGGACCCTGGCGCAGGCCTACACGACGTTGGGTGAGACGCTGATCTTCACCGAGAGCCAAGGCGAACAGGTCCTGCGCTACCATCTACTCGGGTCCTCGCTCAGCGAGCGGACGCCTGGTGGCGCGGTGACCGAAGTGCTGAACCCTGCGGAACGCTGGTATGGCTACTGCGTGCCGTTCGAGGCTTGTGCGCTGTCGGCGCCCACGTGGCCGGAGTGGAGTGGTTCGAACGCCGACACAGCCGACATTCCTTTGGTGCCCGTGGTCACACGTCCCATGCTCTGGACTTGGGTGGGCGTCGCCGTGACGCTGCTGCTGCTGGTGGGGGTCACGTTGTGGCGTCGCGATGCGGGACGCCGAGGCGTCGTGCACGCGCAGACCTCGATGCAAGACGAGGACGAGACTCTCGAGATGAAATGGCGTGCGCTGGTCGACTCCAAAGGCCGTCGCATGCTGACGGACCACAACACGGACGATTTTCTGAACTCGACGCTGACCCAGGTGCCATGGCGTCTGGGAATGTCCATGATCGCTGGCGGCGTGGTCTCGATCCCGCTGGCGTTCACGACGCTGCTGCCTGAGCCGCTGGAGGTGGCACTGCCCTTCTGGATGTCCTTGGGCCTGCCGGCGGCGAGCGCTGTGTGGTTCGTGATGTCGTGGCGGATGTGGAATCGACTGCATCTGCTGCGCTTTGGGCACTGCACCGAGGGCCAGTGGTTCGACTCTGGGACCCGCAAACAGTCCGTCTGCTACAGCCTTCCCGATGGCCGCACCTACCAGATGAAGCGCGGGCAATGGACTCGCCCTGATCTGGTCCCCATCATTCTCTACGACGCCAACCACCCGAAGCTCGCCGTCCAGTACACCGGAAATGGCCAGTTCCCCGTGGGCATCCGCCGAGAGGTGAAGTCCCTGACCGGAACCGCCAATACGACGCGCATGTTCAGCTTGCTCGTCGTGACGGTGGCGCTCTTGGGCGTCGGGTTCATGGGCTTCTCGGCGTTCCAAAAGGCATTCCCAGAGCCCATCTCGGAAGGCGCGCTGCGACGGCTCGAGGGTTCGGGACAGAAGCGCGTGCAGCTTCTCCAGCCCTGTCTGGCGCTGTGCAAGGGCCGCGGCGAGAGCTGCGAGGGCATTTGTCATCGACGGCAGCTGCGGCTGATCTTGAAGGACGCCGGTGTCGAGCTCGAGCGAGACCCGAACATCGACCCCACCTATTTCCGGCTGCGCCAGCTCGACGGCTTGGGCACAGCCCGCGCGATTCTCGGACGCTCGGGTGAGCAGTGCAGCGTTCTGGCTGAAGAGCTCGACGCGTTGCCGCGGTGGACAGCCGCTCTGCGTCTGGCTTTCGAGACGACCTATGGGCGCCTAGACGAAGGGGCCAACGAGAGCCAAGCGGACTTCAAGAGCGATGAGCTTCGCTCGACGGAAGACTCCCTGCGGCAGCTCTACAAAGAGGTCTTCACGCCCCTCTGTCTGCCCAGTGACGCCTGCCTCGGCGGCGACTTCTCGGCCTGCGGACCGGCGCCGGACTGTCACGGTGAGAACGCCGAGCTGAAGCGGGCGCTGTGTCAGTTCGGAGAGGCGACACGCTAGACTTGGCCATGGGGCTTGGCTCGTTGGAACGGAGAGGCAGGAGACCCTCCGATTTTGCCTCCGCACGGTGGGTCACCTACAACCACGGTAGATGTCGTCAATTCTGTTGGTCGTGTTCGGAGGGCCTCGAGCTCGAGAGCGGCCAGGACAGTTGATGCGAGGCCTCACGTTCCTTCGCTGCAGCTAAACCAGCGGGGTCGGACAAGCTCGGGCGACACGCAGTTCAACCATCGGACCGAGGCAAGGACGCCGAGGTCGCGCTTCACGGAGGAAGTCATGAGCATGCCCGCAAGAGTCACCCTTCAGGTCGACAGTGTCGGTTCACTCGGGAAGCTGATGCCCGCAAGCCAAGCGGGGTTGCTGGTGCCGACGGATTACGGGTTCAAGAAGAACGATCCCATCGAAATCGACCTCGTTGTCGCTGGCAAGTCCGTGGCCTTGACCGGGACCGTCGCCGAGCTCGACGTGCCCTTCCTCTACCGGCATGATCGGGTGACGGTGGTGCGCACCCAGCTCGATCGCAAGAGCTGGAAGAAATTGTTCGTGAACGTCTGCCGCGCCCCATGGCGTCGCAAAGAGGACTTCACGACCAAAGAATCGCGCCGGCGCAGCCGTGTTCAGGAGGCGGGGTTGTGTTACATACCGCGGACGGGTCAGCGGTTCATCGCCACGCTCATCGAAGTGAGCGACGGCGGAGCGTTCATCAGCCTTCCGGCGGCGAACGTCGAGCCGGGTGAGGAGCTCCGCTTTCGAGGCAGCAACGAACCCAACTGGCACTCTGCACAGGTAAGGTGGCAAGGCAGCAAGTCGGACCAGTCGGGCGTCGGCGTGGCCTTGGCTTTCGAGAATGAGTCCGCACGCGATCGTTGGGGTGAGTACCTCAAGCAGGTCAGGATGGCGGCCTAGCGGGGGAAAGATGCGTGTACTCGTCACCGGCTGTTCCGGGTATCTGGGGGCCAGGCTGCTCGCTCAACTGCAACGCGATCCCGAGGTCACTGAGATCATCGGCATCGATGAGCGGCTCCCAGCCGAGTACCACCCCAAGCTGACCCACCATCAGCAGAGCGTCACTCAACCCTACGAGCGCTATTTCCACGAGGTGGACGCCGCGGTCCATCTGGCCTTTGCCTTCCAACCCATGCGGGACAGCCGCTGGTGCGAGCGGGTCAACCTCGAAGGCTCGGAGCGCTTTTTGCGGGCCTTGATCGAACATGACGTGCCGCACGGCGTCTTCGTTTCCAGCGCGACGGTCTACGGCGCGCGCCCAGACAACCCCATCCCGCTGACCGAGACCCACCCTCTGCGCAGCGATCCCTACTTCTACCTGCCGCGAGACAAGACGCGCTCGGAGGCGCTCTGCAACAGCTTCCAGAAGCGGACCGTGGCGCTCAAGATCCTGCGGCCGTGCATCGTCACCGGCCCGCACGCCGACCACTTCTGGATGAACTACCTGACCCGCTCGTCGGTCCCCACCGTCGTCGGCTGCGATCCCCTCATGCAGTTCCTGCACGAGGATGACATGGCCGCCGTCCTGCACGCCATGTGTTCGCGCGGTCAGGCAGGGGTCTACAACGTCGCGGGCGACGGCACGCTCTACCTCTCCGACATCATCGAGCGCCTCGGCGGCCGCGCCGTCTCGGTGCCCAAGTGGGCGCTGCAAAAGACCGTCAAGACCATGTGGAAGTACAACCTGGGTCACCTGCGGGATTTGCCGCCAGGGATGGTGCCTTACATCTCCCATCCGTGGGTGGTCGACAGCTCGAAAGTGAAGCAGGAGCTCAACTTGGAGTTCCAGTACGACAGCTGTCAAGCGCTCTCCGCCTTTCAGGTCGCCTCGGGCATCAAGGTCTGACTTGGATTGCTCGCGAGCAAGGCGAGCCACCTCTGTTCCAAGTCGCGTGCGCAAGAATCCGATTGGCTCCCTGACGAAACCATGGACGAGCGAAGACAACGCGCCGCGATCGACGTCGAACCTCAGCGACTCTCGCTGCGCCTGGAGCTCGCCCAGGCGTTGGCTCGAGAAGGACGCTCTGAGGACGCACGCGTCGAGCTCGAGCGGGCCGCCCGCGCTGGCCTCGATCCGACGCGCATCGGCGAGATGGCCTCGGCGTTGCGCTTGGGCTCGTGGTTTGGCCGGCGAGGACAGTCGCCGCTGCGCAGCTGGCTGGGCGCGCTGCCCAGCGCCCCGAGCTTGCGCTGGTCGTATCAGTCGCCCCACGAGGACGATCGCTTCGGGCTGCCACTCTGCGTCACACCACAGCGCGCCATCGTCATCGCTCAGAGCGTCGTCGTCGGCATGCGCTATGTGCGCATCGTCGCCCTGGATTTGACGACTGGACGCGTCGCTTGGGAGCACGAGCGACGCAACCTCTTCGGCCCTACGGGCGCTTTCGTCCTCGGCGGGGCCGGTAGTCCACAGCGCGTGGGTTGGGGCTTCGCTGAGCCCTCCGCGACCGAGGGCTTCGACTTATGCGTCGCCACCTACGATCTTGCGACCGGTGCGGGAGGGCCAACCCATCGGCTCAGCTTCGCCGAAGCGCTGGTCCTGGCGCCCTCGACGGACTTGCTACGGCTCGACGACGCGATCTTCTGGGCGGTCTCATGGACCGACGAGGAGCTTCGACACTCTGGGCTCGTCGAGATCGACGCCGACCACGGCACGATGAGCGCACGCGTCTTGCCTGCCGTGAGCGGCCGCAGCCTCTGCGCCATCGGCGAGCGTCGCTTCGGCATCGCGCGCGACGCCTTGCTCGATCTGGGGGGGGCGATCACCGGCTCCCTGCTCTACCCTTTCGACACCCCGCGAGGCGAGGTGGAGCATGGGCGGCAGAACGACGAGGCGTTCGCCACCCACGAGGCGGTCTACTTTCACGCCCCGCACTACGCCACCTACGGAGAAGGGCGGCTGCGCCTGCTCAACCAAGTCCACCGCCTCACGCTCGATGGCGACGCGATGGAGCACGAGGCGCTGGGGGAGCTGGAGGCGGAGTGTCGCTACCTGTGCGCCGACCCGTCGGGCGCTGTGTTCGTCGTCGAAGAGAGTGGCGGCGACCCTCTGGTCTGGGAGTTGCGGGGCGGCGCGAGGCGCGTGGTAGATCGGCTGCCCTCCGACCGCTTGCGCTTCGTCCTCGGGGCCTCTATGGGCGGCGCGCTGTTGCTCTTCGCGAGTCTGGACAAGCAAGAAACCGACCTCCCAGAAGGTTGGCTGCGCGCCTATGGCCAACACGGCCTGCTCTGGGAGCTCGACGTGCGGGAGGTGCTGCATCAGTTCCCCGTGCCTTGTTTCGAGGGGATCCTGGGGGTGTCGGAGCGCGGGGTTTCGTTGTATGGGGATCACGCGTAGGCCGACAGTGGGCTCCCCTGTCCTTTCGATGCCCTTTCCCGTGAGGAAAAGATGACTCCGACCCTCGTGACTGGAGACCTTCTAGAGCAACCCGTCGAGGTCATCGTGAACGCGTGGAACCGCAACATCATCCCCTGGTGGTTGCTGATTCCTGCGGGCGTCGCTGGGGCGATTCGCCGGCAGGCTGGGACCGCGCCGTTCAAGGAGCTGGCCAAGACAGGACCGCTGCCGCTGGGCGCAGCGCGGCTGACTGGCGCCGGACGGTTGCCCTTCAAAGGCATCATCCATGTAGCGGGCATCAGCATGTGGTGGGTCTCGAGCGAGCGTTCGATCCGCGACTCGACGCGCAACGCGTTGCGAGTCGCACAGGCCGCGGGGATCGCTTCGCTGGCCTATCCCATCATCGGCGGCGGGACGGGCGGGACCCAGGTGGGGAGGGCGCTCGACTGGATGTTGCAGGAGCTGGAGCCTTTGGACTCCCCGGTCGACGTGACGATCGTGTCTTTTGCTGGCCGCGCATGATTTGAGCGCGGCCAGCGAGGGGACCAGGTCTACATCTCGTGGCAGCCGTCACAGTCGATGGGGCCGTCGTTGCCTTTGTGGCAGCCCTTGCAGCGAGTGTGCGCGGCCTTTTCCATGCTGGGCACGCCGTCCTTCGCTCCATGACAGTTTTTGCAGGACTGAGCCTTGCCGCCGTCGGCCTCCATGGTGTGGTGACAGGTGGCGCACTCGATTTCGGCCTGGTGCTCCCAGTGTAAGAACTCGACCTCGCCTTTGTCCGCTTGAATCATGACCGTCTCACGCCCTTTCTCTCCCACGGGCTCGACGGGCTCGGCGGGAACGCCGGCTACGGGCTCGGCCGCGGCGGTGGGGTCGGCGGCTTCGACGGGGCCTTCGACCTTGGTGGGATCCACAGCATCGACTGGTTTAGCCTCATCTTTCGCCGCAGTGTCGGCTGGCTTCAGAGTGGTTGCGCTGTCCTGCTCAGGTTTCTCCTGAGTGTTCTCCTCGGTCTTTGCCTTCTCGGGTGCTTTCTTGTCCTCGCAGGCGGTCACAAGAAAGACGAGAGCCCACACTGCGATGAGGACAAGATTGAAGCGAAACGCAGACCTAGTAATGGACATCACAACCTCCTGATCTGGTGCGCAGCGAAACCCCCACCCTTCTGTGCTCTGGGCATTTATGGCCCAACAGAAAGGCGGACTTTGCGCTGCCATTGTGCAAGGGACTGGTATGCATTTGTGGCTCGAGGGGACAACGTATGGCCGCACCGAGTGCAACGACACGCGGGGTCTTCATCGACGATGGGCCCACTGTAGCAGAGCGTGGGCCGTTCGCACATACCTCGGGCCCGGCCAAACATCGTTTTGCTGCTAGTGTAAACCGTCATGACTCTCCATGTTTATTGACTGCAAGGAGCGCCCCCCAATCCTCAGGAATTCTTCAAAAATACCGGCATGTTGTTGATTACAGAAAAAAGAAAGTCATTGGGGGTCCGGGGGACAAAGTCCCCCGGCGGGTCAGGGCAGAGCCCTGCTTCCCTGAAAGGCCACGCTCATAAGCACGGACACATGTGAAGCGTTACACTAGTTCCTACAGACCCGAACGAAGCATTTCGACGTGCACGGATGACGTCGTGTGGGGCTCGGCGAGAAAATGTTTGCGGTTGACAGCCCCCGAATCGCGGCTACTCTCAAGGTATGACACATGTAGCGCAGGGTAGGTCTACGGCGTACCCCTAGACATCCAAAACTGCTCGCCCTGCCTGCCTGTGTGGACCACCACAACTGGAGGGTTTGGGCCGTCGGCTTCGCAGCAACGAAGGCTCAAAGCCCTTCCGCTAGCGGAGGGTGTCATGAGAGAGAACCTGTTCGAACCATGGAGTGACGGCGTGGCCCGCGTCGGGTTGCTCTTCCTCGTGACGGGCTTGGCCTTCATCGTTGGGGCGTTCACCTTACCAGCCACCGTCGGGATGGGCCCCATTGTTCTCCTCGCCCTAATTGGAGCTGGTCTGGCGTTGTTCGGCGTCGGCCGTCTGCAGTCGCTGAGGATGGAGCGAGAGCTGGACGAAGTCGAGCGCGTGCTGGACGGCGCGCCCTCGCCGCGGCGGGCTCTCAAGCTCGTTCCGGAACGAAAGAAGAGCGAGGTCCATGAGGACGACCTGCCCGAGCTCTCGTTCGTCGAGGATCGTCGTATGGGCACCGAGCGGCGAACTGGCCGTGAACGACGTGCCGAGAACGAGACCGAGCCGTTCGTCGAGCGGCGCAACACCACGGAGCGCCGGGCCGGCCAGGACCGTCGAAATCCGTATGAGGACTTCGTGCTCGGTTTGGCCTGACGGAACGAGCTGAGGCCCTCGAACAGAGGGGGGAATCATGCACGACCAGACAGAACAGGACTCATGGAAAATTCAGGAGGACTTTCTCGGTGATCTCAACGTGGGAGCGGCATTGCTCGTGGTCGGCGGGGTGCTCGTAGTGGCAGCGCTGATCATGCCGGCCAGCTTCGGCGCCGGCCTCTTCGCCCTCTTCTTCGTGACTGGGCTGGCGCTTCTGCTGATGGGTCAGGGCCTACGCAGTATTGGTGTGCGCAAGAGAGAGGCCTTCGAAGTGCAGAGGCTCGAGCTCGAAGCGCAGCGTGCCATCGACCATCGCTTCAACAGTGACAGGAGAAAAGGCGGCGAACGGAGAAAGAGCAATGTACTCGCCTTGCTCATCGGTGAACGCCTTGCCGAGAGGCGCAGTGGTTACGAGCGCCGACACCCGAGAGAGCGACGCGCGGACGCCGCCTAATGGTGAGTAATACTCACAGTCCAAACCGCGCACAAAAATGGTGAGTATTCAGATCGTGAGTTTATCATGATCCGAACACTCACCATTCGCATTTATGAGTCTACAAACGCCCCAACCCCGCCAACAAGGCCGCCCGACGAAACTCACCATCGTGCATGCCCGTCACGAGTTGCACGGGCGCTGAAGTCCTTGGATGGAGTCCATGGGGCGACGCTCGAAACTGTCGCATGCCGCGTCGCTCTCGTCGCTCGTCGCGCTCGCTGCAGCGCGTCGGCTGCCGAAGGAGCGCAACGCGCGGCGCCCCTGACGTCAAAGATCGTCCGTCCATGTTGAACTCACTTTACACCGAGCCTCAAGGACGATATCGATCCCACCTCGACCTGCACACTGAGGGGGATATGGGCTGGTTGTTGTTCATCGGCGAGTCGGGGGACTTCTCACACGGCCAAGATACGGTCTGTGTCGAGAGCTGGTCCGCCGACGCGCTCGTCAACCCCCGCCATGGGGACCGCCCCCTCACTCTGCGCGCCACTCTGGCGCTGCCCTTGCGTTCGGGTCCCGACGCTCGCCCCCACCTCCCGGCCGGACCCACGGTCGCCCGATGGCTGCGGGAGCCAGCGATGCCGCCGAGCTCGACGAGCTCAGCCAGGGGCGCGCCGCGCTGAGCTGGTGTGTGCAGCAAGCCCGCGAGTGGCTCCCGACGCGGGAGGACCGAGCATGACCGAGCGCTCCCTCGCCGAGCTCCTTCGCGACCTTCACCATCGCTCCACCGCCGGAAGAACCCAGGCCGCACGCTCCCTCGACACGCTCCTGCGGCGCTGGGGCCGCAATCTCGGCGACGACGTCGTGCAGACCGTGTGGATGAAGCTCTTGAAAAAGCCGGAGCTGCCGGCCAACTCGCCACGATGACCAGCGACAAGCAGGAAGCTTACCTGCGCGCCATGCTCAGAAACACGCATCGAGACCTGCTAAAGCAAGAACAAAAGGAGAAGCGGCGCTTCTGGCAGCCCAAGAACGAAGACGAGAAGAGCCTCGCCGACGTCCTCGAGCAATACCCCGCCGAAGAGGCCGACCTCCTCCACCGCTCCCTGAGTGAGCAAGGGGATGCGGTGCTGCGGCACGGCTTGGCGCTCTTGGCCGGGGTGAAGCCGGCGCTGGCGCTGACGACGCTCGGGGTCGACCCGTCGGTGCAGCGCTCGCTGGACCTCTTCTGCGGGCGGCTCGTTCCCGCGTTGGCCGACACCTACCGCTTCCCCGCGCACCGCGAGGCGTTCCTCGGCACTGTCATCGACCAATGGTCGTTGAACATGAGCGAGGTCACGCGAGAGGGGCTCTGGGAGCGCGACCGCGAGCAGTCGAAGGACTCGAGCCCACCTTCGACGAGTTGCCCCTCTTCCAGCCGAGTGCCGGCTTTCCATTCGCGTTTGAAGATGACCTCGCCAGTCCCCTCGACGTCGAAGCCAGCGGCAACGACGACGCCTTTGGTCCATCCGAGGTTCTGCCAATGTTCCCATTTGGGTTGGCTGTTGCGGCCGTCGCGTTCGAGCTTTTCGGTCAGCAGCGCCTCGAGTCCTTCGGCGAAGCTGGATTTGCCTGAGCCGTTGCGGCCGATGACCAGGGTGAGACCAGGCCCGGCTGGGAGCTCGAGCCGTCACTTCTCGCCGATGCCGCGAAATCCCTGCACCTCTATCCAACGCAAGTGCACAGCGCCAAGGGGCTCGTCCTGTCCGCCGTGTGAGTGCAGTGACGTGCCTGCGCTCGTGATTGCCGCTTTGATGATCGCCTTCACGCTGTCGGAGAGCGTGCTTTATTCGAGCTCGGTGCGCAGCTCTTCTTTCGGGCTTTTGGTCGGCATGTCGATTCCCCCCTTTGATGGACGGCCATTTATAGTGGAGTTCGAGGGGCTTGGGTAGAGCATTTCTCTCGACGCCCGTCTTTTGTCCGACTCGCCGGATGAAGGTCGAAGGGGAATCGGCGACTCTCAGCGCTGTCGAGAAGGGCGGGCATAGATTCCGCGATAAGCTTGTTCCCCGAAGGCTCGAAAGCAATTGTCTTGACCCCTCTTTGGAGAGTTTCTAGAGTCGCCGGATTCAGAAAATCGAAGGCCAACCATGCACATCACCACATCCACTGGCGCGGCGCTCGACCTGGGTTTTCGGGGATACACCTGCAATTGGGGAGCGCACCTCTGTGGGCTCTACGAAACCGCCGAGGAGCGTGACGAGATCGTGTTTGGGTTTCTCAGCGCCGGCGACAAAGACGGGGATTTGCAGCTCTATTGCCATGCGAATGGGACCGAAGAGGACTTTCATCGCTCGATGGCGGCGGTCTGTCCTCAGTGCGCTGACCACACTCACGACACAAACCGCTTTCGGGTGCTGAGCACCGAGGAACTCTACTGCCCCACAGGGGTATTCTCGCCTTGGGACATGGACAGAGGCCTCAACGAGTTCTTCGTGGCCAGCCAAGCCAACGGCCCCCGAAACGTTCGCGCGACGGCCGATATGGTTTGGGCGCTCGAGTTCATACCAGGAGTCGAACACCTGATGGCGTATGAGTCTCGGTTGAACAACTTCATTCAGGGTAAGCCTTGGATCAGCATCTGCCTCTATGACGTCACGCGGTTCAATGGCGCGCAGGTGATGAAGGTGCTGCGCACGCACCCCTACGCCATCAACGGCGGCGTGGTTACCGAGAACCCATACTATCAGGACCCCGATCGCTGGCTTGCGGAGCACGCCCCGCAATTCCTGGCCGAGAGTCGAGAGTAACAAATCAATGAACCCTCAGCACGCGCATGATCTCTTTTTGCTGATGGTTCAGCTCAGTCAGATGCGAGAGGTCGGCCGCATCTGGGAAGTCTTCGTAGATGGACTGAATGACATTGGTCTTGGTGTCACGGTCCAGCGCGTAGATGGGCAGGAAAGGTCGGGGACCGTCTTGCCAGTCGCAGCCTCGGGCCAGAAGTTCGGTGCACTGCTGCTGACGCCAACAGGCGAACCCGACGCGGCGCTCCCACTGGTCCGCAACGCGGCCGCGATGCTGGCCGTGATCCTCCAGGGGAGACTGGCCGCGGTGGAGCTCGCTGCCCTGCACGCCGCGACTCGTGACGAGCTCAAGGACGCGCGGCTCCTCAACGAGCGCATCCTCGAGACGACCCCGGACCTCATCACCATCTACGACCTCGAGGAGCGCGGCAACGTCTATGTGAATCGGGCCGCCGAGCAGGTTTTTGGCTTGCCGCCCAAAGAGTTGCAGGAACTTGGGTCCGAGCTCTTCGCACAGCTCATCCATCCAGAGGACCTGGCTTTAGTCCTGGCAAACCAGGAGCGGTTGGTTCAGGGCGCGGATGGCGAGGTGACGGAGGTCGAGTACCGGATGCGCGACGCGAAGGGACAATGGCGGTGGTACCACAGCCGCGAGATTCCCTTCGCCCGTCATCCGGATGGACGTGTCTCCCGCAAGCTCGCGATTGCCGTCGACGTCACCGACCAGCGCGCCATCGAAGACCACCTCCGCCAGTCCCAGAAGATGGAAGCCATCGGGCAGCTCGCCAGCGGCGTGGCCCATGACTTCAACAACGTCCTGTGTGCGATCACGGGCAACGCAGAGCTGATGCTCGAAGAGCTGTCGCCCGAGGATCCTTTGCGCGAGTCGTTGGTGGAGATCCATCAGGCCTCGGAAAGAGGGGCGAAGCTGACGCACCAGCTCCTGGCCTTCTCACGCCGACAGCTCATCGCCCCCAAAGTCCTCAATCTGAGCCAGCAGATCGAGCAGATGGGCGCGATGTTGAGTCGACTTCTCGGGGAGGACATCCTCCTGTCGACCCTTCCGCAGCTCGGCTCGGCCCGCATCGTCGCCGATCCAAACCAGCTCGAACAGCTCGTGCTCAACCTCGCCATCAACGCCAGAGACGCCATGCCGAACGGCGGCGAGTTGATGATCGAGACCATAGAATTACGAGCCGGCGAGGAGGGCTTCCCGCCGAACTTCGATGCAGAGCACGTCGTCGCCTTGCTCGTCACCGACACCGGATGCGGCATGAGTTCCGACGTGGTCGAGCATGTCTTCGAGCCATTTTTCACCACGAAAGCGCTGGGCCGAGGCACTGGCCTTGGACTGGCAACGGTCTTTGGCATCGTTGAACAGAGCAGCGCGCACATCGACGTCCATTCGAAGCTCGGCGAAGGTTCGTCGTTTCGGGTGTATTTCCCCGCAGTGACCGGGGATTTTGCCGAGAAGCTCTCGCCGGTCGAGGTGCTCCAACCGCAGCGTGGCGAAGAGACCGTGTTGCTCGTCGAGGACGAGGAGAGCGTGCGACGTGTGGCGACCCGACTCTTGCGTCGCCTTGGCTATAAGGTCCTCACAGCGTCCTCCGGCGGCGACGCGCTCGTGCTGGCAGGGCGTCATGAAGGTGCGATAGACCTCCTGTTGACCGACGTCGTCATGCCACACATGAATGGCAGGGAGCTGGCCCAGCGAATCACCGAAACCCATCCTGCGCTCAAAGTCCTCTTCACGTCTGGCTACACCGAAAGTGTCATCGCCCAACATGGCCTCCTCGAGGAGCGGTTGCACTTTCTCCCGAAGCCCTACTCGATGCTCTCCTTGTCGGAGCGGCTACGCCAGGTGCTGGGAGAGGGGGAGTGAGGCTGGAAGGGCGCAGGGCTTTTGGTCTTGCTCGCCTGAGGCGCGGTTCCAAGTCGAGGGTTCGAGTGCTCGAACATGGTCCCACGTCGTGGGGTCGAGCGGCCGAACGCGGTTCCACGTCGTGGGGTCGAGCGGCCGAACGCGCGACCCAGCGCTCCGCGCTGGGCTGATTCTTGGACCGCCCCTTCAGGGCGGATGCCCAGGTCCAGAGCCCCAACGCGAGATGAGCAGCGTGGGCGTCTGAGCTATCGGCGACAAGAGGTGTCTGGCGCTGACTCGTGAGAGAATCTCACCCTGCTGTCAGCAAGACGCGTGGGGTGGCGTGTCCATGAACGTCACATCTGCCATATGGACACCATTCGACCAGACGGCGTGCTACGGTCTAACAAAGATTCTTTCAGTGAGCTCATCCACCCGTTGGAGGTTGACCATGTACGAAATCAACAGACTCACCATCGCGCCCATGGCGTGTGCTCGCGTTACGTTGAGCCTCGAACAGTCTTTCACGTTGGCGTGGCCAGAGGTGTACCAGCGATTCGAGCGCGGCGCCGACTGGGTGATCGCCTGTGTGCACGGAGGGACGCAGTCCGTGCTGACGTTGCCGCTGCACACCCTCGCCAACATCCCCGTGGACGTCATCCTGGGTCGGCACGACCACTGCGATTTGAAGTTGCTCCTGGACCCCGAGGTGTCGCTGAGGCATCTGCTGCTCCGAGCCTATCGAACCCGCGAAGGGGCCCAGCGGTTGCGGATCATCGATCTGCACACCACCTGGGGCTTCAGCCTGGAAGATGGGCCTTGCTACAGCGTGCTCAGCGCTGGAGACGTCAATGTGGCGTGCGGCGCCTACTGGATCATGGCCCTAAAGAGAAACCCCAACGCCAGTTCAGACCCGCACACGGCCTGGGCCACTCGGCCCGAGCGGGTGATGGTCGAGGTCAACCCCCTCGATCTCCAACCAGACGACGGCGAGCTGAGCCTGCTCAACCGACTCGACGCCGACCCACAGCATTCGTCTTACGCCAGGCTCCCGCGCGTCACCATTCAGGGAGGGACGGTCGAGGCGCCGCCGAGCGTCGCGAGCGCAGGGACGCGAGGTGGCTCGCTTCGTGCCGCCTCTGTGCTGGGTAGTGAGCGAAATCCGATCGACGAACAGTTCGAGCGCATGCGCGCTCAGCTCGAGGCGGAGTACGAGCGAGTGAAGAAGCTGGCGTCGGCCAAGGAGAACGATGCCACAACAGCCCTAGGAGACGGCGCACGCCTTCGCGCCGTAAGACCAGAGCGCCCGCACCCGACCGACGACGCGGCGCTCGCTCACCTCGGCACTCTCGACATCCCAGGGCTAATGCTGTCGCTCGAGCTCGGCGTCGATGCCCTCGCCGGCGGCCTCCTCATCGGCCGCTACGAGCGCTGCGAGCTCAGGACCATTGCCTCGGGTGACGGCCTCGACAGCCTCTCTAGGGTCCACCTCTGCGTTCTCTTGGACGAAACGGGCCTCTGGGCCATCGACACCGCCAGCACCAACGGCTGCTTCGTCGGGAGACAGCCGTTCAAGAGTCTCAAGCTCGAGTCGCACGCAGTCATCGAGCTGGCCCAGAAGCTGGGCGTGTACTGGACGCGGCGAGACCCTGTGAGCTGAGTCGCGGCATGTGGTCGAGGTTACGTCGAGCACAATCCCAAAGAGCCAAACTCACGATCCCCTATAAGAAAACTCCTTGCGCCTCGGCCGCCCTTTGCGTCTTTGCGATAAAATCGAAGTCAGTCTCACCACAATCCCCCTCTCAACCGTCAGCAAGCCCTTGCCCCCGTCGTCTTCCCCCAAGAACCCGCGCTCCACACGCCTTTCGACGCAGACGGATTTCGACCGCAGCATGTGGTAGCGTGCCGAGACTGCCCCACCCAAACCGACTCAGGACGCACTCGATGCAAGCTGATTCCCCACAAAACCTGCCTGGCACCTGGGCTACACACCCCTTCCAGCGGCGCTTCCTCGTTGAGGATCTGTTGCGACGCCGCTCTGCGCAGGAAGGGCGTCGCTACGCCGCCTCTCAACGGCGAGGCCGCATCGATCCCAACCCGCACCAGATCGAAGCCGTCATGTTCGCCCTCGGGCGGCTGCAGGAAGGTGGCTGCTTGCTCGCCGACGAGGTCGGCCTCGGCAAAACCATCGAGGCCGGGCTCATCGTCGCCCAGATGCTCGCCGAGGGTGCACACCGTGTGCTCATCATCGTCCCCAAGCCGCTGCTCGGGCAGTGGGCCGACGAGCTCCTCAAGCTCTTCGGCGTCGAGACCCGCGAGGTCGAGAACGACCCGGCCTCCATCGAAGGCCCTGGCGTCTTCCTCATCGGACGCGAGTTTGCCGGCGGCGAGGTCGGCTCGTCCTTGATCAACAGCAGCGACGGCTTCGGCCTCTGCGTCGTCGACGAGGCCCACGAAATCTTCGCCAACGTCTTCAAGCGCTTCGCCGCCGACGGCGCCTACAAAGAAGACTCCAAGGACGCGCGCATGGCCCATCGGCTGCGCAACTTTCTGCGCCGCACGCCCCTGCTGCTGCTCACCGCGACGCCACTGCAGAACTCCCTCACCGAGATGTGGGGCTTGGTGCACTACATCGAGCCCACCGGCACCCTGCTCGGCGACCTGCCCACCTTCCGCAGCCTCTTCTGCTCAGGCGACGACCGCACCCTCAACGCTGGCCAGGCCGAAGAGCTCAGGCGACGCCTGAGTTTGGTCTGCCAGCGTACTCTGCGCCGCCAAGCCCAACCCTTCCTCGAAAAACCCTTCGTCGGACGCCGCGCTCGCCTCTTCGAGTACGACATGCTGCCGGACGAGCGAGCCCTCTACAACGACGTCACCGAGTACCTCCTCGATCCCGCGGTCTGCGCTATTGAGAGCCGCAGCCGACACCTCTGGCTCATCGGCTTCCACCGCCGCATGGCCTCCTCCATCGCCGCGCTGATCGACAGCCTGAAGAAGCTCGTCCTGCGCCTGGAGAAGAAGCTCGAGAGCGCCCTCGAAGGCGCGCCCGACCTCGACGACGACGACACCTTCTTGGCCACCCTCAACGCCGCCGACCTCGAAGGCGAAGGCTTCACGCCGTTGACCGCCGTCGACGAGGTCGACGAGCTGCCCACGAGAACCCACACTCCGGACGCCCTCCGCGAGGAGATCGCCCGCATCCGCTCCTACGTTGCCCGCGCCGAGGCGCTCCCCCGCGACAACAAGGCGCAAGCCTTCCTCGAGGCCGTGCGCTACGTCGTCGAGCAGAAGGGCGGCGGCGAAGGAGCCGGACGCGTCGTGGTCTTCACCGAGTCGTTGACCACCCAAGGCGCGCTGCGCGATCTGCTCGTCTCCGAGGGTTTCGCGGACACCGACATCACCTTGTTCCGCGGCCAAAACCACGACGCCCGCGCCCGCGACGCCCTGGCCCGCTGGACCGCCAAAGTCGCCCACACCCCTGGACTCAAGCTGGCCACCCCCAGCATCGCCATGCGCCAGGCGCTGGTCGACGAGTTCGAGAACCAGTCTCGCGTCTTCATCTCCACCGAAGCCGGCGCCAAGGGCCTCAACCTGCAGTTCTGCGACACCGTCATCAACTACGACCTGCCCTGGAACCCGCAGCGCATTGAGCAGCGCATCGGCCGCTGCCACCGCTACGGCCAGAGCCGCGACGTCACCGTCATCAACTTCCTGGCCCGCGACAACGAGACCCAACGCCTCCTCTTCGAGATCTTGAGCCAGAAGCTCGACCTCTTCGGCGAGGTCCTGGACGCCTCCGACACCGTCCTGCACCACTCCGACGGGCAGTCCACCGACACGCTCGCCTCGGCTCTGGGCGCCGGCTTCGAGGCCCGACTGCAAAAAATCTACCGGCAGGCCCGCTCGGTCGAGCACATCGCCGCCGAGCTGAGCGCCCTGCGCGAGTCCATGGACGACGAGCGCGCCGAGTTCGAGCGAGTCGCCGAGCGCACCACCGGCCTCATCCAGTCGCGCCTCGACGCCCAGATCCAGCAGGTCTTCAGCAACATCCAGAGCACGCTCCCGGCCAACCTGGTCGCGCTGGACTTGGCCCTCGAGGAGGTGCTCGTCGCCTACTTGCGCGCCCACGACGTGCCCTTCGACTCGCGCCGCGACGGCAAGCGCACTCTCCTCTCCATCCCAGACTGCAGCCGCCTGCCCCTCGCCCAAGACGGCCCCCTCGAGCTCGCCATCGGCCACGTCGCCCGCAAAGAGGAGCTCGAGCCGGTGCACCTGGGCCATCCCTTGATCCTCGACGCGCGCCGCGAAGCCATCGACGCCGCGGCGAAGGGAGGCGGCGGCTCGATGCTGCTCACTTTGGGGCTTGCAGCTCAGGGAGCCCTAGCCGGGCTCGTGGGCAGCCCTGGTCGTTTGGCGCTGGTGCAGGTCGACCATCGGGGTTTCGAGAGCGTGCAGAGCCTGCACCTCGTAGCGGTCGCCGAGGGCCGCGAGGGGCCGATGAGCTTGAGCGACGAGCAGGCCCGGCTCCTGCTCGGCCAGCGCATGGTCGAGCACGACGCCGCAGCCCAGGCGGGCAAGAAAACACAAGGGCGAAACGGCGACGCGCTCGCGGAGGCACTCGACGAGGCCATCGACGAGCGGGTTTTCGTGAACCAGAGCGCCGTCGCGGAGGCCTCGGAGGTACGGTTTCGCCAGCTCCTGCACCAGATCGAGCGCTTCATGGACGACCGCATCATGGTCGTCGAGAACGACCTGCGAGAGTTGGAGGGCAAGCACGCCGAGGCGCAGCGGGCCGTCGAGGGCGCACTGGGGGCTGACGCGCGGGAGCGGGCCCGGCGCGCGCTGCTCGGGCTCGAAACCAAGCTGGAGGCGCGGCGAGAGACGGCCGAGCGGCTGCGCAACCGCGACGACGCCGAGTACCAGAAATGGAGGGCGCAGGCCTATGGGCGGCGCTACTTGCGGCCAGAGGTCAGCAAGCTGTTCGAGTTCGAGTTCCTGTTGGTGAATGACCCGGAGGGAGCATGAAGAACTCAGAACCAGCTGGGCAACCGGTGTCCAGACCCGGCTTCAGCAACCAGTCGGACTGCAGCAGCAACCAAGGCAACAGCCGAAGCAAGCTCCAGACTCCAGACTCGGTTCACGGTTCAACCAACAGGTTCAAGTCCGGAGTCCGGAGTTCGGAGTCCAGACCCGGCTTCAGCACCCAGTCGGACTGCAACAGCAGCCAAGCAACACCCGCCGGAAGCTCCAGACTCCAGACTCCAGTCTCGGTTTCAGAACCAGCAGGTTGTGCAAACGGAGTCCGAAGCAAGCTCCAGACTCCGGACTCCAGACTCGGTTTCACAGGCAAGGAGTCCGAAATCGAAAGTGACGAGGAGAGCGACGTGACCTTACAGATCTTGCACACCTCGGACTGGCATTTGGGGAGCCGGTTCGGGGCCTTCAAGGCGACCGACGCGCAGACCCTCGGGCGCGCCCGCTTCGACGCGCTGGACCAAGTCTTCGGGCTCGCCCAACAGCGCAGCGTCGACGCGCTGCTCTGCGCCGGCGACCTCTTCGACTGCGCCAAGCCGTCGGAGGCGTGGTGGGGACCGCTGCTGCGGCGCTTCGAGGCCTGGCCTGTGGCACAGCGCTGCCCGGTGTTTCTGCTGCCCGGCAATCACGATCCCCTGAACGAGGGCTCGGTCTGGTCGGTCGGTCACCCGTTCCGGCGGCAGCTGCCCGACTTCGTGCACGTCGTCGACAAGGTCGGCTACCAGTTCGAGCTGCCAGGCGGCGCCGTGCTCTTCGCCACGCCGGTGATGTCCCAGGCCGGCGCCGGCGACCCGACCGCCTCCTTCCCAGCCCGCGAGCCCGGTGACGAGCGCATCCGCATCGGCCTGGCGCACGGCATGACCCACGCCATCGCCGGCCAGACACGACACTTCCCCATCGACCCCAACGCCGCGCAGAACAAGGGCCTGGACTACCTCGCCTTGGGCGATCTCCACAGCACTCAAGAGGTGCGGTCCGGCCTGGGTGCGACGGTCTACTGCGGCGCGCTCGACCCCGTGAAGTTCGGCGAAGACGGCGCCGGCACCGCTGCGCTCGTGTTTTTCCGGCGCGCGGGGCGGCCGCCGCTCATTCGCCACGAGCCCGTGGGCCAGTGGCGCTGGCGAAATGAGCGCGTCGAGAGCATGGAGCAGCTGCGCGCGCTGCGCCAGGGCAACGACCTGGCGCGAACAGTGTTGAAGCTCTCGCTGCGGCTCACCGTCTCCCTCGAAGAGCGGCGGGAGATCGACCAACTCCTCGAGCTGCTGCTGGGGACGGAGGCGACCCATGGGATGGTCGGGATCGTCCAGAGCGTCGACAAGAGCGAGCTGCGCGTCGCGCCGCACCTCGACCAGTTCGCCAACCTCCCGGAGCTCCTGGAGAAGACGGCGCGGCGGATCGACGGCGCGGCCAACCGCGGGGAGCTCGACGCCGCCGTCGCTCAGCGGGCGCTCTACCACCTCTATCAGCTCGCCAACCGAGGGCCGTCATGAAGTTTCGCTCACTCTTGGTCCAGAACTTCAAGTCCATCCAGAGCGCCCAGGTGGTCTTCGGCGAGGGCCTCAACGTCCTCTACGGGCCCAACGATCTGGGCAAGTCGACGCTGGCCCAGGCCATCCGCGCGGTGCTGTTGATGCAGCCCAGCGCCAGCGAGGCCGACAGCCTGGCGAGCTGGACAGGGTGCGAGAGGCCAGTGGTTTCCTTGGTCTTCGAGCTGGGAGAGGCGACCTATCGAGTGAAGAAGACCTTCGAAAAGGGCCAACACAAGGCCACCCTCGAGAAGAGCTACGACGGCGTGGCGTTCGAGCCGGAGGCAAAGGGCCGCGAGGTCGACGCGCAGCTGCGCACGCTGCTCGGCTGGGGCCTCGCCCCTCCTGGCAAGGGCTCCCAACGCGGCCTGCCCTCGACCTTCATCAGCACCGCGCTGCTGGCCGAGCAGGGCAGTGTCGACGCCCTCTTCGCGCAGAAGCTCAGCGACGACCACGACTCGGCCGCGAAGACGCTCACCGACGCCTTGCAGGCCATGGCCACGGACCCGCTCTTCCGAAGCGTGTTCGAGGCCACCCAGAAGAAGACCGCCGAGGCGTACACCGAGAAAGGCAAACTGAAGCGCGGCCAAGGCTCGCCCTTGGCCCAACTGCGAGAACGCCTCAACGAGAGGCAAGCCGAGCTCCTGAGCCTGGAAGAGAAGCTCAGAGAGAGCGAGGGGCTGCAAGACGAGGCCGCACGGCTCGAGGGGGCGCACACCAAGGCGCGGATCGAGCTCGATCGGCTCGACGCCCTTGGGCTCGAGAAGGCCGCTGCGCGCGCCGCTCGGCGAGCCTGGGAGCTGGCCGCCGAGCAGCTTCGCGTCGCGAAAGAGAGGCTGGACACCCTGGACGCCGCCACGCAGGCCGTCGAACAAGGCCAGCGCGAGCTCGAGACCCAACGCGCAGCCAGCGTCGAGGCCAACCTCGACGTCCAGCTCGCCGAGCAAGCCGAGCGCGAAGCCGGTGAGCAACTCCGAGCCCTCACCCAACAGCTCGAGCGGCTGCAGCGCGAAGACTCCACCGAGAGCGACAAGCAGGCCCTCGAACACCGCCGCGTGCTGCTCGAGCAGGCCATCGCCGAGCTGACGCGCACCCTCGACGCCAGCCAGGATTTGAAGCGACGCCTGAGCGCGGCGCAGAGCCAACGCCAGGACCTCGTGCAGCTGCGCGAGTCCCTCGACGCCCAGCTGGCGCTGGCCGAAGTGCAGAAGGGCCATGAGCTCGAGCACGCTCGCCGTCGCGAGGAGCTCGAGCAAGCCAAACGCTGGCTGGACGCCGTCGAGCGTCGCGCCGAGCTGCAACGACTCAGCGCGCGCCGCGCCGAGCTGCAAAGCAAGCTCGACGAGGCGGCACAACTCGAGGCCGCCGCCGCCCTGCGCCTAGCCGGACTGCGCTCCCTGCCGACGGCGAAAGAGGCCGCCGCCCTGCGCAAGCTGTGGGGCGATCTTCGCGTCGCCGAGGCCTCGCTCGAGGTCGGCCTCGCCGTCACCGCGCGTCCACAGCGGCCCA
>Ga0210044_10001256_pt1 | contig 38666 bp, 29 predicted proteins | sample CryGey13umfilter_2_FD_183959 | JGI IMG/M metagenome (GOLD analysis project Ga0210044, IMG submission 183959) | Groundwater microbial communities from aquifer in Utah, USA - Crystal Geyser 4/9/14 3 um filter (SPAdes) (version 2) | ecosystem: Environmental > Aquatic > Deep subsurface >... | reverse complement strand
CAGAAAAACCCGTGTACACCTATTCAGGATTTGAAACACCTATTTTGTCGCCAATCTTCGCAACAAAAAAGACTCATCATATAGATGAGTCCCTTTTGGTGACCCCACCGGGAATCGAACCCGGATTGCCGGGATGAAAACCCGACGTCCTAACCATTAGACGATGGGGCCATGGACAATTCCCCAGGATTATAAATGAATTTAATCAAATTGGTCAAGATAAAATTGGTGTGTTATTGTAAATTCTTTTTATGGATCAATGTAAAAAAACGACTTATTTAATTATCGGCGCTGGAATTGCTGGCACAACTGCCGCAGAAAGTATCCGAAGTTATGATCCAGATAAACATATAACCCTTGTTACAGCCGAGCCTTATCGAGCATATTCAAGAGTCCTGCTTTCTAAGCCTGGATTTTTTTTAGAAAAAATTCCTTTTGATCGTGTCTGGCTTAAATCATCTAAATGGTATAGCGAACAAAAAATTGAATATCTAACAAATAAAAAAGCTATTTCTCTTGATTGTAAAAAACATCTTGTTACCTTTGAAGATCAAACGCTTATTGAGTACGAAAAACTTCTTCTTGCTACAGGCGGCTTACCTAAAAAATTAGAAATTCCATGGTCAGACAAAAAAAATATTTACTATCTTCAAACACTTGATCAGGCTAAAGAGATTATTGCTGCAACAAAAACAGCTAAAAAGGCAGTTGTTGTTGGAGGTGGATTTATTGCTTTTGAAATGTGTTCATTATTTTGTGAAGCAGGAATGCATGTAGATCTAATCACACGTCGATCTCATTTTTGGAATAGCACCCTTGAAACAGAGGGCTCACTTATTATCGAGCAGGCCATGAAAAATCATGGGGTGACTATTTATCATGAAACAGAAATTGAAAGTATTATTGGTAATAAGCAGGTTGAAAAAATTATTTTAACTAATAAGAAAGAAATTCCCTGCGATCTTTTACTTGTTGGTATTGGAATGGAATTTTCACTTGATTGGATTTCTAAAGCAGGAATTAACACTCACGGTGGTATTATTGCAAATGAATTTCTTCAAACAAATGAACCAAATATCTGGACAGCTGGGGATATAGCTGAATTTAGTGATACCCTTACAGGAGAATCTTTACAATATGGCAATTGGGTTAATGCAATGAGACAAGGGTGTTATGCAGGAGCTTGTATGGCAGGGCAACCCATGCCTGCTTTTTCATTTATTTCTTCCTATACATCTTCTGGATTTGGATTGACTCTGGGATTTGCTGGGTGTGTAAAAAATGGTTCTAACCGGATTATTAAATGTCAAAATCAAAAAAATCAAAAATGGTCCCAATTTTTTTATAAAAACAATCGGTTAGTAGGAGCGCTTTTTATCAATCAACCAGAAGAATTAGGAAAATTAATTAAGAAAATGAAACTTTAGTAAAATAAAATCTCCTGTACAGGAGATTTTATTTATTTATGCAGCCCTTTTCCCTTTTTTTTGTTGAGTTTGTTGATTATTTTGCTGTTCTCTTTGATGAGAATCTCTTAAACGAGTAAGTAAATTTAGTGTTTTAAGTTGTTTGCTGCGTTCAAATACTCTGTACCAAGGAATAGCGTCTATTTCCGCTTGAGTCTCATTAATACGTTCTTGATAACTTTCAACTGGATCTTGAGAATAAGTGCGTGGAATGCGCCTTGCTACTTGTAAGCGTTTTTTACTTGTCTTATTCTGTACCTCCTGTCGATTTACTTCTTTTTCTATTTCTTGTGTTCTATGAGAATCTCGTAACCGTATCAGTAAATTGAGGGTTTTTTCAAGTTGACTACGCTTAAAAGTTTTATCTACTCTGTACCAAGGAATAGCGTCTATTTCCGCTTGAGTCTCATTAATACGTTCTTGATAACTTTCAACTGGATTTTTAGAATGCGCAAGCGGAACACCTTTTCCAAAAGCTGAACGAATTTCTTGATCTGACATACGAAAAGATTGTGCAAATCTTTGTTGATCATCATCATTGGTTTGAAATTGTCTAAGCTTTGCTTCAAGCCTATTAATTTCTGGTTCCTCAAGATATTGAGACTGAAAATCCGATGGTTCAGAAGTATTTACTAAAGGTAATTTTTCTTCATCCAATAAACTAATATCTTTATCTGTTAATTCTTCTTCTTGTTCATCGTCCTCATCCTCAATTGTTAACTCAGACTTATTTGGATCAGCTGTAAGAAAATCATGATCTGGAAGATGGTGTTCTGTCTCTTCTTCGTCTTCAATTTCAAGACTCCCTTCTTCAAAATTGGCTGTTGTAAATGGTTGAACTGATCTTTGCTCTTCTTCTCGCCTCATTATAGGTTGTGTTGGTAAAATCGACTCTTTTTCATGGTCAATTAAAACAGTTCTATCGTCTGGTGCGGATTCATAAGATCTACCAACTTCGTCTAAAGGAATAACAACGGTTGATTCTCTTCTACCATAAGAAAGGTCTTCTCTAAGACTCTCAAGATTATCAATAGTAATCCTCGAAAAAGTTTCCTTCACTGTTCCATCCTTTAAGAATTGTTTTTTACCAATCTTTAATTTAACTTTTGTCACAGGAACAAATCCAAGCATTAGGTCAAATTTCCACGTCATCATTTTATTTTCTCGAGCATCTTCTAAAGAATCTCTGTGTGGTAAAAAAACCAAACCAAGATCCTTTAAAGTAAGAGGGGGGTCTACTATACCTTCTTCAGCATCCCAAAGAAAAATACTTGTTTCATAATCAACATCATCTACATCATGTTCTAATGGATTATTAAATTCAATTAAATCTTTAAAAACTCTCCCAAGATTATTTAATTGCATACGTACTTCTGGATTCCTTGGTAATGGAGTTGCGCCTTGTTGATCAACATGGCTTAAAATTTTTCGCGCTGTATCAATAAAATAATGATCAGTTACTAAAGTAACTATTTCCATAATTTTAAGTTCACCAACAATTTCTGAAAGTTCTGGGGCCAAAACTCGAAAACGTTCCTTTTTTTCCTGAGCCGATAATTTTTTTGCTAAAAAGGATGCACTATCTTTATTTAAAAGCTCTATTTCTTTTAAAATACTTATAAATCTTGGAAAATCTTCTTCTCGTACAGTTTCAGCCCAATAAAGCAAGGTTTTATATTCATAAGAATTTTGCAAAAACCGTTCAAAATGCTCATGTGCTTCGCGATATACCTCTAAATCAATATCATCTTCTTCTTTTGGTTCTTCTCTCTCACCTTCTTCGATAACTACTTCATCATCGTCCTCCTCGGGATATACCTCTAAATCAATATCATCTTCTTCTACTACTAATTCTTTTGATTCATATGTAGTGGGCACAACAAAAGCTTCTTCGCTTTCTACGACATTTACATGATTCAGATTTTGTATCTCTAGTTTAAACAAATCTCTCTTATGCCAAGTTGGCAAATGAAGTGCTGCTAAATCTTTAATATATAAATTTTGAATTCGACCTTCGTGTAAATCATTTAAGGCCAGCCGAATAGCAAATACAGTTTCATCATTAACAGATGTGTTACTACCAAAAGCCGCATCTTGCAAAATAGATATTTTTTCTCCTATAAATCTGGAGTTAGCAAGACAATTAGAAATTTTCTGATATTCAAGTGATCCCCTTACTCCTTCCTCTGTATACTTTTGTACACCCCCAGCCATTTCTCTAAGTTTTTTTTCTATACCCCATATTTTTTTATAAACTTCATCTTCTGTTTTTGCTTCTGATGATCCTAAACCAAGCCTTACTTGCATAATAAGATCAGCAAGATTAGAAGCGGTCTCCCGAAATTCTACAGCCATTGACTGAAGTTTTTCATTTGAAATACCGATAAAAGACGGGCCAAGACTATCTATGAGATATACAGCTACTCCAGCTTCTGCGTTTTGTTCCTTGCGACATTTTGATAAAAGAATTGAACTAATTTGTCGAGCTGTTTCTTGATCAGTTAAAACACGCCTTGAAAGAACATCTAAAGCAAGTACTAAACTTGGAATAGCTTCCCTGCTTTTTCCTTGTGCTTTTTGAAATAAATTACTAAGAGCTTGATCTTTGTCTTCTTCTGTTTCATATTTTTGCCGTAACATCCAATATTTTTCCGAATGTCGATAACGCTTAAGAGGATGATCTGGCAATGCAGATTCTATAGATACTTCTGGTGTAACAATATTTCCTTCTTGGCTTGTACTAGCTCTTGGTTCAATAGTTGAAACTCCTATTTCTGTATGAATAATCGCCCTAGATCCACTAATATCCATAATTGGATAAAGTTCTTGTTGAATTTCTGCAGCCCTTTGAGCTGCTTCTTCCATTGATTGATAAACTTCTAACCATCTACTATCTCTTTGTATGGATTCATCTATTTCATAGTCATCTAAATTAATTTCGTCTTCAATTTGTCCTGTTAATATCTGCCATTCTTTAAACCATTTTCGAGCCGATTTTCTAGCTTGTTCTAACTCAACACGTTTATCATCCCGTTCCGACATAATAACAGAAAATAAAAAATCTTCTGTTTGTTCAAGAGAAGCATTTTCAACTGGAATACCTTCTTCTTTTTTAAACTTCTCTTCTTCCTGCTTGAGAACTCTCGTAAGACATGTCTCAGCACTTTCTCTGGTTTGTAAACTAAACTTTCGAACAGCTTCAAAAATCTCCCCAGTATGAAGTCTTAAATAACCAATAAAAGCATCTTCTTGGGCTCCCGAAAAATTAAATTTTCTTGCATAACCCCTTAATATTTCAACAGAATTATCACCTAGCCACTCTTCTTCAAAAAATTGAATATCGTGCTCTATAGATAAACGACCTTCAACAGCCTTAAGTAGTTGTTCATCAATAGGTTCACCTCTTACAAGTGCCTGAAGTGTTTCTGAACGAATAATAGCTTTGGTTGATTCATTTATAGTTACTGGTTCCTTTGGATTCGCGCGTTCAATAATTTGAAAAACCCCACCAATCATGCGTTCTGCTTGCTTGGCAAGCTCTGCGCGTTTAATAGCAGCCTCAAAAGCAGATCGTGGAAAAAGAGTCATTGGTTTAATTTCTTCACTTCCATCAGCAAGACGATAACGGATTTCAATGTTTACATGCCCATCTCTTATTCCTGTAACAACACACTCTCTTGATGCTTCCTCCACTTCTGGAAGCCATACTTCAACCTTATCTCCAACTTTATATTTTTCCTCTTCATGTGGTCGTTCAATTCTATGTGATATTTCTTTGTCTCCATTTTTTTCAGGAAAAATAGGTTGCTGTTCAAAAACAGCTTCTTCTAAATGTGCGCGTGAACGACTCATAAAAGAAAAATTATTTTTGTTCTTATTTTACACGGATTTTCTTTTTTTAAGAAGCTTGTGTTTTATCTTTTTCTTTAGTACGTAACTCAATTTGTTGTCGACGTAGTTCAATAGCGCGATTATAGTTCCAATTTAAACTTTTTTCTAACTCTTGACGTGTTTTTTTATCCATAGATTGCCGCAGGTGTTGTTTCTCTTGTTGCATTCTTCTTTCAAGATCAGCAATTTCTTTTAAAATTAAACTTTCTTCACGAGACAAAACCGGCTCTTGATTTTTCTCTTCTTGTGTTTTTAACATCTGTTTTTGTTCTAATAATTCTTTATGACTTTTTTCTTCTTCTATTTGATTTTTTAATAAACTAATTTGTTGCTCAAGAGCCTTTCTTGTTGACTTATTTGTTGCTAAACGGAAACTATCTTCAAATTCTTTTAAAACTTTTTGCTGTGCTTGTTCTGGTGAAATAGAAAAACTCACCTGTGTATAGGCCACCTCACGCTTAAGAGCTTTTGCTTGAAGATTAGTAAGCTGTTCCCGGAAGGCTCGACGTTTATTCCAGGCAAATGGATTCCATTTATATTTTTTATATTGATTTTCTACTTTCTCTATTTCGGTTTTTACACGCTGTAAATCTCTTCCAATGGTTCCACTTTTTTCTTGAGAAACAGTTCTTGATGCTATTTCAAAACGCTGATTTAAATGACCCCAAGCTTCGGTTCGTTGTTGTTCTTTTTGAGTTAAAATTTCTCCTGAATGATAATCTGCTGGTTCTATTGATCGCTCAGTTTCTCTAACTTCTAAAATACGTTCTCGTTCATTTTGAGATTTTATTCTTTTTCGTCCTTCTTCTAAATCTAAAATCTTGCCTTTATTTTCTTCACCTTCAAAACTTTTTTGAGGTGAAGTCTCGTGTTCTTTAGGTTGATAAGCCAAACCTTCTCTTCTAATCATAAAAAATAATCTATTTTTTCTAAAATAACATATTTTTTTAAAATTGTCAAAATTTCTTAACAAAATAAGACCCGTAAATACGGGTCTTATTTTAAAAAACTTATTTTATTTTACTCAATATATTCACTACATGTGTTTACAATCGATTCAAGACTTTTAAGAATTCCAGGAATCATGCTCATGGCTTCTTGTGCATATATTTTTGCATTCTCTTTATCTTGATCTTCAATTGCTGATTTAAGATCATCATTAAGAGTCTCCAATGTTTCTAATTCAGCTTGTAAACTATCAATTTCAGAAGCTCCCTCAGTACAATCAACTTCTAAAACAGCAAGCATTGCATCGGATTTAATTTTTATTTTTTCCACTGTTTTTTCAACCTCTGCATAAATTACTAAAGAACTCTCTTTAACCGCTTCAATAATAACACTTGTACTGTCTTTAAGGGTTTGAATAACATCTTCATTAATAGCTCGAATTTCATCAACAGTATCTGCGCTTCTCACAGCTGTTTTATAGCTTAATAATTCTCCTTCAAGAGCTTCAAGTCCATCGGTAATTTCATCTTTAGTTGTATCGCTCATATAATAAAGCCCTTCAATAGTGCCCTGAGCATTTTCTACGCGTTGAATAGCCAAATCAAGTACTTTTAAAACTGCATCTTGAAATTGTTCAAAAGTTATCCCAGCTTCTTGGGCAGCTGTTGTGCCTGCTTCCCAGGCTTTTTCTTTTGCTTCATCTGCTTGAGCTTGTGCTTCTTGAGATTTTGCTTCAATTTCGGCTTTTTGTTCTTCAGTTAAACTATCTTTTACGCTTGTTGCTTCAATTTGAGTCATTGGTACAACTACCAAAGAAAAGGCTGCAATAATACTAAGTAAGATCTTCATAAAATTAACATGTAAGAATTAACATTTATTGAAGGTTTGTATTTACTCCTTCAAGTGTTTTAAGGCTTGAATTCATGCCCTCAAGATCATTTTCAAGTGATTCAATATCATTGATCACATTATTGTAATCTTCTTGGGTGGAATCAGATGAAAGTTCTGGTGTTTCTTCCTCCACATTCACTTGAGCTGAATTATCGTACGTATTTGCTTGGTTGGCTCCGTTGTTTACGTTTGAGTTAGAGCTTCCACCTGGAGCAACTGCTCCGCATCCAGCTCCGGTAACCACAAGGGCTCCAAGAACCAATGCGACCAAAAACATTTTAGACATAAATAAATAAAATAAAATTAGATAAATAATAAAAGTTTTACTTTTAAAGGTATTCTAATTGATTTGAAGGAAAAAGTAAATAATACCGTAATACATAATAAAGGGTATAAATGTTATAGACAAAAAATCGATTTTTATGCTAATAACCAAAAGGTTCTTGACGAACATTCACAAGTTAAATAAAAGAGGTGGACATGTTAGAGAACATGGAAGAAAAATATCGATTTTCACATGCGGTACTCCAGGCAGTAACTGGAACCCGTGAAAATATCACAAAACTCTGCGAAGCAATAATGCGCGACCTTGAGGCTGTGAGCCTTACGGTTTACAGTTTCAATGAAGAAGGTGAACATCCTGTCCTTTTGGGAACTACTCAGGAACTAATGGTTCCAAGTGTCCCTATAGAATTCCTCAATCTGATGATCGGAACAAAAATACCCTCAACTCATCAATATTTACCTATAAAAAAAGATGGTGGCATTAGTGGATGTATTATTGTTCAATTCGAAAGAGAAAGAGATTATAGTCCATATCCAGAAATAGAAGAGTTGTTCTCTCTACTTGTTGAAGCAAGGGAGAATGCTACTGTTGATGTTCTTCTTACAAGTCTTTTTTCAAGACGACATTTTTCTCTGCGAGAATTTCCCGAACTTAAACGTAGGGCAGAACGCATTGCTTGGGTAAATAAAAAAAATCCTAAAGGTCAAATTTTTTTCCTCATCATTGATCTTGATAATTTCAAGAAAGTTAATGATACCTACGGGCATCCGGTTGGAGATAGTCTGCTTCAAATAACTTCTAGAGTAATGACAAATAGTGCAATGAGGGGGTCTGATATCCTCGCAAGGCTAGGTGGAGACGAACTGGTTATTGCTGGTCTTGAAGGAATAGAAGCAGGGAGAAAGATTGCAAAAAGAATAATTTATATGATTCCAAGGGCTGTAAAAATTGCTGTCCCGGAAATTCAGTGGGATCAAACAGTTTCAATTGGTATTGCGGTCGGAGGATGGGAAAATAGACTTGAGGATTTCATCACCCATGCAGATAGAGCATTGTATCAGGCAAAAAAATTGGGTAGAAACCGTTATCGTTCCAGACGTTTTTGACTCTGAAAAAACTCGCACGCCCCCGATTCTCGGGGGTCTTATTTTTTATATGACGATTTTATAAATTTCTTTTATAATAAAGTCTTGTATAAGTTAAGAATATTCCATATCTTTTATGCGCTTATTTTCAAAATGGTTTTTATTTCTATTTTTACTTGGATTATTACCAAGCTTCCCTTTAAATTTTGTCCATGCATCTGATGCTTATGCAAATAGTCTGTATTCCCATTCTATTGCCAATGCACTCGATCCTCTTCTTTCGGTTGGGGCTCCAGATGATGCTATGACAAGTTTCTTAGGAAAAGATGCTTTTGTTTTTTTAGATATGGGACAAGGAGAAGAAGGAACAGGAGATTTAAAACTTCACATGTTACTTTTAGATGTGGGTGCGACTGCCCAAATTCAATTCCTAGATGAAAATGAACAAAATCTTCAGGTTGAAAATATTCGTTTTGAAATTGGTGAATCTACACCCATTATTCCATTTCTTCAAACTAGCTCTTACCGTTATGTTAAAATTACTTCCACAGAAGATGAACCATGGAAACTCGATGCAATAGAAGCCCAAACATACGCAACCACACTTTCTCAAACAACCACAGAGAATTCTTCGATAGATAATACATCCTTACCTAATGATTCAAATTCCCTAATAAATGAAAAAGAAGTAATTCCAACCCACGGGCTTTTATTTAAACTCCCAGATGATGGGGATCCACAAACATCTGTTGACGCAGCTATTTATTTTATTGGAGCCGATGAAAAACGTCATGCGTTTCCAAGTGAAACAATATTTTTTACCTGGTTTGCAAATTTTGATGACGTCTCTTATGTAACAGAAGAGCAACTTGCAAGCTACCCACTTGGAAAAAATGTTACTATTCGTCCAGGAACCTATCTTATAAAACTTGAGACAGATCCAAAGGTATACGCAGTTGAAACAGGTGGAATTTTACGATGGGTTGAAACAGAAGAAATTGCAAAAAAACTTTATGGAGAAAAATGGCACGAGCAAGTAATTGATATTCCTGATGTATTTTTCTCAAACTATACAAAAGGAGAGCCATTAACAAATGACTCTCACTCAAATGGAACACTTGGTATTACTCCTTCTAGAGAAATGGTTTATCTACTCAATCAGGGCTACTATCATCTATCTGGAGAAATAGTTGAACAAATGCATCTTGATTCTAATTTTGCTGTTCTTATTGATATAGATATTTATACAACTTATACCGACCTTGGCAGCCTCACAGATGATTTAACTATTAAATGGCCATATTAAAAAGTGATATCAATCGCTTCTCTATTTTCAGCTTCGCAAGAACGAACGTGAATAATCCCTGAATCATCTTTTTGAAGAGTATAGCCTGTAAGATCATTTGACCAAGAAGTCTTTTCACTTGGACTCACGGGAATCTGAGCTAAATAACCATCACTTACCAGCGCAGATAAATCAATACAATGATGTTCGCTGGTTACTTTTATTCCACAAAATAAATTTTTATCATCACAACCTATAGCGGCTGCGCCAATCATATAAACTTCACCTTGAGTTAGTTTATCAATCAAAAAAATATCAGAAGAATCGTTTGAATAATTTACACTATAAATTTCAAGTGAAGATGAAAGTTCGCTAGCATCATTAAACCGCATTGCATCGCGAGCATCTTTTAGGCGGGCTTTAGGATCAAGAGATACCAAAGCAATAACTCCTAGAATTGCCAAAATTCCAATGACAACCAAAAGTTCAATTAAAGTAAACCCACGTTGATGAGAGGTTGAAGACATAAATAAAAAAATAAACAGAAAAAACAATATTTTTTATTATAACGCGTTTGGAAAGAAATAAAAAACAGCTTCTTCAAAAGAGCAGTTTTTTAAATATTCTGAATTTAAATTACTAGACTCTAGATTCTAGTTCAACCTAGAGCTGGCTGGTCGGGGATGCGGGACTTGAACCCACGGCCTCCTGGTCCCAAACCAGGCGCTCTAGCCTACTGAGCTAATCCCCGATGAAAAAATCTTGAAAAAGCATATCAATCTTTTTCTAATCTGACAAGGAAGAATCATGTGTTTGACGATTCATAAAAAACTGGTTATGGTATTTTCTTTATGAAACAAAAATTTCTCATTTTTATAAGCTTTTTAATGATCGTAATGCCAATTAGCGATCTTATTGCTCAAGAACCAAATACTTTGATTCTTCCTGGAACAGATGATTTTTTACGAAAGGAAATAAATCTTTCAACAGAAGCACTTACAAATCCAGTTGCAACCGAGGAGCGAGAGGCATTTCTTTCTGCAACTGGTCAGACAACGGTTTTTGATCCTATTGGTGATGTATTGAATCGTGTTGGAAACACCTCTTCCCTTCAAACCGCTTGGGGAGATGTTATAAAAGCACAACTTTCACAAAATATTAAAAACCAAATGTGGGTTCTTGATCTTTGGTTAGCTGCTGCCTTACCACAAACCATTCCAGATCAGGGAATTAATTTTCTTTTTTATGCAGACACTGATGGGAAAGAAGAAAATAATGAAAAAGAAGGTGTGCGAATAAATACTGATCAATCATTTATTATTAAACATAATCGCGAAGATAATATTTGGTATATCGATTATCGTTGGTATAATTCTGAAGCGGATTTTTGGGCTATGGATAAAACAACCAACGCTGTGGTTGAAGTAAAAAATAATCAAGTAACTCTCATGATTCCATTTGCTGAAATACCAGCTACAGCAAATCCATCTTGGCGAGCTGGTGTGGCTCTTTTAAATACCTCTGGAGATACTCAAATTGATATGATTCCGCAAATTGGATTTCCACCACCAAAAGGAGAAAGCTATCCAGAAACATCTTTTCAAATTTTTGAATCACCTAAAATGAAACGTTCGGGTCAACAAATGATTATTGGAAGTATTGTACTCATTAGCCTTATTGTTTCGTTTATTATTGTTAAAAAACGTCCATAAAATCTTGTCAAAAATAAAAAAATCCGATAATCTTACTTTCACAAAATAATCATGCGGGTATCGTATAATGGTTATTATGCCTGCCTTCCAAGCAGGCGATACGGGTTCGATCCCCGTTACCCGCTCCAGAAAAAACATGACTTCAAGGTCGTGTTTTTTCTTTTATTAAGTTTATAAACACAAAGCCCCGTACCAGAGATGGTACAGGGCAAGCTGACTTAAGCCGCGGCATATAGAGGCTTCTTACAAAGTGCCCTTTCAAGAAAACAGACTTGGTAAATCTCCCCCCTTTCTACTGTCCCGGGTGATTCCAGTCGAAGAAGACACGACCTTCCCGACCTGTCATGTCTCCTTTGAGTTCACCCACGTCCACACCGGGATAGAGGGAGTGTATGATGAGAATAAAACCGTCCTTGGCATCGAACACCAATTGACACACGAAGGTGATCAGTTTTGTTTTTGGCGCTCGATACTCGGGGTGCTCCATCTTGATCCGCAGTGCAACACTGCGGCGGTTTGGGGTGAACCGTTCCAACAGCCAGTTGGGATAGCCGTCTCGAGGAACTGTGGATTCCCAACCCACATCGCCACCATTCTCGAAAGTACAGCTAAACTTGTCTACGGTGTATCTGTTGGTACCGGGCCCACCACCTTGTTCGTCATCTACAAGCACTGCTCGTTCCTGAGCCGTTGCGGCCAAGAAATCAATCAAACGATCGTGTCTATCGAACAGCTCGTGAAGACTCTCCCAACGGAAGAAGTTGCCTGCCTTGCGAACACACTTTCCCCGAAAACAGGTACCTCCCAACCTTTCTTCCGTTTGTTGGGAAACAATAATCACGAGTAGGGAACCGTCTGGGAACTTCGTCTTTCTGTACATGTTTAACTCTCCTGCCAGTACTCTGGTTCAGATCCGTGCACGCCACGGATAGCGGCCCACTGGGCAATAAAGAACGAACGAAGAAATATAGGGAAAAAAATGATGATTGTCAATCATTCAAGATTTTTTAAAAAAACACCCCGCCGAACCGACGAGCGACCCAGCAGGGGTGCTTCGTGTAGGTTCTGACGGGGTTGACCGTGTTGGGACTTCACTCCGCGAGTCGAGTGACAGTCTCTAAAGATCCATAACAATCCGTTCAAAAGGAGCAAGTACGAGATGTGATCCGTTCTCGATGACGACCATCAGTGAACCCATATACTCCTTGACGTCACCTTCCGAGGAGAATTCGAATTCCTTCGGTGCTTCTGGAAGGACTTCGGTGGGGCGTTCCCCATACCCACAAAAATGGATTGTTGGGATGTTGTGCCCTTCGACCACGTCGGTCAACTCATGGAGATGGGCGTGATCAACCTCCCTCTTTAATATTGACCACGGTATTGGCCACTCGCTGCCACGCTCTTCACAGAAGTACTGTGGGAGCGCTTCCACAAGCATCTGACCCTCTTCCGTCTCGAGATTGATGAGACCCAAGGCCATGCGAAGCCAAGGATCTCCGACCAAACATATCATTCCCCAGTTCTTGTGCATGACTACCTTTCTCCTTTCAGTTCATCCGACCCAATAACAGATCGATTTCACCTTTATCGATCAAAATTCTGTTCAAATTTTGCACGAAAATGTCTAAATGTCAACCCACCTATGACAACCAAAAACTCCCCTTACACCTCCCCAGCACGGCTCAAAAGCGTTGACCGCCTGTTGCCCACGAGGTGTAAAAAGGAGTTGATGGTTGTTTATAGATCTTTCCCAAAAAATAGAGTAAATTATTTTACAAACATATTTATGTCCCAAATTAACCAGATCTATAATATTCTCCAAAAACGTCGTTATAACCGAGAAGAACCATATCTTTCAAATAAAAAGTTTATCTAAAAAGAATTAAATTTAGTTTCGTCTTTGTGATTGAACAAAAAATTTCCTCACAGTATTTTTCACGCTTTTTCTGATTCACGTCTTCGCTCTGTCTTACCCAACATGCCCACTCTCTATTTTTACAGTCGTAAAGGCTGGTCAGACACCCCATGGTTTGTGGAGGATAAAAAAGAATAAAATATCAATATGCAATACCATCAAGTTGCTACTAAGATTATCAACTTACTAAAGAAACATAATGTATGGTTTGAAACATTTGAACATGAACCTACACGGACTAGTGAAGAATCTGCAAAGATTAGGAATGGGTATACTTTACATGAAGGAGCCAAGGCTCTTATTGTTAGAATTAAAATATCCAATACTAACAAAAAATTTATTATGTTAGTAGTTCCTGGTGATTTGCGATTTGAAACGATTAAAGTAAAACTATTATTTAATGCAAAAGATGTAAGATTTGCAACTGAAGAAGAAGTATCAGAATTAACGGATGGTGTTAAACCTGGAGGAGTTCCACCATTTGGAAATCTCTTTGGTCTGGAAGTATTAGTTGACTCTCTATTACTTCAAAATGAAAGGATTATTTTTAATGCAGGCGACAGAAGGTTTTCAGTAGGCATGAAATCAAGTGATTATCAAAAAATTGTTAATCCACGAATAGAATCAATTGTTTAATTTAAAGTCTATAAGTAATGGGGTACTGATTTTTCTTTTATTTTGCTAAAATAATTTTCTATGTCAAATATCTGCGGAATCAATCATGTAACAATTCTTGTAAAGAATAAACAAAAATCAGAAGAATTTTATATAAATATTCTTGGTCTTGAAAAAATTCAGAAGGGTGATCATTTGTGGGTAAAGATAGGAAATCAATTTATTCATCTTTCTCAAAATTCTGGAGAACCTCTTGTAAATACATTTTATCACTTTGCAATTGAAGTAGAAAATCTTCTTGATTATTTACAAAAACTTATTTTAAAAGAAGTTCAAATTTTTGATTTTGATTCAAATTTACAACCTCAAGAAATAAATAAAAATCTAAAAAAACCACACCGTCTCTTTTTTACCAAAGATCCAGATGGAAACCTGATTGAATTTATTGATAAACAAAATGATTTTTATCATATTTAAGTTCTATGATCACCGTTCGTCTACACCGCAGAGAAGATATACCTTATAGAGTTAAGTGGATGAATAATCCAAAAGTAAATAAATTTATTGGCGACAGGTTGGGTTCTAAAACAACCTTAAAAGAACAAACCGTCTGGTTTTCTAATTATCAAAAAGATAAAACAAAAAAATTCTTTACTATCTGTGATCAGAAAAAACCGATTGGATTTATGGGTTTAAAAAATATCAGTAAAGAAAATAGAAATGCAGAGTTATTTATTTTAATAGGTGAAGATAATTATAGGGGAAAAGGAATCGGGAAAATAGCTATGCAATGGCTTTTAAATTACGGGTTTCAAAAATGTAAACTCCATAAAATAAATCTTGGAGTAATAAAAGATAATATTCCAGCAGTAAAACTTTATAAATCTCTTGGGTTTAAAATTGAAGGGGTAATGAAAGATGAAGTTTGCTCTAATGGAAGATATTATGATTTTTTATCAATGGCGATTTTTGAAAAATAAATAATTTCCGGACGAGGTATTAGAAGCTCGGTTCTTTTCTCCTCAAGATATACCTTTTGACCAGATGAGTTTTTATTCAAATGCCTTTGCTATTAAAAAGTTTATATCTCAAAAGAAAAAATAAAAAAGCGTCTGGCCAAAAAAGCCAGAACAGCTTTTTATCGACCACACGCAAATTCCTAAGGTGCATTGGGAATCTTACGAACGAGTTGTATGATAAGCTCCTCTTTTTCAGACAATTTTCGTTCGAGTTCCCTCACCTCCCGTTCGGCTGTCTCTGCTCTTTTTTGAGCATCTATAATTTTCTCTTTTGTTATCTCAGCAAAAAAAAGAAAAGCTTGTTCGAGAATAACTACACATGTCCAGACTCCACAACGCCCACTTTCCACTAAAAAATCAATCTTCTCGATCTGTTCTTCTGAGATTTCTCCTTTTGCGATAGCTCCAAACAACTCTTGAAAAGACTGATCGAGTTGAAGAAAAAAGCCTAGGAACAGCTGATGAAATCGCTCCATTTTTTCTCTCCATTTACAAAAAATCGCCAGTAAATTTCAACCAAAAACATTAAAACTTAATGTATTTTTACATTTCTGTCAATAACAAAACGTCCTGAGAAAGGACGCTATTTTATCCAAAAATATATTTTATTGTAAAATTACCACCTTACAGTAGAAGCAGTTATAGCAATTGCCAGGGCATCGGCTGCATCATCTGGTTTTGGAATGGTCTTTAATCCCAAAAGTTGTTTAACCATGCGCTGCATAGCAGATTTATTTGCTTTTCCATCTCCAGTTAAAGCTGATTTAACTTGGGTTGGAGTAAATTCGATAACTGGTAATTGATATTGTCCAGCTAAAAATAAAATGACTCCTCGTGCTTCTGCCACACGAATAGCTGTTTTTTGATTGTTGGTAAAAAAAAGCTTTTCCATAACCAAGACAGATGGTTTATGGGTATCAAGAAGTGATTGAAGATCATCAGCTAATGCCACAAGACGATCTTGAATTAAGATGCCAGAACTAGTGGTCATGACTCCATAATCAATCGCTTCACAAACACGTTCCCTTACAGCAACAACCCCAAATCCCATTCTCCCAAATCCTGGATCTATTCCTAAAATAATATTATCCATAGAGTTTCAAATTCTAACATTTTTTTTCTTTTTGAAAAAGAAAAGAACCGTCTGCACTCAACAGTTCTTTTCAATCGTGTATATTTAGGAAATATTTTCATCTTCATCTTCTGATGATTCTCCAATTTCTTCTCTTGATACATTAAAACCTGTTCCTGCAGGAATAAGTCTTCCAATAATCACATTTTCTTTAAGGCCTTCCAAACGATCTACTTTTCCTGTAACAGAGGCATTAATAAGTACCCGAGCTGTTTCTTGAAAGGAAGCAGCAGAGAGCCAAGAATCAGTTGAAAGAGAAATTTTGGTGATTCCCAAGAAAAGATTGTCTGCTTTTGCTTCTGTTCCCTTACGCTCTTTAATGGCATCATTTGTTTTAAGGAAAGTAGATTTTTCAATTACTTCTCCTGGAAGAAATTCTGTGTCTCCAGGATCAACAATACGCACGCGACTAAACATTTGTTTTACAATAATCTCAATATGTTTATTATTAAGCTTCTGTCCTTGAGAAGCATAAATAAACTGAATTTCTTTTGAAAGATATCGTTTCACTGCATCTTGTCCTTTGTGCTGGAATAATAATTGAAGATCAAGACTTCCTTCAGTTAAGGCATCTCCTGCCATAACCTCATCTTCATTCTTAACATATAAGGTGTAGCCAGGTGGAATGATATATTCACGAACATGCTCAGCTTCCCGAACAAGAAAAAATTCTTTACTAGTTTGTTTAATAACTCCAGATACATCTGTAAAAAATTTCTCCCCATCACGAGTTTCATAGAGTGCATCTCCTGAATGAATTGTCTGACCATCCTCAACTTTTACAATTGAACCTTTTGGAAAAGAAATTGGTTGATCTTCTACATGATGATAGCGAATACGAACAATTTTTTGTCCTGGATGAGAATCAATTATAGCTTTTCCGGTTTCAACTTGAACAATCTCACGAGTTGCTTCTTCAATTTCTACTTTACCTGAAACTTCGGCCATAATTGCTTTGCGCTTTGGAAGACGAGCTTCAAATAATTCTTCTACGCGTGGAAGCCCTTGTGTAATATCTTTTCCAGCCACACCACCAGTGTGAAACGTACGCATCGTAAGCTGAGTTCCTGGCTCACCAATAGATTGAGCAGCAATAATACCAACAGCAGTTCCAAGTTTAACAAGCTTATTATAAGCAAGATCATATCCATAACATTCTTGACAAATACCATTACGTGATTTGCAAGTTAAAACAGATCGAACATGGGCTTCTTCTAATTCTTTTTCTGCAGTTTCAAGTTCGCGAATATGATCTTCGATAATTAATTGATTAGCTTCAACAACCACTTTTTTGGTTCCAGGTTTTTTAATGGGTGATAAAGCCACTCGTCCAAGAATACGAACAAGCAGTGGTTCTCCAATTTCATCTGATTCTTCTTTGGTTAATATAACTCCTTCACGATCTCCACAATCAATTTCTCGAACAACAACATCTTGGGCAACATCAACAAGACGACGAGTTAGATATCCAGCATTTGCTGTTCGAAGAGCGGTGTCACTTAATCCTTTACGAACTCCGTGGCTTGAAATAAAGAACTCAAGCACAGAAAATCCTTCACGAAATGATCCTGTAACTGGTAATTCAATAATATCTCCAGTTGGATTTGAAACAAGTCCTTTCATACCAACCATCTGAGTAAGCTGCCCTAATGTTCCTCGGGCACCAGATTCAATCATCGTATAAACCGTACCAAAAGGAAGCAGAGAAGTCTTGGCTTTTTCAGCAATTTCATCTTTAATTTCACTCCAAACACTAATAATTGAACGGTGACGTTCTGCTTGTGTTAAAAGACCTTGATCAAAATAGGACTGAATTTCTCGCACACGCCCTTCACCTTTTTCAATAAGTACCTTTTTTTCTTCAATAATTGGAAGATCAGTAATACCCCAAGAATAACCTAATTTAGTGGCATAAAAGAACCCAAGATCTTTAATTCGATCAAGAGCTTCGGCTGTTGCTTCTTGTCCATCTACTTCAATGCCATGCCGAATAGCAGCAGCAAGTTCTTTTTTCCCAAGTGGCTGATTCATAAACGGAATACTTTTTGGAAGAACCTCGTTTATAAGTATACGCCCAACTGTGGTGGTAAAAATAATCGGTTGTTTTTCAGCACGACCTTTGACGATCATGCGAATACGTACCCAGGTACGCAAATCAATCGCATTAACTTGATAGGCATACATAGCATCTTCAAGACTGCCAAAGCTTGGTATTTTTTCAAGTTCTTGTGCGGTTTTTGGTTCTGGTATTTCATTCATGGTCATGGCAAAAGATGTCCATGCAAGATCTTTTCCAGGCGTTGCAACAGCTCCACCATGAGCAGGCTTTAAAATATTTTTGGTCGAAAGCATCAGATCTCTTGCTTCTATTTTTGCTTCTTCAGTTAAAGGAACGTGAACTGCCATCTGATCTCCGTCAAAATCCGCATTAAAGGCATCGCAAATAAGTGGATGAACTTGAATGGCTTTTCCTTCAATAAGAATTGGTTTAAAGGCTTGAATACCTAATCGGTGTAAGGTTGGCGCACGGTTTAAAAGAACATAAGAATCGCTTGTTATTTCTTCCAAAATATCCCAAATTTCTGGACGATCACTTTCAATAAAACGATTCGCTGAACGAATATTATGAACGTATTCGCGTTCAATAAGTTTTGAAGTGACAAAAGGTTTAAATAATTCCAAAGCCATTTTCTTTGGTAAACCACATTCATACATACGCAAACGTGGTCCAACTACAATCACCGATCGGCCAGAATAATCAATGCGTTTTCCAAGAAGATTTTGGCGAAAACGACCTTGTTTACCCTTAAGAAAATCGGCTAAAGATTTTAATTGTCTTTTTTTACCAGTTGCTGCTAAAACTGTTTTTGAATGTCGTGCACTATTATCAAGCAAAGCATCGACTGCCTCTTGAAGCATACGTTTCTCATTTCGCACAATCACTTCTGGCGCATTTAATTCTCGCAGACGTTTTAAACGATTATTACGGTTAATAACTCGTCTATATAAATCATTAAGGTCAGAAGTGGCAAAACGACCACCGTCAAGTGCCACCATTGGACGTAAATCAGGAGGAATTACTGGAATAACAGTAAGCACCATCCAATCTGGTTTAATACCATTTTGTTTAAGAGCAGTTAGAAGCTTTAGACGACGAACAAGTTTATCGCTTTTACCACTTGTTGTTGTCTTTTTAATTGCTTCTTTAAGTTCTTTAATCGTGGCGTCTACATCAATATGTTTTAATAAAAATTGAATGGCTTCTGCACCAATTTGTGCATCAAAAACTTGACCATAACGCAAAGACCATTCACGATAGATTTCCTCGGAAATAATTTTCATGACTTTCATTTCTCGCAAATCTTGATCTACGACTAAAAAATCTTCCTCAAGTTCTTCTAATTTATGATCACGAATTTCCTCTAATTTTTTTTCTTCTTCTTTCACTTTTTTTTCATCGCCTTTTTCAAGAAGACGACCCAAATCACGCTTAAATTCACCTTCAATCATTTTAATTTTATTCTTGTACTCTTGTTTCACTTGTTCAAGTAAAGCTAGACGCCCTTCTTCATCTACATGAGTAACAATAAAATTAGCAAAATAAATCACCTTTTCTAATGATTGAACAGATAAATCAAGAATAGTACCTATCTTGCTTGGAACACCTCGCAAAAACCAAATGTGTGATGTGGGCGCAGAAAGTTCAATATGGCCCATACGTTCACGGCGTACAATTGAATGGGTTACCTCAACATTACACTTGTCACAAACAATTCCTTTGTATCGAATCTTTTTATATTTTCCACAGTAACACTCCCAATCTTTAGATGGACCAAAAATTTCTTCAGCAAATAAACCACCCTTTTCTGGTCGCTGGGTTCGATAATTAATTGTCTCTGGTTTACTCACTTCTCCGTATGACCAATTTCTAATTACGTCTGGGGAAGCAAGACGTAAACGGATACTGTCAAAATCAACTGTTTTTAAAACATGCATTGGTTGAAACATATTACTTTTTTCCTCCTTTCTTTTCCTGCACTTTCACAGGCTCCCCATTCTTCAAAAGCTCTACATCCAAACAAAGTCCTTTTAACTCTCGAATAAGCACATGAAAGGATTCTGGAATATTTATTTTTTTAATAGATTCACCTTTGATAATAGATTCGTATGCTTTTCCACGCCCAGGAACATCATCTGATTTAATAGTGAGAACTTCTTGCAAGGTATGTGCAGCTCCATAGGCTTCAAGAGCCCAAACTTCCATTTCTCCAAAACGCTGACCTCCTGATTGGGCTTTTCCTCCAAGCGGCTGTTGAGTAATTAGTGAGTAAGGACCAATAGAACGTTGGTGAATTTTATCTTCTACCATGTGAATCAGCTTCATGATATACATGTATCCAAGCGTTATCGGATTTTCAAATTCTTCTCCGGTTCGACCATCGTATAGAGTTAACTGACCAGAAGAAGGAAGACCAGCTCGTTGTAATTCTTCTTGAATAACTTCTTCTGAAACTCCATTCAAAACAGGGCTTGCAACATGATAACCAAGCGCATTTGCTGCTAAACCAAGGTGTACTTCTAAAATTTGTCCTAGGTTCATACGAGAAACCACGCCCAAAGGGGTAAGAATCACATCAACCGGTGTTCCGTCTTCAAGAAAAGGCATATCAGCCATACTAACCACTCGAGAAATAACTCCTTTATTTCCGTGTCGTCCAGCTACTTTATCACCAACTTGAACTTTTCGAAGATCAGCCACAGAAATCTGAATAGATTTAATTACGCCAGGAGAAAGTTTATCTCCTTCTTCTCGTGAAAAGATTTTTACATCTACAACTTTTCCATGTTCTCCGTGTTCAAGATAAAGAGAAGAATCTCGCACGTCTCTGGCTTTTTCTCCAAAAATCGCACGCAATAATTTTTCTTCAGGAGAAAGTTCGGTTTCGCCTTTTGGGGTAATTTTTCCAACCAAAATATCTCCGGGTTTAAGTTCGGCTCCAATGCGCACAATTCCCTCCATATCTAAATTTTTAAGCTTTTCTTCAGAAATATTTGGAATATCTGGGGTAATGACTTCAGGTCCTAATTTTGTATCACGTACATCAACAGTATGATTTTCAATATGAACAGATGTATAACGATCATCGTGTACTAATCGCTCACTAATAATAACCGCATCTTCATAGTTATACCCATCCCACACCATAAAAGCGACAAGCACATTTTGGCCAAGTGCCAACTCCCCTTGATCAACAGCGGAAGAATCAGCAACAACATCTCCTTTTTTAATTTTTTGACCTTTTTCAACACTAGGTCGTTGATTGATACATGTTGAAGCATTGCTTCGAAGAAATTTTTTGAGTTTATAAGTATATTTTTTTTCTTTCTTATCGGTAATTTCAATACTTGCTCCATCAATATGAGTTACTTCCCCTTCGGTTTCTGAAACAATCACATGCCCTGAATCTTTTGCAGCCCTACCTTCTGCTCCTGTACCAATAATTGGAGCCTGAGGCTTAATGGTTGGAACTGCTTGACGTTGCATGTTCGTTCCCATAAGAGCCCTGGTGGCATCATCATGTTCCAAAAATGGAATAAGCGATGTTCCAACCGAAACAATCTGTTTTGAAGAAACATCAACATAATTAATTTCAGAAGCCGAAACAACTTGAGGCTCTCCAAAACGACGCGCACTTACAAATGGTTCAGCAATATATCCATCCTCATTTATTGAAATAGTAGCTGGAGCAGTAACTGATTTTTCTTCTTCAAATGCATGAAGATATTTTATTTCATCTGTTACCCGCATACGCTCTTCACCTTTATTTTCTTCTTTTACGACTTTTCGATAAGGCGTTTCAATAAAGCCATATTCATTAATAATGGCATAGCTTGCTAATTGACCAACCAAACCAATGTTTGGCCCTTCTGGTGTTTGAACCGGACAAATACGACCATAGTGGGTTGGATGAACATCGCGCACTTCAAAAGATGCGCGTTCACGAGAAAGCCCACCTGGACCCATAGCTGAAAGACGTCGTTTGTGTTCAAGTTCAGAAAGTGGATTGGTCTGATCCATGAATTGAGAAAGCTGGGAAGACATAAAAAATTCACGAACCGCTCCAATCACTGGACGAGCATTAATAAGTCGAGCTGGGGTAATAGCATCAATATCCTGTGTTGACATTCGATCGCGAATAATACGCTCCATGCGAGCAAGTCCAATACGAAAACGAGCTTGGACTAATTCTCCAACTGCGCGCACACGACGATTACCCAAATGATCAACATCATCTGGATCTTCTTGTTCAATATTTAATCGAATAATTTCACGAATAATAAGAACAAGATCCTCTTTACGCAAAATACGATTTTCTTCTTTGGTAATGGCTTCTTCTGATGTATCAAGCCCGAAACGTAAATTAAATTTATATCTACCAACTTGACCAAGATCATAACGATCAAAATTGAAAAACATCGAATGAATCAATTGTTGTGCATTATCTGGGGTTGCCATATCACCCGGACGAATACGTTTATATACTTCAATAAGACCAGTATCTTTATCTTTTGAAATATCTTTTTGTAATGTATCTTCGATATAGTGATTTAATGGGTGAATATCAACCTCTTTAAAAAGATCTAGGATCTCTTCATCAGTGGCATATCCAAATGAACGTAGTAGGGCTGTTATGGCCACTTTGCGTTTACGATCAATTTTTACCCAAATAACATTTTTTGGATCAGTTTCAAATTCAAGCCAAGCTCCACGATTTGGAATAATTTTTGCTCCATAATACCGACGACCACGATAGACATCCGCTGTAAAAAAAGCCCCAGCCGAACGAACAAGTTGGCTTACAATAACACGCTCAGTACCATTAATCATAAATGTTCCGCGTGGTGTCATAAGCGGAAGATCCCCTAAATATATTTCTTGTTCTTTCGTGCTTTTTGTTCTTTTGTTGACTAAACGTGTTTTCACTCGAAACGGAGCTTCATAGGTAACATTCTTTTCACGCGAAATTTCCTCACTAAATTTTGGTTCATCCAAATAGTAATCATCAAAATAAAGTTCAAGATCTCGACCTGTAATATCTTTAATTGGATTGATTTCTTTAAATAATTCACGAATTCCTTTTTCAAGGAACCATTGATAAGAACGTCGTTGAACTTCAATAAGATCTGGAAGTTCCATGGCATCCCCAAAATGGCTAAACAAACGACGTTTACGATCTTTTGGCGGTTGGTAGCGATAAGTCATAATTTATAGATAAAAACAAAATAAAAATCGCATTCCATTGGAATGATTTATAAAACAAATATTTCTCGTTCCATGATGCGATCTTTTTTCTGCATGATAGAACGAATATTATGAATAAAACCGGGAAGCGTATAAAAATAACGCTTACTTTTTAGATATAATACCCGGTTGACCACCCTGCCAAAAACGGGGTATTCAAATTTTCAATCGTCGAAAATGAAAAAGTGCCCTTACTCTATCAAAAGAAGGAAAAAAAAGCAATAAGACAACCACTTGGTTAAACAAATTTTAATCAAATACACTCTATTAAAGCTAATAATAGCCTCATTTTTTATTTAAAACTTTCTTCAAGAATCACCCAAAGGCTGCACAGCTGCAACATCAACATCAAATCTCTACTTCAAAGACGCGAGGAGAGAGTTTTTCCGCCTATTAGGCGGGACGTCCAGAGCACCGATTTAACGGAGTCGCAGACCGCACAGCCTTTGGGTGAATCTTTTTTGCAAAGAAATAAATCATTCTTATTATCGCACAAATTGATTGATAAATAAATGGGTTCTATTTTACCTATCAAAAACATGTTAAAATATGCTCTTCTTTATATATGCGAAAAAAGAAAGATGAAAAAAAACGCGAACCATTAGAAGGATCCATATCTGAAGTTCGTGGACTTAATCCAGAAACCAAACAAGGTATTCTTATTATTTTACTTTTTGCAATAGCAGCTTTTTTATTTCTATCATTTTTTCATTTAGCAGGAACAATTGGATCATCAATCAATGATACGGTTGCATTTTTATTTGGAAAAACACGTTTTCTTATCCCATTTATTTTTGTTCTACTTGGCACATCTCTTCTTTTTCCTAAACGTATACAAATTTCACTTTGGAATATTTTTGGTTTTCTTTTTTTCTTTGTTTCTTTTAATACTATACTCAACTTGCTTTTTCTTTCATCTATTTTATCACCTACCGCTTCTGAGCTAAAACAAACAGGAGGATTTTTTGGCCAATTACTTGGAAAATCTCTTCCCGAAATGATGGGGATTTGGGCTTCACTTATTTTACTTTTTGCTCTTCTGCTTGTCTCTATTCTTTTAATTTTTAATACATCATTAAATCAACTTTTATTTATTCCTCGTTGGTTTGCAAAACCCTTCCGTGAATATCGATTTAAAAAACAAACCAACACTCTTTATTCTTCTTATGATGATCAAGAAGAAGCTGTTCAAGAGGATGTTAATAAAATTATTGAAACAAAAATAGATCAAAAATCACCTATTTCATTTTCAAATAAACCATCAGATGAGTCTCCGTTTCATCAAACTACAATGGCTCAAGAGACAAAACCAGAAATCGAAGAAAATGAATCCCCAATTATTGTTACGCGCGAGCGTCGCAAAGTAAATCTTTCTTTTGATCTACTTGAATATCGTGGAAGTAAACCAAATTCTGGTGATATTGGACGTAATCAAGAAATAATTCAACGCACCCTTGCACAATTTGGTATTCAAGTTGAAATGGGGGAAATTTCTATTGGACCAACTATCACTCAATATACATTACGGCCAGCTCAAGGGATTAAACTAGCAAAAATTGTGGCTCTACAAAACGATCTTGCACTAGCTCTTGCTGCCCATCCAATTCGTATTGAAGCCCCTATTCCTGGTAAATCACTGGTTGGAATAGAGGTTCCAAATCAACGAATTGCTATTGTGGCTCTGCGAGAACTGCTGGAAACAAAAACTTTTCGAAAACGACAAACTCAAACCGAGCTCGTGCTTGGAAAAGATGTTTCTGGAAAAGTATGGTCTGTTCCTCTTGAATCCATGCCTCATTTGCTTGTAGCTGGAGCAACTGGTTCTGGAAAAAGTGTTTGTTTAAATACTATTATTCTTGCTCTACTTTATCAAAACGGTCCTGATGATCTTAAATTTATTCTAATTGATCCCAAACGTGTAGAACTCACTGTATATGCAGGGATTGCTCATTTACTCGTTCCACCTATTACAAAAGTAGAGGATACAATTAATGCACTTAAATGGACGGTTCGAGAAATGGAACGACGCTTGGATGTTCTCTCTTCTTTTGGAGTAAGAGATATTGCCTCATATAATGCACGGGTACAAGAAATCATGCCAAGAATTGTAGTGGTTATTGATGAGTTGGCTGATCTTATGTCTGCAAGCGGTCATGAAGCAGAAGCAACTATTGTGCGTATTGCTCAAATGGCTCGGGCAGTTGGTATTCATCTTATTCTTGCTACTCAACGCCCTTCAGTTGATGTTATTACAGGAACGATTAAGGCCAATTTTCCATCTCGTATTGCTTTTGCTGTTGCATCACAAACCGACTCACGAACTATTCTTGATAGTTCAGGAGCAGAAAAACTACTTGGACGTGGAGATATGTTATATACATCAGCTGAAGTTTCTAAACCAAAAAGACTTCAAGGAGCCTATGTTTCTGAAGGAGAAATTCACCGTATTGTTCAAACACTTAAGCAACAGGAGATGCCTGATTATAATTATGAAATTACGCAAAAACAAACAGGACCAAGTGTTTTTTCAGATGATGAAAATGAACAAGATTTGTTATTTGATGATGCAGCTAAAATCGTTATTCAAACTGCAAGGGCATCTACATCCTTGCTTCAACGTCGCTTAAAAATTGGTTATTCACGAGCAGCCCGCATTATTGATCAATTAGAAGAGTACTCTATTATTGGACCATCTGATGGAGCTCGTGGACACGAAGTACTTATAAATGAATGGCCGCCTCAATCAGAAATAATTTCTGAACCAGAAGAATCATTATACGAAAAAGATAAAGAAAGTTTTTGATTATGACATTTACTTTGCGTACTATCCAAAAAAATGAAACTCTTGGCACTGTTTTACAAACCATGCGGCGTAATTTACATCTATCAATTCAAGAGGCATCTGAGCGTACAAAAATTCAACCAAGCTATTTAAAAGCACTTGAACGTGGCAACTATGGAGATTTGCCTGAACCATTATATATACGTCACTTTTTAACCACTTATGCACGCGTCCTTCACACAGATCCTTCTTATCTAATTTCCTATTATGAACACGAAAGAAAAACATGTGATTTTGTTGGAACTCTTCACCTTCCTCGTCAAAAAATTGAAAAGAAAAAATTTCTGCTTTTCCATCATCTATGGAAAATACTTCTTGTTGGTGGTCTAACATTTTCCCTTCTGTTTTATTTTGGTGGACAAATAAAAAATCTTTTACATCCACCTACTATTACTATTTTTGAACCAACAGACGGTTTTATAACCAATGATGCAACTGTGGTTGTACGAGGAAAAGCAGAAAAAGAAACCAATATTTTAGTTAATATGGTGCCAGTTTTACCTGATCAAAATGGTTTTTTCTATTCTGAAGTTATTCTGACACACGGAACAAATGTTATTACTATTGAAGGAAGTCAAAAATATTCAAAATCAGCCACACTCCATAGATATGTTATTTTTGAATCCATAAAACATGGTGAAATTACCCAATCTGAAAATTTATGGATAAATCCATAAAAGTTTATTCTGATTTTAAGAAAAAAAGGCTTTATTTATTTAAAATAATACTTACCTGTCAAGAGTGGAAAACAAAACACTTGCGATCTTATTAATAGATAGTTAGAGTGAGTAGGAATTAAAAAACTCCCTTATTCTTACTTACTTACTAATTTCTAATTCTATTTACGACTTATGCCACAAAAAAATTTAGATGAAAAATCAGGAAAAAATAAAGCCGCACTTGAAGCTATTTCTCAAATTAAAGAACGGTTTGGAGATGGATCAATTATGCGTCTTGGTGAAGCTAAAACAATGAAGGTAGAATCAGTATCAACAGGTTGTCTTTCGCTTGATCTTGCTATGGGTGTTGGTGGCATGCCAAGAGGACGCATCATTGAAATTTTTGGTCCAGAATCTTCAGGAAAAACAACCCTGGCTCAACACGTAGTTTCTGAAGTACAAAAAATAGGCGGGCTTGCTGCCTATATTGATGCAGAACACGCCCTTGATCCTGAATATGCAAAACGGATTGGGGTTAATATTGATGATTTATTTATCTCCCAACCAGATACAGGAGAACAAGCCCTTGATATTGTTGAAACTCTTGTGCGTTCTAATGCAGTTGATGTGATTGTAATTGATTCTGTAGCTGCTCTTACTCCAAAAGCAGAAATTGAAGGAGAAATGGGAGAACAGCATATAGGTCGACAAGCAAGACTTATGAGCCAGGCTCTGCGAAAACTTGCGGCGATTATCAATAAATCTCGTACTATAGTTATTTTCATTAACCAAATTAGAATGAAAATCGGTGTAATGTTTGGAAATCCAGAAACAACCCCTGGTGGAACCGCTCTTAAATTTTATTCATCCGTTCGTATTGAGATTCGCCGTAGTGCCCAAATTAAACAAGCTGAGGCTATTATTGGAAACCGGGTCAAAGTAAAGATTGTTAAAAACAAAGTTGCTCCACCTTTTCGCGCCTGCGAATTTGATATCCTTTATAATGAAGGAATTTCTTTAGCTGGAGATCTTCTTGATACAGGTGTAGAGATGGGAGTTATTAGTAAATCTGGAAATAGCTATACTTTTTTAGAAGAAAAACTTGGTATTGGACGAGAAAAAGCAAGAATTTTTCTTAAAGAAAATCCAAAAATTATCAAAGAAATTCGTGAAGCAATTCAAAAACAGATAGAAACAAAAGAAAACGGGGCTTAAACCCCGTTTTCTTTTACAATCTTATACTATTACTATTCATTTATTCGTTCAGAATATGAACTTGTTTCTGTATTTACCATAATCTGATCCCCTTCTCGTATAAATACAGGTGTCTGAATTTTAAGTCCATTATCAAGTTCAACTTCTTTAGTAACATTTCCTGAGGCTGTATCTCCTTTGACCGCTGGTGGAGCGCTGGTAACCGTATAGCTAATCTTTTTTGGAAGCTCGATCGTAAGTGGTGTTTGTCCATGCATAATCACGGTTACCTCTAAATTTTCTTTTAAAAATTTTTTTTCATTACCAATCTGATCTTGATCAAGCTCAACTTGTTCATACGTTTGATTATCCATAAACGTATAAAGCATTCCACTTTCATAAAGAAATTGCATTTTCTTATAAGAAACATCTTCAAATGTAAGAGTTTCCGCTGATTTAAATACATGTTCTATAACTTTACCGGTTTGAAGATTTTTGGCGCGAGTACGAACAAACGAACTTCCTTTTCCAGGAGAAACACGTTGGAATTCAACAACAAACCATAATTCTCCATTAAGATTAACCACGGTTCCTTTTCGAATTTCGTTTGGACTTGGCATAAAAATTTATCTAAATAATGTTGATGTAGGAAAAAGTATCACATCACTTATAGAACAAGCCTGAGCAAGCGCCATATGCAAACGCTCAACCCCAAGAGCATTGCCAAAAGTAGGTGAGTGGATAGATGGTAGCAAATTTAAAAGCTCTTCGTCAATTGGAAATACCTGTTTTCCATAACAAAGACGCTCTTGTGCTTCTTCATTAAAACGCTTACGTTGCTCTTGATTATCTGTAAGTTCAGTAAATCCATTACATAATTCCAAACCATCTATATAAAGTTCAAAACGCTGTCCAAAATAACCATCCGTGGTTAAAGCGGAAAGAGCTGCTTGATATCTGGGATAATCATAAATAAAAATAGGCCCCTGATCTTTTAAAGATGGTTCAATATATTTTAAGAAAAGACGGTAAAAATAATCACTTTCTGTATCTGATGAATCTATTTGAAGATGATTTTTCTGGCAAGCTAATTGAAGAACATTTTTATCTGCTTTACCCAAATCAAAACCAAATTGTTCAAAAAAAAGCTCTTGTAAAGATATACGTTTCCAGGTTGTATTAATAAGACTACTTAAAGAAGGGTGGGCTTTAGAAGACATAAATGCAAGAGCACAAGCTTTTATAAGATCTTCTGTTTCGTCCATGCAATCTTTGTAATTTTTTCCCTGACAATACCATTCAAGCATGGTAAATTCGATATTATGTGTTTCATCAAATGGCTCTTCATTACGAAACACTTTGGTAATGGTAAAAATTTTTTCAAAACCATGACCCAAAAGTTTCTTCATACTGTATTCAGGGCTTGTGATAAGACCAGCTTGGAATGTCTTGCCACAAACATCTTTTATCTTAACTTCAATAGGAGAAAGGTTTGGTTCCATACCAGGAGAAGGGACACACAAAGGTGTTTCTACTTCCAAATAACCGCGATTTTGAAAAAAATCACGAATGGTTTGTAACAGCTGATTTCGTTGTTTAACTATCGTCTGTAAAAACATACCAAAAATGCCGGTCAACCCGGCATTTTATTTTCTCTTTTATCGTTGAATGAATGGAAGAAGAGCCATAATTCTCGCTCGTTTGATAGCGTTTGCTAAATGCCGTTGATGATTTGCACAAACTCCACTGCGTTTACGAGGGACTATTTTTGCATACGATGAAAGAAAACGTCGTAGCAAACGAGTATTTTTATAATCAACATCTTTAATTGTATTTAGACAAAAATAACATTGTTGTGGGGTTTTTGTTTGTTTCATACTTAAAAAGGAATATCTTCAAGTTTAATTTCTTGAGAAGGATCCACGGAAGGATCATCTTGATTAGAAGCAGATGGGTTAGAAGAAAATGTATTATTATTCATACCTGTAGACGTATTTGATTGGCGGTCAAGAAGAATAATATTATCAACAACAATTTCAGTTCGATAACGACGAACCCCATCTTGTCCTTCCCAATCACGAGTCTGTAAACGTCCATCAACATAAACCTTACGGCCTTTAGTTAAATATTGTGAACAGATATCAGCTAATTTTCCCCAGGCAACCATATTATGAAATTCTGTCTGTTCTTGACGTTGTCCCGATTGATCTGTCCAGGAACGATTCGTAGCAACACCAAAAGTACAAACAGCCTGACCAGAAGGTAATTGTTTTTTTTCTGGATCTCTGGTGAGATTTCCAAGAATCATGGCACGATTTAAACTATACATAAAACATGATTATTAAAGTCCTTTAGATAAATCATCATCTAAAATTTCATCAAGTTTTTTATCTAATTCTTCAATCGAAAGAACCGGTCGATCTTCTTGGGTTGTTGGAGTTGGTGGAGGCAAGCTTTTTCCTGTACTAGTAGTCGTCTTCTTTGCAATATAGCGTTTCTTTTGAACAGGGGTTCCATCTTCTGCCAAAGGAGGTTCATACGATTCCAGGGTATATTCTTTTTGTTCGGTTCCCTTTGCAACCGATAAAATCGTATGTCTTAAAATCCCATCCATAAGCCGAATTTTTTTATTAAGTGGTTCGATGATATTTCCCTCAGATTCAAAATAAACCAAAACAAACATGCCATATCGCATATTTTTAATCGAATAGGCAAGTTTAATTTTTCCAAGAAATGAGGACTTAAGTAACTTTGCATCCATTTGCTCAATAAGCTCTGACATATCGGCTTGAATTTTTTCAGCCTCAGCATCAGAATATTGGCTACTTATGCAATAAAGGAGTTCGTAGGTATTCATAGAAAAACGCCTTGATAAAACAAGGAACTCAAAATGAGTTGTGGACGTTATTTTTTAGTAGGATCATCCTAACCTTTCAACTTGTCTTCGTCAAGAAGAGATGACACAATAAGTCTCTATGACATTTTTTATTCTTGGAAAACATCCATCTCTTTCTCTTTCCGAACTCTTTGCAGTACTTCCTCAAAATGCTTGTTTAAGTGCATTTTCTCAAACAAATATTTTAGCAAATCAAATAAACGAAGATTGGTCTATTCTTCAAGATCGGCTTTCTGGTGTTATTAAAATAGGTCAATTATTAAAAGAATTTCCTTTTTCTTCCCTAAAAAAAGAAAAAGAACAAATAGAACAAATAATTATCGATGACCTTCTTCTGTTTGAAAAAAAAATTATTTTTGGTTTTAGCCTCTATACTGACCCGCTCCAAAAACAGCAAAAAGAAATACAAAAATTTTTCTTTACCCTTGGACTTTCAATTAAAAAAAAGCTAAAAGAACAACACCGATCAGTACGATTTGTTACATCAAAAGAAATAGCCCTTTCATCGGTTGTGGTTAAAACAAATCATCTTTTAACCTCTGGGGGAGAATATGTTTTTCTGGTTAATAACCAAAATATCTTACTTGGAAAAACACGAACAGTTCAAGATTTTTCTGCTTGGTCTAAACGCGATTATGGTCGTCCGTGTCGCGATGCTAAATCTGGCATGCTTCCACCAAAACTCGCACGACTCATGGTTAATCTTACCGGAAAAAATCCAACAAACAGTACTTTGCTTGATCCGTTTTGTGGATCTGGAACCGTTCTTATGGAAGCGGGCCTACTTGGTTATCAAAAAATAATTGGAAGCGATATAGCAGTTAAAGCAATTCAAGACACAAAAAAAAATCTAGATTGGCTTTGGCAAAATAACCCAACTACAAAAATTCAAACCACTCTCTTTGTTGAAGGGGCACAAACGCTATCAAAAAAACTACATGAGCCTGTTGATTGTATTGTAACAGAAACATATCTTGGCCCTCCTCAAACTGGACAAAAAACACGAAAACAAATGGAACAAATCAAAAAAGACCTTTTAGATCTTTATGAAAAAACTTTTCGTTCACTTGTGTCTTTATTAAAAAACGATGGAGTTATGGTCGTGGCTTTTCCTGTATTTCAACAAAATCATGAACGTTTTTTTCTTCCCATAAAATCACTGCTTGAATCTGCTGGCCTTTCCATTCATGATCCACTGCCCACAAATATCCCAAATTTCTTTCAAAAAAAGACTCCATCCGGAGGCCTTCTTTATGAACGCGAAGGACAACGTGTAGCACGAGAAATATTTATTTTTAAAAAACATTCATCTACGTACTAACCCGAAAATAACAAACATCTCCATCTTGCATCACATAATCTTTTCCCTCAATTCTCATTTTCCCAGCTTCTTTGGCTCCAGATTCTCCCAAAGCCACAAAATCTTCCCAATGAATAATTTCTACTCGGATAAATCCTTTTTCAAAATCTGTATGAATTACTCCAGCTGCTTGTGGAGCCTTTGTCCCTTTTGGAACGGTCCAAGCCCTGGTTTCTTTTTCTCCAGAAGTTAAAAAAGTCATTAAATTTAAAAGTTCATAACATTTGGTAATCAATCGATCAAGACCAGAACAAGAAATTCCAAGGGCAGATAAAAATTCTTTTTGTTCTTGCTCTTCCATCTCGATAATTTCAGATTCAACTTTTATACTTAATGAAAGTATTTGACGACTGAGCCCAAGCACAGCCCTTTGATCACTCTGAATTTCTTTTTCATCAATATTTAAAACATATAAAATCGGCTTATATGTTAAAAGATGTAAAGATTTAATTGTGTTTTGTTCTTCCTCATCAAGCGAAAGAGTACGGGCCATTTTTCCCTGTTCAAGAACAGCGTAAATTTTTTCAAATAAATTTAATTCTTTTTCTAATTCTTTTGTTTTTCCAGCTTTCATCTTTGCTTTTGTTGCATCCAGTCGTTTAGAAATAGTTTCAAGATCAGCCATCGCAAGCTCGATTTCGATAGTCTCTGCATCACGCAAAGGATTAACAGATCCATCTACATGATGCACGTTTGTGTCGTTAAAGGAACGCACTACATGGGCTATCATGTCGACTTCTCGAATATTGGCTAAAAATTTATTTCCAAGCCCCTCGCCTTTATGAGCACCTTTCACAAGCCCTGCAATATCCACAAATTCAATTGCTGTTGGAATGATTCGTTCTGATTTGGAAACATCTGCTAGTTGTTTTAATCGATTATCAGGAACCTCCACCACTCCTACATTGGGTTCAATCGTACAAAAAGGAAAATTCTCGCAGGGAACCTGCTTTTTTGTCAAAGTCTTAAATAAAGTAGACTTACCTACATTTGGAAGTCCAACAATACCAACACGTAGCATAGAAAAGCAGTATAAACTGATTTTAAAAATACTAGAATTTAATCCCGCCACCAAGGGTGGGAATGGTGGACCCTAAGAGATTCGAACTCTTGACCTCTTGCATGCCATGCAAGCGCTCTAACCAGCTGAGCTAAGGGCCCATATCTTTGAAAAGGTAGGATAATCAGAAAATCAAAGAGGGTCAAGCATGAATTTTATAAACTTGAAGATAGATTCTGCTCTTGTTCAAGTAATATCGCTTGATTTTGTGTGATTTTACCTTGCTTTAACTGCTCAAGTTTTTTCTGGACATTTTGATTTTCTGGCTGAAGTTCTAAAACTCGTTCAATTATTTTTATGGCTGAATCCAGATTTCCTTTTTGTTCTTGCACATATCCTAAAAACCAAAGCGCATTAATATGGGTTGGTGCAAGCATAAGTGTTTGTTCAAAAACAAGCTGTGCTCTATCTAAATCTTCTGTGTTATTTCGATACAAATATAAAAGGCCAAGTTGGAACCAAATTTCTGTATCCTTAAGATGGTAATTTGCCAAGCTTTCCATTTTTCCAATAGCATCATCTATTCTGCCTTGTTGTTGAAAAAGAAGCACAAGTTGATAATGAGCTTGACCAAAATCTTTTTTCAAAGCAAGGGCTTTTTCAAAATACATTTGAGCTTGATAAAAATCATTTTCTATTTCCTCATGAGTACTTTGTTTTAGAGGATCTTGCTGTTTTTTTATGGCAGAAGAAAAATAAATTTTTCCTATTTCAGTTGGATAAAGAGGATTTTGTGGCTCAAGCTGCCACGCCTTTTCGAAAGCAGATAGGGCATGAGATTGTGCCTCTGGAATAATATCTGTGGCTTGTTGATAGATACGAGCACGAACCGACCAGTTCAAAACATTTTCTGGAGCCAAATCCGTTGCACGCATAGAGGCGTTTAATCCAGCAGCAACTAAACTTTGAAGATATTGCCCTCTTTGCTCTGATAATTTTTCTTGCAAAGAAAGTTCTTCCTTTACCTCTTCTAAAATCCCCTGGCCAAGATTTCGATAATAAATATCATGATATTGATTTAAAAAAACAGCTTTACGAAGTTTTTGATTGATTTCTTCAATAGAAGCTCCAGAACGCTCTAAACGAACCGCTTTTGCAAAAGAAATTTCAGAAACATAACGAAATCCAGTTAAAAACAACACTACAAAAATTCCAAAACTTACCAAAATAAATAAGACTATAGCAGTTGAGTGCACATAGCGTTTCTTTTTCAAATGATGATGAATAGTTCGATCCACGCAAATAGATCCTATAATTCCAGCAAAAAGAAAAAAGATTATTTGCAAGGTCATATTGCTTGTATAAAAAAATGAACTGAAAACAATAGAAATCCAAACAGGAAAAATCATTGCAAGCCAACTTGTTTCTGTGGTTTCTTTTGAACGTAATTTTTTTAAACAAAGGCTAAAAAAAGACAGAAAAATAAAGACAAAAATTCCCACACCCAAAACACCAAGAGTTGTTGCAAGGGTTATAAAATGAAAACCAGATCGATCAAATCGCACGTCCCAAAAGGGTGTTGTATTCATTTCATTTGATCGAAATTTTGCATAATTATAAACATACGTTCCTGGACCTGAACCAAATAAAAAAGAATATTCCTTCCAGGTCTGTTGCATTATTTCTTTACTAGCTCCAAAACTTGGAACAACCTCTGCGGGAAAATGTCTTTGAAACGGGCTAGGTAAAACAAGAAAAAATAAAGATAAAACAAAAACAGTTATAGGAAGCAAAAATCTACGTGTATTTTTTGCTAATTTTTCTGCTTGAAAAAATATGAGTAAAAATAAACCCAGAAGCCCAAGTAGAACTGATAACCATAAAATCCAAAAATCAATAAGCATTAAAACTATAAAAGAAAAAAGAATAGACAAAACAAGAAAAGTTCGTGGAATTTTTTTCTCTGTTGCCCAATATCCGCAAGCTAACACAAGTAAAAAAGACAAAAATATTCCAAGACTATTTATTGTTCCTACTGTATTAAATGTTATCGACTGGGCAAAATCAAAGGGTAAAATTTGCCATTGTAAAAGAGAACATATTCCAAAAAAGGATGTAATAATACCAGAAGCAAATAAGGCAAAAAAACTTTTTTTCAAAAAATATTTTTCTCTTGCCAAATGAAGAATAAGATAAAAAAGGATTACACCAATAAAAACAGTTAAAACACTTGTGTATTCCTGCAAAGATTCTCCCACCCAGGAAAGAAATCCTGTTTGGTTTATAATGGCAGAAATAAGGACAACAAGAAAAAATAAAGGAAATAAAAGAAAAACTGGATGATAACGAAAATAAATAGTTTTTGTGAATATTTGTGCCCCTAGCCAAAACAATAAACTAAAAAGAATAAAAAAAACAAATAATGTCTGTTTATTTATTTCTAAAACATCAGTGGTCCATGGAAGGAAAAAAATTGGAAATAAAAAAAAGAAAATCCATAAAGACCATTGAGAGGCTTGTAAACAAAATTTTGTGAATGGGTGAGGTTTTTTTTCAAAGAAAGAAAGGAACGACATAAAGTTTAATTATGTAGACGAATCTCTATTTTAACACAAAAAGAAAACGCCGACCCAAGGGGATCAACGCTTTTGTAGCAGATCCACACCTTAGGCCGGTGCGTCAACGTACTTGACTGTGATAGTAGTGGGTCTTGCCAGACCCAGAGTTGGAGGTTTGGGAAACAGCACTGTTGCCAATAAGAAGGCTCCCCCAAGTCCCATCAAAATCAAATTTCAGTGCTTTATAACACGCCCAATCAACCCGGTCGAACGAATCCTCATCCGCCCCGACAAAAAAAGAAGGATCGTCTGCATACGCCTGTTCCCCTCTTGGATGACAATGCCATCCATACAAACTGTCTGAGTAAAAGGCGTCCCACCAAGTGGGCATACCCCCAACCAAACAGTAATTATAATCGGGGGGGAAGTACATCTGACCCGACAAAACCTTCTTCATCTGATCATCAACTGTTCCCCAAAAAGGGAAGGTCAACAATGCCTGAGCACCCAGTCTTGATTCACAGCGGGGATACGAACCAATATAATCCGGTTCAACCGGATCCGGATCACATTCAGCATCTTGCCAAAAATCTACACCTTGTGGGTATGCGTCATTGTATGAGGTTGAAAAATACACCAGCATTTCACTCATGCTCAATACTCGCAAACCACACTCGGCCAGTCTTTGTGTGACCCCGTCCATCATGTCCTGATTAAGACCAGACATTGGCCATTCCCGTCCCTCCCCAGGCCAAGGCCAAGGATCAACCCAAAACGTTCCAACCATAAAATCCCCGTAGGGGACTACACTGTATCCCGAATACTGGCCCGGCAGAGCCCCAATGGAATAACTTCCCTCCGGGACCCTTTTCCAAGAATCCACACCACCAAAAAGGGGATCTTCAGACATGTCATCGTCGCCCACCGTAGGAGTGTCATCATTACCGGCTTGAGGCGGAGGCTCTTCAATGTCGTCATCCCTGCCCACTCCATCGTCCGTCCTGGGAGTGCTGATTGGAGTTTCCTGCTGATCATCATCTGATTTTCCAAAATCAGGCCTCTCCTGTGGCTGACAAGCAGACATCAACAACAGACCAAAAGCCAAAAACAAAAATCTCACAGCCCACCTCCTTTTTTGCCCTACGTGGGGCAGGTATTTCAAAGTCTGATTTACTCTATGATTGCCCCTTTTTTTAAAAAATGTCAAATTTATTAAACAAAACACGCAAGTGTGGGGGCTTGCGCGTTTTGCTTATAAAGCTCAAAGAGCTATATAATAAAGAAAAATGTGGAAAGAACGCGATCACTCACTGCTGTTTCCCAAAAAAGATAAATCTTTTTGTTGAGATTCAACAGAAGGATCTTTGATTTCGTCTTCGGAACTCACCGAAGGTGTTGGTTCATCTATTTGTACTGTTTCTTCTGAAACTTGTTCTTGTATTTCTTGAGGCTCTACCTCATTTTTTGTTTCGCTAATAATTTGTTCTACTGTATTAGCTGTTTCTTCTATTTGATCCTGTTCTTGTAAATCTTGTTCGTTTGTTTTCTCTTCAATAGAAGAATCTTTTGTAGAGCTATCTTCTAACAAAACCTCTGTGCCTGTATCTGTATCTGTTTTCTCTGTTTGTAATTCTAAATATTTTTCTGGTTCATAATCTTTACGATAAGCTTGAACCATCCAGTCTACTTCTACTCCATTTGTGTTTTCAGAAATAGCTTGAACAGAAAATCCATTATGATTTTTCTCAGATACATATAAAGAAACAGGGGCATTTGGAGTTACAAAAACTCGAATAGGAGCAACAGTTGAAATAATGTCATTAAATTCAGGATAAACTTCTTCAAACGAAACAATAGCTTGTCCGTTTTCTAAAGTAGTTGTTCCAGATAAAGAAATAAAAACTTCTGGAGAGGCAACGGCTGTGGTTTCCACTTCTTCTCCTTGATAACTTTTTATAACCATATTTAAAAGCGCGTGTGTGGAAACTGTTCCATCTTCTTTAATTTCCCACTTATTCTCTAATCCAGATAAAGCTCCTATATCAGAAATAAGATTTCCGTGCATATAGAGCGTGCCTGTTAAATCAAGCGAGGAAAAATTTGAGCTGGAATTGTAACTTGATGGAATGGGTTGATCAGAAACAGTTACTGGTACTTCATAATGTCCAACATTTACAAAAACAAGAATTTTTTCTGCTCCCCCATCATAAGGTTCAAGTGCATATCCTATAATAGAACCAGATTCTGTTGCTTTCATGGCAAAACCAGTTTGAGAAGAAGTGGTTAGTGGATCTCCAATCTCAATCGGACCATTCTCCAAAGAAACTTTTGTTGGTACACGGCCTGCTAAGGCAACTGGATACTCGCCAGGTTTATTTTCTCCTGCTAAAAATCCTGGACGTGTGGAAATTATTCCAGCAATTTTTTTACTATAAGGACTTTGTGAACGCTCAACTGTTTCTTTGATATTGGCAAAAATAACCACATCTCCTGGTTCAAGCTTTTGAAAAGATGGGAACATTTCGGCAAAGTCATAACTTCCAGTAGCCCAACCACTGGCATTAGTACGCATAAAATCTCCACCAAGCCCATCATCTCCATCATAATAA
>Ga0210044_10001252_pt1 | contig 38727 bp, 30 predicted proteins | sample CryGey13umfilter_2_FD_183959 | JGI IMG/M metagenome (GOLD analysis project Ga0210044, IMG submission 183959) | Groundwater microbial communities from aquifer in Utah, USA - Crystal Geyser 4/9/14 3 um filter (SPAdes) (version 2) | ecosystem: Environmental > Aquatic > Deep subsurface >... | reverse complement strand
CAGGTCAAGATCACCTGCATCAATCACGCGTGGGAGACGATCAAGGAGAGACTGTACGTCCGTTTCTACAAGTGTTGGGTTTTGGACCGCACGCACAATGGTAATTTCTGGCACTTCCAGTGCATTCCATGCCGCAACGATTTTCCCGATAATATCTTGGTATGCAAACGTCACTCCTATGGTTGAGCTCACTGTGTTAAAGAGAAGCGGGTCGACACTCGTAACATGAATATCAGCATTCCGTGCATCTTCTGCATACGGTGCCAATTTTTCAGCAACAACTTCTTCGAGTCGTTCTCTATCGAGCGTGACGGTGGTCAATTCTAATTGTGGTTTTGACATGCGTACGAGGATTGCAGACCACCCACGAGTCAATAAATTTCCTGTTTTTTGGTACGACAACAGATGTTCAACTTCTTGATTTACATTCATTTGAATCAACTCATAAAAAGCATCTTGTGACACGACACTTGATTCTATATACACACGCTGTGTATGCCCATCGGTATCAAAAGAGAGAATAATACCAGCATCCACCAACTTATTATTCATATCACGAAAAAAGGCTGTCAATTCTTCTCTATCCATACCACCCACCTGTACACTCCCAATCGCAACACCAGGTAATACCCGCGCTTCATATGAAGATGCATACGAAATCATGCCTCCTAGTCCAATACCCAAAATAACAAGAAAAGAAATAACCCATACCCAAATACGCGCCCATGAAATGGTTTGCATTTTTTTTGTTACTTCTTCCAATTCTTTTTCAACGGTACCATTCATATATTATTCATCAACAATTTCTATTGGGATAGTTCTTCCTTTTGATTCTTTTGTTTTTGGGATACGTATACTCAACAGTCCATGGGTATATTCTGCGACAGCACCACCCGATGCGACGTCTGCCGGGAGCACAATACTTCTTGAAAAAGGGCCCCAATAACACTCTGCATGATACTGTCCAGATGCCATGTCTGTCAATGCAGGTTTTTGTCGTATTCCCCGAATAGATAGCAGATCTTCATGGATATGCACATCTACCGTTTCGGGATCAACACCAGCCATTGGCGCAACGACAAGAATCTCTTGGACCACATCATACACATCAATGGCAAGACGCCCCTCACCTGTAGGTGCCCAATCAGGAAATGCCTCCTCGTTTCTGTGTGAGGAAATATTGATGGGGGTCTGCCTATCGGCTTTTTGTGACTCCAATATCAATGAAAAAATGTCATCTGGTTCTTTTGCCATATATACCTATACTATAGCAAATTTTTTGTTTTGTGGGAATAAAATGAATACGAACAAAAAAACATTTCAGGCACATACAATTTCATGAAAACATATTTTCCAAAATCTTCATACAAAGACCATCAACAGGAGCCTCCCTCAATGTAAGTTATGTAATACATGCTTTTTTTTGATCCTATACAATGCACATAGCATACGCCAAGGATCACGCATGACACTAACCTGTGATTTATCAGAGTTCTTCCAATGTATACCAACTTCCTTTACTGGGATATGAAACAATTTTGCAAGGCTCAAGATCTCAACATCAAAAGCAAACCCTGTTTCTACAACGTCATGAGATATTAATTGCCCACAACTCCTTGTAAATAATTTGAATCCGCACTGGGTATCAAGATATGGCAATTTCATCATTTTTCTCATAATACTATTGAATATGCCCCCCATGATCTTCCTGTGCCACTTGTCTATTCTTGTTAATGTCCCATCTTTGATAGCACGAGATCCTATCATTATTTCATATTGATGTACAAATGGCTGAAAAAAAGCCAGAGAATCTATTGAAGCAGAATTGTCAGCATCCATAAAGAGAATCCACTCTTTTTTAGAAGATAACATACCTTGTTTTACTGCAGCTCCTTTTCCTTGGTGCTTTATAGGTATACAACGTACCACTGATTTTTCCATGATACTACAAAATTCTTTCTCAATGTCATCTCTTGTGGTATCGAGCGATCCATCATCAACAATAATAATTTCAAAATTGTTCGTAAAAAGTGAGACCTTCGATAAAATATCATGTATTGTGTGAATGATCCTACCCGATTCATTGTACGTTGGAATCACTATGGATAAGCTAGAAAGCATACGATTTATCTTTTTTCTAAAATAATGGGAACACCCGTCTCTCCCCAACTGCTATGGAAATAAGATAAGGCTTCGCCCCTCCAAGTATCTTTTGTATCCAATGTTTTTATTTTTTTATACCCAGCCATATCAGTAAAAAAAATAAAGTCATCTTTTACATCATGTACATAAAAATCTAAATCATCTTCATTTTGTGGATTTAACACAACATAATTATTGATGCTTTCCCACTGAAATGTTGCAGCAGGCCCCCCAAACGTATCTTTTTCTGAATATGTAAGTATTTTTTTTGGAACATGTGTACGTTTTTCTATATACTCAGTAAGAAGATCGACTGGCTGTTTTGTGGGATACAAAACATATGTAAAAGCTCCCTCTAACGAAAAAGAAACATACGCCATGCCGAGAAGAGACACCACTACAACAACGACAATGTTACCCTTATATCTATGTTTATGATATACGTCATATAAGACTGACGCAATAATACAAAAAAAGACAGGGATAGCACTCATCATATACCACACTATTTTTGTTTTCATAATCTGTAGAGGAATCACAAAAGCCAAAAACCAAAGGAGCCAAAGTTTATCCTCATCTCTTCCATATTTCAATAATCTCCCCAAAAAATATGTACATGCACTGAGAAAAAAAATGGTGAAAAATTGTAATTTAAAAAAAATAAAATTGAAGTAAAACCACTGATTTCCCACATGTCCTTCAAGTGGTCGAATCATTCGTTGAAAAAAATGATATCCAACATAGCTGTTCATAAATTCCACGGGATACATAACAAAAGCATAGATGTGCCATGGCAACATAATACCTATAAAAACCAAAAGAGAAATAGTTATTATTCCCCTATGCAGGATACGATATTTTTTTGTCCATAGCACATGAGCACCAATTGCCAAAGGGACAAGCAACGCTATATATCCACGTACCATAAAGCTCATTCCTGAGACAAGCCCAACAACCCAAAATAATTTTGGGTTCTTCCATGACACAATATATGTCCAAAAAGTTAGTACAGTAAAAAATAAAAAATACCCATCAAAATCAGCGGTTCGAATCATGTGTGGGAAAAAAAATAACGGACATATTACAAAAGCAAGACTTGAAAAAAAAGCAATCCAGTAAGAATAAAATTTCTTTATCATTACATATAAAAGAAGCACCGAAACAACAAACGATAGTGCGCTCATGAATCGTAACCCAAAATTATTCATCCCAAACATATCGGTACCAATAAGGTGTAACCAAAAACCAACGACTGGTTTTTCCAACCAAGGATGAAAATTGTTTGTTGCCAATAACCTGGGGACATTATTCATTTCTAACACAGTCTGGGCATAAATCCCTTCATCCCAATTTTCTAAACTAACACTCCCTATATTATAAAAAGAAAAAAAACTTGCTATCAACAGCAATATACTTAGCAAAAAATAATGTATATAATTTTTTTTCATTACAGCATATATTATAGAGAATTAGATGCGATGTCGTACGTATTATAAGCCCTCTCCTCAAACGGGTCAAACATAGTTACCATTGCACATATATTGACGAATCTTGCATTACCCGCTATACTATTCAGGCTCTCTCTTGGAGAGCGTATATTTTGATGTAACGTCGAAGGCAACAACGATACAATCCATACGTGAGCGGAGGGATGGCTGAGCGGTCGAAGGCGGCGGTCTTGAAAACCGTTGTGGATGAAAGTCCACCTAGGGTTCGAATCCCTATCCCTCCGCTCACAGATGGAGTCTTGTCAGTCAAAGGCGAGTCCGATTGTGGCGGAAAAACTGTTGTGGATGAAAGTCCACCTAGGGTTCTCCCGACTCAGTCGGGACTATCCCTCCGCTGTGCATCGAAATATCGGGAGAGGTGTCAGAGTGGCCGATCGTACAGCTTTGCTAAAGCTGCGTACCGCAAGGTACCGCGGGTTCGAATCCCGCCCTCTCCGCGGACGATTTTCCCAAAAAAAGAATCTCGTATAGAAAGAAAAAACAGAAGGGTTTCAGGGAACACTGATCCCGCACACACAACGTGGTGGCGGGACGAATCCCTCACTCTCCGCAGATGACCTTTCCACAAGGAGAGTTGGCTGAGTGGTCTATAGCAGCAGTTTACTAAACTGTCGTCCTTGAAAGAGGACCGGGGGTTCGAATCCCTCACTCTCCGCATAATACTGTTTCCAACACCGACAACCCCCTTTCTAGCGCAATGTTCAAAGGGTTTCAGGGAACACTGATCCCGCACACACAACGTGGTTGCGGGACAAATCCTTCACTCTCCGCATGAAAACAAAGGAATACTCCCTTTGTTTTTTTTACAAAAAAATCATTATCCACGAGCCAACGTCCACCCATATACTTCCGTTGCTCCTTCTTTGAGAAGGATCTCGGCACACGTCTGCATCGTCGCACCAGTGGTATAGACATCATCCACCAATAATACACGTTTCCCTTGCATTTTTTTGGGAGCTACGACACGGAAGGCCTTTATGACATTCTGAAGCCTTCCTTCTCTATCGAGTCTTGCTTGATGTGGTGTATTTTTTGTACGAATGAGTATATGTTCATACATCGGAATTTCTGTTTCTTTTGCGAGCATTCGTGCGAGGAGTGCGGCTTGGTTGAATCCTCGTTCGGCATACCGTTTTTTGTGCAATGGCACAGGAATAATACTATCAACCTGTGGCAAATCTTGTCTATATTTTTTTACCCACTGATGAATCATTTTTTCAAACACAATTGCGATGTCATCCGCAAAATCGTACTTCAACGTATGAATGCTCTTTCCAATATGGCCAGACTCTTTGTATACTGTACTTGCAACATGATGCGTAAGAAATGATGGTAATTGTTTTTTTGTACACGATACACACACTTCACCTGAATCCGTTTTTTCATGGCACAATGGACAAAATAGTTGTGATGTAATATCTATCATAGCGAAACAATCATCGCATATCCATGCACCTTCTCTTTCACAGGACAAACAAAAAACAGGAAAGAGGTACTCCTTCACTGTTTGCATAGCCCCCCTTAAGAATACCATACAGCATTATTCCCAATACAATCCAGAGACATACCATGTGCCATCTGTTTCAAGAAGCTCGACACGACCAGTATGATACACCCGCTCATCCATATCTTTTGATTCTAGGTGTTGCTGTGCTTCTATATGCACGATGGCAGTAGTATCTATCACAGATTCAACCCTGCTGACGATAACATGTGTCGTACTTCCCTGATAGGTATCACTATAGCGCTGTGCCTGCGTTTCTACCCAAGAAGCCATCTCTGGTGTGACGAGAGGAAGGACATCGCGAATATGGGTATTTCTTGATTGATTGGAGTATGAGAGAAAACGCTCGACAAAATCAATAGAACGTTGTCGTACAAAACGCTCTGTTTCGTCTTCATTTGCCAGCACACTCCCAAGCTGCTGTGGATTGCCGATGACTGGCTGCAAATTGAGCGATGCATCATATATTGGTGCTGGCACTTCACCATTCCCAGATGTTTGTTGTGTATTATCTGGCTGTTCCTGCGTGGTATCATTGTGTTTGTTTATTGCCATGATACTCAACACAATCGCCAAAACAAGCAGGACAGCAATACTGACGATGAGAAATAGACGTTGACGAATATCGAGCATATATGCGGGTTATGATCTTCCTGGGCTAATAACTTGTTGTTCAAAATCTTTTTTGGCTTGTTCTATCTGCAAGAGCTGTTCTGGATCTGACGTAATGAGCTGATCTTCAGTATATGATGCAACCACTTTGATAGCCGCATGTTTTAATCCAGCAAAGAATATTCCTTCTCCTACAGCACCTTCTAATAATAAATATTTTTCTCCCTCTGTCAGCAAAAAGGTTTTTTGGATTATGTCTATTGATGCTGGCGACTGTCGGAGCAAGAGCTGCAACGCAGAGTTCGTCACAATTGCTTGTCCGTATTGTGAGCTCAAGAAATCATTCACATCCTGCGTAATCGTCGTGACACCCAAATAATATTTTCGACAACGCTTTACCAGTGCAAAAATAAACTTCGCACTGTCTTCGTGTTGCATGAGCCACCAGGCTTCATCAATAATAAGCAAACGTTTTTTTCGTTCACTGCGAACAATATTCCAAATATAATTTACCAACGTATAAATCGCCATAGGGCGCAATTCATCTTCGAGATCTCTGACACTAAAGATGACAAGCGCATTATTCACATCCACATTCGTAGGCGCATTGAACAATCCTGCAAACGTTCCATCAGTATACTTACTTAGTTTAATCACCAATTCACTCGCCCCGTCTATCCCTTCGAGGACATCGAGCAGATCCTGCATAATTGGCGGCTCGACGGTCGCAAGGTCCGATGAAGAGGTAATATCTTTTTTTGCATAGGCTTCGAGGAGAGCACGATCAAGAAGAGAGTCTTCTGTTGCCGTTACTTGCCCGAGCATAATGCGAAGCAACCCCTTGGCCGTGATGACTGCACTCCGAATAATATCTTCTGTAGACACTTGCTCTCCGACCGGACGTGGCAAATCAAATGGATTGACTTTTCCTTCTGAAGCAAGCGAAATATTGATATAGGTACCACCAACAGCCTCGGAAAGATGTTCATACTCGCGTTCTGGGTCGATAACAATCACATCGATGCCCATCATAAGACTGCGAAGCACTTCGAGTTTTACAGCATACGATTTTCCAGCACCAGAGGTCGCGAAGACCACCATATTTGCATTTTGGAGTGAAAATCTATCAAACAAAATCAAACTATTGTTGTGTCGATTGATACCATAGAGAATACCATCATCACTGGTCAGTTCTGACGACATAAACGGAAACGACGAGGCAATCGGAGATGAATTCATGTTGAACGCTACCATCAGCTCATCAATAGCAAGTGGCATGGTAGAGGTGAAACCTTGTTCTGCCTGAAACAACACATTTTTTGTATAAATAAGTCGTGCACCAAAAATATTTTCCAAATCTTCTGTCAACGTATCAAGTTCTTTTTTATCATTTGCATAGATCGTCACATAAAAAGCAAATTGAAAAAAATGCTCAATGCCTTGCGTCAAATCATCACGGAGTTGCTCGATATCGCGCAGTGCTGTTTCTCTGAGCGGATCACGTGGCGCTCCTTTTTCTGCATCACCTGACAGCTGTGCTTGGAGTGCACCTACTTTTTTCTTGAGCTGCTTGAGAATAACCGCAGATTCTACAGGATAAAAAAACATTGACAGATCCATGGTCGAATTCAAATTCAAAATTGGCGAACTCCATCCAACAGAAATATATCGAGGATATGTAATCACGTACATGGTACGCAAAAATACATCACCCAGCTGAATGAAGTTTGATTCGACTCGAAACGCAGACGGTGCAATCAAATCTTTGATAGCCACGGTCCCCTCTCGATACAGCCGTTCTTCTTCGAGCGTGATAAGATCATCCTTGGTCACATCCTTTTTTGGATCATGACCACGATCTTTTTTGGCTGTTTTTCTTGTCAGTGGTTTGAATGGCATAGTTTTTTTACGTAACACATAACACGTAGCACGCCATGCCTGCCGGCAGGCAGGTAACAAGTTTATACTGCAAAGATGTGCCCGCAGAACATTGTTGGTGGATATGCAATGCAACTCATTGCATATCCACCAACCCAGTTTATTTCGATCTTGTTACGTGTTATGTGTTACATGTTTCGTGGTTATGTGTCAATTTGGAGTTTATCTACATCACCGAGACTTTCTGCAAATGCAATGTCTGGATTGTATCCCATATAATACAGTTCGATGAGGGCCTCGGTATCGAGCGCCACGGTCTGCAGTGACATGCCATCGAGCCCGCCCATCACCTGTCTGACACGGGATTCCAAATCTTCTTTTCTTTTTTGGAACCGTTCATCCTTTAGCCGCACCGTGAACGCAGGCTTGAGTACTTCTTTAAATCTTGCAAAAAACCCTTTTTTTCTATTTGATAATGGATCATATGGGACAACTACATAAAACCGTTTTGTCATGATCTGTCCGATGTCTACCAATTCTTCTACAAAGGCACGATAATCTGCAATTTGTACGCGCAACAATTCGCTTGTTTGCTTTTTTTCTTTTTCTACAAGTTTTGCAAGATAGGGTTTTATCTGCAAGCGGCGCGACTGAACAACAATCTGTATAGGAAATTCGAGCGAATTGAGAAAACTTACATAGGACGAAATGAGCGCATTTTGTTCATCTTCTGATTTTAATGCAAAATTTATGCTCGATGTCATCAGCACTTTTCTGAGCGTCCCATCCTTCAATACGACAACACCATCTCGGATCTCCGCAATAGGAAGATAGGTTTGCGTCGCTGGGCGCGAGTGTTTCTTTGCGTTCTTTTTTTTGTCTTTCATACAATGCGTTCACACACAGTGTGTCAAGTATATCATGTCTGCATAATTCATGACAGTAACATACCGTAGAACATCACAGATTCGAAGTCTTCAGTTTATACTAGAAAAAAGGTACGGAGTGACAAGCGTCAGCTTGTCTAGAACCAACGAAAACGAGCTGACGCTCGTCACTCCCACCCATTTCATTTAGACATGTTCATCGGGCCGATAGTATCCCCCTGTATTCACGACCAGTGAGAGATCTTTGATATGTTGTTTGTGCACAGCCTTTTTCTTCACAATATCAGAAATTTCATCATCATCACCACTGTGCAAATAATATTCCAAATCTTTGTCTGTATATGCTTTATGCCAAATACGAAGTCCAGGCCGTTTCATAGTCTGAATAATGTTGAGCAGAAAAATATGAAACACCTGGCCATTTACCCTTACAAACGAAAAGACAATCGCAATAAGGCCAATAATGACTGCAATGGTAATAAATAATGTCGTGTCAGCAAGTCGATATGTCCCAAAGATAGTAATACCAGCAGCAAGTAAAATAATAAATTGCCTCGTGGTGATCGGACCAAAAATCTTGTCTTCAACTTCGATAAATTGTGGGACAACGAATTGTTGCATAAACATTTCATGAATCATGGAACATGTAGCACGTAACAGATACATATCTCGAACGAACGGAGTGACAAGCGTCAGCTTGTCGGGATTACCGAGTTCATGCTTTTCCGATAACAGCTGACGCTTGTCACTCCATTTTTGAACATTGTTACGTGCTATGTGATATGTGTTACGTGACACCTACATTCTCAAACTTGCACTAAACAAGGCAATTTCTTTCATATCCTCGGGGGTCATATCATCGCTCCTCGATGCCGTGAGAGGTGTTCGTTCTGAGAGTGACTGTGTGATATGTGAGAGATACTGCCCATACAGCGGACTTTGTATCCATGCCACTTTTACTTTTTGAAACTCGAGATATGATTCTTCTCGGATCACAGCTATTTTTGCTTTCAGTATTTCCGTTGCTTTTGCAGGGTCTTTCCCGTACCGACGAAAATCAGTCATGGTGATCTGCCCTATTTCCTCGAGTGGTCCGACGGTTTGTTGTTGTTTTTCAGGAGGATGAATGTCGGTAAACGATGTATCCCCTCCTCCGCTCGATGATGACATCGTTGGTGCAGATGAAAAAACTGTTGCTGTTTTTTTGGGTGTTGGTGTTTGTTGGACCGTTCTTCTCGGAGCGGGAATAGATTCCTCACGAGATGTCTCGAGTGACGTATGAATTGCTTGTATGAGCTCCTGTGCCTGCTCACTCGTGAGCGCGAGGCCACCATGTTCCGCAGGACGAGCAGCATACTCGATGACTTGTGCGTCACTGCGAATATCTTTGAGTCGTGACTGTATCAGTGAATGCAATCGATGTTCAAGATCAACAGGTATTGAAAAAGAAATATTTTTTGTCACCATGGCCACGTCCTCAAAACGCGCTGATGGCACTGCCCTCGCAAGAGGATTGATCACATCTGCCTGACTGACAGTTTCTTCGAGCGGAGATTTGTGATCCTGCTCGTTCCACTCATGCGCCTTTGCGAGGTCAGTAAAATAGTCAGAAACGGGAGTCGTCGTAGAAAGCTCATGCGGTGTTTCTTCCATTGGGAGGTCGGTGTCTTTTGGCAGTCTCGGTGCCTGTGCAGGAACTGATTTCGGAGCAGGAGTGAGAAATGTTTGTTTTTTTGGAGGGACGGGTTCGAGTTTCGGGGATATTGGTTCGGGGATATTAGTTCGGGGTTCAGAGTTCAAAGTTTTGGGTTCAGAAATCTCTTGCTCATTATGTACTGTTACGTGCTTATTGTCCCGCAAAGTGGGATCCCGCTTTGCGGGATTTATTGCTAGTTGTTTATTGCTAGTTGATTGTTGTTTATTGTTTATTGAGGTAACCGAAGATAATGGCACTCGCTCGGTCGTTCCATCTGCTTTTTTTATGAGAATCATTGGTTCTGCCATAGATTACAACGATGTATTCCATTCAAATGCACTTGTCTGCTGATTGTATACCACAATATCCTGATCTTCTTTCAATACCCCCTGCTCTCGCAAAAATTCGTTGAAGCGGATTACTTTTTCTTGCGTCTTTTGATCTTCGAGTGATTCGTTTGCTTGGATCTGCAACAAAAAAGGCTCAAGTGGTACGACAGAAGGATATTCATTCTCTTTTGGTTTGAATTCCTTTGTGAAATAGTCAGCAATCAATGACCAAAAATCTTCATCGATCCACCATGTGAGCAAATGCTCCATCTGCGTATCAAAAATTTCTTTCTCATTTGGCTCTGATCCACGATTTTTTTCGATGAGATCTACTGATTTGATATGCCCATAGATGTACAATACTTTTCTAAGTACATGTTTCCACAGTCCTTTATTTTCTACATGTGCCACATGTTCATCAATATATTCTTCTCTTTTATATCCATCATTGAATTTGTCTCCCAGACGGAGCATGTAATCTTTGAAGAGTGACCCTAGTGCTATCGATTCTCCGTCTAGCCCAAGAGGCAACGTTTCCTTATTTTTATCAAGGCTTTTCAACAAAAAAATATTTTCATTCACGTAATCTACCAACGTTGACGTTTCTTGATACAGATAATCTTGTAATACGTGGGTGAGTGGAACACCTGCTATCTGCGCCTTTACAAAATAAAAAGATAACCAAAATTCCTGGAATTCCCAATCCAACTGTCTGAAATAAATAAAAGGCACGTGAAGCAATATGGTCAGGTAAAAAGCTTCGTCCCAACTGTATATCGATTTTTTATAGATGTCTACCACATGCAAATGTTCGTATGCAATAGTACTGAGTGCAAATCCTTCACCATTATCTAAAAGATATCTAACAGTTGAAGCAAGTCGAGGTCCATCATATGTTGAAATATCACCAGATAATACATCTGCAAATTCTTTTTTTGTGTAAGCATCCACTTTTGACACTTTCAGAAAAGCAGCGATGAGTTCTATCTGAGATATCATCTCTTCTCCAATTTTTTCTAGCTCTCCAAACGCATTTGAAATAGTCTGTTTTACCACGTCGGAAAAACCATCATATTGCGTAGATAAGAAATCAATACTATCTGCAGCAACACCATATTTTTTTGCAAAATCACTAATATTGACAGAAGAAATCAATCTATACGTATGTTCTTCAGCTGATACAGTATTTGGTGTCTGTGTATAGGATGCAATCCATGTATTCCAATTCTTAACAAATAGAGTCACCGTATCAGTATCAAACATTTCTAACACACTTTTTTCTTGAACATTCGGATATTCTTCTGAGGTATCCTGACTATAGGCCTGTGCAATGTCAGCGATATCTCGAATTATAATCCGAAATGACTGTTGCTCTTCTGAAAAACGAACAACAGTTTGTTCTCTAAAAAATTCTTGAAGTGTACGAAACGCCTCGATACTTTTTACAAAGTCGGTCGTATGAAATTTTTCAAATTGTTTTTCTATTTCAAACATACACAAAATATAGAGTAGTTGTCTTCTGATTACGTAGGTCTTCGCATGTCAGCTTCATCTTCATCATCCCGATCACCTCTCCCTTTTGTTCTTAATGCTTCTTCACGCTTTGACGATGCCGCTATCCCCTGTCGTATCTTATCCATAAAATGTTCTTCTACATTCATGGTATTATTATTTTTCTCAATATATTTCAATAAATTATTCAAGAAATCACTGTTTTTTCTTCCTTGAATATCCGTTCCTGCAACTTTGATGTTTGCCAACCCTTTGTCAGCATCAAAACGATCTACATGCTGTGCTTTTGCTGCCATCACATAGTTGAAGGTATCAGCGTTCCCTGCAACCAGCGGAACTAAAACATTTTTTATATAGGCTTCCATTGTACCATGTTTCTTTAATATGGCTTCTTCACTTTCCCCGATCAATGCAAATTGTCCATCCATTTTAGCGCCATTTCCAAAACCATACCCCGCAATAGCATCTACAGAACGTTCAGGCATCTGACGGGCAGCCAAGACTGAATTAAGTTCTTCCAATTGACTTTTTGCATATCTTTCGTCAACTTTTTTCAACACACCATTTTCAACATCAGCTTCTCCGAGACCATGATATTGCCATTTCAACTTTCCTTTAAATTTGCGCGCTTCTGCTGCCATGAGTGTAGCAGCTTCATCCAAAGTTGCTACACGGTATGCATTCATTTCATTATCCCATTGAAAGTGAGCTCCATATTCTTGATGTCCAACGTTGATTGCTTCACGCTTGAAAAAACTACTTGCTTCCTGCATAAATTCTGCAGATTGTTGCATTTTATTCTCAAAGTTTTCTGCAGACATGCTTATCAATTGTCCTGCATCACCCAATTTTTTAACAACAGCACTATATGAATCATTTTTGTCAATAGTTGCGCCACTGTCACCGCTTACATACACGGTTTCTCCTTTTTTCGCAGCTGCAATTTTTTTCTGTATTGTTTCGTGATCACGCATATAATCTGTGTCACCGGCCGTTACCATGAGTTGCTGTACCTTTGACACACGTGCAAAATCAGATGTTTTTGTATATTTTCCGGTTGTTTCGTCTTCGTTGATAATACCCAGTTGACCTACAAAAATATCTCTCAAATTATTGAGCTGTTCCATTTTGTCTTTATCATCTTTAAATTCACCATTTTTTGCCTTTTGAAGATCCGTAGCAACCTGTGAAATGACATCATCAAACCATCCATTCTTTCCCACATGCATCGCCGTTCCCATCATAAATGCGCGTTGTTGTCGAGTCAGTGTCCCTTTCTTTTTTGCGAGTAATAGATGTGCCAACTGACTAGACGCAAATGAGGCCGCGTCTCCTGCTTCTTGTGTTTTCAAATCACTGGCAACACTCTCTGCCCAAGGGACAAGTGTGGTAGAAGGAGTGGATACACCATAATTTGGCATTTCGACTGAATACGCCTTTGCTGTTTCACCAAGCATAGTCTCGTACATCGTACGATTTTTCTTTGTTTGCTCCAGTTTCTGTGTATTCTGTGCAGCCTGTGCATAGGAATTTTTGCTTAATTCTCTATCCAATTCTGCCACAAGTGCTTCTCCTCCTTTTTGTGCACCTGCTTTTATTCTTTTTTCCAACAAATCAGCAGCCTTTTCTAGTTGTTTTGCAATTTTATTATTTTTGAACACTTCAGCAGCGGCCTTTGAGCTTGCCTCCAGTTGATCTGCAGCATCTTGCAAGATCATAGAAACCTCTCCAAATGTTGACTTTTGGAATGTCTCTGCAAGCTGTGCCTCTTGACTTCGTTTTTCGGCTTCCTTTCGATCTCCTCCTACGGTTTTTGCCTGCATACGTATACGCTCTGCAATTGCTTGACGAGCTTTTGCATCTCCCTCCACTTCTACCCCTTTTACATATTTCCCAGTCGCGATATCATCAGCCAATTGGAAAATCTTTTTCTCAGACGCTGTCGCGAGATCTTTAGCCTCCTTCGTGGTTGCAAATCCAGCTTCGGCTTTTTGAAAACGATCTCTATTTTCAGTTGCAATTCTATCTTCCTTAAGTTTCGCAGCGCGTGTTGCAACATCACCAGTATCTTTAATAACTTTTGCTCTCAAAGCCTGTGCTTCGTCTGTTTGTGTATATGTATCAACCAATCCTTTACGTTCATTACGGGCACCAGTCAATGCTGTCTGTGCAGTTTCTGAAGCAAGTTTTAATTTTGATAAATCTGTATCTGCTGCCATTTTTTCGTCTATCATGCCACTTAATGAACCACCCTCTATAGGTGATATTTCTCTTTTTTTCATTAACTCAGCAATAGCCTCATTCTGAGAAACTCCACTAGCAGCCATATATGCTTCCACCTTTTTCTGAGAATTTTTGTCAAATTCATCAATATCTTTTTCTCCAAGATTACCTGCAACAGTATCAACAGCAGACTCAAAAGCCTCTTTCTTTGCTTCTTCATAAGAGTCAGTTAACGTCTTCAGAGCAGTAGTCAATTCTTCAATTCTGGTTCTTAAGCCAGAACCTTCTGTCTCGTCAAATTTAGCCTCAACAACATCTTTTACATCACTCTCAAGACTATCATTTGCTTGTTTTTGCAAATCAGCATCCTTTATATTTGCTTTTGCCCATGCCTCTCCCACATCAGCAAGCTCTTCTTTATTTTCTTTTTTATTTCGGAACTCATTTATAGCTTCTTCTTTTTCTTTTTTGAGTTCATCAACTACACCGCTATCCTTCACAGCCTTATTTGCAATTTTTGCCTGTTCTGCTGCAACACCTGCTTTTCTTCCACGTTTTGATTCTGCTTTTTCAGCCTTAATAACATCCTCTTCGGCTTCGAGTTTATATCTCTTTTTCTTCCATGCCTCGATACCAAACCCAAATTTCTTTCCAACCCTGTCAAGTGTTCCAATATTTTCTTTTCGACTAATAGTATCGATAATATTCTCATCAGTCATCTTGCTATTTCTATCAAGTTCTTCATTCAATTTTTGACGACGCAATTCCCCCATTCTTCCAATAAACGGAATTTTTCGGACGACTGGCATTGTAGCTCGCGCGATATTTATTCGCTTCTTCATCCTATCGCCCCATTCACGTGCTGGCTGCGCGAGTATTTCATCTCCCTTCTTCTTTGCATATCTCCCCACGGCACGTCCTGCAGCAACCCCCGTCGCAATCGTTGCGACATTCTTTACAAATCCAGTCGCGCTCGACGTCAGACCGCCGGCTACTACTCCGAGATTTCGGACAGTCTTCAGACCGATGATAAGGAAGACTGTTGTTATCAAAAAGCTCGCAAGGTTTTCCCAACTCGTCGCTTCTGAAATACTCAATTTTTTCTGTCCATCCTTCACTTGTGCACCGCTTTCTATGACACTTGTCGCTTCTGCTCCGGCACTGCCAAAATCGAGTTGTGGCACAGAACTATTCAGTGTTGCAAAAGCAAGCCAGAGGAAAAAGACCATGACTGGTGCGACGATGACATGATTGGTAAATTCGCTCCACCATTCCTGCGCATATTTTTGTGTCTGCGGAATGACTTGGAAAATATAAGCAAGTGGAGACAGGATAATCAATACCCACAAAATCACCATTCGTGCTGCCATGACAATTGCAAATGCCCCCATTGTTGCCATCATAATCGCGGCTAGCAAGAATGACGCCACAGACGCAGCAAACGCTTCTATTTTAAGATCGCCGCCATCCCCAAACTTGTCTGCTCCGGTAATTTTGTACACTGCGTCTATATTGAACAGCTGAATAATATTCCCTCCAGCTGTCGCTGATATCGCATTGACAAAGGTAATTGTAAACACATGCGCCACATCGATGATGAGCTGCGCGATCATGTTGGAAAAATTGATAAAGACAGCAGCGAAAAGGAGTTTGATCAGGGTCTTTTTCCATTCATACTGCTCTAGGCCTAGGATCGTCCCAAAGGCGATGACCAGAAGCAAGACCACAAAGAACATGTTCGCAACATCACGGACCAGGAACCACCCTATCTTTACCGTAGGGGTGTCAATAAAATTGTTGTACGAAGCAACTTCTATGAAAAACTTGAGAGCAAAAATCGTAATACCGATGAACAATCGTGCAAGAACAAACATGATCCAACTGAACGCAACCAAGATCCCATTGAGAATATCCGTAAAAATTCCTTCTGCATGCGTCGGTGCAGCTATCGCAAATATACCAATACTCACGAGTGCAAATACTACCGGTAATACAAAAAACTTCTTTCGTCCTGTCGGGAGAAGTTTTTTACATAGCGCAAAAAATGCTCGATTGTAGTGTGTTATCCGTGCAAGCATGGAACAGGATAAATATATAGAGAGTATATCATATATTTTGACTTGCGTAGAGGGAAATGGGGACAGATTTAATAACACGTAACATGGAACACATAGCACGTAACAATCTTGCTATGTACGGCCGGACACCTCGCAAAGAAAGATTGCGCTTCGTTATACCACAGGCATCAGTGTTCCCTGAAGATTATGTGCTTGCCAACAAACACGGTGTGTTACGTGTTACGTGCTACGTGATTCGTGAATAAGTGCTACGTGCTATAAGTTATCCTCACAAATTCCATTGACTTCAAGACTTTTTTATGGTATATTTTTTACATGATAAGCCAGGTTGCAGAAATACCGTTTGCACCTACTCTAGAGTCCCGTTTTCGGGGTTCTTTTTTTTTATGATATACTTTTTGCGGTGGATATGAGGATGAGCGCGGGGGTTCCGCAGCCTGGCTTATCATCTAGGTTTCTGGGGTTCAACTCCCCCTCACTCCACCACCAAAGAGACTCTGTAATATGCAGGGTCTCTTTTGTTACATGCTATCTGTCACGAAATACATAACACATAGCACGCAACACTTATTCACGAAACACGTAGCACATAACACGTAACAAGGTGAAACTAAGGAGTTTGGGAAAAAATTCAATGTATACCATCGCATACCCAAGATCTGTGTTCTTTTTGTATTCCTATCTCACTACAACGTGTTACGTGTTATGTGCTACGTGTTCCGTGATTTTTCCCCCTTGACACCTTGACAAATCTTGTTTTTTACGCTAAGCTAACTTTGGAGGAATGTTTCTCTTTTTAGGGAGATACTCTTCCCGTTCTTTTTCAAGCGTGTCTGTTGACTATGCCTCACGGTATGGCAAAAGATACAACATATGGTGTGTGAGAAGCACAAATACACATGGCATACTCCTTTCGAAGGATTGGGTTCTGAGAACTGGTGACTACCGCGTCATCAACTGTCAGGACTCAAGCCTTCCCAACTTCTTCCGGCTCGCCGGAATCACCGTCTCGCTCAGCGAGGCAAGGAACGACCGCCATGACAAAGCAGCGTACCATCTTCGCCGCCATCCTGGCGGCTCTCCTGATGTTCGGGTGCGACACAGCATCCACCCCCACCAACACCCAGACTGACACGGTCGTCGCGGACGCCGGCCCCAAAGCCGACAATCCCGACCAGCTCCCCGTCCAGGTCGAGACCACTCTCGTGATCTCGCTCCAGTACCCGATCATCGACGGTGATCTGCAGATCGCGATCTACCCGGTCGGTACATCGCCGACAAAGGTCAGCTGGACGACCGTGACTGAGGGGAACACTTCCTTCGTCATCGACGTCTTCGTCGGCGACGTCTACGTTATCTGGCTGAGGTACGGAGACTTCAGCAACAGCCAGACAATCCACGTGGATGCTGAAGACAAGACCTTCGTGGTCAACGTCAACAGCGCCCTCGGCTGTGCACAGTACGCGGAGATCGAGAACTACGCGTGGACCTGCGAGGGCACGAACATCGAGGACGAAAACGGTTACTACGTTGTGGAAAAAAATGGTCAATGCTACCTCCAAAAGTTGGGCTCCCAAGGCTCTTCACCACAAGGTAGCTACTGGATCTACGAGAGTCAAGGGAAGATGTCAATTGCTCTGTGCAGTGACCCCGACTGCTGGAGTAACTGCATCGGCACCCCGATGCTAGAGTAGGCACAACCACCTGACGGGCAACCCATGTTTTTCGTTTTTTCTCACACACTGCTCACCTGCCGACGCTTCGAACCTTCGTGGTTCTGCGTCGGTGGGTGAAAAGTGCTTGAGTATCTTTACTCTCACTCTTAAAAAGGATACTGAAGAAAAAAAACAATGCAGAATGTGCATTGTTTTTTTTCTTCAAATAGCTTGATCACTACAGATTAGGAACAACTATAATCTTCCCTTGGTACGGTGTCCAAGCACGATACGAAGTATCGTGGTCACATACAGGGTCTGCGATATTAGGATCATTATATCTTCCATCTTCTTTCGGTCCGAGATAATTTCCATTTGCATCAACATTCGAACCATTACAATATCCCCAGTTATCGAGTACTTGCACGCGTGGCTGGTAGACACATATTGAACTATTATCATTTAATCCGTTTTGTATAAGTGTATTGTACGTTGCATCCGTTATTTGATCTCGAAGGCTTGCAATAGTTTGCGTTGGATTTACACATCCATATGTATGGTAATACTCAAAAGGCTTTGTGTCACATGCACGAGGAAGATTTCCAAAACGTGGTGACACAACAGAATCAAGAATTTGAAGTTTAGACCTATCATTGAGCGTTTCTCGATAGATATCTTCATCCTCAAGTGTATAGGATGATCCCTCAGTATTATTAACAGTATTGATACAACTATATTCACCTTCTATAGGACAATCTTCATCAGTATGACACGTCAAAAAGGTTAACTCTTGGTTCACCGTATCTCGACAATACCCTAAAGATGTTTCTCCCGTTGTGTTATTAGGAGATTCACAATAAGGTTTACTATTTTTGTACATACCCGTAATGCCTTCATTTGTGATATTCCCATCGTCCCAATTTACCATTACTCTCCGAATTGGCATTCGATTGTCATCAGCAAACCCAAAGAATCTAACTTGTGCTAAGAAAGCACCTTTACTAACAATTTGACCATCATCTGATTCTCCGATCGATATAGCATTTTTCTTTCCTGCAGAGCAATAAGAAGAATCATTTCTAGGGAAACAAGTTAATGAATTTAATGAAAAAATCTGAGGCGCTTGGAGTTTTGCTTGGGCTATAACTGAGGGATCAGTATCCTGAAGATCAACGATTTCTGGCTGTACGGTATTGAATGGAAATTGGCTAATTGCATAAAATCTTGCAAACAACCGCGAAAGAACGGTTTTTCCACTGTCAAGACTTGGCATGTTTGTAAATCCATCAATTGCAGCTATAGTATTGGCGTCATATCCATCATCCACTAGCGAAGAACACCGGAATCCCTGTCCGAAAACACTTCTACTTAACACACCAGAACGATGACAAAAGAGTGGATACCCAAATGTTGGATTTGAAAACACATATGAGAGCAATGACGTTTGCACTTTTGTACTATGAGCTGTTTGAATAATATCTTCATGAGTAAGATCGGTTGATCCAAATGGGGATCGCGGCGTATTGCGTAAGAATTGTTGTGAGGTTTGTGCCTGTACTGCCAAAGAAAATTTGCTATCTTTCCAAACACGATTTGTCCATGCTTTATTTGTACTATCTGACAAAATCGCATCATGATATACACTGGTAAACTCACTACATTGATCCTTCATCGTAGCAACAACAGCCATCTGAATACCATAAGAACCTGTGTTTGAATGACAATTTCTGGAAATATATCCAAGAAAATCTCCATCACTGTTAAAGTCCATACCAATGGCAAAAAAATTTCCTTTGTGCAGTGGACAATCACTGGTGAAAGGATCAGTGTCCAAAGACATGGCTCCATCAAATTGTTTACTAGGAGAATTTGCTACAAAAGGAGGAATAGTACCACTTGAAGGATAGAACGTCATCACATATCTGGTTGCTATTTGATTTCTAGCAAGAGTCCCTGCAGATGCAGAGGCACCCGTGAACAACATCGTCTGTGATTGTTGATGACTTGAGTTAACAAGATCACCACTAGAATAATCACAAAATGAAACCAAACCCTGACAGGGTACACTGCTAGCATCATCTCTTTGCAGTTTGTAAGACGTAACAGAAATATCATTATTTTGCCTCACAGCATCAGAAATTTCATACCCTGTATCAAAATTTTCAGGCACAGATACTCCTGTTTTTTTATAGACATCTTGCCCAAAATTAATTACCAAATCACTTGATACAATCCCAGGAGCATTAAGCATTGTATTCCCTGGAATACGAAGTGGAATAAAGTTCACTGACTCCAGCGCAGCAAGATTGAGATACGCTTCGGTATCGGTAGATCGAATCATTGTAGTATCTTGATCTTGTGGACATCCTCCTGCGACAAGGCACCGTGTGTCTACCGTAATATTATGCCATTGCTGAAGAAACTTAAACTCCCCTCCAAGGTTATTGAACCGAGGTGGATGAAACAACGTCATCGTATCATGTCCATCAATATAGGGATCCGGAACAAGTCCACCGATTCTATATGAATCTGTCCCAACTGGAGCATACCCAAAATATTTCTGTGGACTCTGGGATATCTCATGACTTGTAGAATCTCCCTCAACACGGAGGACAACCGCATTATGGTCGATATGATCCCATGCAAACAAAGAAGCAAAACTATAGAGCGAATTCAGTGCATCTGGCACACTATATTGTGAAGATCCTCCAACACTTAAAACAGATTGATGTCCAGACAAGTCTGTATTCGCAAATTCTGTACCACATACATACCAAAGATATGGATTCATATCAAAATCTTCTGGTTTAACATAAGGATCTCGGTACAATATACGTACAAGTGAATTACATCTAACAGGGAGAGTTTCGTACGAAATATGAAATACATCTGGATACAGAGTCTTATAAAATTCTTTATATCCCAAATGAAGTTTTTCATTATCATCTTTAACAAACATTTGACCTTCTGTAATTGGTACAGTAGTTACAACATCAGCAGGTGTCGCATATAAATTATTCGAATTTGTATTGGGAGCATAACTTAAATCGACAGGATCCGAACCTGCAGAATAATTACTTGCAGGACTGGTGGTAGCAAACATCTTTGCGACAACGACAGAAGACACATCTTGGATAGCACTATGACCAATAGACGTACCACCATACCGTGGACTAATCTTTAACTCTCCTTCATAGGCTCCTCCACTTCTTCCAAAACTATCTGTACAATACACTAATCCTGCAATTCCTTTATCATCTGTATTCGCATCAATAGAAGGATAATATCCAGCTTCAGGATAGAGATTCCCTGTATCTATATTCCCAAATGATTTATCGGAAGGATACCACGTAAGACATGCAAAATTTTTCTGACCATTGGTATCAAAAATAGGGCGAGATTTATCGTACTCAAGACAATGACCAGTAGAACCAACAAATGTCTCGATACGATCAATTTTTTGACACATTCCCAGAACGCAATCACTATCTTGATTACAATAATCACCTTCTGTCTCAGAAGAGCCAGTACAAACCCCCCATACATCTAACTTTGATTTATTCTGATTATACGTATCAACTCCCCAATAATCCCTGACTAAACTATTACCATACGCAATTTTGACATAGTTGCATGTACAATCTTCTCCTTGACAGACATTTGCTTCACTCGTTCTTTTTGAGAAAGTAAAACGAGTCATTTGTGTTTGTTCTTCAGATTCGACAGGAATAACATCCTTTGCAAAACGATGTTCATCTCTTTTTTCAATTGAAACTATATCAAATGAAAACGGGCTATCTTCCTCAGGTGGAACTTTACATTCCACTTCTCCTAATGCAGTAGCAATTTTAGGAAGTTCAGTTTCTTTTGGTTCAAAACTACCATCAAATGGGATCACACATTTTTTTCTAATACAACGACCTTCTTCCTCAATACCACACACCTTGCCAGTATCCTGTCCATCACTACCACATCGTACAGCAGTAGAATTATCATCAAAATATGAATCTGGAATTACATATGCAATATACGCATTGGTAGTATCGATAGTAGACGAAGTGCTTCCAACATCATCGATTGAAATATTTATAGATTGAAGATCACCAAGGTTAAATCTATTAAAAAGAGAATATCCCGTGTACTCAGTACCATTCCAACTAGTATCACGACTAATAAACTTTTGTTCATCAAGATATGACTCTACAGGTTCACGAATACCATTATTTTCTACCCAAGTTTCACAGCCTCCCGTGGGACTTAAAGCAATACATGGCGCAAAACTTTCACACGCAAACACTTGTTTGCCATCACCAGTCTGAATCGGCTCAAACGATTCACATGCCAGCCACTCGCTACACGCACGATTTCGGTTTACTTTGAGCAACACATTTGCATCATTTTGGTCTGTTGAGACTCTCGCAACGAGGGTATTGATCTCGCCTTTTACTGCTTTCCGTTCACTCGCCTCATATGTTGCGGTACTATCATATGATTTTGTAGGGTCTTCGGCATTGTCAAAAAGGACGCATCCTTCACGCAGGCTCGCTTGCCCACCACATTCATCCGAATTTTTTGTAACACGATCATCATAAATAACATAGTATGGTTTGCCATCTGGATTTTTTCCAGAGGTATCCACATCATACGGATCAACAAGTTCTGTACACAAATTTTCTGTTGCAGGACATTCACCTACATAGCCTGTGTATTGGGGTGACCCATTGGACCACAGTCCATAGCTTTCCAAATTTGTCTGATATGTTGGGTAACATGGTTCTGATTCGCCAATCTCGACACACGTGTTCCCTTCACCACACGCAGCATTGCTATCACAAAGAATAGCATCATCCTGACTACAATGCCCGACAGACTTGAGGAACCATCCTTCTGGCGCATCAGCATTATTTTGTTGTGGTGCTTGATACACACACAATTTATTTGCATTGACCGCAGGATCTTTGAAATAATTCGTCGATCCATCACTTGTGGTAAAGGCGCTACAGGCAACTTGATCCTGTACACACAAAGTCCCCTGGTCACCGAGATATTTTGACGGAAGATTGATGACACCTTGGTCAGTATATGAATATGATACAGCGCTCTGATTGTCTGGTGTATGCTGTTCTTCGAGCCCTGTCAACTGACAACCCAGATATTGGTCTGAACAAATGTACTCTGGCGTATCTGTGAGGAAGATAGGAGATTCGAATGGCGTGTCAGCAGGGACAAATACACTCGATCTATCAAAAAGAGCAAAGAATCCAGGATCATCAAACCGTAATGTGGCAACAGACCCTTCTTTTATAACAAAACTTGTATCATTCAGTCGAGTAATCACATCAGCAGAAGAAACACGAATCGGCCCAGGAATCACACAAGAGCTTTGGCCCGCTGCAATAGAACACGTGTATTCTGAACTTTCTATCGTAACGGTACAGGTGGTAGCAGCAGTAACGGGATTTCGAGAATACCGTGTTTCGGTCAATGTACCACTCAGACATAGTGCATTATACACCTCTGCTTCTGTTGAATCAGAATTAAATGTATCCCATAGTGGTGCACAGCCGACAGCCTTTTCTCGACACAGTCGTTCAAATCCTGTGGCATAGGTGATCTGCCCGAGACTTGTCGTGTATTCTTGGCAGCCAAGTGCTGCACCAGGAAATGGTCCACGAGGATTTTGCGAATCAGCAAAACATGCTGCTGGGGCATCGTATCCTTCCTGAGTCTTCCATGAATCTTTGATACGATTTGGATTTTCCACCGTACGCAAGAGTGACACATTGTCCAAGAAATAGATACCGTTCGAATCACCGGCTCGTTCAAACACAAGATCAAGTGGTGCTGAATCATCACCAGTAAATATCACCGGCCCAACGGTATATGAACGCCATGTCTGTGAAATAGAAATAGGAAGATTTGCATTGGTCACAGGATCGGTCGTCAATGACCATGTATTAGCACCTTGTTTCAAAGAAATACTGAGAGTTTGTGCTGTTCCCCGTGCCCAGAATGTCAGCTGGTACGCCGTATTTGATTCGATAGCTCCGGCTGGCAATGCTCGTGAAATACTATTCGCAGCAGCACCTCCATTGACTCGGAGAGAATTGAACGTGACCTGGAGTGCCTCGGCGGCAATACTCACTTGATCTGCAGGCGACCATGCAGCTTTTGCTTGGCTGAGTGAATCAGCATCATCACCAAGAGGTTCGAACGTATCTGTTTCAGTTTCAAACACCGGGCGGACATTGTTGCCAGCATTACCAGTATAGGCTCGACATTCATTTGCAGACGCAGGACATGAGACAGATTCTCCTGGTGCATCAATCGCATAATAGACACAGGATCCTTGTGTGGCATTGCCATCTTGCGCGACCCAGTTGCCCCCACCAAAACACACTTGGCAAGATCCGCCGTCCCAGTACCCATTTTTTCGCAAACAGGTATTTGCAGAAGTAATATCATCACTGACAACGAGTCGTGACGCCGTCTTTCGAATCGGATGACATGCCGAAGACACCGTCACGGTCTCAGCGAGCAGTCGATAATATGCCACTCCATTTGCATCATAGAGTGCTCGACAGTCTGCAACAGCTCCTTGCACTCCAGAAACACCACTGATCACATTGGTATAGAGTGTTTCATTACAGTCTCCATCATTTTCTATCAAATTTGCAGAGGAATCATCCGCATACGCTGGCGATGCTGGTGGAAAATCTGCTTGGAGACTGGATGGGATAAAATCGTAGTCTGTTCCAACTTTTGCAAGGGTGTGTACCCGCAACACAAATCCAGTAGATTCTGATCCTTCCCATGAATAATAAACACTACTGTTATCTCCGGTTGGTTCTTCACACTGTTTTATATAGCTATAGTATTCTAGTTGTTCCCCACCTTGAGAGACATCATCAATATTGGTAAATTCGTCACACCCGACGTGTTGTGCACTACATTCAGTACCATTGTCTGGAATAAAATAGAGTGGATATTCACTTGATTCAAAATTGGTTTCTTCTTGGCGGAAGGTATCGTATCCAACACAGGTGGATGGACAAAAGTTATCACCAACAACACCTGGGACAGCTTCTCCGCCACCAGCTGGTGCATAGGCTTCACAACCCACTTCTTCTGGTAGACAGACAGATGCGTAGGCATCACACCGTGGATCATCTGCCAGTGCAGCAATCCCGAGTGGCGTTGTAGGATAATTGACTTCTGGGCTAGCGTCAGTAAACGTTTCATCGTAACACCCGAGATAATTTGGTGCCTTTTTGAGATTTCTTTGTCTTGCCGTGTCTTGAATATACGCGCCTGTACCATCCTCTATATATGCACCAGTTGTACTATTTCGCTCGGCACCAATAAACTGTGTACACCCATCAGCAGAGTCTGGACAGGTATTTTCTCTATTGGTAATGCGATCATTGAGATACAACACCTGTTGTGCACCCGTTAGCTTGTCACCTACAGTGAGACTATTTGTTCCCACCCAGGTTGTTGTTGCTGTATTTTTTTCTGTTACATATGGCAAACATCCTACCGCACTGGCATTACAGCTACCATATTCGATGGTACGAGAGAGGTATGAGACCACCGCACTTGTTTCTTGATTGGTATAGGTCTTGCAAGAAGCAAACGCTGGTTCACAGGTGTCCCCTGGGAAAAACCATACGTTTTTTTCTTGTGTACAAAATCCATAAAATTTATCATCTACACAATTGCCGTTTTCGTCTTCGGTAATACATGTGGAAATATCAACACATTCTTCACGCCGTCGAGGAGACTCTGGCACGAGCAATTCAGGAGAATATACTCTATTTTCACATCGTGCATTTGGTGAACGGAGAATCCAGTTTGGATTGACCAGATGACAAAATGGGAAATTGGTAATGTCCGGCGTGATCGTTCCATCATTATTTGGTACTGGACACTCTTCAAATTTTTGTAAGACCTCGCCAATAGTCCAAGGGTTGTCCGGATCAGACCGTTGGGCTGCAATTTCCATACCCAGTGGCAAAATACGCGCCTTTCTCATTTTTTGGATATTTGAATAACACAAACTATCTTTATAACACGTGATTGATTCATTATCTGCCGTTCTTCGTGGTGAAATAAGCGGTGTATTTGGAGAAATAAATCCTTCTTTGAACACAGCATCATACAGGGTGAGTGGCTTTCCTATCAGCGCTCTGTCGATGGCGGTCTTCATGTCATTATTCATGACACAATTATTGAGACCAGGATTGTTTGGGCACACACTAAATTCAGCAAGAACATCATATTCTGAGGGATCCTTGATTCCTGTCCTTGCAGTCAAAAAGCTAAATGCTCGTTGTGCAACTTGTCGTTGGCTAATGACAGAATTGATAGCATAAAAATCAGCAACTCCTTGCCCACGCTCACGCTCTGATGGCACAAGACCTTGATTGAACAAGCGATTGAGCAGTTGGGATGTGAGTGTATTGAGGAATACAGAAGCCGCAGTTGGGATAACTTGCCAAAGTGATGATGCATAGAGTCCTGCAATTTGCTGCGTACTCTGTTCACCTTGATGTTTTCCTGTCAGCGTTTTTGCTTCTTCTCCAGCAATTTTTGCAGGGGTGTTGATATGCCCGCTGACCAAATCTGTCACACTCTTGAATCCTTCTCCGATAGTAGCCTCGAGAGCTGCTGCTTCTTTTTGTGCACTTTTGAGACTTTCGAGCTGTTGGAATGAACCGAGCGCATACCCAAAATCTGTTTGAGTCACATTTACTTCTGACGCAAAATCAGCTGCAGCATTGATGTCCACTCCTACGTCAACACCATCACTCCAGTTACTTTTAAGTTGTTGCCACGAACAACGTGCTTGTGGTCCAGATGCACTGGTCCCTGCGGTATTTCCCAGGCTCTTTCCCAGGCTCTTTCCCAGGCTCTTTCCAGCAGCAGTGACAGGGTTGTAAATTTGATCAAGACCTACTTTCAACTGCGCTTGCAATCTCAAATCAGGAGGTGCACACAGATTCACACCAAATCCCTCTCCCAACGATGCAATTGCTTCCCCAACAGAATTATTAGCAACACCTGCCAAATATTCATCAAAAGGTTTTTCAAAAATAAGTGAGCCTTGTCCTTTGCCACCAGCAGCGATATAACTCGCAGTATCATACGCAAGCGTACGCATAAAGTATGACGCCATGTTGACAAGAGAACCGAGCAACCCTTGCAAAATAGCTTGTGATATTTGATCACCAATTTTTTTTGTTTGCGCAGGGATATCAGCAGTGACGACAACAGGGCCTCCACCGATTGCCTTTACTGGCAGTGGTATCATTGCCCAGGTTGTTACTTGCAATGCCAAAACAAACAAAAGAATGTATTTCCCAATTCGCTGTTTCTTTTGTTGTTTCCCAAATTTTTTATCCATAGATTAGTTTGCCGATGCAATAATATCCTTTGTAACGGAGATGAGTGTTGCATCATCTATCTGATCCAGTTGTTCTTTGGTCATTTTTTTTGTGGTAATCAGCAACTGCCGTAATTCTTCTGGTTTATCAATGAGGGCTTGCAATTGCTCTGAGGTTACATCTGTTTGAGTAGGCACAGCAGCAGTCTCTTGTGGTTGTTGTGTCGTCGCCGCTTGTGACTTGAGGGCATTTTGCGCCAGATCTATGAGTTGATCATCGTTGAACTGTGCAAGTTCTTCTGCACTCAGTTGCCCAGATGCGAGGAGGGTCGCACGAAGTTTCGTAGGATCTCCGAGCAACGCGTTCATATCCAATATACCTGGCGCTCCTCCGGTTTGTTCTGCTCCCAAGATATTGCCACTCGTTTGAAATGCTTGATCAAAAATGGGATTGTCTAGTGATGCGCCGTCTACGGTCTCTGTGCCAGTCCCATCAGCACCAAACCCACAATCTTTTCCTTCTGGGCAGAGAGGATCTGTGCCATCATTGATTTCTTTTTTATCACTGATACCATCTGAATCTGTGTCTGCCAAATACGCACTGGTTTGATAAAAATTTAATTCTTCAAAATCATTCAAGCCATCTTTGTCAGTATCAATGCGCTGGAGTTTGAGCGATTCATCGAACTGCAATTGTGCTTGTTCAGCCGCACTAACTTTTGAACGAGTCTGAGTTACAAAAGGGCCATAGACGGTGGTGCGCAGTTGCAACACTCCCATACCAAGTGCCAAAAATGCAAACAAAAACATGAAGGTCACACCGACCTTCTGTCCGGTAGTTGTGCGTTTTGGATTTGGCGATTCTGCCATAATCAATTCTATGATCATAGTATACCAAAAAAACAAAAACACGAACAGTGGTATTGTTCGTGTTCGTGGATAAATATGATCTACAAAAATAATGGATAGTGGCTCATCGATACACAACACTCTTATACATTAGGTGTTCTCCTTTATTCTCTCCAACCTATCAATGACGTCTTCCCATTTTTTTACACTCAAATCCTCTGCTCGGACTCTTTCATCCCCAACGACATCACGAAGGACTCGCTTTACATTCTCGCCATCGATATGCAGTGTTTGGGAAAGATTCCTCCACAATTGCTTTCGCTTGTTCTGAAATCCTGCTCGGACATACCGAAAAAAGGTCTCTGCATCATCTCTGTCTTGTATATTCGTAATAGAGACGACTGCTGAATCAACCTTTGGTGCTGGCCAAAAATTCCCCTTGGTCACTTTTGTTACTATGTTTGGTGTTCCGTAGTACTGGATTGATATTGCCAAGACGCTCATATCGCCCGGCTTTGCACAAATTCTCTCAGCCACTTCCTTTTGTACCATGATAACAATCCTCTCTGGTTTCTGTTCTAATTCCAAAAGAGTTCGAATAACATTGGAAGTAATCTGATATGGTAGATTGGCGAGTACTTTGTATGAACTTCCGAGTTCTCCGCCCAAGGCGGATCCGCCTTGGGCGGACAATTTCTTATTTCCAATTTCTTTCAGTGCATTTCCCCACACAATTTCAATGTTCTTGAACGTACGTTGCTGTTCCTCCCAATATGCTTCCAACTTTTTTTCTATTTCAAATGCGATCACCTGCTGTACGTGTGGTGCCATAGCGAGCGTGAGGACACCAAAACCTGGGCCTATCTCAACCACAGTGTCTTCTGGCGTCAACTCCCCTGCTTCAATCATTTTATTGATGGGCGTTTCTGAGATAAGATAATTTTGTCCGTACTTTTTTGAAGGAGTGAGGAGATAGGTCTCGCAAAGAGATTTCAATTGTGTTGGTGATAAAAAGGATGACATGAAGATTCTTATTTCAGCGACGTCCGGACTATTACAACATACTTCCCTTTTCAAAAATCAGGTTACTCGTTTAATCCGCCCATCTCTTCCATGCACATATACCGTATTTCCATTTTTTTTCTGACGTAAAGCATGTGTCTCAGCTTCTTTTTGTGTACTAAATATTGCTTGCTGAACATTTCCAATTTTTTTTACTGCCCAACCATTCTCATTCTTTACCACATGAATACCTTTTCGCCCTCTTTGTACGGCTTTTGTATATGCCTGCAATGAAGCATTATGAGGTTTTTTTGGTGTTAATATTCTCTTTTTCATACGACAAAATCTTTTATTTCTCTTTCAGTATACTGAATATTTTTCAAAAATTCAATCAAGTTCTGTCTTTTGGAAAAAAGAAACTGCTCAAATTGAAGTCTATCTTTTTTGTATGAACTTTCAATCAGAATAATTTCTATTTGAGGATATTGAACAGCAATATCTAAAAGTGTCTTTCTTGAGCTTGCATGAGTACGAAAAAAATGCATATCTTCATACTGTCGTTCACGGCCCAAAAATGCAACGTATGATCTTCGCAAGTCATCAGGAATCACAGCATGAATAGAAACAATCTTATCAACGCTATGTACCTTTTTTATCTTTATCGATGCGCCAAGCAATGTAGGAAGTGTTCCGTCAAAAATAATAACGTCTTCATCCAATAAAAATGTATCAACATACTCAGTCTTTCCAGAAGCAGATCCACCAGACATCAAAATAATATTTTTACACATCTCTTTTCGCAGAATTGAAGAAAAGTTGCTATCGGCGATGCGAGCAGATTCTCTATGAACCAAATGTGAAGCCTTTGGATTATATCCAGGCAAGGTCTTTTTTATCTCATCTGCGGAAATAATGATGGCAGTACCTCCTTTATCTTTGTGCATATATATTCAATTGTATCTACTTAGCTTCATTCAACCCTGCACTACTATATCTATTCGATGCGTTCCAGAGGAGCCATCCACCATCAGTATACTTTTCCACCTTGTCTATCTGTGCTCGAATATTCGTGGCACCATAGACCGCACCAATGTTGAATGCCTGTATCCACGGTCGAGCTTCTGTTTTTGTATTTTGAAAGTACGGCATTCCCTTTTGCATACCATTTTCTATGACAATACCAGGAGATGCAGCAGGATTTGAAAGGCCAAGATGTCCAGAAGGGTAATGGGATGGATACATCATGGGAGAGACGTAATCCACATTGCCAACAGCATCTTCGAGACGCTGACCTATATTCATGCCATCGTGCCGCTCCATAACGAATCCAAACATATCGAGCGACGTCCATACCGGTTCATCTGAAAGCTCCTCACCTAGGAATGTATAAAAATGGCGCATGACATCATATTTTGGTTCATCGCCATTGGTGTATACAACATTGCTCATATTACCATCGGACGGAAATCGGACATAATCAAATTGCACTTCATCAAAACCAAACGCAATGACTTCTTTTGCAACGTCTACATTGTATTGCCACACTTCTTCTTTTGTTGGATCAACCCAAGCAAGACCTTTAGTATCCCGCCACAGTCCCCCACTTTTTGCACGGATGGCCCAGTCATGTTTTTTTTCTGCAAGGACAGGATCTTGGAAGACTGTCTGACGTGCTATTACATAAATATTGTGTGTATGAAAATCATCTACAATTTTTTTGATATCCCCAAGTCTATCTTTATCGGTGCCAAGTTCATTTACAAGTTCAAGTTGACTATCATACAACGTATACCCTGTGTAATCTTTTATATCGATGACCACCGCATTGAGTTCTGTCGCATCAATCAAATCAATAAGACGTTGTCTCGACGTATCATTGCTGGCCGTATATGCTGTCAGATAGATCCCTTTTACTTCACGTTTTTCAGGTTTTGCTTTTTCCTCCTTTTGCGCTTGATACAATTTTACTTCCAGTGCATCTTTTGGTGCTTCGTCAGCTACACCATAAAAATAATAACTTCCGGTCTCTGTCGTCACCTGGATCCATTGCCACCCAACGCCGGCAGTCAAAAAAGCTGTAACAACTAAAAATATAGGAAAATAATATTTTGACGTATGAAACATACCAAAATAAAAAATTAACTAAACAATACAAGTTCTCCTTCACGAAGTACTTCCAGTGTACCATCTTCATGGATTCTCACAATAGTCGAAGGGCTTTCATGTGGGAGTTTTCCACCATCAATCACAATATCCGGCTGTACGAGCTGATGCTCAAACATGGCGAGAACATCTTTGATGTCATACGGACTTTCATGGGTAGAAATATTTGCAGACGTCGATACAAGCGGACCATCTATGGCCTTGCAAAGCGCTTTTGCAATAGGGTGTTCGGTAATGCGAAAGGCAACCGTGCCATCTTCTGCTATCACGCCTTTTGCGAGCGTCGAATCTGGGCGGGCCTTTGTCACCACTGTCAGCGGACCTGGCCAATATTTTTCTTCAATCTCAAACAGTGTTCTTGAATCAAAAACGTGTTCAAGCATAACAGAAAGATCGTGTACTACCACAAGCACGGGTTTATTGCGTTGTCTTTTTTTGATATCAAAAATGGTATCAACAGCGGACTGATTTGTCGCATCACAGCCAAGGCCATAGCATGTTTCTGTAGGATAAACAATGGTTTGTCCGGCAGATAACGCTTTGGTGAGAGATGAAATGTCTAGTGATTGTGTATCAATAACGTTCATAGAACAATTGCTACGTGCTACGTGTTACATGTTTTGTGACTTTATCCAACGCAAATACGCTTCAATAAAATCATCGATCTCTCCATTCAGTACCCGCACATCATCTGCTGTTTCATGCTTTGTTCGGACATCTTTTACTAGATGATATGGGTGCAATACATAATTGCGAATCTGATTCCCCCACTCTGGACTTTTATGTTCACCACGAAGTTTCAATCGTTCTTCCTCTTCTTGTTCTTCCTGAAGCTTTTGCAATTTTGCCTGGAGCACACGCATGGCACTTTCTTTGTTCTGAACCTGAGACCGTTCATTTTGACATTGCACCGTAATACCTGTAGGAAGATGCACAATACGAACCGCAGAATATGTCGTATTCACACTTTGTCCGCCTTTCCCTCCAGACATAAAGGTATCGACTCGCAACTCTTTTGGATCAATGACTACTGCATCTCCTATCTCCATTTCTGGGATGACTTCTATCGAAGCAAATGATGTATGTCGCATGCCTTCAGCATCAAACGGAGAAAGTCGCACGAGGCGATGCGTCCCATGCTCACTTTTTAGATGGCCAAAAGCATATCTTCCCTCCACTTCAATCGTTGCGGATTTGATTCCCGCTTCTGCCCCTTTTGATTCATCGAGCAATGTTGCCTTCCAACCTTTTTTTTCAACAAATCGAAGAATCATTCGCTCTAGCATCTCTGCCCAATCTTGCGCTTCTGTGCCTCCACTTCCCGCTTGAATAGTGACAAGCGCATTGTCTCGATCATGCCTGCCATCAAAGAGTAAGATGAATTCAAGTGTTTCAAACTGCACTTCAAGACTTGTTATTTTTTTATCTATTTCTGATTCCATGTCGGCATCAGGAGAATCTTCCAGTTCCTGACTCAAACTAAGCAAGCCATCAACTTCATCTTTCAATGACTGCCACGTATCTATTTCTGATTTCAATTCTTCATGACGTTTGCTAATCTTGGTAGCCTGCTCTGTATCATTCCAAAACCCTTCTGCTTGCATAGCTTGCTCAATTTTCTTCAACTCTTCCTTTTGTCCATCAATATCCAAAAGCGCCCACGTAGACGTGATCTTTTCTTGCAATGTCTGTAAGTGCTCTTTCATAGTAGAGGTATCCTATAGGAAAATGAGGTATATTTCAATACTGCCGATACAGAACAAAAAAAAGACGACTCATATTCTGAGCCGTCTTTTTCCTTTCTACAATGCAACCCCACCTCCTATCCTCCTCCCCTTATACAGGGAGGAGGGACGTACTAGGAACGTTTAGGTTCCCTCCCCTTTTTAAGGGGAGGGTTAGGGAGGGGTTGTCGCATTACGACAATATTACTTTTTCCCTGCAACGATTTCTGCTTCAATATTCTTTGGAACTTCTTGGTAGTGAGAAAATTCCATCGCATATGCAGCACGACCTTGGGTCATAGAGCGAAGATTGTTGACGTACCCAAACATTTCTGAGAGAGGTACTTTTGCGCGGATAACTTTTGCATTTCCACGATCTGTCATTTCTTCGATGGTTCCACGCTTTGAGCTAATATCTCCAATAACGTCTCCCATGTGCTCTTCTGGTGTTGTAACTTCTACCTTCATGATAGGTTCCATGACAACAGGAGTAGCAGCTTTTGCCGCAGCCTTGAATGCCATACTTCCTGCCATTTTAAAGGCAATTTCACTTGAATCGACTTCATGGTATGAACCATCGTACACCGTTGCTTTGATATCGAGCATTGGATAGCCGGCAACCACACCTTTGTCCATGGTTTCTCGAATACCTTTTTGGATAGCTGGAATATATTCTTTTGGAATAGCACCACCTTTGATATCATCAATAAATTCAAATCCAGTTCCATCCTCTTTTGGTTCGATACGAAGCCAACAGTGACCAAATTGTCCACGTCCACCAGATTGTTTGACGTATTTTCCTTCTGCTTCTGCAGAGTGTTTGATCGCTTCACGGTAGGCAACTTGTGGTGCACCGATATTTGCTTCGACACCAAATTCTCGTTTCATACGATCGACGAGAATATCGAGGTGCAATTCTCCCATACCAGAAATAATGGTCTGGAGTGTTTCATCATCAGTATGCACCTTGAAGGTTGGATCTTCTTCTGCAAGTTTTTGCAGTGCCATACCCATTTTTTCCTGATCTTGCTTTGTCTTTGGTTCAATAGCAATATGGATAACTGGTTCTGGGAACGTAATTTTTTCAAGAACAAGCTCACGATTTTCTGCACAGAGTGTATCACCCGTGGTTGTCTTTTTGAATCCAATTCCAGCAGCGATATCTCCTGCAAACACTTCATCTACTTCTTGACGACTGTTCGCATGGAGCATGACGATACGACCAATACGTTCTCTTTCACCAGATGTCGTATTCATGACATAACTTCCTGCTTTGACAGTACCAGAATACACACGAAAGAATGTCAATTTTCCAACGTATGGATCCGTTGCCACTTTGAATGCGAGTGCTGCAAATGGTGCACTATCATCAGCCACAACATCTGTCTTTTTTTCTTCATCATCTGGATCTGTTGCAATGGCAGGTGGGACATCGAGTGGAGACGGGAGTGAATGCACGACTTCATTGAGTGCAAGCTGTACACCAATGTTTGCCAATGCAGATCCACACATGACTGGGTAGATATCATCTGCAAGGACAAGTGTTCGAAGACCAATTCGAATTTCAGGAACACTCAACGATTCTCCGCCAAGATATTTGTTCATGAGATCATCATTTGCTTCGGCAACTTTTTCTATCATGATGTTTCGGTATTCTGTTGCCTGTGCTTTCATATCTTCTGGCACAGGAATTTCTACCATGTTTTCTCCGAAGTTTCCTTCAAATGTGTATGCTTTTTCTTCAACAAGATCGATGATACCAGTAAATTCAGATTCTTGTCCGATAGGCAACTGGATGGCAAATGCTTTGTCAGAAAGACGCTCTTGAATAGATTTCAAACTCATATAAAAATCCGCACCCATCTTGTCCATTTTGTTGACAAAACACACACGTGGGACATGATATTTGTCTGCTTGGCGCCATACCGTTTCTGACTGTGGCTCTACCCCCTGAGATCCATCAAATACCGCAACAGCACCGTCAAGCACACGAAGTGATCGTTCTACTTCTACGGTAAAGTCAACGTGCCCTGGTGTATCGATGATGTTGATGCGATGTGCCACAGGTTCTACACCTATCGTCGGTGTCCAAAAACAAGTCGTTGCCGCACTGGTGATAGTGATACCACGTTCTTTTTCTTGTTCCATCCAGTCCATGTCAGCTTCACCAGAATGAGTTTCCCCAATCTTATGTTTTTTTCCTGTATAAAAAAGGACGCGCTCGGTAAACGTAGTTTTCCCTGCATCGATATGCGCCATGATCCCGATGTTTCGGGTTCGTTCGAGTGTATATTCTCTAGGCATAGGTCAAAGTGTAAAAGATACGTATCCTGTGATATCCAGATAATCTAGATATACAGATTGATACTAAGAAAGTTGAATTATACTATATCCGAAAATCTGAATTATCCGAATATCTGAATGCAATTATCTGCGTCGTGCGAAGTGGGCAAATGCTTTGTTTGCTTCTGCCATACGGTGAACATCATCACGTTTTTTCATTGTACCACCAGTACCTTCGAGAATATCAAGAAACTCTGCAGAGAGTTTTTCTGCCATAGATCCTTTTCGTGATCGTGCTGCTGCGATGATCCATCGGAATGCGAGGGAATCTTGACGATTACCAACAACAGGCATTGGTACCTGATAGTTTGCACCACCAACTCGGCGAGAACGAACCTCGACTTGTGGTTTTGCCGTATTAATAACTTGTTCAAAAATCTTTACAGGATCTTCACTTTTTTTTGCCTTCACAAGTGTAAGGGCATCGTATACGATTGCTTGTGCAACAGACTTCTTTCCACGTTCCATCAAAAAATTGATGAATCGTCCAATGAGCTCGTTTCCATATACTGGATCCGGCATTGGGACACGCTTTGGTGCTGCTTTTCCTCTAGACATAAAACGTTATTTCTATTTAAATCGCTCTTACTGAGCTTACGGATTACTGATAATCCTGATTTACGGATTGGATAATGGATTATTTCTGACTTGCGCATGCAGATATCAGTACATCAGCATTATCCGTTATCTGTAAGTTATGCTTTTTTCGGACGTTTTGCTCCGTATTTTGAGCGACTTTGCTTTCGTCCGTCGACGCCTTGGGTGTCATAGACACCACGAACGATATGATAGCGAACACCCGGAAGATCTTTTACACGACCACCACGGATGAGTACGATACTGTGTTCTTGAAGATTGTGACCTTCTCCCCCGATATATGCGATGACTTCTTGTCCGTTTGAAAGACGAACTTTCGCAACTTTTCGAAGCGCAGAGTTTGGCTTCTTTGGGGTCATGGTGTATACCTTTGTACACACACCACGTTTGAATGGGGAACCTTTTTTGAGGTTCGTGTATTTTCGGTGCAGACTGTCCCATGTGTACTGCATCGCCGGCGACTTTGATTTCGCCTTCTGTGAGGTTCTCCCTTTGCGGAGAATCTGATTCATTGTTGGCATAAGTTACGGATTACTGATAATCCTGATGTACAGATATGGACATGCCATGTATACCGAACTTGCAAAGCAAGCATCCGTACATCAGCATTATCCGTTATCCGTAAGGAAATTAATAAAAAAAAGGCTTTTCTCAAGCCAGTTATAGTAAAACAACTGCCTCGAGCGCTTCCTCTCCTTCCGAAGAAAGAGAGGAACTTCCCCCACGCTCGGTTTTGAGCGTTCCCGGGTAGCGAAAGCGGGAGGGGTACTGCACTCACAAGGAAACTTGTGTAGTGGGAGGAATATACTATATATGTGGGGGGGTTGTCAAGTCACCCGCGCCCATGGCTTGACAACTTCCATTCTTCGTGATATGATAATTTCATATGAAGATATAATACTACTTTTATGGCAACTCTTTCTGTCCCTCTTTCAGCTGAACTCATGAAAAAAATAGACCAGCTTCTCGAATCTGGAGTAGGTGCAAATAAGGCAGACGTGGCTCGGAAAGCTATTGAATTTTTTGCAGAAGAGCAAGCTATTCGGGAAGTTCTCCAAGCTGAGCAGGAATTGGCTATGGGAAATGGTTTGAGTGGCGATCTTGACGAATTGGCGGCGCGTCTATGAAGATCATCTATGCACCAACGTTTGTACGAAAGTACAAACGATTGCCTCCAGAATTAAGGGAAGAAGCAAAAGAAAAAATTTCTCTCTTTACAGAAGACCCCAACCATCCGTTTTTGAAGCTACACAAATTGAAAGGAAATTTAAAAAACCGTTGGAGCTTTTCTATAAATTATCAATATAGAATTGTCTGTAGATACACACAAAATGGTGATGTAGAATTCCTCACCATCGGTGATCACGATATATATCGGTAGTAATGCCGATATTTTTTTATAAAAAAAAATCTAGTCCGGCAGTACTAACTCGCCAATGTACCCTTGACAAGGAAAGAATATACGATATCAATGGAGAGTTATCAAGGGGGTGTTCCCTTCGTAAAAAGCAACAAATATCTGATTGACTTCTGGTTCTCTGCAGACTAAACTGAGATTATAGTTTTGTTGAAGTTCGTATAGTAATAGTTAACTGAAATAGCCCCTCTTCTCATCTATGGATACAAACAAATTTTCAATTGTCGTGTGCACATACAATAGACTAGAGTATCTCAAAAAGTGCATTACCGCTTTGCGAAACATACAATTTCCCACATACGAAATTATTATTGTAAATGATGGATCAATCGATGGCACCAAACAATTTTTGGATACGGTAGAAGATGAAAAAATCACTGTCATTCACAACCCATCAAATCAAGGATTGAGTGCATCCAGAAATACTGGCATAGCCCATGCCAATTTTGACATTATTGCTTTTACCGATGATGATTGTGAAGTAGACAAACAATGGCTTTCAGAACTATCGAAAGGTTTTTCTCGTACCAATATAGGATTCGTTATTGGGCAGACCTTTTATATCAGTAAACACTACAAAGGGTATTTTCCAGAACGTCTGGTCTCCAATCCAAACGCACACTGGCCAATGGGCTGTAATATTGCCTATCGAAAAAAAGTGTTTGAGGCGTGTGGTGGTTTTGATGATTTTTACTTTCAATACAATAATGAAGATTCAGAAATGGCAATTCGTGTGGTACGTAACAATTTTTCATATACTCGTACTCCTGATGCAATCGTCTATCACCAGGCGATGGATTGGACCCCAGCATCATTATTGAGATCTGCTAGGAATGCTTCTGTCTGGCCAATGTTAAAGAAAAAATATCCAAAGCACTATCTTTTTTTTGGTCCTCCAGTCACATATACTCTGATTGTACACATCAAAGATTATGTATATTTGCTCCTCGCACCGATCTTCATCCCGTTATTACTCATCAGGTATATCATGCATGGAAAAAGAAATCTCAAAATCTTTTTTATAAAATGGCCAATATATCTCCTCCTCCGAAGATACTATATTTACAAAGAAGCAATCAAACATAAGGTCTTGATGTTTTAATCTCTCCTGGGTCTAATTCCCCGCCCCTCTGGGGCGTGATACAATAGATCCATGAGTAAGTATATACACAAAAGCCACAATGTAAATGTGCTTCTATACCATTTGGTATTTCCAACCAAGT
>Ga0210044_10001251_pt1 | contig 38728 bp, 24 predicted proteins | sample CryGey13umfilter_2_FD_183959 | JGI IMG/M metagenome (GOLD analysis project Ga0210044, IMG submission 183959) | Groundwater microbial communities from aquifer in Utah, USA - Crystal Geyser 4/9/14 3 um filter (SPAdes) (version 2) | ecosystem: Environmental > Aquatic > Deep subsurface >... | reverse complement strand
GCTCCGAGGACCACCAGGCCCTCATCCACGAGTTGCTCATGCTCGAAGGCGACGTAGCCAATCAGGTGCGCGAACGCACCGCCGGCAACCCTCTCTTCGCGGTGCAGCTCGTCGGCGACTGGGTCCAGCGTGGCGTGTTGGAGGTCGGCGCCAACGGTTTCAAGCTTCGAGAAGGCACCAAACTCCACATCCCCGACGACATCCATGACCTGTGGTCCAAGCGCATCGAGCAGCTCATCGAAGACGTCGGCGGAGGTGGGCGCATGGCCTTGGAAATCGCCGCCGCCTTGGGCCGTGAGGTGCATACTGACGAGTGGTTGCTGACTTGTGAGCACGCGGGCGCGACGAGGCCCGACGACCTCGTCCACAAGCTGATCGCCACGGGTATGGGCGTCCCGACGCCCGACGGCTGGGCGTTCAAGCACGGGATGCTCCGGGAGAGTGTGCAGCGGCTGTCCGTTGAGAACGACCGCTGGCGTCGCCTGAACCGCGACTGCGCGAAGATGGTCTCGAGCCTCCACGCCGAAGGACAACCTGGGAGGGAAGAGCGCATCGGTCGGCACCTCATCGAGGCCGGCGAGCTGCGTACGTCGCTCAAGCCGCTGTTGACAGGCGCCGCTGAGCGCAACGCCCACAGTGAGTACAAGCAGGCGCTCGAGCTGCTCGCCATTCGTCGCGAGGCCTTGGGCGGCCTGAGGGTGCCTCGGCAGCACCTCGTCTGGAGCGCTGGCCTGATCGTCGAGGGCGTCGCCCATCGACTCGTCGGCGAGCTCGACCGCGCCGTTGAGCTCACCGAGGAAGCCGCGGCCATCGCCCGCGCCTGCGGCGACGCACAGACCCTCGGCGAGGCCCTGGTGTCCTTAGGACACCTCGCCAAAGAGAGCGGCGAGTTGGCCAAGGCGACCGACTACTACCGCAAGGCCTTGGAGGACTTCGAGGGCTCTGGCGAGAACAAGTGTCAGGTCGATTGTTACTGGGGCTTGGGGGTCATCGCGCTCTCGAAGGGGGAGATCGCCGAAGCGCGAAGCCTCCTCGAGAAGGCGCGCAGCTCCAGCGAGAAGATGGGCTACGCGCTCCTCATCGCGGACTCCTATCACCAGCTGGGCGGCATCGCCCGAATGATGGGTGAGCTCGACGAGGCCGAGTACTTGGTCGAACAAGGGCGCCTTGCGTACGAAAGGGTCGGAAACCGAACGGGCGTCGCGAACTGCATCAACGGACTGGCGGAGGTCAAGCGTTTTCGGGGGGAATTGACCCAGGCGGAGCGCGGCTACCGGGAAGCCTTGGCGATCCACGAGACGCTAGGCGGACTCTATGTGAGCATCTGTGAGGCCAACCTCGCCCTGGTGTTGCTGGAGCGCGGGGAGTTCGAAGAAGCGAACGTGTTGCTCGACCGGGTTCGCATCGAGCTCGAGCGACAGCGCTCCAAAGCCCTCCTTGGAATGGTCTACCTCATGCTGCTTCCGTGCTGCGCCAACCGCGGGGATGCCGCTCGGTACGACAAGTACTTTGTGTTGGGCTCCAAGCTGCTCTTGGAGTCCAAGATGGTCGACCCAGACATCGCGTTCCCAGCCCTGTTGGCGACAAAGCAGGCGCTGGAGAGGGGCTGGTTCGAGCGGGCGAAGCAGGCGCTGTCGATCTCTGAGCAACAGTTTCGAGCCATCGGCACGGTAGAGCGCTTGAAGGAAGTCGCGGCACTGTTCGAGCTCATCGAGCAGCGGCAACGGCCTACAGAGTAATTCGGCGGGCGTGAGGCGCAGTGCACGCGAAGCGCCAAAAGCAGACCGCCCGCCTGGCTTAGGCCAGGCGGGCGGTCGGTGTTGTCGTGTGGGTCGACTAGGGAACCACTGGACCGTAGTGGAGGATGGTTCCTTGGTCGCCGACCACGAAGATGTTGGTGGGACTGGTTCCCCAGACACCCATGAGGGTCTCGGTGGTGAGCGACTGCTGCGAGATGGTCCAGCCTCCGCCGTTGTTCATCAGGATCGTCCCGGCCTCACCGACGGCGATGGTCGTGCCGCCAGTACCCCAAATCGCCTGCAGATTGACGTTGCTCAGGGTGGGAACGGTCTCGAAGGTGCCGTTGACCAAGTTGAGCACGGTGCCGTTGTCGCCGACGGTGATGGTGGTGCCGCCGGTGCCCCAGATGGTCGTGCCGCCGGTGCCCCAAATTCCGTTGAGGGTGGTGTTGGTCGGGCTCGGGATGGCGGTGAACACACCACCCACTCCCATGAGAATCGTGCCATTCTCGCCGACGGCGATGGTCGTGCCGCCAGTGCCCCAAATGGTCGTGCCACCAGTCCCCCAAATGCCGTTGAGGTTGGCGTTCGTCGGGCTGGTCACTGGAGACCAAATCGACCCCATGAGCTCGAGGATGGTTCCGTTGTCGCCGACCGCGACCGACCCGGTGCCTGGTGCGGCCCAGATGTCGCGCAGGGTCTCGAGGGTGGGCGTCGACATGACCTCCCAGACGCCCGCAGTAGTGCGGCGTGCGACCGCTCCATTGGAGCCAACCACGAGGAGCTCTAGGCCATTGCCCGTGATCGCTTCGAGGGTAGCCGCGGGCCCGCCGCTCTCGACGCTCCAGTTGAAAGCGTCGTAGTTGAGGATGACGGCTTCGTAGGGGCGCAGAGGCGACTGCCAACCCACCACGCCGACATCGCCCTCGCTGAGGCCCCAGACGTCGTTGAGCGGGTGGCCGCTGGCGATCTGGTAGATAATCGTCCAAGTGGAATTGCAAGCCGCCGATTCGGGGTGCTCCATGCAATCGTCAAACGGGCCGTCGTCGTCGCTTTCGTCGCCGTCGTCGTCGCCATCGTCACCGTCGTCACCGTCGTCACCGTCGTCGCCGTCGTCGTCGTCATCACCGTCGTGATGGTCGTCGCCATCGTCACCGTCGTGATGGTCGTCGGCTTGGTCGTCGTCGCCGCTGTGGCGGCGGGCCACGTTGTCGGAGTCCCCAAGGTTGACCCGAGGGGGCTCGACCTGGGCACCGTCGCGATGGAACGGTGTCTCATTTTGGTCGTGACGCCCCACGAGGGTCCGAGCCGCGTGGGCGGTGTCAGTGCGGTGATGGCGCTCGAGGGATTGCTCGGCGACTTGGGTCTTGGACCCGTTATCAGGTGCGTCGTTGCAGCCAGCAAAGAGCCAGACTGAGCAAGCGAGCCAGAGAACGAGGTGTGATAGGGCCAGGCGACTTTTCATGTCATCCCCTTGACGACATGGAATGGTGATTCGGCGACGGAGGTCTTCAGTTTTCTGAAGACCTCCCTTCGTCGTGCATAGGTCTCCTATTGTTGGAGTTCAGCAGGAGAACGTCAAGTATTTGTTATTTCAAAGAAACTCACATGTATGCAAACCTCCTCCATGGTGCGACAATGGGGACTGGGTGTGTTCGCCGCCGCAAGGCATCCGGTGGAGTTCTCGTTCCTGTGTCTGAAGCGCACACCGCTGGGGTCGCTCAACCTGAAATCCGTTGGCAGCAGGCCGAATTCGGGAGGGTACGTGCCGACGCCGGCAGGAGCGTGCTGTCCTTTCGAGAGCGCATTGTGAGGCTGGAGGTTTGCTCGGCGATGTCGAGAGGACCAAGTTCGTACTGCCCTTGGCGTTGTCTCTGAGCTGGGCATGCCGATTGCTACCGGGAGGCGGATGTCCTGCACCGCGCTTGCGAGTCCCAGTGCGTCGGTCCTATACTTCACTCGAAGTGAGGTTGCCTGCGAATGAACCCAGGCGCTGAAGGAGTGTCGAGATGCCGTCCCTAACCATGATCAAGCCCCTCGGGTGGGCAGTCTTCATGTCCAAAATGCTCAAGCTTCCGTCGAAAGCCGACTTCAAGGACCCGCAAGACAAGCCGCAATACATCAAGGGCACGCAAAACGACTGGGGATTCACCCCGACTTTCATGCCCTTCTTTACGCCGCAACACCCTGGGTTGAAACACCACCAGGACTCATGCGACACGATTGGCAAAGAGTTCAAAGACCTCCACGACAAGTGCTGCGACGCCATCTCGTTTGCCGTGGACATGTGGCGGCTTCAGGCCAAGTTCAAGGACTTGAAGGTCATGGCCGTCTGCGCCATCGGGAGTCCCGGTTGTCTCGACGGTCCGAAGCTGGAGAGCAACATCAAAAACGCCCCTTCCGTGGCTGCCTTGTCGGGAAACTACGCCAAATATCGGGATGCCGTCGCCAAAGGCGTGAGCAAATGTTTCGCCGATTGGCAGGGCCAGGTGATGGTGCCTGGCCTTCCCTGGTATCCTGCCTTTGCTGCCTTCCCAGGACCGCAGGGCCCGCCGATGCCCAACGTCCCGATGCCTCTGATCACCTGTGTCTCTTCGAAAATGACCTCCATCATCATGCCCAATGACATGAAGGCGGCCATGATCGATGCCTTGCCTCAATCCATGAAGAAGGAAGACAAGGACAAACAGCACGAGGCGCTCTTCGAGTCGATCGCGACGGTCGCATCGTTGGCTTTCACGATTTGGCTGGCCGCCCAGCAGGTCATGCTGGTGATGGGCAAAGGTCCCATCCCGACGTTTGCGCCCCCCTATGTCCCTGTGGGTCCGGTCCTCGGTGGCGACAACATCGCCGCTCCCGGCCACCTGATCGCCTAGCCCACGCAAGAAACGGAAAAACGCCCGACCGCTCACGCGGCCGGGCGTTTTTCGTTCCGACGACGAGTGTCGATTAGGGCAGAGCGGCGATCAGCGCGTCGAGGAGGGCGTTGACCTGTGGCTCGATGGTGGGACCGATGCCGTTCGTCTCTTCGTAGTGGTCGCCCGGGGCCTCGTTGATGTAGGGGGCGACGCTGTCCAGCACGTAGTTGTAGCTGGGCACGAGGTAGCCGAGCTCGTCGTGGCCAAGACCCAGAACGAAAGCGTAGCGCCCGGGCACGCGTTCGTTCATGAATGGTCCCGGCGGAGCCAGGCTGAGGTCGGGGGCAAAGGGAGCTTCGGGGTTCTCGACGATGGCGTTGCCAAACGAGTAGCTCCCATCATACCCACCTACAACAGTCTCGCTGAACCCCTCGCCGGGCAGCGTGTAGAAGGTGATGTCGCCCAACGTGACGATGCTCATTCGACTCAAGACGTAGGGGACGTTGTTTTGGTCGACGGATTGAGCCCCATCGAAGTTGTAGATGGGCCGACCGAAGAGCTGCAGGCCGAACATCGCGGTGTGGAACTGCACGTTGTCCGTGCGACCGAGGAACTCGGTCGACGCAAAGGTCAACGCTGGGTCGGTCAGCACCTCTGCGCTATCGAGGGCTTGAAACGCATGCTCCGCCAGGACCTCTCCCATGGCGCGCGTACGAGCATAATCGCCGCGAACCGAATAGTCCGTGCCGTCCCGATCGTGTGCAACGAGGTTTCCTGGCCCGAGGAGACCACCGACCGTGCCCGAAAAGTAGATCGCGACGCCGCCCAGTCCCGTCCGTGCGGGGTAGGTCACCGCCGGAGCCAAAGTGTTGTCGGTCGCTTCTGCCAAGCCCTGTTCGAGGCCTTCGCGGACGAAGTGCGGGAAGTCACTGCTCACGTACTGGTTCTCGCTCCACAAGCTCTCGGGGTGCGAGTGCCAATTCACCAACGTCGCGATCGTGCTGTCGTCGGCAACCGAGGTGAGGTGCACGACGACCATCTCGTCGTTGATGATGACGGGATCGCGGCTGTCATGGACTAGGCCCTCGATCCCAGTTCGCGTTTGGCCGACGGAGACCTTCGCCTCTTTGAGGTTTGCCACTGCTTCGGCTGCGACTTCGAAGAGCTGCTCTTGGATGAAGGCGAGGTGCTCTGGATCGCGGCCAGTCGCCGCGGGCAGATCGCCGTCGATGTCGCCTGGGCCCCATTGGCCGACGACGTCGGCTCCTTCGTGGGTGTGGGTCGCGGAGGTGATCACCAAGTCGACGTCTAGCTCAGCGGTGATGCGGTCCATGGCGACCTTGGCGTCGTGATAGTGCTGGCCGACCAGATCTTCGCCGATGATGACGAGGGTGGTGTCTCCCTTGCGCAACGCGACGGCTCTCGCCCACAACTCGTCACGGACGCCGAGGGCGGGGCGGCTGTGGTCAAAGCCTGCGATCCAGTAACCCTGGAACTGTCCGTCATCCTCACCGCTGTCGGGCCCTGGGTAGTTGGCGTCGCCAGGACAGAGCTGATCGCGACCACAGTCGAGGTAGGTGGCTGGATCCCATAGGCTGCCTATCCAGATGGAGTCGGTCAGGTAATCGGTGTTCGGCAGCTCGAAGCCAACCCCACAATCCCCACAAGCGGTGGTGATGGCGCGTTTGGCGGCACCGGCCATGAGCGCAGTGGTGGCGGACGCGCAGCCGTCGCCGCCTGGGCAAACCGAGGTCGGCGCAGGGGTGTAGGTGCAGGCTCCTGGCGTCGCCGTCTTAGGATCGGCTCCAATGCAGGTCTCGCCTACGGTCGTGCAATGGCTGTCGAGATAGCACGGGCGTGAGGCGAGGCGTACGCACTCCCCCGCGACGCACTTCTCGATGTCTCCCCGACAAGCCGGCACACACACATCGACCACGGCGGGATCGTAGACACAAACACCAGCGACGCAGGCTGTGACACCCCCGCAGCCGCCGCACTCATCGACGACCTCTTCGACGGTGTCCGTGGCCTCGCCGTCTGAGGTGTCGGGGACGGTGAAGTCCGACTGCGTGTCGGTTGTGGACACACCCGGCTCGACGTCGCAGGCCGAAATGCTCAGCGAGAGAAGGCAGACCGGCAGCAGAAAACTGAGCTGGAGTGCGGGGGTCTTGAAGGTTCTCATGGTCTACACCTCTGCTTCGAACTCGGTCGACGAACGACACAGCCGTAAGGCTTCTTCGAATTCGCCAAGGCCCACTAGACACATCCAGTCCGTGCGATGAGCCCCTGAGCGAAGCACTGGTCACCTAGGGTTGCCCGAGGTCCTTCGCTGGCGAACCGCTGGCCAACCACGGGATTGACTCCACTTGTGGCTCTGTGGCGAATCCATCAGCCGCGGTGGAGTTTATGTGCAACGGCTCCCCCAGACAAGCCCTGTCTTCGTTGGGGAATAAAGTCCAACTTTCTGCTTGTGCTACGGGATCTCGGTTGATACAGTCATGACACCTGAGCTTATGGTGGTGAGGCAGGGGGGCTTCGATGGGTGAAGAAACACCCAGCTGAGCTTCGGTGGGTCGGCTCGCCTTTTGCCGACCGTTCGCCGGACGGTGCCTTCACCCAGCCTGAGTCGACCCTATCCGTCGTCTCGCAGGCCGAACTCCTTCATCTTGTTCTGCAGGCTCTTGCGACTGATTTGAAGCCGTTTGGCTGCCTGCGTCACGTTCCCGCCCGTCTCCTCGAGCGCGCGAGAGATGTACTGTTTCTCCAGGATGAGGGTCGTCTCCTTCACGGCCTCTTTGAGCCCGCCGACGCTCTCCGGTGCCGGAAGATGGATCGGCGCCACTGGTAACGAGCCGCTGTGCTGGCTCCATTCGAGGATCTCGTCGGGCAGATCGTCTTCCTCGAGAATATCTCCGTCCATGAACAGCATCGTGCGCTCGACGAGGTTCTCGAGCTCGCGGATGTTACCTGGCCAAGGGTAGCGCTTGAGAGCCCGCAAGGCCCCCTCTGAGACGCTCTTCACGCTGCGATTGAGGCGGCGGTTGTTCTTCGCCACGAAATGGGCAGTCAAGGCGCCCAGATCCTCGGCTCGGTCTCGCAGCGCGGGCAGCATGATGGGGACCACGTTGAGACGGTAGTAAAGGTCCTCTCTGAAGCGACCGGCTTCGATCTCCTTTTGAAGGTCGCGGTTTGTTGCAGCGATGAGCCGGACGTCGACCTGAATGGTGCTCAGCCCGCCGACGCGCTCGAACTCCGACTCCTGCAGCGCGCGCAGCAGTTTGACCTGCATCTCCAGTGGGATCTCGCCGATCTCGTCGAGAAAAAGGGTCCCGCCGTTGGCCAACTCCAATCGTCCTGGCTTGGACGTAACCGCACCAGTGAAGGCCCCCTTCTCATGGCCGAACAGCTCGCTCTCGACTAGGTTCTCGGGGATCGCGGCGCAGTTGATCTTGATGAAGGGCTTGCCCACCCGCGAAGAGTTTTCGTGCAGTGCCTTGGCGATGAGCTCTTTGCCTGTTCCAGATTCTCCAGAAATCAAGACGGTCGAAGGCGTATCCGCGATCCGTTCGACGATCTTGAAGATCGACTGGATGGCAGCCGACGCCCCGACAATGCCGAAACGCCCTTCCTTCTGGGGCCCCTCTTCTGGCGAGACGTCGCGCTGATTGGCGTCGAACTGCATGACCGCCTTCTCCACCGTCTCTTTCATGTTCTGGGCTTCGAACGGCTTAGTCAGGAAGTCGAACGCGCCGATCTTGAGCGCTTCTACGGCTCCATCCACAGTCCCATGCGCGGTCAGCATGATCACGGGGATATCCGGATAATGACTGACGATGTGGCGCAGCAGCGCCATGCCGTCGACGTGGGGCATCGCCAGGTCGGTAATCACCGCTGCGATCTCGTGCAGCTTGAGCTGCGCCATCGCGTCCGCTCCGTCGACCGCTTGCACCACCCGGTAGTTCTGACGTTTCAACATTGCCGTCAGGACCTTGCGGATGTTGGCTTCGTCATCCGTCACCAAGATCGTTCTGCTGCTCATCTTGTCACCTGCTCGAGGTTGGCGACCGTAAGTCTTTGCTCCACCTCTTCATGAGGGGGCAACCACGCATAGAATGCCGGGGCCGTCTGGCCGTTGTACTCTATGCTTTGGCGATCCCCAAGCCCGCAGATCGCGAGCGCAGGGACACTTGCTCGCGTCGAGCGCCCTAAGTGCCGTCGCCTCAGCGGCGCTCGAAGTAGTGCAGCGCCAGGACAACGAGAAACGACGCTGCGTTCGCACATCCGGCGAAGATCGTCGCCTTGCGCCAACCCAGCCGGCCGAGGAAGCGGTACAGCGGCAGTTCGATCGCGAGCACGAGGCCGAGTCCGGCGAACGAAGCGGCCCAGTAGCCCGCGGCTGGCGTGAGGTCCTTCGTCAACATCAGCGCGAGGGGCTGCGTAAGAAGCGTGCCGAGTCCGCAGACATAGAGCAGACGCTCGAGCTTGGTGCGACGCAAGAGATGGGTCCGCTCACGCAGCACCCAAATCACCGCGAGCTCCACCGCAACACAGAAGAACACTACTTCGAATAGGGACACGAGACCTTACCTCACAGATTGGGCAGCGCGCAGCGAGGTCGCTTCGTCTCAGCCGAAGCCACGCGGAGCGTTCGCGAGCGCTACATCGTGGGGCAAAACCAAGCGAGCGTGCTACTCGAGCGGTTCTTGGGCACTGCCTGCGCGGTCGGCGAGGGGGTCACCTCAAAATGAGAGGGCCCCTGCCGGGTGAGTGGTCTGGTGCTCAGTGAACCTTGGCGCAGGCCTTGGCCTCGCCTCCATTACACGCCCTAACCAAGTACTCGTGGGCCTTCCCGGATCCTTCGCCGACCCCCGCGTTAAGAAACACGGCAGCTCGATAGCAGCCCTTGGCGTCGCCCAGCTCACAGGCCGCTTCACAGATGGGTAGGGCGGTCTCTCGATTCGTCCCAGGCAAGCCACTGGATTGGTGAAGGTAGCAGAGCTTCGTGCAAGCCTCTGCGAAGTCGCCGTCGCACCCTCGCTCCCAGAACTCGCCTGATTTCTCGGTATTTCCGTCACTCCGGAACTGCTCCGCAAGCTCATAGCAGCTCTCGCCGTCGCGCTTGTCGCAACCGAGCTGCAGGAGCTCTAGCCGCTTCTCGGCGTCCTTCGGGACGCCGCGGCCTTTGCGATGTTTCTCGCCGAGCTGTCCACACCCCATGCCATCGCCTGCGTCACAGGCGGTTTGCTGCAGCTGTGCAGACTTCTTGAGATCTCGCTTGACCCCTTTGCCGCGATCGGTGGCGATGCCCAGCCACACGCACGCTCGGCTACTCCCAGCGTCGCAGGTCGTCGCGAAGAGCTTGGCACCGTCCTTCAGAGAGCGCGCGACGCCGATGCCAGCGTACAGCAGTTGCGCTTGATAGAGACAACCCAGCTGCGAGCCGGCTCCGCACGCAGCAGACACCAACGGGTAGGCCCGCTCTGGGCTCGCGGTTGCTTGTCCTCTGCCACTGCTGAGACGCATCCCCACTTCGGCGCAAGCGTCCTGCAGGCCCGCCTCGCAGGCCGCGGCAAACATCAACGTCGCCTTGGCCTCATCCCGGCCGCTCCAAACCCCAGAGGAGGCCTTCCGAGCCTTCGCAATACACGCCTCCGCGCTGGCTCCAGCGCAGGGTCCGGTCGTTGACGGTGGGGTCAGCCCCGCGTCGGCCACCGGCTTGGACACGTCTTCCTCTGGCTGTGTCGGATTGGTGTCGGCCATGGCAACCGTGGTCGTGGTGTCTGCGACGTCTTCCTCTTGGGCGCTCCCACCATCTGGCGCTGCGGCAACCGCGACCTCTTCCTGCACGTCCCCCACGAGCGCCTGCTCTTCCTTGATGTCGAGCTCCTCGGCAACGTCATGTTTTGTCGACGAGGACGTTGCCGCCTGAGTGGCTGGAGGTTTCTCGGTCTTGTCGTCCTTCTTTGTGACCGTGATGAAAACCACGACCGCGAGGATCAGCACGATCACGGCGACGATGCCCCAAATGGCGTAGTTGCGGGGTGGAGGTTTGAACTCGGAACCGGAGTCATCATCGTCGTCGGAGCGCTCCGCGGCTGAGCTGGGAAGCGCATCGAGGTCGATCTGCTTGCTCTGTGCGGCAACCGGCGCTGGTGGGGTCGGGGACCTGAGGAACTCGGCAGATTCGAACTTCGCCTTAACGGTCGCCTTGGTCGACGAGACCGGTGGGCTCTTCTCAGGCACGGCCGCCGGGGCGCTCGGACTCGATGGCTTGGACGTCCGGACGCCCTCTGCCGCCAGCGGCGTGGGAGTGGACGACTTGTCTTTGGCAACGCTCGCCGGCTTGGCAGGTTGGGCGGGCTCCTCTTGCTCCACAACCTCTTCGGCTCGGTTTGGCTCCGCTGGCTCGCCGTCTTGGGCTGGAACCGCTCGCTTCTCGCCGTCTTGGGCTGGAACCGCTCGCTTCACAGCCTCTTCGTCTCGGGCGGGCCCCTCTTGCTCCACAACCTCACCGGCACGGGTCACCTCCTCGCCCTGCTCGTCGTCAACGATGACGTCGACACCCTCGAGGGCAACCTGGGCCGAGACCACAGGTTCCACCACGGTGACAATGCCCGAGATGGAGCTCGGCGGGGGGGGGGGCTTCTTCGGGATGGCGATGTCGACGAGCTTGTCGAGATCGTCCGCCGAGAGCTCGAGCGTCGCAGGTTTCGCCATGAGGGCGTCGGGCTCTTGGAGCTTCGATTTGCTGGGACTCGGCGGGGGCCTCTTGGGAACCTTGACCTCAGCCAGTTTCTCGAGCTCCTCAGGAGTGATCTCGATCGTCGAGGGCTTTGGCGGAGCCTTATCGATCGCGTCCAGGTCAAGGTGTGGATCCACCTCATCGTCTCCTGGGCTCGTCCAGGGGTCGTCCTTGCCACCCGCAAAATCCAGGAGTGCTGCCGCAGGCGGAGGGAGCAGTTCGTCGTCGTCCATCTCGGAACCGAGGGCGTCGAGCCACTCTGTTTCTGAATCTCCGAACGATTTGGCGCCCTCGGCCGACTCTGTTTCTGAATCTCCGAACGATTTGGCGCCCTCGGCCGACGTGAACTCGGCGAGTGGCCTGACCATCTCGGCGGCGATCGCCGGCCGCGTGGTCTCGCGGGTGAACGCTGGGGTGGGCCTCTCTGCGTTCGAGAACTCTTCGCCCTTGTTCTCCAAAGCGGCGAGCAGCGCTTTGGCGTTGGCAATCCGATTGGCCGGATTTGTGGCGAGGGCGTTCAGGAGAACGCCGCAGATGTCCTTGCCCACTAGGCTTGGGACGACCTTGACGAGGTTGAACGATTCCTGGGAATCCCGAATCTCGTCGAGTGAGCCGCCGTACAAGGCGGGCTCACCCAGCAGGCATTCGACGAACACCAGAGCCCATTGGTAGATGTCGCTCTGTGGGCTCGTCGGCTGCCCCTTGAGGACCTCTGGCGCGAGGTAACGCGACGGCGGCATGGGGGGATCGTCCTTGAATTCGTTCACGAAGTTCAAGGTGTGGGTTCGGGAATCGTAGCAATGTCGGCTGACGCCAAACTCCCAGAGCTTGGCTGTGCGGTGGAGCCCTTGAGACGCCAAGATGAGATTGTGTGGCGTGAGCCCGCCATGGTGCAGCTGTTTGCGATGGGCCTCCCAGAGCCCTTCGGCAACCCGTGTCATGAGCCGAGTCGTCTCAGCCAGAGTGAGTGGCCCCTCTTTGAGCACGTCAGCGAGAAGCTCCCCTTCGGGCTGCTCATAGACCAGGTAGCGAATGCCTCTATCGATGACACCAGCTTCGACGATTGGGATGATTGCCGGGCTCTCGAGCTGACGCAGCTCCTTGGTGTCCGCAATGAAGCTCGCGATGGCCTGGGTTCCTGGGTCGGGGTCATGAAGGACGCGGATCGAGACCCACTTTTGCGTCGTCATGTCCCGGGACTCGTAGGTCGCTCCGTTCGGACCGGCACCACCGACGGTGAAGACCACGTATCGCCCAGCGATCATATCGCCGATGTCATACTCTCGCTTCTTGTCGACACTCACTTGATCGTCCTTGGGTCCGTCCTGTGGGCGTAAATAGGACCGAGTCTACCACCCAAGCTTTGGCGAGGCGACAAATCGACCTATATGACGACAAGCTTTGCGTGCAAATTTCGAACGGTTGTCGCTACGGCCCGACGTACTGAACTTCTACGGCGTCGAAGTTGAGGTAGAACCACCAACCTACGGTCGTCCCATCAGAGCCGACATCTCGGTCATCGCCAGTGGCACAGCTCGTCGCTCCACCGGCGAGCAACATGCTCAAGGGCTGACCACCGACAATCGGAACGTTCGAGGGGAGAATAGTCGCGTCGGCGGAGGCCTCTGAGATGAAGCCTCTCAACAGGCCATTGGTGATCGAGGTCGCAGGCTGGCCCATGTACGTGCCGGAGACCTGTGCGTCCTCGAGTGGCACATCGATCCCACCGAGCGAGAGCTTCAAGGACACCGTGTCTGACGAGAAACAGGGAGCGGTCGCCTCGGTGACCGAAGGGGAGTAGTTCGACGTCGTCCCTGCCAGGGCGCCGAGACACGCGGTTTGGCCCGAGGCCGGCCCGTTCAGGTAGGTCGTGGTCTGCAGAGGCAGAGTCGGGTTCACGTCGCAAACCGTCGTCGCCATCGGCGCGGTACAGGTCCCGCCCCCAAAATCGAAGCGCAGGGGGGTCGTCGCCGCCTGGTTCAACGGCCGGAAGAGCAAGAGCAGGCTCAGGTCGAGAACCCCACCACCATTGCTGTCGGCCTGGATCGAATCGTTGAGGAGCGAGTTCAGCGAGCCGGAGACCCCCAACGGGTCACCTTGGTCCGTCATGTCCAGACAGCCGAAGATCAAGACGTCCAAGTAGAGGTGCGGATCTCTGATGTACATCTCGCTCGGCCTGAAGACGATGGTCTCGGCTTGACAGTCGTTATCGTTGACGCTGTTGCACAGGCTCGGGCAGCAGCCGTCGTTCGAGACGCAAGTGACAATCGGCTGGTGAGAACAGTTGACGTTGCAATTGGCCAAGCTGCCGGTCGTCCGATCGGTGGTGCAGGCGTCGGCGTCGGCGCACGTGGTCGGGCAGCTGCCTGGCGGGTCACAGGTCTCCAGGCCATCGATGATGTTGTTGCCGCAGGTCGCCGAGCAGTCGCTGTCCGTGCCGCTGGTGCAGGCGGAGGGGCAGCAGCCGTCAGCGGACACACAGGTCGTGACCGTGTCGTAGCTGCACTCCGACGTGCACTGTGCCGCTGCACCGCTCAGCGTGCCGGGTGTGCAAACGTCGAGGTCTGGGCATGCCGTCGGGCAGCTTCCAGCAGGATCACAGGTCTCGCCGACCTCGACGACGTTGTTGCCACACACCGCGGTGCAGTCCGAGTCGTTGCTGGCATCGCACGAGCCTGGACAACAGCTGTCGCCGCCGATGCAACCGACTATGGCGCTGGAAACGCAACGCGTCAGGCAGCCCGTCCCGCTCAAAGTCACTGGAGAGCACGCGTCGATCGGGGTGCAAGTGGCCGGACAGGCGCCGGTTTGGCCTGCAGGAATCCCCGTGTCGCATTTCTCGGCGCTCTGTAGTTGCCCGTCACCACACGCGAAGGTGCAGTCGGTCAGGCACAGGTCGTCATTCGAGTTGTTGCCGTCGTCGCAGTCTTCGCCGCTGTCAACCACACCGTTGCCGCATGGGTCAACGATGTCAGCGCTGTCGTCGACGAGATCGACCTCCATGGCTAGATCCTCTTGGGTCTCCACGGTGTCCGCTGGCTCGACCTCGGGCTGGGAGCTGGTGTCGCTGGCGTCGGTGTCGACGAGGGTCGAGTCGGGGTCGTCCTGCTTGCCGGCGTCGTCGCCGCAGGCGCTCCACAGCCAAAGAAGACCGAACATGACACTGAGAAGGAGAAGGCGAGCACGGCTCGTGGCGTCGAGAATTGGCGTGTTCATCGGTCGCTCTCTTGCTTCGCTATTCTGGCGGTGCAGGCCCCCACGGGCCGAACACCTGGTGACTCTAGAAATGTAGCGCTCATCCTAAGGCCGAGCGTCGCTCGAGCGCAACTGATCGCCAATTCTTCGAAGGCACGGGCAGTCGCGAGCTCAGGGCCGCGTGCCCCGAGCGAACTCCGTCCTTGGGAGCGAGCGAAATCCAAACTGACTCCCGAGGCCGAAACGCTCGAGCTTCAGCAGTGGCGCCCGCTCAGGTCACTCCGAGGTCGTTGAGGTACGCGGAGTACGCTCGGTCCTGAACCATGATGTGGTTCTTGACCCAGCGAAGAAGATATCGCATGAGCTCAACACCCAACTCTTGGTCCTCTTCTCCCTCGAAATACCGGACGCGAAACCCCCCAGTCTGGCGGAGGAACTCCTTGTGTCCCTGCTTGTGCTCGTCGAACTCCGGGTAGTTGTATTGCTTGAGCAGCCGCTCCTCGTCTCTGAAGTGTTCTTGGACGTAGAGCACCATGGCATCGAGCACATCGATGAGGTCATGACCTTTCTTCTCGCGGCGTACGATCTGATTGATCGCGTCCAACATCATGAAGATGCGCTTGTGCTGCTCATCCAGCGCCCGCACATTCACGCTGAACTGAGGGGTCCACTCTATTCGTTTGGGTGTAGGCATTGGAGATTCCTGTTCATCCTGTCCTTTGGCGCAGGGCTCCGCCAAAGCTAGGTCGAACCAGCGACAACCGCAATCCCGTCAAACCTCAGAAGCGGACCGACACCCTGGCGCCGTTGGGCGCAAGTGAGACTTTGGCGTCCCCTTCGCTATCTCCCATGAGGTCGTACACCAAGAGCCCCGTTCCCACAGCCAGGAAGGTCGCCCCCGTAATGAACACCGCGGTGTTGATGGACTGCTGGGTGTCAATGGAGTCCTTGAGGGCCGACGCCCGCACGGAATCGAAGCTCTTCTTGGCGCTGTCGAATTCCTCGACGAGCGGGCTGATGACGGCCAAATCGGTCACCAATCCAGCGATCAGTAGGCCTCCGCCCAGCCCCAACGCCCCCCACCCCAGAGTCGGCAAGGCAGAACTCTCTTGGGGCTTTTGCACCTCCTGCGGGGCGACCACCTGCTGGATTGGGCGGTCGAGCACGAGGTCGACGTAGATCGTCGTCATGCCGATCACGGTCTCGGTGCGCTCGACGCTCCCTACGCCTTCGACCTCGCCGTAGAAGATGTGCTCCCCGGGCTCGAGGTCGAAGACCTGGTCGGGACACGTCTCGAGATTGCCCCCGTCGACACCGACGAGAATCTCGGTGGGCCGGCAGCGAATCACGACCTTGCCGGGGCAATCCAACTTGAGGTCGTCACGATAGGTGACCAGGACCTTGTAGAGTTCGTCGGGCGAGGGCGACTTCACCCGCGGCGCCACCGCCATGCGATCGTAGGCGACCAGCGCCTCCTGACATCGTCCGGCTTTCGCGTACGCGCGGCCGAGGTTGAGGTAGGTGATGTTGAGCTCGCCGATGGCCAGCGATTGCTCGAGCAAGCTGACGGCATCGTCGTAGTTGCCGTTCATCATCTGCTCGACGGCTTTCTCGTTGAGTTTCTTCTGTTTCTTGGAGATGTCGGCCCGAAGCGGGCTACAAAAGAGCGTCACTCCCATGAGCGCGACGAGAGCCAGGGGGAGAGTTTGGCGATTGTGTCCCATTACCATTGCGACTCGAGGCGAAGGAGTGGAGCAATCCCGAACGATGTTTGGCTAGGGCGCGACAGAGAAACCGCCTGACTTCTTGATCGTCTTTTCGACCTTCTTCTTCCCGGTGTTCCCAGTGCCATTCGTCGTGGGCGGCGCCTTGATGACCGGTGGAGTCTTCTTCTCGGTCTCGAGAACGACTGGCTCCTCGGGCTTCGGTTCTGGTGGCGGAAGCGGCTCGAGTTTCGTGAAGAGCCGCTCGTCTCCCCTCGCGAGGTCTAGGACCGCCGAGGCGTCGGTGTACCCGTCCAGGACCAAGAGGACATCGTAGGCTCTGCCGGAATTCAGGGTGACGTTCTGTGGGGTGATTCCACGCTCCGCTCCGTCGACGAAGATCGAAGCCCCTTTGGGGTCGCTGCCAACAAAGACCTTGACCTGCTGCGAGCCGGGCGAGCTCTTGGCCTCGGGGTCGGGGTCCGCGGGCGCGGGGACCTGGTCTGCACCGTCGGCGGTGGCCTCGTCGGAGTTGCCAGTGAGCGCAACCAGGAGCAGACCACCAGCGGCGAGCAACGCCAGCGCGAAGACCGCGGCGAGGATGGGGAGCTTGGAGCGACCACCAACGGTGGCTTGGAGATTCGAGTTGGAAGGGATGGGAATGGGGGAAGAGGTGGTCTCAGCCCGGTAGTTGCCGGAGTTCGGCCCAGTGATGGAGGACCCCGCTCGCCCCGAGCGGTTGTGGAGCAGACCGACCGGCGCCGAATCTGGGGAGCCGATGCTGGCCGACTTGATGGTCTGGTCAACCTCGCGATCGTAGGGGCCATCCCACTCGACGATGGGCATGTTGCCTGTGAATTCGTGAGCGATCTGGTCGAAGGCGACGAGGAACTCTGCGCCGTTGGTGTAGCGTTCGAGGTAGTCGACCTCCAGCGCCTTCTTGAAGACTCGGCCAACCTCGCCGATCTTTAGCGCCTCTGGGATGTCGAGGTCGCCGTTGCAGTGCCTCATCATGACGGTGTACGGGTTGCCGTCGACGACAGGCACGCCACTGATGCACTCGGCCATGATCAGCGCCAATTGGTAGACGTCGATGGCTGGCGTCACGAGCTGGTGGGTCACGTACTCTGGCGCAATGTAGCGCGGGGTCCCGAGCAGCTGTCCAGTATCGGTGAGGCTCGCCAGCTCTCCGGCGTCGATGCGTGCGACCCCAAAGTCCAGGATCTTGAGCGACTCGTTGGGGGTATGGGGGTCGCAAAGGAAGAGATTCGCCGGCTTGAGATCCTTGTGGATGACGCCGACGACGTGCCCAGCGCTGATGGCCGACAAGACCGGACGGAAGAGCCGATGCAGTCGCTGTGGCGCCATGGGGCCAAACTCAGAGAGCTCTTCGGCGAGGTCGTGTCCGGTGAGGAGCTCCATGGCGATGTAAGGTTGCTTATTGAAGCCCACGAAACCGAAGTCGTAGATGTCCACGACGTTCGGGTGTTTGATCTTCGCGGCGACCTGGGCCTCTCGCAGGAAACGCTCCGAGAAGGTCTCGTCCTTCTTGTTGGACTTGGAGTCCAGGACCTTCAGGGCGACTTCCCGGTGGATGTGCATCTGCTGAGCCCGGTACACCGTCGCAAACCCACCGGAGCCGACCACACCCGTGATCTCATAGCGCCCATCGACGATGAGTCCGACAGCGAGTTCACTGGTATTTGTTTTTTGTTGGGAGGCTGGCATGCGAAGAAGCCCGAAGTTAGTCTGGTGAACTCAGGGTAACCAACTGCAGCGGCACTGGTCAAGTTGATGCCCGCTGCAGAGCCAGATAGGAAGCGATGAAAATTCGTCTTCTGCTCGCTGCCACCGCTCTCTGCTCGTGGGGTGCAACACTGTCGACTCGCAGACCGTGCTCTTGCGGTGCGATAAGTCCAAACCGTGTCATCTCCCGGTCGTTTTTGCGCCGTAAAGTGGGACTCAAGATGACGAAAGCTCTCCGACTCTGGCTCTGCCTGGCGTTCTGCCATGGCTTGCTCCCCGCGTGCAGTCCACCTGCACACAATGACCCGCCGCCGCAGCTTGGTGGCGTCGGACCCGAGGTCTACAAGCTTGCCGCCCAGAGCGTCGTCCTCATCGAGGCCGGCTTACACCAAGGCAGCGGCTTCTTCATCGGCGACACTGGAGCCATCCTCACCGCCGCCCACGTCATCCGAGACGCGGCGTTGATCGACGTCACCCTCGTCGACGAGAGCAGCCCGCGACACGCCTCGCTCGTCGGCTTCGATGAGCGGCAAGACCTCGCGCTCCTGCAGCTCGACGTGGCCCCAGGCGAGACCTTCAATGGGCTCCAGTGGCCGACTTCGCCGCAGCCGCCGCGCAAAGGAGAGGAGCTCTGGTCCATCGGGCACCCAGGCGGTCAGCGCTGGGGGATCGCCTCGGGCATCGTCGCCTTCACTGACGGGGACGTGCTCCAGAGCAGCCTCGCCGCCGGACGGGGCAGCAGCGGCGGCCCGGTCCTCGCCTACCGCGGCCCAGGACAAGTGGAGCTGCTCGGGCTCATCTCGCGGGCCTCGAAAGAGCCCGGCGGGCCCTCTCTGATCGTCCCGACTCCCACGATTATGGCCGCGCTGCCCACGCTGCAGGCGGGAAAGCGTCAGGGCTGGAGCGACGCCAAAGGCTTCGTGGAGACCATTCAGAACCGCTCACCCTTGGTCCACCAGCTGCTGCTGGCACGGCGAGTGGAACTAGAGGCTCCAGACCACATTGGGCCGATGTACGACACCCTCGTCGTCCCGTCCTTCCCGGCCATCGAGACCTTGGAGCTGCGGACCACTTGGCGTTACTTCTTCCCTGGCTCTCACACCTTTCGCTACCGCGTCGGTCGCCTGCTCGCCGATGGCCAGATGGAGCTCCTACACGAAGGCCCCGTCCGCACCTTCGAGTTGGCCGACGACCGCGCGAGCTACGTGCACAAGGTCGAAATCGACGTCGACTTCCCTGAACCCGGTGAGTACCTCGTGACGGTCGAAACCGACTCCGGGCTCTCCTCCGTGCTCCCCGTGCTCATGGTTGAACAGGGCGGCACTTGGGCTGGCGAGGCGCTGGGCTTTCCCTTTCAGACTCGACCGCTGCACCACGTGCTGGTGTTGGCGTCCCACATCGGTGAGGAGGTCACGGCCCCGGCGCAGCCTACCTTCGACACTCGCGACGGCAGCGTCGAGGAGGCCGTCGCGGCCGCGGCGGCGACCGCGAAGATTGGCGCCTCCGACGGCGCCGAGACGGGCAAGTCCGCGCTGGCTGGCGCCACCGAGGCACACGTCACGGTGGTCGGCACCTTCAACACCATCCGGCTGCCGAGCTACCCCGCCCGTGTGCAGTTCGACTCCTGGACCCGTTGGAGCTACTTGTTCGCCGGGGACCACACCTTTCGCCTCGAGCTGGTCGACGCCAGCGGCGAAGTCGTCGCAAAAACCGAGAGCTTGACCTTCTCGTTGGCGGACGAGCGCTCGGTGCATCAGCACATCTCTCGCTGGGACGTGGAGTTCGAATCCCCTGGACTCTATTTCGTACTCTGCTACACGGACGGTTCGATCACTCGCGCCATGCCGATCTGGGTCGACGAGGGATCCTAAGAACTGCAAGAATCAAGGTGGAGGATATCGATGAGCGAAGCGAGGATCGTCAGGGCCGCCCGGGGCTTGGAGTTGAGTTGCAAAGGGTGGGTCCAAGAGGCCGCGCTGCGGATGCTGATGAACAACCTCGACCCCGACGTCGCCGAGCGGCCCGAGGACCTGGTCGTCTACGGCGGCAGCGGTAAGGCGGCCCGCAGCTGGGAGGCCTTCGACGGCATCGTCTCCTCGCTGCGCAACCTCGAAGACGACGAGACGCTCTTGATTCAATCCGGCAAGGCCGTGGGCGTGTTGAAGAGCCACAGCGACGCGCCGCGGGTCATCCTCGTCAACAGCATGCTGGTGCCCGCCTGGGCCACTTGGCCCGCGTTCCGTGAGTTGGAGCGCAAGGGGCTGACCATGTTCGGTCAAATGACGGCCGGCAGCTGGATCTACATCGGCACCCAGGGCATCGTCCAAGGCACCTTCGAGACCTTCGCCGCGCTGGCCAAGACCCACAGCTGGGGCGGCCTGGAGGGACGTTTCGTGCTCAGCGCTGGGCTGGGCGGCATGGGCGGCGCCCAACCGTTGGCCGCGGCCATGAACGGCGCCGCCTTCCTCGGCGTCGAGGTGGACGAGAGCCGCATCGATCGCCGCATCGAGACCCGCTACCTCGACCGCAAGACCCACGACTTGGACGAGGCCCTCGCCTGGCTGCGCACGGCCCAGGAAGCGCGGACTGGGCTCTCTGTGGGCTTGCTCGGAAACGCAGCCGAAGTCTACCCAGAGCTCCTCGCCCGTGGCGTCATCCCGGACGTCGTCACCGACCAGACCTCCGCCCACGACCTGCTCAACGGCTACGTCCCCGTCGGTCTGAACATGGCCGAGGCCGCCGCGCTGCGCGTCTCGGACCCCGACACCTACCTGGCGCGGTCCGGCGCCTCCGTGGCCGTACACGTGCGCGCCATGCTCGACTTCAAGGCCGCTGGCGCCGTCGTCTTCGACTACGGCAACAACATCCGTCAAGGCGCCTTCGATCATGGCGTCACCGACGCTTTCAACATCATCGGCTTCGTCCCCGCCTACATCCGGCCCTTGTTCTGCGAGGGCAAGGGACCCTTCCGTTGGGTCGCGCTCTCCGGTGACCCCGAAGACATCCTCGCCACTGACGCGTGCCTGCTCGAGCTCTTCCCCGAGAATTCGATGCTGGCACGTTGGCTCGCCGAGGCCAAAGAGAAGGTCGCTTTCCAAGGCCTGCCGGCGCGCATCTGCTGGCTCGGCTACGGCGAGCGCGCCAAAGCCGGCCTGGCGTTCAACGAGCTCGTGGCCAGCGGCAAGGTGAAAGCCCCCATCGTCATCGGCCGCGACCACTTGGACTGCGGCTCCGTCGCCAGCCCAAACCGCGAGACCGAGGGCATGAAGGACGGCTCCGACGCCATCGCCGACTGGCCGATCCTCAACGCGCTCATCAACGCCGTCAACGGCGCCAGCTGGGTCTCCGTACACCACGGGGGTGGCGTTGGCATCGGCTACAGCATTCACGCCGGTCAGGTCATCGTCGCCGACGGCACGCCCGAAGCCGCGCGCCGGCTGGAGCGGGTGCTCACCAGCGACCCTGGGATGGGCATCCTGCGTCACTACGACGCGGGCTACGAGCGGGCGACGAAGTTTGCCGAGAGCCACGGCGTGAAGGCCGGCTCGCAATAACCTACCCCTGATTTGCTCTTGGGGCCGGTGGTGAGCTGGGCTTCGATCTCAACGCAGAGCCGCAGAGGCGCGGAGCCGCAGAGAGTTTTCTCGACGGACTCGAACGCCCAGGATCGACAACACTCGTCTCGCGACGAAGCGCAGAACCTGGGCATCCGCCCCGGAGGGGCGGTCCACAGAAGGTGCCCAGCGCGGAGCGCTGGGCCGCGCCTCCGACCACCCGAACCCAGCGTCGTCGAACCGCCTCCGACCGCCCGAACCCACGACGTCGAACCGCCCCCGACCGCCCGACCCCACGACGTGGAACCGCCTCCGACCGCGCGCACCCACGGCGTGGAACCGCCTCCGACCGCCCGAACCCACGGCGTGGTACTCATCAAGTTTTTTGCACGGCTCTCCGCCAATCCTTGCCACGAGTTGCCCAAGGGGTGGGTTTGGCACATCTAAGCCCTTGGTCTCCTCCTCGGCGGGCACGCTCGGCACGCTCGACGTCACCGTCGAGTCGTTGACAGCTCAGGTCCGGGTTTTCGAAGGCGCGGACCTGACCGCCGCTCAACGCGACCTCCACGCGCCCACTCTGCTCACCGCTGAGAAAGACACTGATCGCCGTCGGGGAAACCGAGAGTCGCGCAAAATGCACGGCATTGGCAATCAGGCTCACGCCGTTGGCCTCCCAAAGCAGTCCGCGCCCGTCGACCTCCTTCGGGTCAGGCGCCAGCCCATAGATGCTGAAGTGAGTCGTGGTCACTCGGACAACTTTCTTATCGAGGTCGTTCCTGCTGTCGCTTCGTTACCTGAAAGCCCTCGATGGCGTCATAGAAGATTCGCCCCTCCAATGGTACCGGGCTTTTCAGGGGGGGTATGCCTTCAAACAGGGATGTGCGCTTGGATCAGACTAGATGTGCTCGGCCGAAGTGACAACGCGAGAACCCGGCCAGCGCAGAGCCAGCAGAGAGTCCAGAGAACGCCGAGCGGTTTCTTGTGTGCCGGCGAGTCACGCCAAGTGTTCTCTGCTGCCTCGGCTTGCTCAGCGTCTGCGTTCGGTCCCTCGAGCGAGAACCCGGCCAGCGCAGAGCCAGCAGAGAGTCCAGAGAACGCCGAGCGGTTTTCTGTGGACCTACGCTGGCAAGCCACTCCGGGTCGCATGACAGGCTCGCCACTTCTGCCAAGCACATCTAGTGAAAAGGCGGAGCCTCTTCGGGCAACGTCGCGGTCGTTCCCTGTCCTATGAAAACCCTTTCGCTAGGATCGAATTGCGTGATGGACAACTTCAATTGGCTCGTCTCGGTCGCCGAAGCACACGAGCCGTTGGGCTCGACGGCGAAAACCTCGATGAGATCGCGGGGCCCGAATTCCACGAGTTGAACGGTGATCAAATCCCCCTTTGTCATGGTGACTGTGGTACCCAGACAGTGTTCTGGGGTCGCGTCGGGCGCTCGCAGTATGCCCTCAATCTCAAGCTCCCAATCTCCCATCTCGCCGGAAAGCCTACTCCAATGAGTGATTCTTTCGGCATTGTTACGCCACCCGCTGCAAGGATTTGTGAGAGCCACTGCATCGATTGCGATGGGCGGCCCGTCGACTACCTCGAGGGTCAGGAGGTCCCAGGTATGCCAGGATGGGCAGACTTCGCTCGTGCCTCCGCGACCTCATCGGGTGTGGTGTCTGGGTTGGGTGTGATGGGCTCCTCGGGCATGCTGCAGGCAGAGAGGGCGACGAAGAGCAGGAACCAACAAACGCAGTCAATTCGATTCATGAATCCTCCGTTTTCGATGGCACGCGCCGACCTCAGAATGTAATGCAATTCATCACAAAGACATCCAGCATCGCTGTGCGGTATCCTAGCACTAGCACCTATAATGGCAATTCTCAGCGACGCTGACCATGAACCAATGGTCTCATGGCACTCTATCCGGCAAATCGGGGGGCACGATCGCCGTGGTTCCCTCACCGATTGGAACGACACGCCCAGCACCATCCGCAACAGAGAGCTTCAGATGGTCTGTCGTTGTCGCCGGGATGCAGGTTCCATCCGGCTCTACGGCAACAACTTCTAGAACGTCGTATGGGGCAAGATTGCTCCCAAGGGTGATTCCTAATACATCCCCCTTTGCCATGACAAAGTATCCGCTTGTACAGCCAGCAGAAGTCGCGTCAGGTCCTTTCAGGACCTCGAAAACATCGGCAGGCACATCACCGACAGCGTTCGTGAAAAGGTCGATCTTCGCTCCATAGAAGAAATATCCAGTACATGCTTGCGTGAGATGCACAGCATCGATCCCAACGGGCGGTCCTTCGCTCATTTCGATGACGAACGTGCTCCAAGATGGGTGAAAAGCCGCATCCGGACAGACTTCTTCGGTTTCTCTGGAATCCGAAAGTTCTGTGGCCGATGCGTCCAGGTTTCGTGTGGGCTCCTCGACCGTGCTGCACGTCGTGAGCGCAACCATTTGCAAGAAAAACGCTACTCGTCGAACGGTGCACATCAAGTCCCCTCCCTTCAAATTCCGAACGAAGAACCTCCAGAGTCAAAACAACACAGCATCCTTAGACAATGAGGAGGCAATTCATCAGGAAGATCTCAAACAAACCCAGGCGATACCAACTAATCGTTGGCCATATGGTTACGGCTTCTTCAGCCCAAGCAGAGGCGTAGGCTTCAGTATAGGTTCGAACGGAACGATGAAGACCTGGAGTTGCTATCAATTCAGCTTCCCACGCCGCATTCATCTCGTTGCCAATAGCTCTCAGTTGTTTGAGTTCTTGATCCGACATATGGCGGAAAACGAAAAGAAGCTGGCCGATGCCATGCGCTATCCCATCATGCGCTATCCCATCGCACGCATCAATGCCCAACCCAGGCAGGGCGCAATCCGAATGCAAATCGTATAGGTCCCAAACGGTCCTCTTCCAATCTGCTGAGTCATCATCAAACGCGCAAATGTTCACCTCGGTCGTTGGTGTCCCATCTGAGACGACAGCGATTTCAAAGAAGTACGCCCAGGCCTCATGTACCTGAGACACCGGATGTGACTCTATCGGCGGTGCTCCCAACCCCCTGAGCGCCCGGTTGTACGCGGTATGCCCATACTCATGGTAGACTACCGTTGGGCTGTAGCTGCTCGTGTCAAACTCGGGTAGTGGGTCTAAGGAACAACCTGAACACGAAACGCAACCGCACTCACCGCGAAGAACTACGGCGTCGGTTATGTACCGCACCGATATCGCGCTGCCTCCAATGTAGAACCCACAGGGTGCAGTGAATCCTCGTTCAGGCGAGCAACCCCCATCCACCTCCACAAAGTTCCAAACGTCACGCATCGTTTGAAACAGCCACATTGCGTATTCCGTGCTGTTAAACCAAGGCACACCCGTAATACCGAAATCGAGCCCACCTGTGGGGTCACTGGCCGCAAGTGCTTTTGAGTGAGCAACAACCTGATAGCCGTCGTAGCTTTCATTGACGACTTTCCACCGCGCGTTCTGCATCTTGAAGATCGGCCGCACCTGTATGCCATACTCACTCGCCGGTTTCCGCAGACACAGAATCACGTCTGCCGACCAGTGCCCGTTCAGATCCGTGTAAATGTTCGTCGCCCCCTCATAGTCATCAAAGTCCTCAGAATTGCAGTCGACGCCCGAAGGACACCACCAACTACTGGGTTGGCTCGACTCGATGTCTACAAACGAGAGCGTGCCAGGGCTCAACACCAGTTGCACCTCCACATTCGGCGCCGGGCCCAGCGTCAGCCATTGCGCCTGGGACAACGTCCCCACCCGCCGGTCCGAAAACCACAGATCCCCATATAGACTGTAGGTCCGACACTCCGCTACAGCGCTCACCGACCACAAGCTCACACAGAGGCCGAGCAGCTCCGCGACTACCATGGAAAAAACTCTCTGCTTCTTCATCGTCGACACCCTCAGTTAGTGATCAGTGGGAGGGGCATGACCTGACCGCCTGCGGCCTGCTCAAGAACAAACGCAGGAGTCGCCAACGCCTCCCAGCGGTCCACAATCGTCAGCGGCGGGCTGAACGGGTCCGCGGCCCACGCTTCCGGTGACGGACGACGCACGCCTACCGGCTCCACCGGCCTCGCCCCCAGGCTCAAGCCGAGCACCGCGTTGGAGAGGTCAATCGGCTCGCCCCAGACGCCCGCGTCGAGGAACCCGGTCGCCCGCAGCTCGCCGATGAGGAGAGTCTTTTGCAACCGGTCGACCTCGCCGAGGCGAGCGCTTCGCACCCCGTTCGTGTCGACGATGAACTCCAAATCGGCGCTCGCCACATCTGGGTTGGGCAGCCCGTGGGAGTCGAACGTCAAGACGGTCACATCACAGCCGCTGGCCGCAGGCTCCAACCCACTGCCCGCGCGGACTGGCACGCGGTAGACCACAACCTCCTCAGGTCCGATCGTGTCATGAATCAGCCATTGCTCACCAAAGAACAGGTCGCTCCGAGTGATCGGCACCCGCCGCTCCCCCGACTGGTGAGTCGCTATCACCTCTGTCGCCATCAATTCGAACTCCGGCGGCACGACCCATCGCGCGGCCAACTGCTCACCCAGGACACTCAACGACTCGACGGTCACGTCGAGCGTGCCGAGCGTGCCCGCCGAGAGCTCCGCCAGAGCAAGCGTCAAGCCGACCCGTAGCACCCCCGTCCGGCCAGTCTCTGGCGTGAACGGGAAGGTTGGCCCTAGCCCCACCGAGTCGGACCCTCCAGGCAATGCCTTCGCATCCACCATGCAGGCGCTCTTCCCAAGGACTGGCCAGCCGGGCGGCAACGTGAGCTTGGCGCCGAGGGCGTTGGCCTGCGCCTCGGTCAACACTTCGTCCACCCCTCGCCCGCATGGTGGCCCTTGGCCATTGCCGGTGTAGAGCCGGCCCACTTTCACCAGGAGGACGCTTGGGTAGGGCTTCGAGGTGACAAGGTCCCCTGCTTCGTCCCTCCCGTCCCACTCGTCGCTGACCTCCACTCGCAGAGGTCCCACGGCCTCGCGGTCGATTTCGGCGGCGCCGTAGACGGTCCTTATTGGCAAGAGAGTCTCTGGCTCTAACAGAGTTCGCTCCACCAACACGAAGAACCGATGGTTCTGAGAGTTCCCCCCGAGGCCGTTGACCCCATCGAGCTTCACGCTCAGACGGACCTTGTTGGCCTCACGGCTCGGGTCAAAGGGGTTGAGCGACTGGGAAATTTCGACAATATCGAACTTGCCCTGGTCTCCAGTGAGCGGGGTCACGTCCGTCGCGGGCAGGAGCGTAAACGAGCGTGGCAATGAGGAATTCGATTCGTTTCCCGCTCGCTCCGTTGCAGTCGCGCGAAGGACATGCAACCCAGGCTCAAGCGGCTCCAATACGACCAAAAATGTCCCATTGGTTGCCGCGTAGGTCGTGCCGATTTCCGTCGCGCCTTCGAAAACCCGGACCTGAGCTTGGGGCTCGGCCGTAATCATGAGCACGGGGGTCGTCAGCACGCTCACGCCCTCTTGGGGGGAGACAATTATCGGCGGCAGGGGCGGCGTCGTGTCACACCCAGGCGCCAACCCCAGCTCCCACGCGTCTCTCCGTCCATACGCAAAACTGTCCACCACATCCACGCGATTGCTGTCCACCCCCGCCACGAAAGACAGCTCTGGGCAATCATGGCCCCACCAGTTGCCTTGGCCCGCGCCGTCCGTTATCTCGGTCGGTTCATCCGCAACCACGCCAACCTGCACCTCGAGGTTGTTCCAACGGAACTTGTTGGCACCCACACTGGACTCGAGTTCGAACCCCGTCCAAGCCGTGATGTCGTTGCCAACCAGCAGACTGTCGCCGGTTCGCTTCATAAAAATTCCGACGGTGGCGGCGATGGTGTTGTCGTGGATGGACAGCCCTGATACCGGCAGCGGCCCAGACTCTCCTACCATTCCCCACAGCTCGATACCTCGGAGTTCGTCCTCGGGCCTGCCGTCCACGATGTTGTGATGGACCCCAATGTTCGTCGCATCCTCCGTGATCGCCAGCGCCACGCCTCCCAAGCTCAGAAAGGTGTTCCTCGCGATCTCCAAGCCCGTTCCCGAGATGACCTCCAGTCGGTTGTTGTCCAACTCGGAGTCGAGAAGCCGAACCGCCGTGCCGTTGAAAACTCGCATCCCCTCCCAGAACTCCTGACCGGTCCCGCCAATCAAACAGTTCCGAATCGTGATGTCACTCGGCGCCCCCAACTGTCGCGTCTCCGTCACGAGCACGCCGATGCCCATGCCGCGATCGACGAACTCCTGGGAAATCCGGTGTCCACTACGTTCGAGCACCACGCCAGGCGCTTCGATGCTCACGCCTCCGACGATGTCCGTGCTCAACGTGCAGACATTTCCAGTCCACGATCCAACGCTCGCACATTGGTCGAAGGTGCCACCGATGTGGACCGTCCCAGGGCTCGGTTGAATCCAGACATAGTGCGACCGAACACGCTCCAGAGTGAGGACGACCTGACCGCCGTCGGCAGGCGTCAAGAGCCGATGCTCCTCGAGGCTATCCACATAGAGGTGATGGGTTCCCTGCGTGGGAAGCCCGCTCAGAACGAGCTCGACGGTCGCGGCCTGCTCACCGCTGAGGAAGATGCTGATGGCCGTCGGGGAAACCGAGAGCCGCGCGAAGTGCACGGCATCAGCAATCAGGCTCACGCCGTTGGCCTCCCAAAGCAGCCCGCGCCCATCGACCTCCTTTGGGTCAGGCACCAGCCCATAGATGCTGAAGTGAGTCGTGGTCGCTCGGACAACTTTCTTATCGAGGTCGTTCTTGCTGTCGGCCAGCCCCACCCAGCGCTCGTCAACATAGACAGACAGTGTCAACGAGGCGGCGTCGACCCCAGGAGGCAGGTCAAAGTCCCCGTACTCAGCCTCGAGAACCACCGCTTCGCCGAACTCTGTCCCATCGGGACCAAGCTCCCAGGCTCGCACAGCCCCCCGTGGGACGAGCGCGAGCTCTTCGATGGTGAGGTTCACGCCTGGGTCAGCGAGCGCCCCCTCTGGGATGGTCAACACGAGCCCAGGGCCGCCGTCCGACCCCGTCGAGCGGTCGCCAGGGCCAGGCTCAGAGCAGCTCACGACAAAAAGACACACGCTGAGGACAAACGCCCCCCCCCCGCAAGAACGTAGCCATGCAGATCCTCCCCGCTTGAATCGGTGATCCTCTCTCGGTGAACTCTCAGCAATGAATCACAGAGTAGAGAAGCTGCGCAGAGAACGCAAGCGCAAATCTCCTCCCCGGACAATCTCCAGCAAAATCGACCTCGCCCATCGCTCAGCGCTGCCACGCCGCTCGAAGCGTTGCGCACCACAGCGCGCCAGAACCCGCGCACCACAGCGCGCCAGAACCCACGTCGCTCGAAGCCTTGCGCACCACAGCACGCCAGATTCCACCTCGCCCGAAGCCTTGCGCATTACCGCACGCCCGAACCGGCGTCGCCGGGCCGGAAGCCGAAGACGGTGAGACCGCCTAATTCCATCGACGCCAGTCCATGCAAAGCGACGCGGGTCGACCCACCGCGAACTCTGTGACCGGAAGCGGTCGAACGGTCTGAAGGCTGGAGGCCCGTGCGGGGCGGAGGCTGGGGTGGTGACGGAGCGGCGCAGGAGCGCCGCGGAGGAGCAGCCCAGCCGCAGTCCCCGCCTAGAGCGCGCGAAGCGCGCGGATCAGACAGAGCTTGCGTCGAACCAAAATACTCCCCCACGACCGCCCGAACCCACGTCGCCCGAAGCCTCGCGCCCCACGGATAGACCCCCAAAGTGCCCGGAACACATCGTCGTACGTCGTGCACATCCCCCATGTGCACACCAAACACACCACTCCACTCCGTGGAGCGCCTCCATGTGCACGCGCAACACACCACTCCACTTTGTGGAGCGCCTCCATGTCTTTGCGCAACACGCCACTCCACATTTGGGAGTGCCCCCAAGTGTAAAGACGACTTGTCACTCCACAAATGGGAGTGACCTCGAGTGCGTGTGTTGGAGGTCACTCCACATTATTTCCTGCCTGTAGAGCGCATTTGGAAGCGGCCGAACGGCCGATTCCAAGGTGCTCGAGCGCTCGAGGGTGTGGACAGACGACTCGAGCTTCGACCTATTCGACCGAGTCTTCGTCGTCGGCTTCCGTGAACGGGTCGTCGCCAGAGGTGCTGTCATCGACAGCGGACCCGGTGGCCGGTCGCGAGGTGGGCGGGAAGAAGCTCTTGACCAGGTTCTTGTCTTCGGGGAAGAGCAGCGTCAGCTGGGCGCGAGCCCTTCCGAGGAAGCGCCGAGCCTCGTCGATGGCGAGCTGCCGATCGGTATGGGCCCGGGACTCGGGGATCCCGAGCTCGCTGCGCCGCGACTGTGCCTGCTCGAGAGCGGCCTGGGCCTTCTCGATGGGCGCCGCAAAGCCCTTGAGGCTGACAAAGTCAGGGTCGTCGTTGAGCACGGCGAGTACGGTCTTGACGTAGCGAGTCTGCACATCACCGCCGATGGACCGAATGGCGAGGGTCGGCGAGGTGGGCATGAGCTTGCGGAATGTGGCGTGGTTGCGGTCGCCGTTGGTGAGCACCAAGAGCTCGCGGGCCAGCGCTGCGATGAGCGTGTCGAGCTGCTCGTCTCGATAGGTGATCTCCGCTGTGGCAGCGACCCGCTCCTCGACCGCCTGTTGCCAGCGCTCGTTCCTTTCGGTGAGCGCGACCCGCTGGGAGTTCGCCTCTGCGCACAACGCGGCTGCGACAACGAAGGGATTCAACCGAATCGAGAAGTAACGAAGGGTGCGATTGATTCCGTTGACGCTGGAGCGATCTAGGCGTGCCACGGTTTGACCTCCTTCGTGCCGGTTTGATTTTGGGAACGACTGCGCGGCAGAGATTCGTATGGGCCGGTAGGGCTTGTCAAGAGTTGGGACCGATAAGGTTCGTGAAGGACCTCGGACGCCTGCCCGCCTCGAGGTCCAGGAGTCCTCCAGGCTTTTCGCCGCCGTGACGCGGCCGACGGTCGAGACGGACGGCGCGGGTCCGCCATGACTTCATCACGTCTTGTAGCACCTCTAGAGCTCGTGCAACCTCGCGCGGTGTTCGACCGGGTCGGACGGCCGACCAGCACTAGAGTAGGCGATTCTATTAACCTGATCGGTTAATAGAAACATTGACCAGTACGGACGCGATGGATATCCTGTTTGCAGACAAGGACCTCGAGCGCCTTTGTTCCAACCAACGAGAGCAATCCAGGCGGCTGGGGGCGAAAGTGGCACGGAAGCTTGAGTCCCTCGTAAATACCCCAAAACCCCACTTTTTTCGACTCCAAAACATCGATCGAGAATGATGCCACGTTTTGAATGCTGACGATTCTCAAAATAAAGTCAGAGAATGGTGAAAACACGACCGCACCAGGATTTCATATCATTTCATTGATGTCTATCCTATGACTACATAATGATGGAATTTGTAACGAAGGCGGGCAGGCCTTGAGGTTTTTACGGGGGACTCAAGCTTCGTGGTCGTCTGGCCGACCTCATGGCAGCCAAGTCCGTGAGTGAGCTCGTTGCAGGCCGCCCACACCCTCTCTATGGAGCGCGGAGCGGCGAGTTTGCGGTCGACCTAGTGTAAACCGTCATGACTCTCCATGTTTATTGACTGCAAGGAGCGCCCCCAATCCTCAGGAATTCTTCAAAAATACCGGCATGTTGTTGATTACAGAAAAAAGAAAGTCATTGGGGGTCCGCGGGGGACAAAGTCCCCCGGCGGGTCAGGGCAGAGCCCTGCTTCCCTGAAAGGCCACGCTCATAAGCACGGACACATGTGAAGCGTTACACTAGATGGGGGCCGCCGTCTCGTCTTTGAGCCGAGTGACGCGCCACTCAACACGGACGGTTCGATCGCCTGGACTCAGGTCAGCTCGGTCCGCATCGTTTTCATTGGAGACTATCATGACTGAAGCACGGCCCTTCACACCGGACTGGGTTTCCCCTCCAGGTGACACGATCGAGGACCTGCTCGAAGAGCACGAGTGGACGAAAGCCGAGTTCGCCGAGCGAATTGGGTTCACACCGAAATACGTCAACGACCTGGTCAAAGGCCGCGCTGCGATCTCTGCCGATGCGGCGGGGCGGCTCTCACTTGTCCTTGGCTCGACGACGGAGTTTTGGCTGAGCCGTGAAGCCCAGTATCGCGCTGCACTGGGACATAAGTGCACATAAGGATGCCGTTGGAGCGGCCCAGGCGAGCACCGCTTGGCTGAAGGAGCTTCCACTTCCGTGGTTGCGAAAACACGCACACGTTGGAGCCAAACGAAAGAAGGGGGAGCTGGTCCTCGAGGTGCTGCAGTTCTTTGGTGTGGCGTCCGTGGAGACTTGGAGGCGCTACTATGAGACTCCACTCGCCGCGTTCCGTGCCTCACCTAAGGTTGGAAAGAAGGTCGGGGCTGTGACCGCTTGGCTTCGACTGGCCGAGCTTCGGGCGACGGCGCTGGAGTGTCAGACTTTTGACAAGTCTCGCTTCAAACACACCCTCTCGGGACTGAGGGAGTTGACGAATGAGTCTGACCCCGAGGTGTTCATCCCCGAGCTGGTGAGGATTTGCGCCGCCGCCGGAGTCGCGGTGGTCTTTGTTCCAGCGCCTGCAGGCTGTCCTGCGAGTGGAGCCACACGGTGGCTGAGCGCGACCAAAGCGATGCTCGTGCTGAGCCTTCGGCACAAATCGAACGACCATCTCTGGTTCACTTTCTTCCACGAAGCCGCCCACATCGTTCTCCATGGAAAGAAGATGCTTTTCGTCGAGGGTCTCAACGGCCTCGATGAGAAGCACGAAGCGGAGGCAGATCGATTTGCCCGTGACCTGCTCATTCCCCCCGCCGCAGCTCGAGCGCTCGCGAATCGAAGCTGGGCTAAGGCGGAAGTGCGTCGTTTTGCGGCGGAGATCGAAGTGGCACCTGGTATCGTCGTTGGACGTTTGCAGAAAGAGGGGCGGCTTCCTTGGTCTCAGATGAACGACTTGAAGTTGTACTATGAGTGGACACCGTCGGATGGGTGAGGACACGCACACGAGCTGCTAGTGTAACGCTTCACATGTGTCCGTGCTTATGAGCGTGGCCTTTCAGGGAAGCAGGGCTCTGCCCTGACCCGCCGGGGGACTTTGTCCCCCGGACCCCCAATGACTTTCTTTTTTCTGTAATCAACAACATGCCGGTATTTTTGAAGAATTCCTGAGGATTGGGGGGCGCTCCTTGCAGTCAATAAACATGGAGAGTCATGACGGTTTACACTAGAAGGGTCGATGCAAGCGCAGCCCAACTGCGTCGAAGACAAGAGCACGACGTCGCTCCCCCTACTCCCAAGAAACCCTGCTCACCCTTCATTTCGTCACCCATCAAGGGTCAACTAAGTTCGCAAAGCGGCCGGTCACGTAGATATTCTTGTCTAGCGGTCAACGGCCAGCAAAATGAATTCCTGCGCCCGCTCTGCTAAAGCCCTTGCCGTCGGCCGCTCGCGCGCCGGCCCGCCAACGCACACAAGAAAACCCCATGACCAACCCCCTCGCCCAGATGCTCGCCTCGCTCGCAGGCGTCCCGACCCCGCAGCGCGCCGAAAAAATCACTGAGATTTTCGGCAACGTCATCCCCTTCGTCGGCACCGCGGGCCTGCAGTTCGAGGAGATGACGCACCGCCAAATCGTCGTCAGCACGCCCAACGAACGCAAAGTGCAGAACCACATCCAAGGCGTGCACGCCGTCGTCATGGCCCTCTTGGCCGAGACCTCGACCGGCATCCTGGTGGGGCTCAACCTGCGCGGCGACTGCATCCCCGTCATCAAGACGCTGAAGGTCGACTACCTCGAGCGCGCCCAGGGGGCCCTGCGCGCCGTCGCGACGCTCTCGGAGGCTCAGATTGCCGAGATGAGCGAGACGACGAAGGGCGAGGTGGAGGTGGAGGTGCATGTGACCGACGAGTCGGGGCGCGAGCCGATCCGGTGTCAGATGGTATGGGCTTGGGTGCCGGCGAAGCGGTAGGCCCTCACCCCTTCCCTTCCCCTCTCCCACTTCGTGGGCGAGGGGGGCTTTCGTCGTGGTTTTGTGCTCTCGAGTTGGGCTCGAGTGCTACCCCGGCCAGGCCAGTGGGTTCGGCTTCAATCTGACGAACCCCATCGATCCGGAGACTTTCAAGGCCGACAAGAACACGGTGTCCCCAAGATGGCCGAGCAGTTCGTCGAGTCCCACGTCCAGTACCTCCAAGTCGAGGGCACGAGCGGACTCCAGCACGACCAACCGGCGACTTCAGCACGACCAAGCGGGGACTTCAGCACGACCGGGGACTTCAGCACGACCGACCGGGTACTTCAGCACGACCAGCCGGGGACTCGAGCACCGCTTGCCGGGTACTCGTGGTGGATCTACTGGATGCTCATCATGACCTGGAGGACCCGCGCCCAGACAATTCCTTTGTTTGCCGTCTGCATGGGTCCAGTCTACCCTGTCGCCACTGAGGCACGCTTGGCCTGAGCCACTCGACCGGCAAACGGACGTAGGATGCAGACGCAAGAGATCGAAAAGGGAGTGCTGGTCTTCTCGAGCAAGAGCTCCCTGCACGAAGAGATGGAAAAGCTCCTGGAGAGCATCGGACACACCATCGTGTCCAGCTCTCGCGTCCAGGATTTCCTCATCGCGCTGAGGGCCGAGAAGTGGCCGCTCGTCATTGTCGACTCGGTGGCCGCTCCGGGCGACCCGGCCGAGCTCGTCCGCGCGGCGCGCAAGATGGACCCCGACGTGCCCTTGCTCGTCATCGTGGCCCAGCGCGATCTGCAGCACTGCCCCGAGGTCTTACGTGTCGGTGCGACCGACATCGTCATGTCCCCCATCGTGCTGTTCGAGCTCAAGGCCCGGATCATGGGCCGCTACGGGCTTCGCGGTGGACAAAAAACAGCGCTCGAGACCACCAAGACCCCCGCTCCGAAAGAGGCCGATCCGAAGCTCCTCGCCGACATCCAGCGCTTCAACGAGCGCTGCCTCAAACGCTTTATCGACTTCGAAAGGGAGATCCTGCGCCTGCGCGACCAGCTCGCCGAGGCCTCGGCGCTGCACGAGTCGACCGGGTCTCAGCAGATGTTGTTGCTGATCCACCCCGACCCCGCCTTGCGAGAAGCGCTCCTCGAGCCCGCCAAAGCCATGGGGGTCATCGTAGAGCAGGTCTTCACCGGCGGAGAGGCCTTGGACAAGGCTGGACAGCTCGACCTGGACGGCCTGATTTGCTCCGACCTGCTGCCCGACCTCGATGGCCAAATGGTCCTCTCCAGCCTCAAGGGCGAGCTTCCCTACATCGACGCCATTCAACTGCGCGGATGGGGGCGCAAGGACGCGGAAGCCGTCTGGTTCGACGACCCCGAGCGGGAAGAAGCCTCGCGGGCGCTGGCTGGACTCGACGATCTGCTCGCCATCATCAAAGAAGTGGCGGGGCAGCGGGCCAAACGGGCAGCGGACAAGCGCCTCGCCCGCGTCTTCAAGAAGAAACACAAAGAGTTCATGCACAACTACGCCGAGATCAAGCTCCGCATCCTCGATGCTTTGAGCTCCAGGTCGCCGTCTTGAGTGTCGCCACTGGGTCCCTTGCGCCGAGCCGTCGCCGCGACTCTCGGATCCAGGGTGGTGCATTTCGCAGACGGCGTTACAATGTCGTAGAGGTTCGACTCACGAGGCTGAGGTAAACCCTGAATCGACGCCGCAACAACGTGCTCTACGTCTACGTCATCACGGCGAGCGTACTGGTGCACCTGGCGCTCCTGCCTGTGTGGGTGTTTTGGTTGAGCGCCAAGGGGCTCTTCGAGGCGGGTCCTGTCCGGACGGTGTGCGAGAAGGCGCGACAGGTGGCCGAGGCGCAACGGCCCTGCGAGAGCGCCTTGAGCTGCGCCGAGCAACGCATGCAGGTGGCCCTGCTCGAAGAGGCGCCCGACCCTGAGGAAAAGGAGAAGAAGGAGCCTGAGATCGTCGACATGCAGACGGTCGTCGCACCCAAAGACGTGGAAGAGAGCGAGCCTCCCGTCGATGCCAAGCTCGCCAGCACGGTGGACTCCAGCGTCGAGAAGGAGAGCGTCGCCAAGTCCGACCACTATGGGCTCACCAGCGGCGCGTCGTCGCCAACTGTGGCCAAGGCCACGACGGCCTCCCAGAGCCGCAGTCGCGAGCAAGAGGTCGGCGAGCGCGCCGAACACGACCCAGAACAAGGTAAGAGCGTCGACGTCCCCGAGCTCACAGAGGACGATGGCGGCAAGAAGGGCGTACAGGCCGAGCCCATTGACCCCCTCGACGACGGCAAGAAGGGCCCGGACATCGTCCTGCCGGACTTTGACAGTGAGCGGCTCGCCGCGGTGGGTTCCGACGGCGGGACGGTCGACTACCTCAACGGCGTCGACGAGGACAACAAGACGCTGCTGAACCGCAAGCGCATGAGCTACGCCGATTTCTTCGAGCGCGTGAAGCAGGGCGTGGCGAGCCACTGGGATCCCGCCTACGTGTACCGTCGCCGCGACCCCAGCGGCCGCATCTACGGCGTCGAGGACCGGCTGACCGTGCTCAACGTCACGCTCAACGGCGACGGCTCCCTCGACCGCCTCTACGTCGATCAGGCCAGCGGGCTGGATTTCCTCGACGACGAGGCCATGCGCGCTATGAACGAGGCGGTGCCGTTCCCGAACCCACCCGAAGGGATGAAAGACCTCAACGGCGACGTGAACTTCAAGTTCGGGTTCTACTTCGAGATCTCGACACGGCGCTTCCGGGTCTTTCGTTACCGGTGAGCGACCAGGGTCTGTGGTCGGTGTGGCTTCAGCTCTCAACGCAGAGTCGCAGAGTCGCAGAGTCGCAGAGAGTTTTCTTGGAGTGGACTTCGTCGTGGGTTCCTGGGACTAAGCACGGTATTGGCTTGTTCTCGGTCAATCCTGGGAACAGCTCGTCCGAAATTCGGAATCGCACCCGCGTCGGCTCGCGCGAGTTCACGACGAAGCAACTCATTTGCTCAAGCTCTCTGCGTCTCCGCGTCTCCGCGTCTCTGCGTTAAAGATTGTAGCAATATCAGCGACATGCCACTCGAGCTCAGCGGTATTCATCACAGACTCGCAGAGCCTCCGCGTCTCCGCGTCTCTGCGTTAAAGATTGTAGCAATATCAGCGACATGCCACTCGAGCTCAGCGGTATTCATCACAGACTCGCAGAGCCGGAGAGGTGCAGAGACTTAGGACTTGTTTTGAATCCCAGGGAGCGGCTAAAGTCCCCGTTTCACGCCGGCAACGTTTGGCCTTACAGGCCCGCTTGCCATCTGAACAAAGAGACGCTCTATGAACATTGGATTCTCGCGCTCGCTTCGCCTCACCCTGCTGTTCGCCTCGCTTTGGGCGCTGACGAGTCTCGCTACGGTTTCGTGTGGCGACGACGCCAAACCACAGGTCATTCCGGATCAGAGCGAAGAGATCGACGTGGCGGAGGAGGTCGACCAGACCCCAGAGGTCGATGTTGCGCCTGAGGTCGACGTGGACATCTGTGCAGGCAATCACAAGTGCCTCGACGACTTCGGTCGGCCCAAGACCTCGATGTGTGTCGGCGAACAGGTCTGCAATGCCGGCACGGGGTGCTGTGAGGAGCCCTTCCGATGCACCTCCGACAGCGAGTGCGAAGCGACGCGTTCCTCGCACAGAGACTGTCCGGATCCGACGTTGGCGTGCTTGTGCAACCAGCAGACGGGCGCTTGCTATCCGTTCATCTGCTCTGGCGACGCGGACTGCGACACGGGTCTGGTCTGTGCAGACGGACAGTGCGTCGAGCTGCCCGCCACTTCGGGATTGCAAGCCCACATTGTGACCCCGGGCGGACCGCTCCTGGTAGGGGACGACCTGCAGCTCGAGGTCGTTGCGGTCGAGCCCAGCAACCCGGCCGTGGTCGTTCGCGCGAACGTCACGTTCACTTTCGCCAGCAGCAACGACGCCTACGCGACCGTCGGCGCCACGGGGTCTCTCGCTCCGTTGAGTGCGGGCGAGGTCACCATCACCGCCAAGGTCGCCGCCAACGCGGCCGACCCAGGCGACACGGTCGTGTTCCTAATCGCTCCGGCCGCGACCGAGCCGCTTCGGGTCACCGTCGTCGACCAGCACACCACCTTGCCCGTCGCCGACGGGTTCATGGTCTACGTCACGGACACCAACGGCGTGTCGACCTCGGCGGCCACCACGGGTGGCACGGCTACTTTTGGGCCGACGGTCGATTTCCCCGTCTCGGTCTCCATCTACGACGAAGGTTACACCTACATGACCCTGTTGGCCGTCGCGCCCAAGAGCGGCGAGTCCCGCGTCGACGTCTTCATCCCGGCGACGCCCATCACCTCCGCGGTGGTCGTGCAGAACGCCGAGCAGACCGAGTTCCTCTACACGCTGAACAATGTCGGCGCGGTGTACGGCAAGCCCGACTTCAGCGCGGTTCAGCAGACGGGAGAGATCGAGGTCTCTCTATCGGGTCTGAGCCTGACCAGCAGCCTCTTTGAGCTTGACCTCGACCTGATCATTGGGCCACCGATCGAGCAGTATCTTCCCTCGCCCATCGATCAGGTGGCCGAGATCCCCTCTGGAATCACCCTCGCGTTCAACGGCCCCATCGCCTCGACTTTTGTCGCCGTGGGTGAGCCTCCCCTGCGCACGCTGTGGACAGTGGGAGGGCGAGTGAGCCTTTTCGATAACCCGACCCTGATCCAGGACATCGTCGGCCAAGTGAGCAGCAATGACCTGGGCGACATTGTCGCGGCCATTCTTCCCTTCTTCCGCGATTTCTCCAGTGGTGTGGTGATCGGAATGCCCATCGTCGATGGCGCCGTGACCGAGCAGAACACCGTACTCAAGGTGCCGACCAACATCGAGACGACGCTTCCGATCCAAGGGCTGGTGCAAACCTCGACCTCGGTGCAGGATTTGGCCTTGGTGATCGGCGGCGCAGTTATGCCAGGACAAGGCCTGCTGCCGTTGGGCCTGACCGCCGGTGTCGCGCACAAGGATATGAACGGCGAGTACACGGGGACCTACGACGGCGATCCCACGACCGCCGATGTCTCTGACCCCATCGTCTTGAGCATGGCGCCCTTGCACTCGGGACTCGAGGCTGGCTCGCGCTACGCCGTCGTGATGGCCGCTCTCTCTCCCAACGGCGGTGGCAACCACACCTCGGGCGTC
>Ga0210044_10001249_pt1 | contig 38731 bp, 34 predicted proteins | sample CryGey13umfilter_2_FD_183959 | JGI IMG/M metagenome (GOLD analysis project Ga0210044, IMG submission 183959) | Groundwater microbial communities from aquifer in Utah, USA - Crystal Geyser 4/9/14 3 um filter (SPAdes) (version 2) | ecosystem: Environmental > Aquatic > Deep subsurface >... | reverse complement strand
GTCCTCCACCCCCCGCCCCGACAGGCCCCATCACCGGGGTCAACCCCGACGGTTCTCCCAGGTGGGTGCAGCGCGGCAGCGGCGCCTACGACGGCGAGCACGGGAAGTGCTTCTACGGCGTCGGACTGCTCCAGGGCGTGCGCAACCCGGCGCTGGCGCGGCAGACGGCCGACAACCGGGCTCGCGGTGAGGTGGCCAGGCTCTTCGACCTCTACATCGCGGCCATGATGAAGGACTACCAGCGCTCCACCACCACCGGCAACTTCAAGGCCAGCGCCGAGGAGCAGATCGCTCCCCGAAAACACGCGGCTCGCCACGCCGGTTCGGAGCTTCGTGCGAGAGAACGCCCAACGGGCCTTCGAGGACCTGGACCGCGACCTCCAGCTGCGACGCACCGATCACCCCAAGCTCCCGACCTGCAACGAAGGCGCCAAGCTCACCTACCTCATCGATCACTCTGCGCGGATCTACACCTTCGACCCGAGCAGCGCCTCGCCGCTGACCCTGAAAGGGACGCTGAGCTGTCCCATCGCCGGCTCGCCCTTCTCGATGAGCATCCGGCATGATGGCACCGCCTTCGTCCTCTTCTCTCGCTCCTCGGTATCCTGTGCCGGTCTGGTGCGCGTGGATCTGACGACACTCACCTGCGAGCCGGTGCCTTCGTTCAGCTGCGCGACCGGCGTCGGGCTCTTCGGGATGGGATATGCGCTCTCCAGCAGCGGCGTGGAGACGCTGTTCATCTCGGGCCGAGACACCGGCAAGCTGGCGACGCTCGACCCGGAGACGGGCCGGGTGACGCTGATCGGCAGGCTGCCGGCTCGCGGCGTCGAGCCCGCCGGCAATCCGAAGGGTGAGCTGTGGGGCTTCACGCCAAACCCCTCGGCCACCGTGTTGCGCTTGAACTCCACGACCGGCGCTGGTCTACAGACCTTCCCGTTGACCATCCCGGTCAGCACCGGTGGGTACAAGGCCTGGACCTTCACCGAGAACGCACGCTACTTCTACATCTTCTATGGCGAGCAAGGTGCGAATGGCTCCAGCGTGTACCGGCTCACCCCCGACGGCAAGCTCAGCACCTTTCTGGCCAAGACCGGCATCCACTTTGTCGGCTCGGGCAGCGCCGTCTGCGCCGGCATCTAGGCCTGCGGCATCTGGGCTGGTACGGCATGCCTGAAGTTCGTTCCGGGTTGAGATCGAGATGCAGTGGCAATTGCTACCTGAGTGACAGATGTCGGGAGGTGGCCCGCCACCTCGGAGGAGGTGTCGCAGTTCGTGCTACACCTCGTGAGACGTGATGCCTCCCCGCGCCAGATGTGTCGCAGTTGGTGCTACAGCATGGGGTGAGGGGTCACTCGCCTCGGGACATGTGTCAGCCTAGCTGGCAGGCGGCAGCTGCTGCTCGGACGACCGCCTCGCCACGTCGTTGACCAGGTTTTGGCCCGGCGGATCGGGCTCGGTGCAGCGCAACCGGAAGGTCTTGCAATCGCCAGTCTCGAGCCCGCGGTAGTGGGGGCAGGTCACGCAGTCGAAGATGTCGGCCGGCCGCCGGTGAAGCGGGCAACGGACGAAGACACCCAGCCGCTCGGCGTCTTCCATGAACGAGAAGACTCGACGAAGTGTGACGACCTGTTCCATTCGGCTTCCTCCTCGCATTTGATGGCCGTGCTGATGTAGCAGCGCCGAGTGACGACCCGATGGCGTGGCCGTGAACTCTTCGAGCCTGCGGTGCAGGCATGGCGTGGTGTGCTACGTTGCACCACGGAGGTGCCACATGCGTCAGGTATGGATCCCCCGCATCGGCGGACCCGAGGTGCTGCAGCTGCGCGAGGCGGCCGACCCGGAGCCGAAGCGCGGTGAGGTGCGGATTCGCGTTCGGGCTGCGGGCGTCAACTTCGCCGACATCCTGGCGCGGATGGGGCTCTACCCCGACGCGCCACGGTTGCCCGCCGTGGTGGGCTACGAGGTGGCGGGGGAGGTGGACCGTCTGGGGCCGGAGGTGGAGGGGCTCGACGTCGGTCAACGCGTGGTGGCCCTGACCCGCTTCGGCGGCTACAGCGATCAGATCTGCGTGTCGGCGAAGCAGCTGCTTCCGGTGCCCGAAGGCCGCTCGTTCGTCGAGGCCGCCGCCATTCCGGTGAACTACATCACGGCCTGGACCATGCTGGTGCACCTGGGCCACGTGCAGGCCGGCGACCGTGTGCTGGTCCACGCCTGCGCCGGCGGCGTCGGTCTGGCCGCGGTGCAAATCTGCCGCACCCGGGGCGCCGAGGTCATCGGCACGGCCAGCGCCTCGAAGCACGAGCGCCTGCGGCAGATGGGGGTCGCGCACTGCATCGACTACCGGACCCAGGACTTCGAGCGCGAGGTGATGCGCATCACGGGGGACGTCGGAGTCTCCGTGATCCTCGACGCCGTGGGCGGTGAGTCGTTCCGCAAGAGCTACCGCTGCCTGGAGCATCTGGGGCGGCTATATCTGTTCGGTGTTTCCAGCCTGGCTCCGGGCCGCAAGCGCAGCGTGGTCCACGCGGTGCGCGCCCTGCTCAGGATGCCGCGGTTCAAGCCCGTGGACCTGATGCAGCAGAATCGGGGTGTGCAGGGGGTCAACATCGGGCACCTGTGGCATCGCGCGGAGCTGATGCAGGGCATGCTGCGACGGATCCTCGAGCAGGTGCAGGAGGGCACGCTGTCCCCCGTGGTGGACAGCACCTTCCCGCTGGAGCAGGCAGCTCAGGCCCACGAGCACCTGCAGTCGCGCAGCAGCTTCGGCAAGGTCGTGCTGACGGCCTGACGCGCCCCCACCTATCTCGAGGCGCTGCGCCGAATCGGTGCGGTGTGCAAGGGGTGTCTGGCCCTGTATGCGCTGCTGGCGGAACACCTGCACCTGGTCGCGCCCATCACACGAGCCGCCGGTGGGCGGCGGCGCTGCATTCCGTTGTTGCCACGCCGCTGGCGTCGGGATACCCGACGATGGTCGAGAGCCGCGACCATCTCCGACACCTCGCTCGAGGTGTAGCACCCGGCGCGACACACCGGCCGGGGTGAAGGGTCACCCACCGACGTCTGTCACACGGGCTCGATGGCAGCCGCCACCCTCGATACCTGTCACAAAACCTGTCAGCACCACGCACCTGGCGCGTCCGACTTCCGACTGCCACGGAGGATGCGATGCGCGAGCGGCTGGCCCTGTTGCTGGTCCTGTCCAGCCCGTCGGCGTGGTCCCGTACGAACCACACGCCGGCGCGGGTGGTCCGGGCCACGAAGGACAACCTGCCGCACCTGCAACGGCTGTTCCGGCAGGCGCAGGTGAGCTATCCACCGCGGCACCTGTTGATCCGGGTGTTCAAGCACGAGCGCCAGCTGGAGCTGTGGGCGCCGGGGGCGGACGCCCGATACCGTCAGATCACGACCTACCCCATCTGCTCCGCGTCCGGCGTGCTGGGCCCGAAGCGGCGGCAGGGGGATCTGCAGGTGCCCGAGGGCTTCTATCGGGTCAACGTGTTCAACCCGTTCAGCGCCTACCACCTGTCGCTGGGGATCGACTATCCCAACGCATCGGACAGGGTGCGGGGGCATCGATCCAACCTGGGCGGGGCGATCATGATCCACGGCGACTGTGTCTCCATCGGCTGCGTGGCCATCACCAACGGTCCGGCCAGTGAGGTCTACCTCGCGGCCGCGGCGGCCTGGCGCCGGGGGCGTCGGCCAATCCCGGTGCACATCTTCCCCACACGCCTCGACGCGGCGGGGATGGAGCGGCTCACCCGACGCTACGCCGGACGCAAGGAGCTGCTGCAGTTCTGGGCCGAGCTGCGCTCCGGCTTCGAGCACTTCGACCGCCACCGCACGCTGCCCCCGATCCGGGTCGATCGCGCCGGGCACTACCATGTGGTGATCAATCAGCAGGCGCTCGACAACAGCGCCAGCGAGGCCGTGAGGGCCGAGGCCGCCCTGGCGGCGGCGCGCGCCAACGCGGCAGCGGTGAAGCAGGATATCGCGCGCGTGGACGCCGAGGCGCGGGGCCTGGGCAATCTGCGTCAGAACCTGAGACTGGTGAGCCCCGCGGACGGCGTCATCGTCTCGCGGGAGGCCGAACCGGGGACCACGGTGGTCGCCGGTCAAGCCGTGTTGCGCCTCATCGTCCCCCAGAGCCTGTGGGTACGCGCACGGATCGATCAGTCGCGGGCCCAGGGCGTGCAGGTGGGGCAACGCGCCACCATCATGCTGCGCTCGACCCCCGACACGCCGATGCCGGGCCGCGTGGCCCGCATCGAGCTGCAGAGCGACCCGGTGACCGAGGAGCGGGTCGTCAATGTGAGCTTCGATGCGCCGCCCGCCCGCCTGTACCTGGGCGAGCTCGCGGAGGTCACCATCCGGCTGCCGGGCAAGGCCGGCGTGCTCGTCATACCCAGCGCCGCCATCGCCCGTGAGGGGAGCCAGACGGGCGTCTGGCAGGTGGCGCAGAAGCGTGCCCATTTCAAGCCGGTCACCATGGGGAGCCAGGGCCAGGCGGGTGTGACCGAGATCCTCTCCGGCCTGAGCCAGGGCGAACGGGTCATCGTCTACAGCGCCGCGCAGCTCAAGCCTGGCGCCCGCGTTCGCGAGCAAAAGGTCGAGCAGCGATGATCAACCTCGCTCGCCGTGACGTCGCCAACCACCTGGGCCGCTATCTGCTTACCGGCTTCGGACTGGGGCTCTTGATCGGGGTCACCTTGACCATGGCCGGGGTGTATCGGGGTATGGTCGACGACGCCCGGGTGCTGTTGCGCGCCGTCCGCGCCGACATCTGGGTGGTGCAGCAGAACACCCTGGGACCGTTCGCCGAGCCCTCCAGCCTGCAGGACGATGTCGACCGCAGCCTCGAAGGCCTGCCCGGGGTCGCCGAGACAGGCAACGTCGCCTATCTCACGATGCAGGTGAAGCACGGAGGGAAGGACCTCCGGGTGATGGTGGCAGGCTATGCGCCGGGGAGGCTCGGCGGCCCGGCCTTTCTCGTCGCCGGGCGACCGATCGCCCGATCGCACTACGAGGCGGTGGCCGACGCCAAGACCGGGTTCAAGGTGGGCGACCGCATTCGCATTCGTCGCAACGACTACACCGTGGTGGGGCTCACCCGGCGCATGGTGTCCTCCGGCGGCGACCCGATGGTGTTCATTTCGCTGAAGGACGCTCAGGAGGCGCAGTTCCTGAAGGACAACGACGCCATCGTCAACGACCGCAATCGGCTCGCCGTCAACCCTGCCGTGAATCGCCCTGGCCAGCCCGGCGTGCTCGAGGCGGTCGAGGCGATCCAGACCGCCAGCCACCGGGTCAACGCCGTCCTGCTGCGGGTGGAGCAGGGACACGACCCGCGTCAGGTCGCCGACAACATCAAGCGCTGGAAGCATCTCACCGCCTACACCAGCGTCGACATGGAGGACATCCTGGTGGCGAAGCTCATCGCCACCGCGGCCAGGCAGATCGCCCTCTTTTTGATCATCCTGGCGGTCGTCAGCGCGGCGATCGTGGCCTTCATCATCTACACCATGACGCTCGGCAAGATCAAAGAGATCGCCGTCCTGAAGCTCATCGGGACGCGCGATCGCACGATCGCCGCGATGATCATGCAGGAGGCGCTGGGCCTTGGGGTCATCGGCTTCTTCGTCGGGAAGTTCGCCGCCACCCTCTGGGCGCCGGTGTTTCCCAAGCACGTGCTCCTGGAGACGGGCGACGCGATCCGTGCCTTTGCCCTCACCCTGGTGATCTGCGCGCTGGCCTCCTTGCTGGCGATCCGCGCCGCGCTGCACATCGACCCGGCCGAGGCGATCGGTGGATGAAACCATGAACACGACCGAACCCGCAATTTTGATCGAGAACCTCACCAAGCGCTACGGCAGCGGCCCGACCGCCGTGGAGGCGCTCAAGGGCGTGGAGATGACGATCGCCCCCGGCGAGGTGGTCGGGTTGATCGGCCCCTCGGGCTCCGGCAAGACCACCCTGCTGAAGTGCCTGGGCGCGGTGATCGAGCCGACCTCCGGGCGCTTCACCCTGGCCGGCGAGGTGATCTACGACAACGCGTGGAAACGGACCGACCTGCGCGCGCTGCGTCGCGACCGCATCGGCTTCGTGTTCCAGGCGCCCTACCTGATCCCGTTTCTCGACGCCACCGACAACGTGGCGCTCCTGCCCATGCTGGCCGGCGTGCAGAACCCCGCGGCGCGGGCGACGGCGCTCGAGATGCTGACCGCCCTGGATGTGCAGCACCGGGCCCACGCGCGCATCCCGGAGCTGTCCGGCGGCGAGCAGCAGCGGGTGGCGATCGCCCGGGCCCTGGCCAACAAGCCGCCGATCATCCTGGCCGACGAACCCACCGCGCCCCTCGACAGCGAGCGCGCCCTCGCCGTGGTGAAGATCCTCAATCGCCTGGCGCAGGAGTTCCAGACCGCGATCATCGTGGTCACCCACGACGAGAAGATCATCCCCACCTTCAAACGCATCTACAGCATCCGCGACGGCAAGACCTACGAGGAGCCCGGCGAGGGGAGGCCCATATGAGACGTGCATTCCACCGCGGAGCGCTATCCGCCGCAGCCGCACTGACCGCGATCGCTCTCATCACGTTGCTGCCGGGTGATGCCCTGGCTCAGGAGAGCATGCGCCTGGACCTCGCCAAGGCTGTTTCTCTGGCCACGGCCCACAACCGCAAGACCCGGATGCGGCAGGACGAGGTGGATGCGGCCGTGTACCGGCGCAAGCAAGCCATTGGACGGTTTCTCCCCAAGCTGTCGCTGAGCGCACGCTACAGTCGCGTGAGTCATGTGGAGCCGGGTTCGCTCATACTGCCCACTCTTGCCGGACAACCCATAGATGGCAGCGCCACCGCCGTGCCGCTCGGTGAGGCGGTGGACGACCAGGTCTCGCTGCGGCTAGCGGTGGATCAGCCGCTCTTCACCGGGTTTGCGCTGTGGAACGGCTACCGGGCCACCGAGCACGTCGAGGCCCTCGCGCGCCAGCGCGCGCCAGCGCGTGCGCGCCGAGCGCGCCGATGTTCGAGCCGTCACGCAAGAGGCTTACTTCAACCTCCTCAAGGCCCGCCAGCTGCGGGAGGTCACCGGACAGCTGGTGCTGGCCCTGGAGGAACACCTGCAGCACGTGCGGTCGCTCCATGGCGCCGGCCGGGCCACGGAGCTCGATCTCTCCAGGGCGCAAAGCCGCGTCGCCGCGGCCCGGGTCTCCCTGGTTCAGATCCGAGGTGCCGAGGACGGGGCCCACCTGGCCCTGGCCACCCTCCTCGGCATACCGTCAACGACCACTCTGGAACTTGCGGACATGGTGGATGCCAGGACCCTGGGATCCCTGAGGGGAGCCGAGCAGCTCGTGACCGAGGCGTTCGCGTCACGACCCGAGATCGTGATTGCGAAGAAGAGCGCCGCTCTGGCCGCGGCGCGCGCCGGCGTCGAGGCCTCCGCGCTCTGGCCGCAGCTCGCTCTGCGATTCGGCTACAACTACGAGCGACCGAATCAGCGCTACTTCCCGGTGCACGATCGATTCGATGGTTCGTGGGATCTCTCCGCGGTGCTCTCCTGGACCGCCTGGGATTGGGGCGTCACCTACCACGGCATGAAGGCGGCGCGCGCAGAGGCCGCTGCCGCAACACGGAACGTGGAAGAAACCCGGGACGCGGTGCGACTCGACGTCGAGAGGCAGCGTCAGGGGTACACCAACGCGGCAGAAAAGATCAGGGCCGCGCGACAGGCGCTCGGCACCGCCGAGCGGGCCCACGATGCGGCCAAGATCCTGTTCGACGCTGGCCGGGCGCAGAGCCTCGAGGTGCTCGACGCCGCGACCGAGCTCAACCGTGCCCGCTCCGATTTCGTTTCATCGCTGGCGGACGCGCGCATCGCCTGGGCCCGGGTCCAGAGGGCTGCCGGGCGCGACTGACTGACGCTCAAAACCCGGGAGCAGCGTCGATCAGGCCGGGTCGAGGAGCCGCTTCTGCCCGGTGATCTTCTGGATCGCGGTGATGTCCTGCGTCGTCTCGAGGCATCCGAGGTACTTCCCGGCTGCGTCGCGTACGGGCCAGTAGCGGATGTGGACCTTGCGTGGCCCGAGGTCGATCCAGAACTCGGCGACGTCTCGCTTGCCCGCCTTGAAGTCGGCGAGGATCTGGTTGACCTTGTGCACGCTCGTTCCAGGGTGGCAGTTCTGCACCGTCATCCCGACGACGCCGCGGGTGCGGGGGAAGATCTTGTCCTGGTTCTCGTGGCTGAAGTAGCGGACGGTGTCCTCGGCGTCGACGAAGGAGAGCTCGACGGGCAGCGTGTTGAGGATCGCCGCCAGCACCTCGCGCTCCACGCCGAAGGAGAGGTCCTCGACCTGACCCGCCCGGGTCAGCCGTTCGGCGAGGGCGTGGTAGCGCCGATGCGTGTCGGGCCCGATCCCGGCTTCGACCGCCTCGATGCCCGTGCGCACGGCGGCATCGTCCTCGGGCTTCATCACCCGGAGCGCCATCGGGTAGAGAACGTCGTTCTCCTTCCAGAAGTGGTTCTTGAGCAGCTCGGCGTACTCGAGGACCGTGGCCCGCAGCGCCTCGAGGCCAGCGTCGTCCCCCCCGGCGTAGGCGGTGGCCAGGGGCTTGATGCGCGTGAGCAGCGCACGGGACTGCTCGTGCTCGCCGAGCATCACGCCGAGCGGGCCGCCCGCGCGCGGGATCCCCCGGCGCTCGATCAGCGGGAACAGGTGCTGCTCCTCTTTCATGTTGTGGCACTGGTCGACATAGACCGCGAAGTAGTCGAGCATCATGCTGACCGACTCTCGCGGTGGGGCGGCTGCCGCCCCGAAGAGGTTCTCCATTGCCACCAGCACCTTCTCGGTGGTCTGGTGGTCGTCCATCAACAGCTCGTTCCACTTCCGTTCCATGTGTGTCCTCCTATTTTGCTGGGGTGCAGCAACCCGCGAGCAGCGCGAGCCAGCGCGCGGGCCAGCTCTCTTCTGCCTCGCGCGCGAGCGCGGCTGCCGCCCGCGGGACCCAGCTCGCCAGGTGGCGCTCGGTGAAGTCGGCGCGGGCGCGGGCCAGCTGAGCCGCTTCGTCGGCCTTCGCGGCGCTCGTCGCGCGCAGCTCGAGTCGACACAGATGGCACAGCAGCTCGAGCTGGCAGCGCAGGTGATCCGGATTCTCGGCCGACGGCCGGCGAAGCTCGAGGCCGAAGCGCCGGTAGAAGAGCAAGTTCCGATGCAGCACGCGCCCAGGCGGGTCGGAGCGCCTCCAGTGCGACTCGATCAGCGGCGCCGGGGGATGGGGCAGCCCCACCTCGAAGGCAGCCAGGTAGTCCTGCTCGTACTGGGCGAAGGTCGCAGGCAGCATCAGCCCGGCCCCGGCCGAAAGCAGCGCAAACGCGCGCCGGGTCGGCTCCTCGTGCAACCAGCGCCACTGCGCCTCCTGGGGCAGGCGGAACAGGTCGTGCAGGACCTTCCACATCGCGGCCTCGTCCTCGAGCCCGGTCACGGCGGCTCCGCGCCCGGTCATTTTATCTCGTACCACAGGCTGAAATACTTGATGCCGTCGCGGTGCTCCTTCGACCCGTCCCAGATGGCGAAGCTGATCGGCGTGCGCGCCGGCACCTCGCGCAGGATGAAGGTCACGTTCCAGCGACCCTCGCTCCAGCGTGCGCGGCCCTCGATCGGCTGGCCGGTCCTGGCCACCGTGCTGCGTCCGGCGGCCCGGAGCCGCTGGAAGCCGAGCCCGGCGCGCCAGTAGAAGAGGTCGGCCGGGTTCTGCGCATCGCCCATCACCAGCGAGGGGTTGCGGTCGTGAGCGCCGCGCCGCCTTGGCACCATGGCGCAGGCGCCGTCGGCAAAGCGGCTCGCCTGCTCGGTGTGGCGCTTGTAGATCTTGGCGTCGCCGCGATCGGGGTAGCGGGCCGCGGTGGCGCCCCGGTCCTGCGTGGCGTCGGCCCACTGCAGCCGGACGGCCAGCACGCCGTCGGCGAGCCGCAGCAGGCGCACCGCGGCAACCGGCCACACACCGTCGTCGCGGACGCCGGGAGCGTAGAGGGGGGGTGAGCGGTGGAGCCTGAGCGGCGTTTCCGGTGTCGTGGCCCACGCGGCGTGCGCGGGCTCGACCGCGTCCTTCGCCGTCACGCTCGCCGGGGCGGCAGGTGCCGCGAGCACCGGTCCCGCCAGCGCCTCGCTTTGCACGGTCAGCAGCCCGATGAGGCCGAGGAGCAGTCCGATGCGGTTGTTCATCACGCCTCCTGGCCCAGGATCGTCAGCGGCGGGCCGCCCGGCCCGGGGGCCGTCGGGCGGGCACCGTCGCCGGGCGCCGCGACGCGCACGGTCGCCGGCACCAGGCGGAAGCGCACGCCGGCGTTGCGCCCGATCAGCAGCTGCAGCACCTCGCTCTTCTGGCCCGCCTGCGCGCGCTTGAGCTCGCCCTCGAGACGCTCGATCACCTCGACGACGCCCGCGCCGAAGAAGTACTTGAGCTGCTCGAGAGGCAGGCGGGGATCGTCGAGCACGCTCGCGCCCGGCCGCCCGTCCTTGGGCGGGCTGAAGGGCGGCACGTAGTAGACGTTCGGGTGGGTGCCCATGTCGGGAGAGAGCGGCAGCGCGACCTTGTGCCTGAGCACCAGCGCGTGAACCGGGCTCTCTGGATCGTCGAGGAGCCCGACGAAGCGCAGCCGCCCCGGGCACTGCGCCGCGCAGGCGTTGACCGCGCCGCGCTCCAGCCGCGGGTAGCAGAAGATGCACTTCTGGCTCGTCCCGGTGACGGCGTTGAAGTAGATCTTCTTGTACGGGCAGGCCTTGATGCAGTGGCGGTAGCCGCGGCAGCGCTCCTGGTCGATGACCACGATCCCGTCCTCCTCGCGCTTGTAGATCGCCTTGCGGGGGCAGGCCTCGAGGCAGGCCGGGTGCGTGCAGTGGTTGCAGATCCGCGGCAGATAGAAGTAGTACGGGTTGCCGCGGTTGACTGCCCCGACATCCTCGTCCCAGTTCGGGCCGAAGCGCGGGTCCGCGTGCGGCATCACCGGCTTGCCCTTGCCGAGGAAGAGGCGCTGCGCGTAGTCGTACTCGAAGGCCTCGCCGTAGTCCTCGCTCGGCGGCAGCGGCGACGGGCGCAGGTGTCGCTGGGCATCGAAACCGCCGCCGATGGCGTGCCAGCGCCGCGGGTAGCCGTCCCCCGGCTGGGTCTCGACGTTGTTCCAGTACATCGACGCCATCCCGTCGTCGTCGGTCCACTGCTTCTTACAGGCCATGGTGCAGGTCTGGCAGCCGATGCACTTGTTGAGGTCCATCACCATCGCGTACTGGTGCTTCGACATGGCTACTGCTCCTGCTCGCCCGAGTAGCCCGCGATGGGCCCGTGGTACTTCTCGATCTCGACCTTGATGTCGCGGTTGTTGCCGGTCGGCCCCCAGTAGTTGAGGCGGAAGGCGAGCTGGCCATAACCGCCGGCGAGCTGGGTCGGCTTGATCTTGATGTAGGTCAGCGACTGCCAGCCGCCCTGCTGGAAGCCGAGGTACTGCTCCCAGCCGTGGTACATGGTGATGCGGCCGGGCTTCTCGCCGGGCCGGATCTTGGCCCGCACGATGGCCGAGCCCTGCTTGTTGTGGACGCGCACCCAGTCGTTGTCGGCGATGCCCCGTCGCTGCGCGTCGGCAGGACCGAGGTAGACGACGGGCAGGCCGCGCTGCAGGCGCAGCAGGTAGCGGTTGTCGCGCCAGGTGGAGTGGATCGACCAGCGGCCGTGCGGGGTGTTCCAGTAGAGCGGGAACTCGGGGTCGTCCTGCGGCTCCTTGTGCACCGGCAGCGCCTCGCCGAGCTCGAGGTACCACGGGTGGTCGATGTAGAACTGCTGCCGGCCGGTCAGCGTGTGCCACGGGCGCTTGTTCTCGATCTGGTGCGTGAAGGGCGTGTAGGCGCGGCCCGGCTCGATGTCGCTGTTCCAGGCCTCCTCGTCGATGCCGACGAACCGGCGCGGGTGCGCCTGCAGGCCGTGGTAGGTCATGCCCCTGGTCTCGGGCGAGTGCGCGAGGATGAAGTTCGCCGCCGCCTCGTCGTTCACGAGCGCGCCCTTGGCTGACCAGTCCGCGTGAAGCCGCGTCAGGTCGCGCCGCAAGGCGAGCGGCTCGTCGTCGTATGGCTGAAGCCCGCGCTGGCGGGCGACCTCCTCGATCTTCTTGGCCAGCGCCCCGAAGATGTCCCAGTCCGTCTTCGACTCGTACAGCGGCTCGAGCACCTTGCCGAAGGTGTGCATGTACGAGTGGCAGTCGGTGGAGTTGAGATCGGTCTTCTCGTAGTAGGAGGCCGCGGGGAGCACGACGTCGCTGTGGAGCGCGGTGGTGTCCATCCTGAAGTTGATGTCGACGATCAGGTCGAGCTCCTTCCACAGCGAGCGGAGGATCGCCTCGTTGCCCTTGGCCTGATTGAGGTAGTTCGCGCGCCAGACGATCAGCGCCCGCGGCTTGCGCGGCAGGTCGTGCAGCTGCTCGGGCCGCAGCGCCGCCCAGTCGTTTTTCGGCCAGAGCGGCATCCAGCCCTGCCGGACCGACTCGAGGATGTAATGCTCGACCGGCTTGCCGGCGGTGAGGTGCGGGTCGCGCTGGTTCGAATGGCAGTAGGTCCAGAGCGTGGTGTTCTGGAAGCGCTGCTTTTGGGGCCCCTCGGGGAAAGCGAGCAGCTTGAAGCCGCGCTCCGGCCAGATGCGCTCCTGCCCGACGTAGTGGTTGAAGCCGCCGCCGTTTCGGCCCACGTCGCCGGTCAGTGCGACGACGAGGATCATCGCCCGGTTGAGCAGGTCGTTGTGGTACCAGTGATTGGTGCCGGCGCCGTGGATGATCATCGCCGGCCGCCGCGTGCCGAGGTCGGAGAAGAGCTGCCGCAGGTCGGCGGGCTCGAGACCGCAGCGCTTCGCCGCGCCCTCGACGGAGTACAGCGGGTCGGTGAGGAGCTGCTTGATCTTCTCGAAGACCGTGGTGGCGGTGCAGCGCTTGCCGTCGGCGAGCGTGACAGAGAAGCGGCCCTCGAGCGCGGGGACAACGGCGCCGAGGCGCAGCGTCTTGTCCTTGCTGCCCGCGCAGCCGGGGATCGGCGCGGGCTTGCCGCTGTGCGCGTCCCAGACGAAGAACAGCGCGTCCGCACCCGCGGCGGGCGGGTCGGCGAGATCGCGAGCGCGGAGGAACTGGCCGGTGTCCTCGCGCACGAGCAGCGGCAGATCGGTCTGCTCCTTGACGTAGGGGGCGTCGTAGTGCTTGCCCTCGATGATGGCGCGGCAGGCGGCCAGGGCCAGCACGGCGTCGGTGCCGGGGTTGATGTGCAGATACTGGTCGGCGTGGATCGCGCTCGCGTTGTAGTCGGGCGAGATGCAGACCACGCGGGCGCCGTTGTAGCGCGCTTCCCAGGCGAAGTGCGCGTCGGGGATGCGCGTCTCGTTGATGTTGCTGCCCCAGAGCAGGATCAGCTTGGAGTTGAACCAGTCGGCGCACTCGCACGCCTCGGTCTGCACGCCCCAGGTGATGGGCTCGCCGGGCGGCAGGTCGCAGTACCAGTCGTAGAACGAGAGGAAGACGCCTCCCAGGTACTGGCACAGTCGGCTCCCCGCCGAGAAGGAGACCGGCGACATGGCGGGGATGACGCTGAAGAAGGAGTTGGTGTCCGGTCCGTGGCGGTAGATGTTGTCGACGAGCTTGCCGGCGATCATCGAGAGCGCCTCGTCCCAGCTCGCGCGGCGCCACTTGCCCTCGCCGCGCTCCCCGGTGCGGATCAGCGGGTACTTGACCCGCTGCGCGCCGTAGACGTACTCGACGAAGCAGGCGCCCTTCTGGCAGCCGCGGGGGTTGTAGTCGGGAAGCTCGGCGCTGATCGGCGGGTAGTCGGCCGCCTGCTCCTCGCGCAGCATGATCCCGTCCTTGACGTAGACCTTCCACGAGCACGAGCCGGTGCAGTTGGCCGAGTGGGTGGAGCGCACCACTCGATCCCAGGAAACCTGCTGGCGGTAGAGTTCCTCCCACCCCCGGTAGGGGTAGGAGGCGAGCGGGTCGACATCGACGATCTCGAGCTCCTCGAGCTCGGCCCCGACGCTCCACGGGAGCAGGCTCGCCAGGCCGACCCCGCCGCTGATGGCCAGCATCTCCCGACGAGTAATTGCAGTCCGGTGGGGAGGGGCAGTTCCCTTTCTGTCGCGCCTCATGGGCGACCCTCCTTGCTCCGAGCCTTGCCGAGGCTCTTGACGTGAGTCACCAGCGAGGACACCTCGTGCGCGCCGAGCGCGCCCTGTGCCGCGAGGAAGGCCGGCATGGCCGTGTCGCGCCGCCCCTCGACGATGCTGGTGAAGAGGAACTCGGGGCCCGCCATGCGCTGGAAGGTCGGGCTGGTCAGCGACGGGCCGAGGCCGCCGCCGCCGGTGGCGCCATGGCAGGCCGAGCAGTGCTTGGCGAAGAGCGACGCCCCCTGCACCGGATCCCCGGACGTCTGCAAAGCAGGCGCCGAGGTCGGTGAGGACGCCGGGGCCGCACCGAGGATGAACCGCCGTAGCTCGACCGTGTCCCGCCCGGTCAGCCCCCCGCCCTGGGCGCCCCAGGCCGGCATCAGCGAGCCAGCGCGCCCCTCCCGGATCATCGCCTCGACGTAGGCCGGCGAGGCGGTCTTGACGAAGCTCGCGCCGCGGACGGCGGGCATGAACTTGCCGAAGAACTTGTCGTAGGGGCCATACTCGCCGCTGTCGTGGCACGACGAGCAGTAGCGCGCGTAGATCTCCTCGCCCGAAAGGTCGGCCGGTCGGGCCTGCTGGTAGAGCTCGAGGTGCCTGGCCGGCGTCAAGTACGCGGCCGGCACCGAACGGCTCTGCAGCGAGAGCATGTAGGTCGTGAGCGCGCGGTTCTCCGGGGCGCTGAGTTGCGGCGGTCTCATCTGGCTGCCGGGCACGATCCGCCGGGGGGTGTCGAAGTGCTGGGCCAGCCATGCGGGCAGGGTGTGGGGACCCTGGATCTTCGCCATGGGTAGCTGGCCGGCGACCTTGCTCCCCTCGCCGTCGAGCGCCGGGCCGAGGCTGCCGCCTCGGCCGCCGAGCTTGTGGCAGCTCGGGCAGCCCTTGGCGAGATACAGCGCGCGCCCTCGGGCCAGCACCTCGCCGCCGCGCCTGGCGACCTCGTCGACGGAGTGGCAGAGCCCGCACGAGCTCTGCACCAGCTCGGTGGGCAGCAGCGGATAGTCCCAGTGATGGCCGTGTCCGACGGCGGCCGGAAAGTCGAGCGCCGGTCCCTGGCCACGGTGGCAGATGGTGCAGCCGAAGCGCGCCGGCGCGTGCCAGCGCAGCTGCGGCCCCGGGTGCGCGCGGTGGGGACGGGGGACGTCGGCGGGCGCCATGCGCGGGTCCTGCAGGCCGTTGTGGCAAGAGACGCAGCGGTCGGTGACCCCGAGCGCCGGCACCACGATCTGTTTGATCTCGACCTCGAAGCGCGCCGCCACCTTCTTGCCCCAGGCATCGGTGGCCTTGCGCTCGAGGAGCGTGCGGTAGCGCAGTTGCGTCAGGCGCCAGGGCGCGAGGACGTTTTCCTTGACCGCCGCCGCGATGAGCAGGACCAGGGTCAGGGCGCTCAGAACAAGCAGCCAGACCTTGTGCCGGCGGTCGCGGCGACGGAGCTCGCCGGCCACCGGATTGATCGTGCGTGGGTCCTTGTCGTTCATCCTCGTCCTCCCCTCAGTGCACCGGCCAGCTGGAGGAGCTCCAGAAGAAGTCCCAGTTGGGGCCGCGGAGCTCGGAGCCGACGTAGGTCAGGATGACGAAGCCGATGAGGAAGCAGGTGAAGAGCGCGATGGCCCCCATCCGCGTCGAGCCGGTCCGTCGCAGCACGACGAGCGACCAGAGCGCATAGGCGCCGGTGAGCAGCGTCGCCGGGTTGATCAGGATGATCCACAGCTGCGGGATGGTCGGGAACCAGCTCCGCAGCCAGCCGAAGTTCACCGGCACGGCGACGGCGAGTACGGCCATCACGCCGCCGAAGACCAGGCTCCAGAGCGCGACGCGCTTGCCGCGCGGCCCGCTGAAGTAGACGCCGGGACCACGGAGCGCTCCGTTGGCGCCCTCGGGCTCGCGGTCGAGGTAGGGGATCAGCGAGAGCCCGAGGACGACGATCGTCGGCACGGCGAGCCCGCCCATGAACGCGGAGTAGGAGACCATCTCCTGCAGCCCGAGGAAGTACCAGGGTGCCTTGGCGGGGTTTTCGGGCACGGAGGCGTTGGCCATCTCCGTCAGCGGCGCATCGAAGAGCAGGCCCAGCACGACGCAGGCGAGCATCGTGGCCATGAAGACCACCAGCTCGGCGCGCATCAGGTAGGGCCAGCTCGGCACGGTGTCGGCCGGATCGAGGTTGGTGGCCGGCGTACTGTCGCGGACCACGCACATCAGGCCGAAGGTCTTGCGTGGCGCCTCGTCGGGGCGGCTGGGCGGTGTGCCCGGGGCGGCGGCGCCCTTGCCCGCCGGCGTCGGCGTCGCGGGGCGGCCCAGGCCGCCGTCCTTGCGGATGCGCCAGAAGTGCACGCCGAGCAGCGCGGCGAGCCCGATGGGGAGCACCATCACGTGCAGCAGATAGAAGCGAGTCAACGCCTCCTGGCCCACCTCGCTGGCGCCGAGCAGGATCTGGCGGATGAAGCCACCCGGGTCGAAGTACGCGGTGATGCCCAGCGCGTCGGTGACCTCGCGCGGCGAGGCGGCGATGTTGGCGCCAATGGTCACCGCCCAGTAGGCGAGCTGGTCCCAGGGCAGGAGGTAGCCCGAGAAGGAGAGCGCCAGCGTGACCACGAAGAGTCCCATGCCGAGGAGCCAGTTGAACTCGCGCGGCGCCTTGTAGCTGCCAGCGTAGAACACGCGGCACATGTGCAGCATCACCGAGATGACCATCAGGTGCGCGGCCCAGCGGTGGATGTTGCGGATGAAGCGCCCGGTCGGCACCACGTAGTGGATGTCCTTCATGCTGGCGTAGGCCGCCTCGACCGAGGGCTTGTAGTAGACCATCAGCAGGATGCCGGTCGCGGCGAGGATCAGAAACAGCGAGACGGTGGCCACGCCCATGGCGAGCGTGGTGGAGAAGCGCAGCGAGCGGATGTGCGTGCGCGTGGCGTGGATATGCAGGAACAGGTTGCCGAACACCGCCTGCGAGCGGCTGCGCTCGCTCACCGTCTGTCCGTGGCGGACCAGCGAGGCGCGAAAGGTGCGTGGCAGGCGTTTGAGGTTGGTCCAGAACTCGCTCAGGCCGTGGCTCGCCATGACTAACCCCGAAAGTAGGTGTGGGGTGGCACTTCGCGCTTGCCGTCGACGACCAGCGACCCGTCGGGCGCCCGCGACAGCTCCAGCCAGGGCAGCCCGCGAGGTGCGGGCCCGCCGCGGACCTCGCCCGCGAGCCCGAACCTGGAGCCGTGGCAGGGGCAGGAGTAGCCCTCTGGCGTCGGCGCCACGATGCAGCCGAGGTGCGTGCAGACGAGCGACACCGCGGCGATGCCCTGCTCGGTGGAGACCACCTCCACGTTGCGCCCCGGCAGGATGCGCTTGCTGCCGGCGGCGAACTCCTCGGGGTGGCCGATGGAGAAGCGGCTCGACTGCTCGGGCAGCACGCGCGGGTTGGGTAGCCGCAGCATGCCGAGGAGCGAGCCCAGGATGGCCACCCCCGCGGTCCACAGCCCGGCCAGCCCGAGGAAGTCACGCCGCGGGACAGGCTCGGCCTCTAGTCGGTTTGGCATGTGGGGTTCTCCTGGAACTGGAAGCGCTCGATGGTGATCGCGCCGGTCGGGCAGCGCTCGGCGCACAGCGCGCAGCGGATGCAGATCGTCTCGTCCTTGAGGATCGCCGAGGCCTGCGCGGGCGGGGTGCCGTCGAGCTGGGCCTCGACGACCTCTGGCTTCAGCTCTGCGGCGCCGGCGAGCCGGTCGCAGGAGACGATGCGCAGGCAGAGCTCGGGGCAGACATCGACGCAGCCGCCGCAGAGGATGCAGCGCTCGCCGTCGAAGATGGTGTTGACCCCGCAGTCCAGGCAACGGCCCGCCTCCAGGCGTGCCCGCTCCTCGTCGTAGCCGAGCTCGACCGGCGCGGCCGGCGAGCGGAGGCGCTCGGCCGGCGAGGTGGTAGGAATGTGGAGGCGGCCCCGATGCTCGTAGGCGGGCTCGCGGCCGTAGCGCGGCAGCGAGAGGTGGAGCTCGGTCTGGCGGTGGCTGATCGTGCGGCCGGTGAGCGCCGCGTAGACCTCGCGGGCCACGCGCTTGCCCGAGGCCACGGCGTGGATCAGGAGCCTGGTGCCGTAGGCGAGGTCGCCGGCGATGAAGACCTCCGGCGCGCTGGTGCGGCCAGTGACCGGGTCGCACTCGACCAGGCCGCGCTCGCTGAGCTTGACGCCGTCGCGCGCGGGATCGAGGAACGAGACATCGATGCCCTGGCCCACAGAGAGGAGCACGCTCTCGCACTCGATGACCTCGCGCTGGCTGTCATCGAAGAGCGGCGCAAAGCGGTGCTGCTCGTCGAAGACGCGCAGGCACTTGCGGAACACCACCGCTTCGACCTGGCCCGCGCCGTCGCGCTGGATCTCGACCGGCCCCAGGCTGTTGTGCCGCAGGATCCCCTCCTCACCGCCCTCGATGATCTCCACGTCGTCGGCCGGCATCTCGTCGAGCGACTCGAGCGAGCACAGGTGGACCTCGCCCACGCCGGACCCGCGGAGCGCGGTCCGCGCCGCATCGAGCGCGATCTGACGCAGCACCGAGCGGCCCACGTCATAGGCCACGTTTCCGCCGCCGATCACCACCACCTTGCGGCCGAGCGTGGGCGGCTCGCCAAGCGCGACGTCGCGCAGAAACTCCACGCCGCCGATCACGCCCGGACCGTCGACGCCGGGGATCGGCAGCGATCGCGACCGCTTGGCGCCGACCGCGACGACCACCGCCTGGTGGCGCTGGCGCAGCTCGGGGAAGGGCAGGTCCTTGCCCACCTGGCAGCCGGTCACCGCCTTGACCCCCAGGTCGAGGACCACCTGCACCTCGGCGCGGATCAGGTCGCGCGGCAGCCGGTACTCGGGGATGCCAACGGCCAGCATGCCAGCCAGGACTGGCTCCATCTCATACAGGGTCACCTCGAAGCCGAGCAGCGCGAGGTCATGGGCGCAGGCAATCCCGGCCGGCCCGCTGCCCACGATGCCCACCGATTGCCCCGCGCCGAGCTCGACGTCGCCGTCGAGCAGCGACTGCAGCAGCGGAAGCAGCTCGTCGACGTCCTGGCAGGGGCGGGGTGCGCAGCGCCGGGCCGCCTCTTTGAGCACGTCGATCAGGCCGGCGGCTCCCCGGGTCTCCGGGCCGAAGCGCTCGCAGAGAAAACGCTTGAGCGCGCGGATGGCGATGGGCTTGTCCAGGTCCCCTCGGCGACAGGCCACCTCGCAGGGCGCACCGCAGACCCGGCCGCAGATGGAGGCGAGCGGGTTGGGGCCACGCGCAATCAGGTAGCCGAGCTCGTAGTCTCCCTCGGCGATGGCGCGCACATACCCCCGGGAGTCGGTATGCACCGGGCAGGCTGCCTGGCACTTGATCTGCGCGCGCCAGTAGTCGCGGTCGGGTATTGCCACGGCCGGCGGCCAGCTGGCGAGGGTCGTGCCGATCATCGGGTCGCGCTCCAGATCGTAGGTAGCGAACAGCCGTTGACAGTAAGTACTTACTAACCTAATCTGACCGGCGAGACAAGATCTCTGATCGGAAGGCGAGCTGCATGGAGGTCCGCGCCAGGCCGAGACGTAGCTTGCGTCTGAGCAAGGCTCAACGCCGGACGCAGATAGCTGACGCGGCCTTGCACATCATCGCTGAAGAGGGCCTCGGTCGATTCACGATCCTCGCCATCTCCCGCGAGGTGGGGCTGACCGACGGAGCGCTGTTCCGCCATTTCCCGACCAAGGCGGCTGTCGTTCAGGCCGCCATCGAGCGTGTCGGTGAGTTCCTTTTCGAGGGCTTCCCTCCGGCCGACCCGGACCCGCTCAGCCGGCTCGGCCTCTTTTTCCAGGCACGGGTCACCATCGTTGTGAGCCACCCTGGGCTCGGACGGTTGCTCTTCTCCGAGGAGCTGGAGCACGCCGGGGGAACCGCCGGCGCGGCGAGGGTCCTGGAGTACAAGCGCCGCTCGGCTGGATTCATCAGGGACTGCCTCGGGGAGGCCGAGGGGCACGGTCAACTGGCACCTGCCATCGCTGTGCATGAGGGGGTCATCCTGGTCGTCGGTGCGCTGATGGCGCTGCTGTACAGCAACGAGCTGATGTCCGATCCGGAACGTGTGCCTGGTGAAGCCGAGCGGGTCTGGCACACGCTGGAGCGAATTCTCCGCAGACAGGAACCGTGAACCGCTCCGTGGCCCGCCTCAGCCGCCGCAGGTGGTGCCACCCTGGCACGTCGCGGGGGAGATGGGATCGGGGGTGAATGCGCCCAGGCCGTCGCACTGCTGTCCCACCATGGCGGACAGGGCCTGGCGCAGGCCGGGCAGCGGCTGGTACCCCACGAGCCGGGCGACCTCGGCGCCCCCGGTGTCGAGGAACACGAAGGTCGGGACGCCGCGCACGCGGTAGTGCGAGGCGAGGTGACGACTCTGCGGCTGGGTCACGTCGACCTTGATCACGTCCACCTGATGCCCGTGACAGTCACGCTCGATGACCGCCACCGTGGGGATCATCTGCCGGCAGATGGAGCAGTCGGGGGAGCTGAACTGCACCATCCGCGGACGGATCGTGGGCTGCCCCAGAGGCGGATCGATGTACACCCCGTGGGTCGCACGATCGGGGGCCGGGGTCATGGAGGCCGCCGGGGGGCTCGCCACGCCGAGCATGAGGTACAGCCCGACGCCGGCCATCAGCGCTCCGCTGACCTTCTCCACCCGGGGGAGCCAGATCGCGAGGCGGCGCACCAGCCCCCGCGCCGCGTCGGCAAACAGCGCGAGGATCAAGAGCGGCAGGGTGAACCCCGCGCCGTACACCGCGAGGTACAGCGCGCCGCGCCAGGGATCGGCCGTGCTCGACGCGGTGTAGGTCAGCACGGAGCCGAGGATCGGTCCGATGCAGGGCGTCCAGCCCAGGCCGAACACCAGGCCCATCACCAGCGCGTTGACCAGCCGGAAGCGGGAACGAAGCCGACTGTCGTCGATGCGCTTCTCCCGCTCCAGCAGGCCCAGGCGCAGCACGCCGAGGAACTTGAGCCCGAACAGGAAGATCACCAGACCGCCCAAGAGGACCAGCTCGGTGCGGTGCGCGGTGAGCAGCGATCCCAGCGACGTGGCCGTGAGACCGAGGCCGACGAAGACCAGCACCATCCCCAGCGAGAACACCGCCGTGCTCAGAAACAGACCCAGCCGCCCCGACCGCCCCTCGTGGTTCACGTTGCCCGCCAGCAGGGCGAGATAGATCGGGATCAGCGGCAAGACGCAGGGCGTGACGAGCGTCAGCAGCCCCGCGCCGAAGATCCCGAAAAGCGCCAGATTCACGTGCGTCCTCCGCCCATACAGAGCCACCACGACCATCAAACGATGCAGCGAGCGGGAGACGGCCATGATCACAGCCGTTTGCGCCTACCTGGAGCTGAACTGGTCGGCCTTGTCCGCGAACAGGACGTTGAAGGTGGTCAGCGATCCGTAGCACTTCGAGACGTAGCCCTGCAGCTCGACCTTGTCCTGCTCCGAGAGCTTGTCGTGGCCGTTGATGCGGGCCTCCAGCACCCGCAGGCGATCACGCAGCATCACGATCTTGTGGAAGAAGGTCTCCAGCGGCAGCTCCTTCGACTGCAGCTCCTCGTCCGCCGGCTTCAGCACCATCGTGCCGCCCTGAAAGCGCTGCCCCATGTCGGGGTAGCCGTACAGCGTCTCCGCCTCCAACAGCTCGCGTAGCACCTGCTTCAGTCCGTCGCGGTCCATGCTGATCACTCCAGTGGTCTCGCCCTCGACGAGGTCCTCGAGGGTGGGTCGTTGGGATCGATTCGTGCTCTTGCTCTGGGACGTGCGTGTGCGTTCACATCTCGCGCGCTCCGCTCCGCTCTCCTGGGAGGCTCCGCCGCTCCGCGCGCGGGGCCGCGATGCACCGGCACGTGACGCAGGCGGGGGTCCCTGCACCTTGCCCACGCGCTCCCGTCGCACCTGCAGCCGGGAGCAGACCGGCAGCTCCTGCGGGATCAGCCCCAGCTCGGGTCGAAAGCGACAGGGTCCCCGCACCCCATGGGCGTCGGAGGTCTGGGGCGTAAAGGCGATGCAGTCGCCACACACCGCCTCTGGAAGCTCGTTCGTCATGGCTCAGCACCTCGGCGCGGACATTATCCGTCATCCGGAGCGTACGCTACAATGCTGCCCATGCGGACCCTGACCCGCCATCTGTTGACCCGGATGCTCGCCATGCTGGTGGTGGCGCTGTTGATGCTGTCGGGTCTGCTGTGGGTGCTGCAGACCCTGCGCATCGGCCACCAGCTGCTGGCCGGCGGACCGCGCTGGCTGCTCCCGGGTCTGCTGCTGTACAGCCTCCCGACCCTGCTCGTGCTGGTGATGCCCGTGGCGCTGGCCGTCGCGATCCTGTACAGCCTGGACCAGCTGGAGGCGAGCGGTGAGCTGGAGGCCATGCGCACCGTCGGCGCCTCACCGCTGCAGCTGGCGCAGCCCGGCGTGCTGCTGTGCCTTTCAGCCGCGCTGGTCGTGCTCGGAGCCACACAGCTCGAGCCCCGGGCGCTCTCGCGACTGCAGCGCACGGTGCGCGACGCCGCGGCCCACACGCTGGCGGCAGAGATCCGGCCCGGTCGGTTCCACCCGATGCCGGACGGCGCCGTGCTGTACGCCCGGAGTCGGGGACGCGACGGTCAGCTACAGGGACTGTTCATCGCGCGAGATCGCCAGTTGCTGACGGCGCGACGCGGCTCGCTGCAGGTCCTGGGCTCACACCACATGACCTTGCAGCTCGGGCTCCATCTATCCCGGGGCGAGGTGCTGCTCACCGACGACGAGGGGCGCCTGAGCCAGATCCGCTTCGGCGAGCTGGAACAGCGCCTGGAGCTGGGGCCAATCCTGGCGCCGCTGATGCGCCTCGTGGCGCGACAGGGCAGCCCGCTGCTGGCGATGGTGTCCGTGCTGGCGCTGGGCCTGCTGGCCCTGGCCGTGGAGCTGGGGCCCGGCCGGCGTCGAAGGGCCATCGTCGGGGTCGGGCTGGTGCCGCTGTACCTGGTGGCGGCGTGGGTCCTGACCCAGCGCACAGGGAACCTCGGGCCGCTGCTCTTGGCCGCGCTGGCGGGGGGTGCGAGTCTGGTCTGGCTGGTGCGGGCCGGCGGTCCGGGCCGCGAGCGCGGGAAGTAGCGAGCTTCGGCTACAGGTCCACCGCGGGTGCGTCCGGCGTCGGGCCGGCGTCGACGGGCGCCATGTCCGGCGTGCCCATGTCGGGCGGGGTCCCCTTGTCGTTGATCGTGGCGCTCACGGCCTCGAAGGCCACGCCCAGCGACAGCTCCTTCGTGCCGTCCCTGTCCACGTCGACGTCGCCGCCGAGGAAGGCCTTGACCACGGTGCTGTTGGTCACCTCGTCCTTGGTGATCACGTTGTCGTCGTTCGGATCGAACAGCGACTTGATGATGCTCTTGGTCTGGGGGTCGGTGGAGGTCGTCAGCGTGTGGTTCAGCATGTCGACGATCTTCGGGATCAGCGACCCGTTCAGATCGGCCTGGCTGATGGCTCCCGCCAGCACGCCCTTCTTGATCGACTTGCCGTCGGCGCTGACCTCGCCCTCGAGGTACACCGCGATCAGGTTCAGCTCCAGCGAGCCCGCGCCGGTGAAGGGGATGAGGAACTTGAGCTTCGCCGGGCCGTAGACCATCTTGCTGCTGCTGATCTTGCCGCCAAACAGCGCGTCCTTGGGCGAGGTGGTGTCGGGGAAGAACTCGGTGCTCCCACCGAAGCACTTGGTCTGGGCCTCGGCGGCGCAGGCCGTCACGTCGGAGGAGTCGGCGCAACACTCGGTCTTGGCCCCGACCCAGGCCTGGGCCTTGGACGACGTGTCGTTGGCGAAGTCGTCGGCCTGCAGCCGCAGCAGCAGCAGCGTCGAGCCGGAGTTCACGCCGCCGTCCACCGCCTCCTGGATGTTGAGCGAGCCAGCCATCTGGGACAGGCCGCCGAGGATCGCGCCCAGGGCGTTGTCCTTGGCGCCGTCACCGTCGTAGTCGTGGCCGATCTGCGTCGCGGTGTTGGTGTCGGGCAACGTGATCTTGCTGAACACGAAGTCCTTGCAGTCGTTGTTGCACACCAGCTCCGTCGGGAGTGGCCCCTGGTCGGGCTGGGGGCCGGTCTCCATCTGGACCTTGCCATCCGAGGTGCCGCTGTCGTCGCTGCAGGCCCCCACGAACAGGGCCAGTGCCGATACCAGTGCTAGTCTACCGATGATGCGCATGCTTACACGTCTCCTTTTGTCAAAGTGGGCGATGAGATGGCCTTGAAGATCTTGATTATTATCCGATGTCACGAGCCCGGTGCAAGGAAATGCTTGCGCGGTCAGAAGCGGTAGCGCCGCGGGGGCCGCTTTTCTTTTTGGATCTTGAGCTCGTCCAGGGCCTCGTTGCAGTCGGGGTCGCACTGCAGCGCCTTCTCGAACTGCTTCTCGGCCATGATCGTCTTGCCCATGCCGGCATAGATCCTGCCGAGGAACAGGTACGGCTCGTGCCGTCGCGGTTCGAGGTCGATGGCGTGACGCAGTTCGCGGATCGCGGTACGAATCACCGATCCGCTGTCGGGGGCCGTGCGATAGGTGGACCACGCCAGCAGCGATCGCAGATCGCTGGCATCCGGACACAGCTCCACCGCACCGGCCAGCAGCTGACGCGCCTCGGGCCATTGCCCGCGGTTCATCAGATCCCGCGCCTGGCGGCGCGCGCGCTCCGCCTCCAGCACCACCTTTCCGGCGCCGTCATCCGGCAGCGTCGTGGTCCCACCCTGCTCGCGGTACTGTCGCCGCAGCCGGGACGTGGCGATCCGGGCGTACGCATCGTTGACCAGCTGGAACATCTCCTGCGCCAGACGCCCGGTCTCTCCCGCCAGGTGCCGGTAGCGATCCGGGTGGAAGTCCCGGGCGGCCCGGGCGTGGGCCTCCTTCACCTCACGATCGGAGCAGCGCCGTGAGACCCCCAGGATGCCGAACGCGTCCCGTTGACGCAGGGCGAGCAGCTCGGCGGCCAGTCGCCCCCTCAGCGACCCCCCGGACTCCGGAGACGAGCTGGGGTCGGAGGTCTCCGCCTCCTGCTCCAGCGGGTGCTCCAGCAGCTGCACCACGTCGGTCACCAGGAGCACATAGGCCACGGCCTTGGCCCGGCGCGCGGGCAAGGGCGAGGTGGCGATCACCTGGCGCAGCGTGCGGGTGCCGTCGATGTGGTCCAGCAGCTCCTGCTCCTGCGGATCCAGCGTGAGCTCCTGGAACCGCATCTCGGCGGAGCTGTTGGGCGCGACGTAGCGCTCGAGCCGCGGGGCGAGGGTCTGGTCCAGCCGGGCCTCGTCCCACGTGGCGCGCACACCATCTGCGATCAGCGTGGCGTTGCTCACGTCCAGCGTGATGACGTCGGACGGCACCTTGTTCTCTCGACGAAACAGGTACTCCCCGCGGGACCAGTTGAAGATGTCCATCAGCTTGAGCCGCAGCTGTCGTTCCAGGCCCACCACCAGCTCGTGCGGCGAGATCACGCCCATCTCGATCAGCACCGTGCCCTGCTGTCGCGTGGTGGCCGCCATCCGGCCCAGGGAGTCCCTGCACTGCGCCTCGGTGATCATCCCCTCGCGCACCAGGATCTTCCCCAGACACTCGGACAGCCGGTTGGACTTGATGTAGCTCGGGTGGCCCTCCTTGAAGTAGACGATCTTCTTGATCCGATCGTTGAGCAGGAACAACGCCCCGGTCGCTCGCTTCAGATACAACGTGTGCAGCAGCTGGGGAAAGGGCACGCGGGTCAGGTTGCCGCGCAGCTCGGCCGGCCCGGCCTTCGCCGCCCGCGTGGCGCGTTCCACCTGCCGCTTCTCGCTGTGGCTCGCCGGATCCGCCAGTCCCCCGGGATCGGTCGCGGGCAGCGGCTCACTGCTGTCGGGGGCGGGAGGCGGTCCCACGTCGGTGGCGTCGGCGCCCGGCCGCGTCGGTCGTGAATGCTCGTCCGCATCGAGGCGATCGTCCCCGCGCTCCACCCGGGTGTCGCCCTCGTCGGCGTCGGCCTCGGTGCGCCTGAACCCTTCACCTCCGGTGGGGCTCTGGATCGTCGGCTGCACCAGCGTGTCCCGCTGCCACTGCGACGACATGGGCTCGGAGGTCAGCGCCCCCACCACCAGCTCGGCGACATGGGCCGGCTCCACCGGCTTGACCAGTAGATCCAGCAGCCCCATCTGGTGCAGCGCCGCGGCCTTCTGAAACGAGCTCCATCTGACGTTGGTGATGATGACGATGGGGGCCGCCGCACCCCGCGCTTGCTGGCGCAGCGATCGCACCAGGTCGAATCCGCTGGTGGAGGTCAGCTGGGCGTCGATCACCAGCGCCCCCACCGGGTGGCGATCCATCAGATCCAGCACCTCCCGTGGCTCCTCGGCGGTCAACACCTCGACGCCAGACTCCTCCAGCGCCCGGGTCAAGCTGCCACGCAGCTCGGGGTCCGGCTGAACCACCAGCGCCAGCTGGCTACCGTGCGAGGATTTGCTCGTAGATGCCACGGATCGACTCGGTGGTGTCGCGGTAGTCCGCCAGCAAACCCTCGCCCGGGGTGCGGTCCAGCTGTTGGCGGTAACCCAGCCGGCGCGCCATCACCTCCAGTCCCTGTGCCCGCGTCGGCAATCGTTCGGCGGAGCGGTCGCGCACGATGCGGAGGCGGTTCTCGATGCGTCTGAGGAATCGGTAGCCCTCGATCAGCGTACCCGCCGTCTGGGGGTCCATCAGGTGCTCCTGTGCCAGACTGGAAAGGACCATCAGACTCGAGCGAACCCGGAGCGACGGATGCCGCTCCCCGTGGCACAGCTGGTAGTATTGTGCAATAAAATCAATGTCTAGTAGACCGCCCCGGCCGAATTTGAGATTATAGAAATCCCCATTTGGGTCAGCAAGTTCTTTCTCCATTCGCGACCGATGGTGATGCATCTGTTGCCGCAGCAGCGCGGGGTCGGTGGGCGTGAGATACACATACGGCTCGAGCCACCGCTCAAGCTCCTGACCCAGTTGACGATCTCCCGCCACCACGCGGGCCTTGATCAGCACCTGTCGCTCCCACAGCTCCGCCCGGGCGTGGTACTCGCGAAACGCGGGCCACGACACGACCAGCGTCCCCTGGTTCCCCGACGGTCGCAGCCGCGTGTCCACCTGGTACAGACGCCCCTCCTCCATCGTCGCGCTCAGCGCTCCCACCAGCCGCTGAGCCAGACGGGCGAAGAACTCGGCGTTGCTCACGCGGCCGTCACCCGGTCCGGAGTAGACGAAGATCAGATCGAGATCGGAGCCATAGGTCAGCTCCTGGCCGCCCAGCTTGCCCAGACCGATGACCGCCATGGTGGCGGGGGTGCCGTCGGCGTGTCGCGGCTCTCCGTAGCGCGCGATCACCGCGCGTACGATACGGGGGTAGATCTGCTCCAGGATCGTCTGGGCCACGTCGCTGAGCTGGCGCCACACGGACTCCAGCTCCAGGTCCTGTGCGATGTCGTGCAACCCGATGCGCAACACCTCCTCGTTATGGAACCGGCGCAGGGTGTTGAGCTGAGCCTCGAGATCCCCCTCCTGCGGCTCCAGGCGCGCCGTCAGCTCCCGTCGCATCGCCTCCACCGTCCGACGGCTGCGCGCCCGGCCGGCCCCGAGGAGCTGGTCCATCAGCTCCGGATGATCGATGAACAGGCGGGCCAGGTGATCGGACGAGCCGAACAGGCTGAGCAGCAGCCGCAGGGTGGAGCGGTTGCTGTCCAGCAGCTCCCACAGTCCGTCGTACGGCCCGTGGCGCAGGGTCAGCGCCACCACGTGCTGCAGCGCCGCATCCGGGTCGGGGGATCGCACGATCTCCTCGAGCAGCGGGCGGGCCAGGCGCTGGGTCGACATGGCGCGCGCGGCCGACGATCCCAGCGGGCCCCACGGTCTCGAGCCCAGCAGCTCCAGCTGCTCCGCGGCGCGCTCGGCCTGGCTGAATCCCAACCGTGCCAGCAGCTCCATCCGCTGTCGTCGCGGCAGCGACGCGGTGAGCAGCGGCTCGATCGAGGGACCGTCGCCCCGGGGCAACGACAACGGCATGGGGGCGTCGCTCGCGGCGGGATCTCCGGCGCTGGCGAGCGTGTCGTAGATCGCGCGGACCTGGCCGCGGCGCAGCGCGATCTCGTCGTCGAACGCGTCGAGCTCGCGCCCCATGTGCTGCGCCACACGCTGTCGCAGCGGCCCCGTGTCGGGGAGCAGGTGCGTCTGCCGTCCATCGTACAGCTGCAGGCGGTGCTCGATGCGCCGCCAGAGCTCGTACGCCTCCCCCAGCTGACGATGCTCGAGCTCGGTGATCAGGCCCAGGAACATCAGCTTGTCCAGCGCGCGCAGGCTGGCGCGCTCCTGCAGCGTGGTCTGCTTGCCGGCGTGCAGCAGCTGCAGCGCCTGCACCAGGAACTCCACCTGCCGGATGCCTCCGGGCCCGAGCTTGACGTTCCACCCGTCGACACCGCTCAGCTCGAGCTCCGCGTTCACGCGCCTGTACAGCTCCTGGATCTGCTCCACCACCTGGGGCTGGTTGGTGCGGGGGAAGACGAACGGCCGTAGCACGGCGCACATCTGCCGCCCCAGCTCCAGATCACCGGCGGCGGATCGGGCCTTGAGCCAGGCCAGCCGGTCATAGGGTCCGCCCCAGGTCTCGTAGTACCGTTCCGCGCTCTCCAGCGAGTTGCAGATCGGGCCGCTGCCACCCTCGGGGCGCAGCCGCAGATCGACGCGGAAGGCGAAGCCCTCGGGGTTGGGCTCGGACAGCAGCCGGGTGACCCGGCGACACACGCGGGAGAAGAACTCGTGCAGCGACAGCTCTCCCGCTACACCGTCGTCCGAGGCGTAGATGAAGATCAGGTCGACGTCGGAGCAGAAGTTGAGCTCCTGCGCTCCGTACTTGCCCATCGCCAGCGCGGCCAGACCACAGGGCGCCCCACCCGACAGCGGTGGACCGTGGGCCCGGCTCAACGCCGCCGCGCACCAGGTCATCGCCTGATCCAAGCACACGTCGGCCAGCGTCGCCAGCTCCCTCCCGACCTGTTCCAGCGTGCCCGGCACACGGAGCCCCGAGGGCGAGGCGGACGACAAAAACTCGCACGCGGCCAGCCGCACGTAGTGGTCGTTGCGAAAGGCGGTGATCTGCAGTGCCAGAGCCTCCTCGTCGTCGGGATCGATACCCTGTAGCCGCTGCGCCAGCTGGGTCGCCATCTGCGGGCGCGACCACTCGCGTCCGAGGCTCAGATCCTCCAGCAGCTCCATCCGCTGCGGGTCACGGACCAGCAACCGTGGCAGCTCCGGTCCGCTGCTCAGCACGGCAGCCAGGGCCTGCACCGCCACGGGTCGCTCGGGCCAGGCGGCCTGCGCCCCCGGCACCAGTCGGCGCAGCGCGAGCAGGCTGTCCCGCGGGCTCGGCCAGCGCCGCAACGCCTCGAGGATCGGCGGCAACGACCCGGGTTCCAGCTCCGGCTCGCCGCCATCGATCTGGCGCATCAGCCTGTCCACGAGCTCCAGCACCGCTGGAGTATCTCACACAACTCGGAGGAGGGCGGGGAACGGATCAGGCGGCGAGGGGCGACAGGTCCTGCGAGGAGGGAAGGCGGGAGGAGAGGTCGCTGTGGCCCAGCCCGACCGCTGCCAGACACCGGGTCTGCTCCTGCTTGAACTCGACGAAGCGCTGGATCCCCTCGTCGACCTGCTGGATCTGGTGGTCCGACATGAACTCTTTGATCGTCAGGGCAAAGGCGTTCACCGGGTTGTAGGGATCCTGATCCCAGAGAACCTCGACCTGTTCAAATCGCTCACTCAGCAGGTTGTGAACGTCGACTCTTGGGAAACGCATGGTCAGCCTCGTGTCTGGTCGCCCCATCGCAATGCGAACCGCATACCAACTTCAACACCTGGAAAATACTAACTACAGGCCCGACGAGTTCACATAGCGATGTCCCTGGACGTCACAGTGTGAAAACGCGACGGATAGGTTCTAATAGCACACCAGGCGACACAAGGCCCGACTTTTGGGTGGATTGACACCAGGCAACGCCTCATGTTACCAGACTGACCGGCTGGTCATTTATTTCCTTCACAGGAGCACCATGGACGCCAAGACGTTGTTTGACGAGAAGATGCCCAAGGCTCTGGCCAAGGACCCGGAAAAGGCCCGCGAGCTCAACGCGATCTACATGTTCAAGGTCACGGGAGCGCGCGGCGGCACCTGGACGGTGGACTGCAAGACCGATCCCCCCGCCGTGACGGTGGGCGAGAGCGGCACCGCCGAATGCACCATCGAGGTCGCCGACGGCGACTTCGAGAGCATGTTGGCCGACCCGCAGATGGGCATGCAGCTCTTCTTCCAGGGCAAGATCAAGATCGCGGGAGACCCCGTGCTCGCCACCAAGCTGAGCAACCTGTTCGGTTTCGGCGCGGGCTGATTCGGTGCTGCAGTCGCTGCACGTCCTGGACCTGTCGCGGCTGCTGCCTGGCCCGTTCTGCACGCTGATCCTCTCCGAGCTCGGGGCCGAGGTGGTGAAGGTCGAGGACACGGGGATAGGCGACTACCTGCGCCACTTCCCGCCCCAGAAGGAGGGGCTGGGCGGGGCGTTCTATGCGCTCAATCGCGGCAAGCGATCGGTGGCGATCAACCTCAAGCATCCCGAGGGGCGCGACCTGCTGCTGCGGATGGTCCCCGGATTCGACGTGGTGCTGGAGAGCTACCGGCCCGGCGTGCTGCAGCGCCTGGGCCTGGGGTTCGAGGTGCTGAGGCAGGCGCGGCCCGATCTCGTGCTGTGCTCCATCACCGGCTACGGCCAGGATGGTCCCCTGGCCGGGCGCGCGGGTCACGACATCGACTACCTCGCGCTGTCGGGGGTGCTGGCCAGCGGCGGCGCGGCCGGTGGACCACCCGCCCTCCCCGGAGTGCAGATCGCCGACGTGGCGGGGGGCGCGCTGTGGGCCACGATCCGCATCCTCGCCGCGCTGCACGCCGGCGGCGGCGTGCAGCTGGACGTCTCGATGACCGAGGGCGCCATGGCCTTCCTGCTGCCGTGGCTGGGCGACATGGCGTTCGGCGGCGCACCGCTGCGCCGGGGGCAAGCCACGCTCAACGGCGGGGCCGCGTGCTACGACAGCTACCGCTGTGCCGACGACGGCTACCTCGCCGTCGGTGCGCTGGAGCCCAAGTTCTTCTCCGCCCTGGTGCAGGCGCTGGGGCTCGGAACCGACGGCGCGCTGAACAACCCCATGGCGGCGCCCGGGGAACAGGCCGAGCAACGCCGACGGCTGGCGCAGGTCTTCGCCACGCAGGACCGCGACGCCTGGGCCAGGCAGCTGGCAGGCGCGGACGTCTGCGTCGAGCCCGTGTTGCAGATGGAGCAGCTGGCAGATCACCCGCAGCACCGGGAGCGGGGGATGTTCTACACCATCGACGATCCGCAGCGGGGCGCCGTGCCCCAGCTGCGCCTGCCCGGGAGCACGCACCCCGCCACCACGGCGGCGCCGCGGCAGGGTGAGCACACCGACACGGTGCTGGCCGCCCTCGGGATCGAGGCCGCGGAGCTCGTGCGCCTGCGCCAGGCCGGGATCATCCGCTAGGTATCACGCTCTGCGCGACGGGATCGGGGTCTCGTCCCGGGCCAGGGGCAGACTCAGCGTGAAGCGCGTTCCGCCGCCGGGCCTGGAGTCCACCACGATGAATCCGCGATGCTCGAGCACGATCTTCTTCACGATCGCCAGCCCCAGCCCCGTGCCGCGCTCCTTGGTCGTGAAGTAGGGGTCGAACACCCGCCGCGCCGTCTCGGGGTCCATCCCGGGACCGTTGTCCTCGACGGTGAGCATCACGCTCCGCCCCGCGACGTGGGCCTGGAGCACGACGCGCAGCTGGTCCAGGCTGCCCGCCTCCTGGGCGGCGTGGATCGCGTTCTCCACCAGGTTGAACAGCACGTGCTTGATCAGCATACGGTCCACCAGCACCGCCTGCCGCGCCACCGATGCGTCGGGGGACCACTCGATGTGCGCCTGCTCCGAGAGCTCGCTGTGGCTCTTGAGGAAGTCGTCCACCAGCAGCTCCAGCTCCACCGGCGAAGGCTGAACGGAGGGCAGCTTGGCGAAGGCGCTGAAGGCCTGCACCAGCCGGCGAAGACCGTCCACCTCCTCGGTGATGATGTCGTGCGCATCCTCCAGCGTGCGCGCGAACTCTGGATCCTCCCCCCGGTACTTGCGGTGCAGCTGCTGCACCGCGAGCTGGATCGGCGTCAGCGGGTTCTTGATCTCGTGCGCCAGCCGACGCGCGATCTCCTGCCACGCTCCGACCTTCTCCAGGTAGGCGATGCGCTCGCCGCTCTCCTTGATCCGCTGCACCATCTCGTTGAACGAGCTGGCCAGGTCGCCCAGCTCGTCCCGCGTGCGGAGGTGAACCCGCGTCTCCAGATCCCCCGCCGCGACCTTGCGCGTGGCCTGAGCCAGCACCGCCACCCGTCGCGTGGTGCGCCGGGCGATGAACAGCCCCAGACCCGTGGCCACCAGCGCCACGGCGCCGAAGATGATCAGAAACACCACGCGGTAGTAGGTCGCCAGCTCGTCGCGCAGCCGGGCCATGGCCACCGTCGTGCGCTGCGCCAGCCCCAGGTGGCGGAAGTCCTCGAACGGCTGGCGCGGGGTGAAGAACGTCACGCGCAGATCGGAGCGCAAGGTCGTGCTGCCCGTGCGGCCCAGCGGGAACACCAGCCGCAGGTGGCGATGGGTCGCCTCCGAATAGGGCCGCCCCGCACCGCTGGCGACGACGTGGCCCCCCCGCAGCAGCTCGATCCGGCCCACGTCGCGCTGGGCCCGGACGATCTGGCCCAGCAGGTTCGACAGCTGCGCGTCACCCGCCGGCGTGTCCGGCTCCCCGAGCAGCCGTGGATCCAGCGCCAGCAGCTGACCCTGCAGGCGAAACATCTGCTTGCGCACCGCGAACAGGTCGCGGTAGGCGTCGGCCGCCCGCTCCAGCGGTCGCGCCAGCCGCTGGGTCTGGCCCTCGGTCACGCTGTCGGAGACCTTGATCACCTGCCCCACGAGGTACACCGAGGCGCCCAGGGGGATCACCGCGATCAGCAGCAGCGCGGCGACGATCTTGATCTCGAACCGGCTCATCGACGGACGAAGGGCTGGGTCCGGACGCGAAACGTCCGCTCCGCCCGCCGGATCTTGTTGTTGACGAAGATGCTGACGAACGAGCCGAAGAAGCTCTCGCTCCCCACCTGTCGCTGCCCGCCGTGCGGATTGCGCAGCCACCGCCGCACCTCGGCCAGCAGATCTTCGTCCATCGGGTTGACCTCGGCGATAGCGGCGACGAAGTACTGCTCGCCCCGCCGAACCTGGTCGCTGCGGGCGATGGGGAACTGCCACAGGCTGGTGATGCGGTCCACCACGTCCCGCTCCCGCCGGAAGCGCCGTGACCGACGGCCGCGGTGGTCCTGCATCCGCAGCAGGTAGTGCTCATCCCACGGATCGTAGTACGCCTTGAGCGTCCGCACGGCGAAGGACACCGGCTCCCCGCCGGACCGGCGATAGAGGTAGATCCGCATCACGACCGTGGTGGCGAAGCCGTTCTTCAGCCGCTTGCGCTGGCCGGCGTCGAACAGCTCGCGAAAGCCGACCGAGACCCGCACCTCCTGGCCCTCGAAGAACCGGGCGCGCTTGTGGACCAGGCGCTCGTCTGCCGCCGCCGCCCCACCGAGGGTGAGCAGCGCCAGCGCCGTGAGCGCACAGCGCAAGGTCCTAGAACGGGATCCGGCCAAGGAAGTTCCCGATGGAGAAGCGGAAGATGCCGATGAAGGTGTCCAGCCGCAGCCCGGCGTCGATGGTCATGTCCACGGGGATCGACTCGGCCAGCGAACGGTCGCGCACCCGCAGCTCGTCGCGCGAGGTGAGCGCGATCAGCCCCACGTTGAAGAAGAAGTCACCGCCGTAGGCGTACTTGCCGCCGCGAAACCAGGGGATGATGTACTCCACCCCCAGCCGCAGCGCGATCTCCTCGTAGCGCTTGGAGTCGATGGAGGTGCCGAAGATGTCGCGGGACGGCAGGGTGGAGAAGTTGAGCCCCAGCACCCGGCTGGGCACCAGATCGTTGAAGTCGCCGATGAAGAACTTCTCGAAGAACGGCGCCTGGCCGAACAGCATGCCGCCCGCCGACTGCAGCGCGATGATGTGGCCCCAGGAGACCGGGAAGAAGTGCTCGTAGGAGGCGCTGAGCTTGACGAAGTCGTAGGTCGACCCCACCACGCCGGTGGAGAACAGCGCCGAGACGCTGAGCAGGCCCCCGCGCTGGGGCAGCACCGGGTCGGAGCGTGTGTCGCGCTCCAGCCCGAGCATGATCGTGGACAGCACGCTGGTGCCGTCACGGATGCCGAAGTCGATGGGCGCCCCCGTCTCCGTGGCTGTCACCGGCACGTTGGAGTCGATGCGCTCCCCGCGGTACTCGACGTACATCCGGGTGAAGCGGGCGATGTCGAAGCCCACGCCCAGCGTGCCGCCCACCCGGCGGTAGCGCAGGGAGTAGAAGTCGTCCGGGTCCGAGCTGCTCTCCGTCCCGGACTGGCGGAAGAACTCGCTGCCCTCGAGGTACAGGAAGCCGGCGTTCACCGACAACGCGCCGCTGCCCAGCTGGCGCGTGCTGACCCGCAGGCGGTAGGCCTGCTGCACCGCTCCGCTCTGCACCTCGGGGTCGGCGCCCAGCACGAAGGCCCCATCGACGTTGATCCCGTAGCCCAGGAAGTTGCGCTCCGCCACGCCCAGCCCGCCCCAGGCGCTGGTGGCCTCGCTGCTGCCGAAGAACACCTCGGTGAGGATGATCGTGCCGCGCTCCGACACGTGCACCACGAGGATCACCTGCCCGCGCCGGGACCCCTTCTCCAGCCGCATCCGCACCTCGGAGAAGTAGCCCAGCGAGAGCACGCGGAACCGCGAGAGCTCGAACCGGATGTCGTCCACCGATAGCCGCTCGCCGGCGGACACCTGGAGCGCCTTGATGATCACCGAGTCCTTGGTCTTGCTGTTGCCGCGGATGTGGATCGCCTCGATGAGGTAGGTCGGGGCCGCCTCGCCGCCCTCGGGCTCGGCCGCGCCGGCATCGAGCTGCAGCAGGCCACACAGCACTACGACACCCGCGACGAGGCGCTTCAGGGTCAGCATCGAGCGCAAGCCTGCCGCACGTCGTCAGCGCGGTCAACGATATTGGCGCCCACCGCCGCCACCCGAGGTACCTGCCGGCGCTGGCCAGGACATCGGAGAGCGAGGGTCACGCGATCCGGGTCAACCTCTCCAGCAAGCCATCAGTCCGTACCGGCGCTGTCCGTGCAGCAGCGAAATCCGATGTACTCGTTGGTGGCGTTCCCGTCGAACTGGATCCAGTACGACGTAGGCCAGCCGCACGCCGTTTGCAGCACGGTCAGGTAGGAGCCCCCGGACAGCTTGCACTTCTGGGCTCCGATCTGGCAGTTGAGCGTCCACTCGAAGGCGTTCCCCGACATGTCGAAGGCTGAATGCTGATGACCTGGATGGGGCACAAGTCGATCTCGATGACGATGAAGTACGTCCACCTCGCCGAGAACCACACCCGGCGAATACCGGAACACGTGCTGGCGGCGGGGGAAGGGGAGCGCGACCCCGACCGGCGAATCACCAAGATGCTCGGGGCGCGCGTGGCAGCTATGTGGCAGTGCCCGGATACCGAATCGGTAACCGGGCACTATTAAAGTACTTATTGGAGCGGGAGACGGGACTTGAACCCGCGACGTCAACCTTGGCAAGGTTGCACTCTGCCACTGAGTTACTCCCGCGACAGCGGCACATCCTGTAAAACGGTTTGGAACGGATGTCAAGCCCCCGCTTGATCCCGTTGATCCAGGCCAAAGGCTGTAATGATGAAGCTTACTGGGAGACTACCGCATCGTCGGCGGCACGAGACGCCGAGGGCGCGATGGTCTGTCGCAGCTCGCGCAGGCGTCGCAGCAGCTTGACCACCTTCCCCGAGCTCAGCACGTGATCCCAGTGACCCGGGGTGAACTTCTCGCCGCGCACGCAGTAGGTCAGCATGGTGCGGATCTCTTCCAGCGAGGCGTCCTCGATGGTGCTGTCGTCCTCCAGCATGCGGCCGGCCTCAGCCGGATCGTAGTCCACGTCGCGCCAGCAGGCCTGCGCCGCCAGGTCGAAGAACTGCTTGATTGCGTCGCTGTGGCCCTCGGTGCTGGACAGGACGCCGGGCTGTTCCAACAGTGGAAGATACTCCAACAGCTTGTCCATTTCCGCACGCATCATGCACCAATGCTAGCACGATTCGCCGCGCATCGTGTGTGACAACCTGGCGACATCTCCCTGGCAGCCGACATCACACGGGTTTGGCTTGCCTGACGCCAACAACATGGCCATGATTGCACCTTTTCGGAGAGGCGGAGCACGCTCTCACCGACACCGCCGCGGCCTGTCGACACTGGCGACAGCACCTGCGCCGCTTCGGGGCCAGCCGCTACGGCAGGGAGATCCAGCAGGCGCGCACGCCGATCGGGTGCCCCGCACGGTGAGGTCAGCCGGTGCGGGGTCGTCCTGGACGACCCCCCGTCCCCTGTGGGCCGGCCAGGATGTCGTGACGTTTCATGATCCGGGCCAGTGACTTGCGGGGCAGGCCAGCCGCGGTGGCGGCCCGGCTCACGTTGCCCTGGTGCGAGGCCAGGAGCTGCTCCACATACTGCCGCTCGAACGACTCGACGACCGCCTTGCGGGCCTCGCTGTAGGGCAGGTCGCCATGGACCGGGAGAGTCCCGGGGGACGGCGGCTGCGCCGACGCGCGCCCACGGGTGCGCTGCACTTTGTACTCCAGAGTGGCTCCCCCGTTCCGCGCGAGCGGATCGTGCTCCACGATGGCGACGTCTCCCACCGGGATGTCGTTGGCCGTCACCACCGAATGCCGCGCGGCCACCAGCGCCTGCTGCACCACGTTCTCCAGCTCACGTACGTTGCCCGGAAAGTCGTGCGACGAGAGGCGCTGGATCGCCCGGGGAGTGAACCCCTCGGCAGGCTTGTCGAACTCCTCGACGTAGCGGTGCAGGAAGTGGCTCGCCAGGTGCGGCAGGTCCTCCTTGCGCCGCCTCAGGGGCGGCAGCTGGAGCTGGAGCACGTTGAGCCGATAGTACAGATCTTCACGAAACCGCCCCTCCATGACATCGGTCTTCAGATCCCGATTGGTGGCGGCGACGATCCGCACGTTGGCCGACTTCAGCACCGTCGAGCCCACCGCGCGATACTCCTTCTCCTGCAGGAAGCGCAGCAGCTTGGGCTGCATCGTCAACGGGATCTCGCCCACCTCGTCGAGGAACAACGTGCCCTCGTGCGCCGTCTCCACCACACCCGGACCACCCGCCCCGGAGTCCGAGAACGCGCCCTTGACGTGGCCGAAGAACTCGCGCTCCCACAGCCCATCCGGGATCGAGGCGCAGCTGATGCTGATCATCGGCCCCTTCGCCCGCTGGGAGGCGTAGTGGATCGCCCGGGCCACGAGCTCCTTGCCCGTCCCGCTCTCTCCGTGGAGCAGCACCGACGCGTTGGTGCGGGCGATGCGCGGCAGCTGGGATGCAACCTCCAGCATCGCACGGCTGGTGCCCCAGATGATGCCGACTCCCGGCCGGAACGAGCGATCCACCAGCTGCTGCAGCTCCTGCAGCTCGCGGCCGGTCGTCGCCTTGCGCACCAGCGCATCCAGTCGATGCCGCAGCACCTCGAGATCCAGCGGCTTGGTCAGGTAGTCGTCGGCGCCGATCTTCAGCAGCTCCACCGCCTGTTCCACGGAGTTCACCACGCTCATCACCATCACCGGGATGGAGGGGTTCTGCTTCTTGATCTGCCGCAGCAGATCGGCGCCGCTGAGGTCGGGCATCACGAGATCGGTGAGCACCAGGGTCGGGCTGACGGCCGAGAACAGGTCGAGGGCCTGGGCTGCGCTGGTGGCCCCGGTGGCATCAAACCCCAGCCCGCGGGCGACATCCACCAAGAGCTCACACAGATCCTCATCATCATCCACCACCAGCAGGCGGTGACCCCCCACAACCGGTGGATCCAGCGGCTCGAGCACCATCTGGGCATCATAGGCCGAAAACAGAGTCTCTCTGGACAGTTTTTTAACGGGCGCGATATCGAGTGGTTGGATCGCAATGCCCTGGCACCAATGTTGCTTGAATGCCGCCCAATGGCTGTGGCTGTCGTCAAGGAGGCCATCCTCCGCTTCCTGAAACAGAACCCTCGCGCCTGCGATACCGTGGAGGGAATTGCCCTGTTCTGGGTTCCTGACTCGACGCGACACGAGTTGTTGAAGGCCCTGAGCGATCTGGTGGAGGATGGACGGGTGCAGCGCGTCGAGGTGGGTCAACAGGTGCACTACTGTCTTCCACCGGTGAATGAATGATCGAACAACGTCTGGAGCGAGCCCGCACCGAGTATGCGCGCAAGCTGCAGACCTACCTCCAGCATCTGGCCGACCTGGTGGAGCAGGCCCGTTGCGGCGACGAGGCCGATGTACGGCGGGCGCAACA
>Ga0210044_10001247_pt1 | contig 38754 bp, 31 predicted proteins | sample CryGey13umfilter_2_FD_183959 | JGI IMG/M metagenome (GOLD analysis project Ga0210044, IMG submission 183959) | Groundwater microbial communities from aquifer in Utah, USA - Crystal Geyser 4/9/14 3 um filter (SPAdes) (version 2) | ecosystem: Environmental > Aquatic > Deep subsurface >... | reverse complement strand
GGAAAAAATTTGATAAATCTTTTGAAGGTGATATAAAAATTGGCGATACAGTAAAATTAAAAACTGCCAATTTGATTTTTAGAGATTTGAAACTTGTGGGCAAAAAAGATTCTATGGATATTAAAAACATTAGAATTGATGCCTCTTTCGATGTGTATGTAAATGGCGATTCAGTATCCTCTATTTCAGCATCATATATTATTAATGATGGACAAAAAGAATTTGCCGATGCCGAAGTAAATGGCGGTGAATATCTTTTAAGGTTTAACAATATTAGCAGCACTCCAAATAAGATTTCTCTATTGATTATAGAAAAAAGATTGGAGTATATAGTCATTAAATCTACTGTTTTTCCATGGATAAGTTTTATTCTTATTGGGGGGTTTATAATGTTTGCAGGATTATTTGTTTCGCTCTGGAGGCATATAAAAGATATTAGAGATTAAGGTTTTATAAGGTTTTGCTGTTTTAGCTTATATTCTAATAAAGGGTACTAAGCCCGATGGCTATCGGGCTTAGTACTACCCTAATAATATTTATATTCATCGGGCTCATAATTTTCTACATTTGCGCCCTAATAGCCACCTTAGCTCAGCTGGTAGAGCAGCTCACTCGTAATGAGCAGGTCGTGGGTTCGAGTCCCATGGGTGGCTCTTTTTTTATTTTTAACCGAGAGATAATTTTAATATTTTTATAAACCCAGAGGAATTGAATCAATCAAAATTTTAGTATATTCACTTTTAGGATGGTTATAAAGCTCATCGGCATCGCCCAACTCCACAATCTTACCAGCTTTCATTACCGCAATTCTGTCCGACATAAATTTTACCACTGAAAGATCGTGAGAAATAAATACATAAGTAAATCCAAAGTCTTCTTTGAGTTCGTTGAGCAAATTAATTACCTGAGCCTGAACGGAAACATCCAGAGCAGAAACGGATTCATCGCAGATAATAAGTTCTGGATTTACAGCCAATGCTCGAGCTATGACAATGCGTTGACGCTGTCCACCGCTGAATTCATGAGGATATCTGCCGAAATGTTCATTGCCAAGTCCTACTCTTTCCAATAGTTCAACGACTTTTGCCTTACGCTCAGCTCGATTTTTTCCAATTTTGTGTACCGTCATAGGTTCCAAAATTGCTTCTCCAATGGTTATTCTTGGGTTTAGGGAGGAATATGGATCTTGAAATATTATTTGCACTTCGCGCCTAAGCAATTTCATTTCTTTATTGCTAATAGTAAAAATATTGCGCCCTTTATACCACAACTCACCCGATTTGGCTTCTATCATTCTAAGAATTGTTCTTCCTAAAGTAGTCTTGCCACAGCCCGACTCGCCCACCAAACCTAAGGTTTCGCCTTTATAAATATCGATAGAAACTGAATCTACAGCCTTCAGCACAGATTTAACTTTACCAAAAATAGATTTTTCTTGAACAAATTCTGTATTCAGATTAGTAATTCTTAGCAAAGGCTCTTGAGAATAAATTCTATTAAGATGCTCAATTCTCTCTTCGGAAGTAATTTTTTGATAGTTAAATATTTTTATCTCCTTGGAAAAAACGCCTTTGTCATTATCAAGAAAATCCGCCACCGTTGGAAGTCTTTTATATCGTGCTTCAATTGGTGGACGGCAAGCTAAAAGTCCTTGAGTATAAGGATGTTTTGGTGATTTAAAAATTTGTTCTATATCTCCTTCTTCCATCATTTCGCCACGATAAATTACCAAAACTCTTTTTGCTATTTGAGCAATCACTCCAAGATTATGAGTTATAAAAATTATACTCATCCCATATTTTTTCTGAAGATTAAGCAAAAGTTCGAGTATTACTTTCTGAATTGTAACATCTAAGGCAGTGGTTGGTTCATCAGCAATCAGCAGTGAAGGTTCACAAGAAATAGCCATGGCAATCATAACTCTCTGTTTCTGTCCACCAGAAATTTGATGCGGATAAGTATCGTAAATTTTCTCGGGGCGCGGAATCATTACCTCCTTAAATAATTCTATAACTCGAAGTTTAGCAGCATTTTTCGATATTTTTTTATGAAGAATCAAAGCTTCTGCAACTTGTTCACCGCACTTCATCACAGGATTTAGAGACGTCATTGGCTCTTGAAAAATCATTGCTATCTCATTGCCTCTGAGCTTTCTCATCTCCTTCTCAGTAAGTTTTAGAATATCTACCGTCTTTCCAGATTTAAGTTTAAAATTTATCTCTCCATCACGAATTATTGCAGGAGGTATTGGCAAAAGTCGCATGATTGACAGTGATGAAACAGATTTTCCAGAACCCGACTCGCCAACGATGCCCAAGACTTCACCTTTTAACAAATTGAAATTTAATTTATTAACGCCATTTTGAATGCTTCCCTCTGTCTTAAAATCGATAGTTAAATTCTTTACTTCAAGAATATTATTATTCATATTATTAATTTATCGTGCTAAAATGAGTTCTATTCCAATTCCTAAATATATTAGAGATTTTATCCAATTAAGAACTTTACTAGCTCTCATATTCTTTAATAATTTCGAAGCCAGTTTGTCGGCAAGGTACGAGACTGCAATAAAAATTAGAATGGCTTGAATTATAAATATCAAACCGAGAATAATAATCTGCAAGCTTATATTAGCTTGATCGGTTTTAATAAATTGAGGCATGAAAGCCAGAAAAAATAGAGATACTTTAGGATTCAGAATATTCATCAAAATACCTTTGGAATATAACTTTTTTACTTCTTTTTTATCTTTAAAGTCAAGGTCAAATGAATTTTTATTCCTATCAACCAAGGCCAAAATGCCGAGGTAAATAAGATAAGCTGCTCCAATATATTTCAGAATTGTGAAAGCTATTTCAGAATTATAAATCAACAAACTCAAGCCTAAAGCTGCCGCAGAAATATGAAAAATCAAACCAGTGCAAAGGCCGAGAGCTATCATTATTCCCGATTTTTTGCCTTGAGTTACCGACTGAGTTACAACAAAAATTATATCTGGGCCTGGCATCAATGTCAGCAAAATGGAGGCAAAAGTAAACTGTATAAGATTCATGATAAATTGGGAATTTTCCAGATTAAAATTGTGATTTTCTTCCAGGTGTGTATGGTGCATTAATCTTATCCAAAGCAGCATCGAAATATTGCATCTCGTTGTTTTTTAATTTCTCTACAAACTTGCTAATATCCTTGCCGCGCTTTTGAATGATTGCATAATCATCTCTATGTGTTTGCGTTGGTCCTTCTGAAGAGCTCCAAATTCCCCAAACAATTTTGTCCATTCGCTCATTTAAACCTGGTGCATAAGCTGCATTGCGAGATTGTTTTAAAGCGTCGCCATTCATTATTATATTTACAGAATCGAGATTTCTCTTCACAGAAAATGCTTTTAATAAATCATCGGGATTGCTCTCTGGTGTTGCTTTCAAGGCAATAATTATTAAATCAATTTTTTTATTGAGATAATCAATTTCACGGCTAAGTATTTGATAATTGCGTAAAAGTTCGGATACTTCTTTATAGAATTTCCCATCCATTTTAGATTGAGCTCCTTCATCCAAAGTAAGTCTTTTCACTTTAAAATTTTGTTTATTCCCAATATTTGTAATCACTCCCGCCACCACTTTTGCCATTTCCACAGAATATGTTCCTGGCAAAACTGGTGCACCAGAATTTTCGTTGCCAAAATTATTTCTATTTCCCCCTTTTGAAACTGGATAAATTCCTGGAAAATGCATATCCCATTGAATGGAATTTAATCCTTTGGAAATCGCGGCTTTAAGCTTCCTAACAACATTGCCAGAGGCATCTTTTATGGTAAAAAGCAAGTACGATTCTAACTCGTTTTCTTCTTTTTCTAACTGTTCAAAACTTGGATAATTAATTTCCTTACCAGCTTTTTCAGCAGCTTTCTCTTCAACTATTCTCTGTTGTTTATGAGTTTTTATTTCTTCCTTAAAATAATAAGTAAATCTCGCTGTAATTTCTGGGTTATCCGACGAAAAGAAATTATCGCCAAAATGGCCTCTTCTCCCTCCGCCCCAATCAGAACTTTGGTTGAAAAGTAATGCATCTTTCACATCAAATATGTAAGCGTCTTTTTTATCAACTACATTTTCTAAATTTCTTAGAGAAGAATAATCATCGAGAATATAAAATCCTCTGCCATAGGATGCCAAAACCAAATCATTCTCTCGTGTTTGGATGTCGATGTCGCGTATGGCAATACTCGGCAATCCTGAATTTAATTGTACCCAATGTTTGCCTTCATCGAGGGTAAAATATAGTCCATATTCGGTGCCTACAAATAGAAGGTTTGGATTAATAAAATCTTGAGCAATGCTATAAACTGTCTCATCTGCAGGAAGATTGGCTGCTATAGAAATCCAGCTTTTCCCTTTGTCGGAAGTTTTGAAAATATATGGTTTATAGTCTCCTTTTTTGTGATTATCGAAAGCAGCAAAAGCAATGTTTGCATCAAATTTTGAAGCTATTATGCAACTCACATAAGACATATCAGGAACATTTGTAAAAGTAGAATATTTATTCCAATTGGCACCATCGTCGGCACTCACACTTATCTGACCGTCGTCGCTACCAACGTATAAAAGTCCTTTCTGTTTTGGCGATTCGGCAAGCGAAACTATGTTTCCATAAACTGAAGTTGAAGCATTTTTAGCAATAGCATCGGGAGATTGAATTTTGCCCATAATAGTCAATTTATCTCTGTCTATCTGCCGACTTAAATCAGGAGAAATTACCTGCCAAGAATTCCCTTGGTCGATAGATTTAAAGAGCTTATTAGCAGCAAAATATAATGTTTTATGATCAAAAGGACTAATAATAACTGGAGCATCCCAATTCCAGCGATAAGCTTCGCCATTATCTGGTTCCGAAGGTCTTATATCGAGTTCTTCGTGAGTTGTTCTATTATATCTTACCAACCATCCATACTGCGATTGGGCGTAAACAGTGTTTGGGTCTTCGGGGTCTATTACAGTTTCAAAGCCATCGCCTCCATGTGTAATTTTCCAATCTGAGTTTACAATTCCATTGCTGCTAATGGTTCTCGAAGGGCCATAAACTGAATTATTATCCTGAGTGCCACCATAAACGAAATAGAAAGGCAAATCGTTGTCTACCGAAACACGATAAAATTGCGAAAGAGGAATATTAGATTTAAAATCCCAAGTTTCGCCTCTATTAAAACTTTCGTAAACGCCTCCATCACATCCGTTTAAAAGATGTTTGGTATCAGAAGGATCTACCCAAAGAGCATGGTCATCAACATGTTTCGATTTATTGCTAAAGCGTGTCCATGTTTTACCACCATCTTCTGAATAGCGACTATATGTATCCATAGAATAGATGGTGTTTTCATTTTTTGGGTCAGCAATTAACTCGTTATAATATTGGGGACTTGTCGACACATAGCTGCTCATCTTTTGCCATGATTCACCTCCATCACCAGAATAATATATTCCACCATTATCTTCCTGCGCCTCAATAATTGCATAAATTTTATTGGGATTTACTGGCGAAAGTGCAATTCCAATTCTGCCGACATCACCTTTTGGAAGTCCGCTTTCTAACTTTTTCCAAGTTTTGCCTCCATCGAAACTCTTATATATAGCGCTTTCTGGACCGCCATCAATCAAAGTAAAAATATGACGACGGCGCTGATAAGATGTTGCATAAATGATATTATGATTGCGCAAATCCATAGCTAAATCTGAAACTCCAGTATTTTCACTTATATTCAAAACCTTTTGCCAAGTTGCGCCTCCATCTATTGTTTTATATAATCCGCGATCACCACCAGAGTTCCATAGAGGTCCTTGTGCAGCTATAAAAACTGTGTTTTCGTCTTCAGGGTCAATTAATATTTTGCCAATATGTTCGGAGGATTTTAGTCCCATATTTTTCCACGATTTTCCCCCATCGAGAGATTTATAAACTCCATCGCCGCGAGATACTGAGCGTTGACTATTGTTTTCGCCACTACCGAGCCATATTATATTTGTATTTTTGTTGCTATATGCCACGCAACCAATAGAATATGGTCTTTCGCCATCGAATGCTGGATCGAATGTTATGCCGCCATCAGCAGTCTTCCAAAGTCCACCAGAAGCTGAAGCCACAAAATATTCCGAATGATTGTTTGGATTTACAGCTATATCTATTACTCTGCCGGAAATCATTGCAGGTCCTATTGAACGAAATTTAAAACACTGCAAATCTGAAGATCTTATTGAATAATTGTCTTCCTTTTTATTGTCATTTTGCTTTTGAGCAAAGGAAGTTGACAAGTTAAATATTGACAAAATGACTGCAAAAAAAAGAGATGTTTTCATGGCTAAGTATTTAATAAATTAGACCGCAAATTAATAAAATTTCAATTTATTCAGATTCATAATATTTGTCGAGATATATTTAATAATTGGCGATTTATTTTTTTGAATATTGATAATCAATAGTGATAAAGTTTTTTGAAAAAAATATCAAGCCTAAATATAATTTATATACTTTAGGAGCCTGTTTTAGGTAATGAAAATTGAAGAATTATAAATTTCAATATGTTTGTTTTCAGCCTATTAAGTTCATTCATCAATAATTAAAAATTTATTCTTATGAAAAAACATAATTTTTATGCAGGTCCAAGTATTTTACCAGATTTCACAGTAAAAAATACTGCTGAAGCAGTTATAAATTTTGCTGGAACTGGTCTATCAATTTTAGAAATATCGCACCGCTCCAAAGAATTTGAAGCGGTAATCAACGAAGCTCAGTCTTTATTTAAAGAGATCTTGAGTATTCCTGAGGGTTATCATGTATTATTTTTAGGTGGAGGAGCAAGCACACAATTCGCAATGGTTCCATTTAACTTATTGAATAAAAAAGCAGCATATCTAAATACTGGCGTTTGGGCTGGTAAAGCCATGAAAGAAGCACAGGGCTTTGGCGAAGTTGTAGAGGTAGCTTCCTCAAAAGCAAGCACTTATAACTATATTCCAAAAGGTTATAGCATTCCTTCTGACGCCGATTATTTTCATATAACCACCAACAACACAATTTATGGAACAGAAATAAGAGAAGATTTAGATATCAATATTCCATTGGTTGCCGATATGTCATCAGATATTTTTAGCAGACCTGTGGATGTTTCAAAATATGCAATAATTTATGGTGGAGCTCAAAAAAACCTTGCTCCTGCTGGATTGACTTTTGTTGTAATACGAGAAGATATACTTGGCAAGGTGGAACGCCATATTCCTACAATGTTTAACTATAAAACTCATATCGATGGCGGTTCAATGTTTAATACACCACCAGTATTGCCAATTTTTGCTGCTTTGCAAACATTAAAATGGTTGAAGGAAAATGGTGGAGTTCTCGGAGCTCAGAAAAGAAATATTGCCAAAGCTGGTTTGCTTTATCAAGAAATTGAACGCAATAAACTCTTTAAATCGACAATACCAAATGTTGCAGATCGATCTTTAATGAATGTATGTTTTGTTATGAATGAGGAGTTTATGGCTCATGAGAAACCTTTCCTAGATTTTGTTACTGCTAAAGGAATGGTCGGTCTAAAAGGACATCGTTCTGTTGGTGGATTCCGTGCTTCTCTTTATAATGCATTGCCAATTGAAAGTGTTGAAGCTCTTGTAAAAGCTATGCAAGATTTTGAAAAATCCATTAAATAATTTAAAAGCATTTACTATGAAAAAAATATTGATAGCCACCGAAAAACCTTTTGCTAAAGAAGCAATAGATTTGATTAAAGCAGTTTTTACAAATGCTGGTTATGCTGTTACTTTTTTAGAAAAATATATTCAAAAATCTCAATTATTGGAGGCTGTTGTAGATTGTGATGCAATAATAATTCGTAGTGATATTGCTGATAAAGAGGTGATTGCAGCAGCAAAGAATTTAAAAATTATTGTAAGAGCAGGTGCTGGTTTTAACAATATCGACCTTGATTCTTGCACTGCCAATAATGTTGTAGCCATGAATACTCCAGGTCAGAATTCAAATGCTGTTGCCGAACTTGCTTTGGGCATGATGGTTTATTCTGCAAGAGGGCTTTTCGACGGAAGCACTGGCTCCGAATTGAAAAATAAAACTTTAGGGATTCATGCTTATGGAAATGTTGGTCGGCTTGTTGCCTCAATTGCTAAAGGTTTTGGAATGAAAGTATATGCATACGATCCATTTCTTAGCCATGAGGATATTGAAAAAGATGGAGTTATTGCTATTGATTCCGCTGAGGAGCTTTACAAAAACTGCCAATATGTATCGCTACATATTCCTGCAAATGCCTCGACTAACAAAAGTATTGGTTTTAATTTGTTGAATTCGATGCCTAAAAATGCCACTTTGGTAAACACAGCACGTATGGAGGTTATTAATGAAAATGAATTGCTCAAAATTATGGAGCAAAGAACAGACTTCAAATATGTTTCAGATGTGGCACCAATTTGTGCAAAAATATTTGCAGAGAAATACCAAGGCAGATTTTATTTCACCCCAAAGAAAATGGGTGCTCAAACTGCCGAAGCCAATATTAATGCAGGTGTTGCCGCAGCAGAACAAATTGTTGATTTTCTTGAAAATGGAAATATTAAATATAAAGTTAACTAATTAAATATTAATATATTATGGCAATAATTAAGCCTTTTAAAGGACTGAGACCACCAAAAGAAATAATTGAAAAATTAGCATGTCTGCCTTATGATGTGATGAATTCGAAGGAAGCAGCTGCAATGGCTAAAGGCAACGAAAAAACTCTCTTGCATATTACAAAAGCTGAGATAGATTGTCCTGCAAACGTTGATGTTCATTCGGAAACTGTGTATAATAAAGCTGCTGAAAATTTTAAAAAATTTAAAACAAATGGCTGGCTGGTTCAAGATGAATCTCCAAAATACTATATTTATGCGCAGACGATGAATGGCAAAACACAATATGGAATTGTTGGCGCCGCTGCTTGCCAAGATTACGTAGATGGAATAATTAAAAAACACGAGCTTACCCGGCCTGATAAAGAGGAAGACAGAATGGTCTTGACTCGTTATACCAACGCCAATATTGAACCAGTGTTTTTTAGCTATAAAGCTGTAGCCGAGATAGATACCATAGTAGAACGAATTGTAAAAAACGAAAAAGCAGAATATGATTTCGTCGCTGAAGATGGCTTTGGACATCACTTTTGGTTGGTAAATTCCGATAAAGATAACGCAGATATCGAACACCTCTTTGCAACAAAAGTCCCTTTCACTTATGTTGCCGATGGACATCACCGCACTGCCGCTGCTGGTAGAATTGGTGCCGAAATGGCAGCAAAAAATCCACGGCATAATGGAAATGAAGAATACAACTTTTTTATGGCAGTTCATTTTCCTGATAACCAGCTAAATATAATTGATTACAACAGACTTGTAAAAGATTTGAATGGTTATGATGAAGATAAATTTCTAAAACTCCTCGAAGCCGATTTTTTGATATCTAAAATTGGTAGTGAAATATTTAAACCAACAAAATTGCATCAATTTGGCATGTACATCAATGGTATGTGGTACCGTTTAGATGCTAAAGCTCATTGTTATGATGATAAAAATCCAATAGGTGTGCTTGATGTAACTATTCTTTCAAAGCATATTTTAGATAAACATCTTGATATCAAAGATTTACGAACAACTACAAGGGCAGATTTTGTTGGTGGAATTCGTGGACTTGGTGAATTGAAAAAACGTGTTGATTCTAACGAAATGAAAGTCGCTTTTGCATTATTTCCTGTTTCCATGCAACAACTGATTAATATTGCCGACTCTGGCAATATTATGCCACCAAAAACTACTTGGTTTGAACCTAAATTAAGAAGTGGATTGGTGATTCATGAGCTGGTTTAATTTGGCTGAAAATCTAATTAAGCTTCGTCAAAAAATTCATTACCAATGAATTAAATAGCGTTATTAAGAATATAATAACGCTATTTTTATTTTTCAAAAGCATAAAAATAAAAACTAAAAATTTATGCCATAAATACAAATATTCTTGATGCTTAAAGAATAAAATACTGTATCTTTGCGCTTTGAAAATATGGTCCTGTAGCATAATTGGATAGTGTACCTGACTACGGATCAGGAGGTTGGGGGTTCGAGCCCCTCCAGGATCACATCGATAATACCAATAAAAGGGGTACAGAGTTTTTAAACTTTGTGTCCTTTTTTCATTTGAACTACAATTTAAAAAGCTTTTTCCTCTTAGCATTTTTTTAGGTATTTTGCATAGTTATGCTTAAAACATAAAAAAAGCTCAAATGACCGGACTTAAATTATTTTGATAAATTTAAAATGCTTTACTAATACCAAAATTCGTATCAAAAATATAGCAATCCTCATTTAAATATCTTTCCCTAATTTATACATTTTTCTGTATTTGTGAATTATAATGCATTCTTTAAATTTAGGTTTAAATTTTGAAACTTCCTTGTCTTGCTGAATTTTCCCAACTTCATATTTAAGTACAGATGAGATATTTATTATTCTTCATTGATTCATTTATTGTTTGTTAAAATACATCCATTCAACGATGGTAATGGAAGAAAACGGCACGCCATTTATATAATGGTTTTTAAGCAGTCATTTAGGGCAAAACGCATGGTATTACAAGCGAACTATGCTATTATAGCAAACTGAATGATTATTATAATAATTTAGATCTTACAGGTTTTTATTATGAAGAAATTAAGTATGAAAAAGCGATGCCATTTCTTTTGATGTCCCCAAAGGCTATGGAGCAACAAAAGAATGTCAATATGTAAATCATGGACTTAAAATTGTTCAAACACATAGGCGAGTATTTACTGAAAGAGTCGATTGACTTATTCGACAAATCGACACGGTAAAAAAATTGAAGTCTTTCACTGAAAAAGGCAACGAATCAAGTTCCTTAAAAGAAATCCCCGACATCTTCACAGTTAGAACAAGCATTCCAATAAAGTCAGCAGTTGAAAAGTATTCATTTGCAAAAAGTGTTTCAGTCAACTTGAAAAACTTTGGGTTGTTTGCCCATACTGCATGGAGAAAGTATCAGATGTAATAATTGAATAATGAGTGGAATAATTGAACATTCAGTCTGCTCAATCTCTCATCAAAGCCCAGACTTACGTCTAAAAACGCCGCCTTCCCTTGTTAATAACCAATCATCTGACTGTTAAAATATTAATTAGTTTTAATTTGTTAAATAGTTTAATATCGGTAATTTCACATTGTAATCATAAAAGCCAAGGTTTATAAAGTATTTAGGAGCAATCTCCTTAATTTTTTTTATTAAATGAAATTTTTATAAAGTAAAATCGCCTACTGATTCTATAATTAGCAAATATTTATTATGTCATATTATTAATCAACTGAAAATGCTAAACAGACAAAATATTGCTTAAAAAATCAATTAATTTTTTTGTCAGAACTTCATCAGAGTAATTTTTTTTTGAATTTGTATGAGCATTGTTTTTGAGACTTTGTAATTTCTCAGAATCATTTACAAGAAGTCGTATGGCAGAAATAAATTCCTCCTCAGTATCGGCAATAATAATATCGCAGCCATTATCGAAGACTATTCCTTCAGCGCCTATATTTGTTGAGATTATTGCTTTTCCAAGCATCATTCCCTCTACAATTTTTACTCTCATTCCACTGCCAGAAAATAGAGGAACTATCATAATTGAATGAGCATTTATAAAAGCTTCTGCATCATCAATTTCACCAAGAATAATAAGGTTTTTGAATGATAAATTTTTTATCCACTGTGGAGGTCGTCTGCCAGCAAGATAAAATTTTAAATCGGGAAATTCATTCGTCAATTTATCCCATACATTTTCCAAAAACCACATTAATCCTTCTTGATTAGGCCTCCAATCAAGTGCTCCAATATGAAATAATGAAAGTTCCTCGGCTAAATTATTTTTTTCATGTACTATTTTTGTAACATCCATGCCTGTAGGAATGTAAGTCATGGGAATATTTGCACCAAGACTTTGAAATATTTTCATATCGCTTTCTGTTACAGTATATAATGCGTCAAACTTATTGAGGATTTCCATTTCCTCTTTTTTAAGCCTTGAGGCCAATAATTTAAGGTAGAATTTTTTTAGAATATTTTTTTCGGTGTGGGCCAAACGCTCCCAAATTTTAAATTCAACATTTGGCGCACGCAGAATTACTTTCGCTTTTGAGTATTTCCTTATTGTTGGTAGATAATACATCAAAAAAATTGATTCCATTTGAACAATATCGAAATCTATCGAAAGTAAAATTTCTATCAATTTTGATTCAAATTTCTTATCAAAGAACCTCTTTATATTATATGATTTCGACGAGAAAAGATTTATTAATGCATCAATATTTTTTATCCTTGTGTCGATAAATCCAAATTCTATAGATGTTTTTGAGATATATTCTTCAGGAAGATTTGCAATATCGACAAAATGTTTGTGTGTATTTACTGAAAATATTTTTAGGTTATATCCTTCATTTATAAGTCCTTGAGAGATATTATTCATGCCAATAGCGCCACCATCCATAGGAGGAAAAGGAGGTTTATTGGTTAATTGCAGAAACTTTATTCCTTCAGCCATCTATTGAGTAATGGTATATATTTTAAAAATTTATTATAAATTTTAAGATAAGATTCTCTGTCAAGTAAAGGTGCATCTGCAGTAGCTTTGTATGTGATAAAAATACCTATTGGTACAAAAATTATTGAAGAAAGCCACATTCCGAGAGCTGGATACATCACAAGTTCTTTTGCAGATTTTTCTCCTATAATTGCTAAAATATAATAGCTTACAAAAAATGCTATCGACATTACCAGTGGTGTACCCAGTCCACCTTTTCTAATAATTGCTCCCAAAGGTGCGCCTATGAAAAAGAAAATCAAACATGCAAAAGAAAGAGTAAATTTTCTATTCATTTCAATGTCATATCTAGCAATATTTTTTGCTTGGCCAATTATACTTTGATTGGTTATATCTGATTGGTAGCTTGCATTACGAGCCAAAACCAAAGCCGAATTAATAATTCTGCCTGCATCCACGGTATTAAAATTTTTAATAATTGTGTCATTAAATTTCCGGTTTGTATCGAGTCTGACTGCAACTTCTAAGATTTCATTAACCTTCTGACTATCTACCGCGTGTGTATTTGTCTTTGTATGTTTTATTGATGGTTTTTGAATTACGATATTCAAGACTGGATCTACATAATATTTCTTTGATGTGTCAATAGATGCAGCAGTATTTTTAGGTTTTATTGTGTCTGGCTCTTTCAATATTTTTTGATAGAGGTTTAAGAATTCATAATCATTTACGATATATTTTGTAAAATTTGCTTTAACTGTATCTTGATAATTATTCAAACTATCCAAAGAAAATGATAGCTGGTGTAGGTTCATCATCTCGTTGCCATTTCTAAAAACTGAGGCGTCGGATTTTTTAAAATCGAAAGCTTTTAGGTCTATCCTGCTTATATCTTCCGAAAATTTTGTTCGCTGCATAGCATGATTTCCGCGATTAAATTTTTGCTGATTTCCCAAATTTTCATCATAAGTAAAGCCATCAAAAAGGGTAAAGACCAAATATCTTTTATCTGCCGACATTTCCATTCTTCCTTTGGGAGCCATTGTAACTTTTGAATTTCCAGCATTGGCAGTGTGGTCATAAATAAGAATATCGTGAATAGTAATGCCATCTTGATCTTTCTTGCCAACTTTTATTACGTAGCCTTCAATTTCAGAATAAAAAACGCCTTCTTCAATCTGCACTGCTGGCTTCTGCTCTCTAACATCGCGCAAAAGAGTTAGAAATTTTAAATTGGCTACCGGAAGAACATTATTTGAAAAGTAAAATGCTGAAATTGTTATAATTAAAGCAATAATTACTAAGGGTCGCATAATTCTATTTAGTGAAATTCCTGATGATTTTATCGCTGCAAGTTCATAATTCTCGCCCATATTTCCAAAATTCATCAAAGAGGAAAGTAGAACCGCAAGAGGCAAGGCTAAAGGCACAAATGTGGCTGAGGCATATAGCATCAATTCGGCAATCACCAGGGTATCAAATCCTTTACCAACAAAATCATCGATATACTTCCAAAGAAATTGCATCAATAATACAAATAAGGAGATAAAAAATGTCAGGATAAATGGCCCTAAATAAGATTTTATTAAAAATTTGTCGAGTTTTTTCAAAACCTGTTTATTAATAATATATGGCTGCAAATATAATTAGACTGACTATACATTTGATGTAAAATTGTTTAAATGAAAATTAATAGTTTTTAACGTCAATAATTACAAGCTATTGCACAATAATATTTATGGATTTGCATTATTAGTACCAAATTAAATTAATAGCTCTATTTTTGCCAATATATTAATAATTACAAATTTTGAGAAAGTTTTTGGTAATATTTCTGATTTTATCTTTTTTATCGCCAGCGGTGTATTCGCAATCCAAAAGCAAGATTCAATTGGTTGGTGCCGATATTTTGGCATACGATAAAAATAGTGGTGCGGATGTTCAGAAACTTATTGGTAACGTTACTTTTAGCCATAAAGCATCTATTTTGAAATGTGATTCAGCCTATCTTTATGGCAATAGCAATAAAGTTAAAGCTTATGGTAATGTACATATTATTGATAATGGCAACGTAAATATATACAGCGACTCTTTGATTTATGAGGGAAATAATCGTTTGGCGGAGTTGTTCAATAATATCAAATTTACTGACCAGACAATGAACATGACCACCAATCATTTGAAATACAATCTCTCAACAAAAATTGGCAGCTATTTCGATGGCGGAAAAATAATAAATGCTGATAATGATTTGAAATCAGTCTATGGAATTTTTAACACTGCTAATAATACCGTTTTTTTTAAAAAAAATGTAGTCCTTGTCAATCCAGAATATACAATTAACTGTGATACACTTATTTATAATACTAATACTGAGATTTCAACTTTTCTGGGACCAACAACAATAGTAAGTAAAGAGAATTTTATTTATTGCGAAAAAGGTTGGTACAACTCAAAAACCGATAAGTCGCGCTTTGGTAAAAATGCCTATTTGCGAAATGACCACCAAAGAATTCAAGGCGACAGTCTATTTTATAATAGAACAAATAATTCTGGTAAAGCCTTCCACAATGTTATACTGAAAGATACCGCCCAGAAGCTGATAATATATTGTAATTATATTGATTACCAAGGAGATAAACAATACAGTTTATGTACCGATAATGCTTTAGCCATAATTTTAGATAATGAAAAGGATTCTATTTTTCTTCATGCAGACACATTAATGCTATATTTCGATAGTTTACAGAAAGCTAAAGAAGTTTATGCATATCATAAGGCCATCATTTACAAAAGCGATCTTCAAGGTCTTTGTGATTCAATGATTTATAGCCTTAAAGATTCCATTATTGAAATGTATAAAAAGCCGGTTTTATGGTCAGGCAAAAATCAATTGAGTGGCGATTATATCAAAATATTAACTTTGAATAATAAACCTAAGGAATTGCATATCATGGAAAATTCATTTGTTTTTTCAAGAGATACTTTAGCCTATTTTAATCAAATTAGCGGAAAAAATATGATTGGTTATTTTGCAGATAATGAACTTAATAGACTTGATGTAAAGGGCAATGCGGAAACAATTTACTTTGCTCGTGATGACAAAAAGAATTTAATTGGAGTCGACATTTCTGTTGCAAGTGACCTTAAAATTTTTATCGAAAAGAAGCAAATTAAAAACATTATCTACTTCGATGAACCCACTGGCACTCTTTTCCCTCTTAAGGATGTTGCTGAGAAAGATCAAAAATTGAAAAATTTTGAAAATCTAAACTATGCTCGACCCAGAGGCAGAAAAGACATTTTCTTGTGGAAGATGAAATAATTTCTGTGAATTTTTAAATTTTGCTTTATTTCTTTGGCAGGAATTTGTAAATAATTATACCAATAATACTTTTAAAAACAGCTCTGATTCCGGCGAAAATGATTACAAAGATATATAATAGCGATTGTGGCTTGGCCATAAAATAACTTGCGTATTTTGGCGTGGTTTCCAGAATGGCAAACATGAGAAGAAGTTTTTTTTGAAGCAAGTGTTTTTTATCCATAAGCGATTGACTTGCATCAATATAAGGAATAAGAAAAGGATTTTTAATAGCAATATTTACTATTTTATTATCCGTATCATACTTCAACTTTCTGACGCCATCTTTATAGCGCATTATTTCATTTTCGCTTATTGAATACTTAATAATATATTTACCTAATACTTCAGCTTCTTTACTTAGATTCATCATCAGAGATATGTTTTTCGGCTTCTGAATTCATTTTTATTTCTTCAATAATTTTTTTGAGAAGAGCAAGCTCTCGGGCCATAATCTTTATTTTTTCTTGCAAATTCGATACAACAATAGAAAGATGAAGCAAATAAATTAAAATGGCAAATATTGCGGCAGTAAACACCAGATTTGGAGCCAAATATACGCCAAGAAGTTGTGCAAAAAAGTCGATGCCACGCCTCCAAAATGAAAATATTATTAACACGATGGTTGACACAACCCAGAAAATTGCATATTCCTCGCGAAGTTTTCCTTTGATGATTAATCTGCCAATGTAGAAGAGGAAAATAAGGCTAACTGCTATGGCTATAAACTGTATTCTGTATGAAAAATAATGCACCACATTTATAATTTTAAGTAACTAAAAAAAATTGCAAGACTCACTTTCCAAAAGTAATAAATTGTATTCAATAATGTGATAGAAGATTTTCCAGCCTCACGACTTTTCATGATAACTGCTGTCTCCACAATATTTAATTTCATTTTGTGAAAGTATATAATAGCTTCAGGTTCAGGATATTCATCTGGATAATATTCACATATTTTTTCCAAGCTTGCTCTGTCATAAAGTCGAAATCCAGAGGTTGAATCTGTAATTGTAAGTCCTGTAAATATTTTTATGATTAACTTCAAGTAGTTGATTCCCAACCTACGTAACCCGCTTGACTGAAAACCTTGACTTTGAATAAATCGAGAACCAATCACGACATTGGCTTCAGAAATTTTCATCTTTTCCAGCAATTTGTATATCTCTTTTGGTGGATGCTGTCCATCGCCATCAACTTGAATTGCATATTGAAAACCAGAATTATAAGCGTAAATCATTCCTGTTTGAACTGCACCTCCAATGCCAACATTCACAGGCATATTTATCAAAATACAATCAAGATTTTGGGCTATAATTGCTGTCGAATCTGTTGAACAATCATTTACAATTATGGGCTGAATTTGAATGTCCTGAATTGAAATTGAATGTATTTCATCAATCAATTTTTCCAGATTTTTCTCTTCGTTAAAAGCTGGAATTATTACTGCCAATTTCATTTTGAGAGAATTGAATTGATGTCTTTTGTAAGCGCTGCAATATCTAAACCTGATTGCTCCTGATGATATATCTGATTTCCGTAAAGATTGTTGGGATAATTGACGGCATATTTGCTTTTAAATATCTCTATATCAATATCCTGTTCCAATATTTTAAGTGCCAAAGAAGAAGCTAAGCCCCCATGTTGTACATGCTCTTCAACCACAAGAAGTTTTTTTGTTTTCTTGAGGCTTTTAAAAAATTCTTTAGATAAATTTTCAAAAGGAATTTTGTTTATTGTGAAGATATCTAGCTGACATTTAAACTCTTCAAATTTTTCGGAATCGAAAATATTCCAAACAATTGGCCCCAAAGCAGCAATAGTTAATTTTGAATCTTTGTTTGATAAAAGTTGGCTAAAATCGTTGATTTCTTTTTTGTTTTCATCAAAGCTTCTTGCCAAGCCTAGCCTTACGTATGCGGGTTTTCGATTCTTTACGATTGCATCTAAACAAAGTCCAACATCTTCTTTGAAAGCTGGAATATAAGATTTAATATTTGGAAGGCTCGATATAGTTGCAATATCGCTAAGGGCATGATGCGACGAACCCATAATCCCATAACCATAACCACCGCCATTGCCCACTATAATAACTGGCATTTCATGAAAACAGACATCGTTTCTAATTTGCTCCAGAGCGCGGTAAACCAGAAAAGGCGCAATGCTATAAACAAAAACTATATGACCTTGTGAAGCAAGACCAGCAGCCACCGAAACCATGCTCTGCTCTGCAATTCCAGCATTTATAAACCTTTCACCAAGCTTTGTCTTAAGTTTCTCAAAAGCATCAAAACCTAAATCCCCCGTCAAAAAAATTAATTCTTTGTGAGTGTCGGCTATGCCTTCTATATAATCAGAAAATATTCTACGCATGAAAACAAAAGTATGCTTTTATGCTTTTGAAAATTGAATTAATTTTCATGCAGTGTTTTTAATTTAAGCTCTTTAAATGCTTTTATCTATTTTAAAGAAAATTGGTATATTGCTTTAGAAATTTCTTTGCAAATGAAATCTTAAGACAATTAAAATTAAAAGGCAAACAGATTTGATAAAACACTTTCAACTTCTTCAAATGCAGGATTTGCCTCGAAAACATGAGATGGTTTAAGATAATAAATCTTTTCAGCGAGTTGTGTTTTCAATCTTTCTTCCCCACAACCAGTAATATTCAGCATTATTGCAGCATCTTTTTCAACTTTATTTTCCTTTACAGCATTTATCAAAGAAGCTGTGGCAATGCCGGCAGCAGGGTGGATATCAATCCCTTCAAGTGTTTCAAAGAGCTTCATTGCTTCAATAGCTTCTTCATTTGAGGCAAGCAAAACATCTCCATTTGAATGTTTCATAGCATCGAAAAGTCCACCAATTATTGAATATGGTGGTTTGCGATTTGATAGAACTTTTGCTAAAATTTCTTGAACCTGTTGGCGTGCTAAATCAGCATCAAGAGCTGGCAATTCTCTTGAATCGTTGTGCCATGCATCATAAATTGGAGTGAATGGTTTGTTTTGGGATACCATGAGCTTCATCATATTTGAACCAAACCTTCCGTCTTTTATCAATCTTAAATTTGCTTCATAAGCAGCTATTGCGCCTGTGCCACTTCCTACAGCTTGAAAATAATAATCTGGAATTCTTCCCATAATAATTGCTGCCGACAAAGTTGTTGTGCCCATACCTTCGCGCCTTGCCACATTTTTTGCTCCACCTTCGGCAATAAATTCTTTCATCGTACAAGCCATATTGGAAAGGTTTATGGCATCATAATAATCGCATCCTGTTTCAGAAACAATCAATTTTACACAGTTGTTTAAGGGTTTATCAAACCACATGGCAGAGAGGTTGTCCGCTGGAAGTGTAAGCAAAAGGGGAATATTGTTGTCAGAACAAACTTGGGCAAAAGCTCTGGCGGTATTTCCTGCTGAAGCCACCACCATAATTCTCTTTTCGTCTTTTCCAATGCGAGCCATCACCGTATATGCCTCAGTTTCTTTAAATGAACAAGTGCGATTAAAGCCTCCTTTTTCTGGCCACCAGCCGCTAAAAGTTATATATAAATTGCTCAATCCTAAATGCTTAGCTAATGCTTTGCTTTTGTAAGTTACTGGAGCAGAGCTTCCTTTCAATGTTCTTAAAATTGGAAGCCAATCAGCAAATTTATACATGCCATGAGAGTCGTTTTTTATCTCAATTTGATGTTTTGAGTAAATAGAACGGATTAAAGCTGGTTTATCATAATTTGGGTCGTCGAGTGTCCAGCCTTCATCTTCAAAAGTTTTGCCTGTGGCTATCGAACTCAATAGATATTTTGTCGGTTTGAAATCTTCCATAAAATATATGTTTTGAAGTATTAATCTTAAAATTTTGATTAATTAAATACTCTTTTTAAAATGTCGGTAACTCTTGCCATTGGATCGTGGCGGATATTTTTCTCGGTGTCGGCAAGTTTAATAAAAACGCCATTGATGGTTTTTTTTGTTACGTAATCATCAAGATTTGTGCTTATTGGCTTATATGAAGAGGAAAATTGCATAACTTTATTATAAGAAGAAGTTAAAGTTTTCCATGCTTGATTTGTTGATATTCCACCTATTAAGGCTTGGTCGAGATATTGCTTCACTATTGGATTAAATTCGGAATACAATTGTGCTGAAGTGTTAATTCGAAAATAATTGGTGGCGGCAGTATCTGCACCTCTTAAAATTCCAAAAGCATCGCTTATATTCATAGATTTTATTGAATTTACAAATATTGGTGAGGCTTTTTTTGCTGCTTCTTCAGCAGATTTATTTAGTCTGATAACAACATCATCAATCATTCTTGAAATTCCAACGCTTTTGAGGATTGGATTATTGAGATTCTTGGTGATGACCTCTGCCTCTGGGGGAAGTAAGATTTTGATTATCTGGTCATTAAAGAAACCATTTGGCTTTGTAACCTTGCTTACAGCAGAATCGGTGCTAACGCGCAAAGCGTCTTTCAAGCCAGAAATTACATCGGCTTCAGTCAAAGGGACATTTCCCATCGCGCCAACATTATCAATGCCTTTTGCTACTTGATTTAACAATTCACAAGAGGTAAATAAAAGTGATAAAATGAGTACAATAGCAAGTTTTTTCATAATTATAAATTTTCTTTAGTAGCTTTCACAAAGCTAACAAACAATGGATGAGGAGCAGCAACAGTTGATCTATATTCGGGATGAAATTGAACGCCAATAAACCAAGGATGTTCAGGAATTTCAATTATTTCTACTAGATTCTTCTCTTCAAAATTTCCAGTAGCGATCATTCCCTTATCGATAAATTGCTGTAGATATTGGTTATTAAATTCAAAACGATGGCGATGACGTTCTTCAATATCAGGCTTGCCATAAGCTTGATAGGCTTTTGAATTTGTTTTTAATTTGCAAGGATAAGAACCAAGACGCATTGTGCCTCCTTTATTTTCGATTTCTTTTTGGTTTTCCATTATGTTAATAACTGGAAATTCAGTTCGCTTATTCATCTCAGTTGAATTAGCATCATTCATTAGTAAAACATTACGAGCGAACTCAATTACTGCACATTGCATTCCCAAACAGATTCCAAAAAAAGGAATTTTATTTTCACGAGCATATTTAACTGCTGAAATTTTTCCTTCTATTCCTCTGTTACCAAAGCCAGGTGCCACGAGTATTCCATTGAGTTTTTTAAGGTAGCTTTCAGCATTATCATCGTTGATATTTTCCGACTGAATAAGTTTGACATTTACTTTACAAAGATTGGCAGCTCCTGCATGAATAAAGGCTTCGGAGATAGATTTATATGCATCTTTTAACTCTACATATTTGCCCACAAGGCCAATATTTACTTCATATAGTGGATTTTTTAATCTCTTTAAAAAGCTATCCCATTCAGTAAGATTTGGGGTTTTGCCATCCTTAATATTTAATTTCTTTAAAACTTCGCTATCTAAGCCCTCTTCATGCATCAAAATGGGTACATTGTAAATAGTGTCTGTATCAATCGATTCAATTACAGAGCTACTTTCTACGTTGCAGAATAGTGCAATTTTATTTCTAAGACTTATATTCAGGTGATGCTCTGTTCGACAAACCAAAATATCTGGCTGAACGCCTAACTCAAGTAAAGCTTTTACAGCGTGTTGAGTAGGTTTTGTTTTCAGCTCACCAGCGGCAGCAAGAAATGGTACAAAAGTAAGATGAATTACTAAAGCATTATTTCCTAATTCCCATTTCAGCTGGCGCACTGCTTCCACGTAAGGTAAGGATTCAATGTCGCCAACGGTTCCCCCAATTTCGGTGATGACAAAATCGAATAGCCCTTTTTCGCCAAGGATTTTCATCCTATATTTTATCTCGTCGGTTATATGAGGTATTATCTGAACTGTTTCACCAAGATAATCTCCATGACGCTCTTTGTTTATTACCGTTTGATAAATTCTTCCAGTAGTTACGTTATTGGCTTGGGATGTAGGTTGATTCAAAAATCTCTCGTAATGACCAAGGTCTAAATCAGTCTCTGCTCCATCGCTTGTAACATAACATTCGCCATGTTCATAAGGATTTAAAGTGCCTGGATCGACGTTTATATAAGGGTCAAATTTTTGAATAGTAACATTATAGCCTCTTGCCTGCAAAAGTTTTGCAAGAGAAGCAGAAATGATTCCTTTGCCAAGCGAAGAAGCAACGCCGCCAAGCACAAATATGTATTTAGTATTAGTCATGATTCTGATATTCAGATAATTACCATAGTATGTTATGGGATTGCAAATTAACATAAAATCACTAAGCTCGTATAATTATTTGCATTTTTGATTAAAAATAATTATTGAGTCTGATATCTATCTAAATATTGCAGCTTTTTACTAGGGTTTTTTAAAAATTATGTAACATAATTATCTAAAAAAAACCACGTTTATCGTGGTTTAGTATTTTATTGACCTAAATAACCTTTGAGGAGTTTCGACCTTGAATTGTGTTTCAATCGCCGTATAGCTTTCTCTTTTATTTGTCGAACTCTTTCGCGTGTGAGCTTAAATTTTGCACCAATTTCGTCAAGAGTCCATGAATGATTTTGACCAATGCCGTAATATAGATTAATCACATCGCGTTCTTTTTGGGAGAGTGTTGCCAGCGAGCGTTGAATTTCACGGCCTAATGATTCTACCATCATATTTTCGTCGGTAGAAGGTTCATTATCATTTATCATCACATCAATCATACTGGAAGTTTCGCCTTCCATCAGAGGTGCATCAAGTGATACATGTTTGGAATGCATTCTCAAGGAATTTCTAATTTTATAATCAGGCATTTCGAGTGAATCTGCTATTTCATTTGATGTGGGAGGTCTTTCAAATCGTTGCTCCAATCTTGCTGTTTCCTTGGTAATTTTATTCAGCGAACCAACTTGATTTAGAGGCAGTCTTACGATGCGCGATTGCTCGGCCAAAGCCTGCAAAATTGATTGGCGTATCCACCAAACGGCATAAGAAATAAATTTAAAACCTCTTGTTTCGTCAAATCTTGTAGCTGCTTTTATTAATCCCAAATTTCCTTCATTGATTAAATCTGGTAAGCTAAGTCCTTGGTTTTGATATTGTTTTGATACAGAGACCACAAAGCGCAAATTTGATTTTGTCAGTTTATCCAAAGCTCTGGCATCACCAAGTTTAATTCTTTGAGCCAACAAAACTTCTTCTTCTGCTGAAATCAGTTCTTCTTTTCCGATATCTTGCAAATATTTGTCTAAGGAGGCAGTTTGCCTGTTAGTTATAGATTTTGTGATTTTAAGTTGTCTCATATTTGTGTATATTTTTTCGTCAATAAAAATTTTTGAGCGAAATAATTTGCAAACTTATTAAAAATAATTAAATATTCCTACTCTTAAAATAATTATACATCAAGATATTTCATAAATCTGATATATAACAATTAAGATTATTCTACAATTCTGAGAATTGGAAATCTTGCTATTATGCTTACTGATTTAAAGACCTATTCCATAATATGCTTTTATACCGCTTGGATAAATTCCTTCAATTAAAATTCCTCCCTTTTTATTACTAATTATGGTGGAGATATCATCGGGTTTATTAACTGATTTTTGGTCAATTTTTGTTATTATAAAGTCATCTTTTATACCAGCTTGAGAAAGCAAACCATGTCTTATATTTTTCACTACTACTCCATTAAGTATTTTTAGGTCTTTGAGTTGTTTGCTTGAAACTATCTCAAAATCAGCGCCTAAATTCAGTGAAGAAGCCACATCGGAGTCTTTAACAATCTGAGTACCTCCATTCATGCTTGTCAAGATCATAGTTTCCTCTTTGATTTTGCTATTGTGGATAAATTTAACTTTCACTTTATCGCCAGGGCTATAATTTCCAATTTTTTCAAGAAGCTCGGAGCGGCTGTTAACTTTTGTTTCATCTATTTCCAAGATAATATCACCAGCAAGAATTCCAGCATTGGCTGCTGCCAGACCTGATACCACACCTTCTACAAGAACTCCTTCAATTTTATCAAGTCCAAATTTTTCAGCAACATCTGAATTTACCTCTTCTATGGAAACGCCAAGAATTGCTCTTTGAACTTTCCCAAAATCTTTCAAATCTTTCACCACTTTTTTTACAATGCTTGCTGGAATGGCAAAGCTATAACCAGTATAATATCCAGTGCCAGAAGCAATTGCGGCATTAATTCCAACAAGCTCACCGCTGATATTTACTAATGCTCCACCAGAATTTCCTGGATTTACCGCAGCATCAGTTTGAATAAAAGATTCTATAGATGTGTTGGAGCCAAGAATATTTATATCCCTTGCTTTAGCTGACACAATACCAGCGGTAACAGTGGACGTCAAATTAAAGGGATTGCCTACTGCCAAAACCCATTCACCAATTTTCAAATCATCCGAATTCCCATAAGTCAAAAAAGGCAATTCGCTGGCATCAATTTTTAATAATGCCAAATCCGTGCTTGGATCTAATCCAATAACTTTTGCTGTATAAGTCCTTTTATCATTGAGAGTTATTGTAATTTTATCCGCCTGTTCAACAACATGATTGTTTGTTACAATGTAACCATCGGAAGAAATTATCACGCCTGAACCAGTGGCTTTATAAACTCGAGAGCGCCCATTATAAAAGAAATCTTCTATCGAAAAATAGTTATCGTAAACAGAACTTTTTCTTGTAAATTCAGTTTTTATGTGAACCACAGCATGAATTGTACTTTCTGCAGCAAGATTAAAATCCTTGGAAAGCTGCTCGCTTGGCAAAAGATATCCAGCTTGCTGCGCATTAGTAAGTTGTTCGCGACTGATTGAAATGTTTTTTATTTTATTGGCAATTGTGAAATGATAAGTAGCAATCGAAAATGCCGAAACTGCCAATGATATCGATATAAATTTTGCTATTTGCTTCATAATAAATTAAATTGTTAAGTTTAAAATTTGTAATTCTGCAAACGCTAAATTAGCATTTATTGTATAATTGAAGTTGTTAAATGTCGTTAATTCATCTGATAATAAAATTTGTAAAAACAAATTATTTCATATTTTCGCGTATTAATCCTTAGCTTCAAATATATTGAAAACTCTATCTTTAAATCGATGGCTTATTTTTTTCATGGGAATTCTAATTGGTTCTATATTAGCACTTTTCACTTTTGATATGATTTATGATTTGAGCCTTACCGATAACTACAACAACTCATGGTTTTCGTCAAATAATTCAGATTCCACCGATATAAAAAATACAGACACTATAGCTCAAAAATTAAAATCATACAAGTCGAAATTTAGAAAAAGCAATTTAATTGGTGTTGACAGTTTGAATAATTCTATAAACGACAGTTTAGATGCTGATGGAAATAATTATTCGAGGCTTGATTCCTTATCTGGCAATGAAAATTCAGCTTATTCAAATAATAATTCTGGTGATGAAATTGTTGTTATGAAGGATGAACTACTTTTTTCCACCTTGTTGAAACCCACAGGAAAGCCAAATTCTTACTTCTGTGATTACAATGAAAAAATGGATTCACTGCTTATTGATAACGGCAGTATAAAAAATGCAAATCTTTTAAAAGTGGAGTTCTGGCGGTCACCAGTAAATTTCAAAGGCTATAAGCTCAACAAAAGAAGTCTAATCCTTTTCGGAGTTTATCAATTCGACAATTTAAAATTGGAATATGGAGATGACCGAACACTTACAATGAATTATAAGAATCAGAAAGTCCTTTTAAGATGTACCGAAAATTTTTTGCCATTAAAAATTAAAAATTGATGAAGAAAATTGAATTTTACAAATATCATGGCGCTGGAAATGACTTCGTTGTAATTGACAACAGATTAAAGAATATTTCTCTTGATGAAAATTCAGTAAAATATCTTTGCGATCGCCATTTTGGAATTGGTGCTGATGGATTAATGTTGATAGAAAATATTGATAATCATGATTTTAAAATGCGTTATTTTAATTCTGACGGAAAAGAAGCAAGCATGTGTGGCAATGGAGGAAGGTGCATTGTAGCTTTCGCAAAATCCCTTGGTATAATTGAAAATTCAGCCACTTTTGAAACTTTTGACGGGATACATTCAGCAATAATTTCTGAAAAAAATGCCTTGCCTTGGGTCCAACTGAAAATGTCCGATGTAGATATTTCAGGGGTTTTAAAAGGCTCAAATTTCGCTAATACTGGCTCGCCGCATCACATTGAATATATTAGTGATTTATCTAATTTGGATGTAAATAAAGCTGGTGCTGAAATAAGATACTCCGATGATTATAAAGCCATCGGCGGCACAAATGTGAATTTTGTAAAACTTATTAGTGATAGTAAGATAGAAATAAGAACCTACGAAAGAGGAGTTGAATTTGAGACTTTAGCATGTGGAACCGGCTCGACGGCTGCGGCAATTATATCAGGAATTCGTGCTCAAAAGAATACAGCTTCTTATCAAGTCCAAACTTTAGGTGAAATACTTGAGGTAAGCTATAAAATTGATGGAAATTTCGCAAGAGAAGTCTTTCTCTCGGGACCAGCAAAAGAGGTTTTTAAAGGAACTATAAATATTTAATATGATTGGTAAGAATATAAGTTTAAGAGCCTTAGAACCAAAAGATGTTGATTTTATTGCCAGTATAGAAAACAACAACGAAAATTGGAGAATTTCAAATACTTATATTCCTTACTCACGCTTCGAAGTGGAGCAATATATTATGTCTATTGGACACGATATTTTCGCCGATAAACAGCTCCGGTTGGTGATTACAGAAAACTCTACTGACAAAAACTGCGGATGTATCGACCTCTTCGACTTTGAATTGAGACACAAACGTGCCGGTGTAGGAATCATAATAAATAAAGATTTTCGCTCAAAAGGTTTTGCCAAAGAATCATTGGAATTGATGATTGATTATGCAAAAAAAACTTTAGGATTACATCAACTTTACTGCAATATCCAAGAAGATAATTTCATAAGTATCAAGCTTTTTGAAAGCTTAGGATTTATAAAACAAGGCACAAAAATACAATGGGAATGGTATGAAAATAAATTTGCAGATGTATTTTTTTATCAGCTAATTTTCAATTAAATTTTTATGAAAAAAAGAAGTAAAAGCTCCCCAATTATTATTGCAACAGTTTTATCATTAATGTTTTTAGTTTCATTTTTTGCCATACGACTATTTACCAAACCTTATGTAAATGTTCAAGAAACTAAATACATAAATATTCCAACTGGCTCAAAAATTTCTGATGTTAAAGAAATTTTGGATAAAGCAGAAATCATTGAAAATTTTAAATCTTTCGAAATTTTTTCTACAATTTATAATTACAAAGAAAATATAAAACCTGGCAGATACAAAATTTCTGATAAAATGACTGCCAATGAACTTGTGAAAATGTTGAGAATTGGACGTCAAAGCCCTGTGAAACTGACATTTAATAATATAAGATTTTTATCTAAATTTGCTGGAATTGTAGGAAATAAATTGGAGTTGGACTCTGCCAAACTGATGAATCTTTTGACTGACAGAGTATTTTTAAGTAAATATGGTTTCAACGAAAAAACATCCATATCTATGTTTTTGCCAAACACATATTTTATGTTTTGGAATACCACCGAAATACAATTTATTGATAAAATGAAAGGTGAATATGATAAATTTTGGACAGAAGAAAGAAAGCAAAAAGCGGCCAAGATAGGCCTAACCATAAACGAAATTTCAACTCTTGCATCAATAGTGCAGGAGGAAACCAACAAAAAAAATGAGATGAGTTTGATGGCAGGGGTGCTTATCAACAGACTAAAAAACAACATGAAACTTCAAGCTGATCCTACGGCACGCTTTGCCTACGGCGATTTTGATGTAAATAGAATAACTTCCAATTATACCAGCATTAAGTCTGAATATAATACATACTACGTTTTTGGCCTGCCTCCAGGACCAATAAATATGGTTGAACCTGAAAATATTGATGCAGTGCTGAACTACAAAAGCAGCGATTATCTCTATTATTGTGCAAAAGCTGACGGCTCGGGATATCATGCTTATGCAATAACTTATGCCGAACATCAACGTAATGCAATAGCTTATCACAAATATTTGGATAAACACGGTTATTTGATGTAAACTATTTTTTGCTAAATATTTTTTTAATCTGCTAACATTCAAATTTATAGAATTATATATCAAATCTTTTACCACCAATAAATTTTGTATTTTGCTTGGTTAAAAAGTCTTAAATCAACAAAAAAACAATTTGTGACTTTAAAATTGTATAATTTTGACATCTATTTCTAAGCAATACAACATCAAATTTATTTTTTAACTAATAACATAATGAATTTTAAATCTCTCGCTCTCAGCACAGCATTTTTTCTAAGTATTTTTGGAGCTAATGCTCAATTAATGAACAACATTTCCGTTTCGGGCAGTATCGAAAATGCCACACCAAATTCTATGGTTTACCTGATGGAGCTTGTGGGACAAGGAATGCAACCTATTGATTCCGTTATGATTAAGAGCGATAATACATTCTTTATTTCAGCAAATATAAAAAATGCCAATTTCTTCCAACTTTCATTAGGAGGGAAAGAATATACAATTATTATTTTGGAACCAAACCAAAACTTGCATATCGATATTGATGCTAATTCTCTGATGAAACCTAAAAATATAAAAGGCTCCGAAGACACAAAGCAAGTGTATTCGATTTTGGAAAACCTAAATGTGTTCAAAGCCCAAGAAGATGTCTTAGATGCTGAATATCAGAAAGTTTACGGAACAGCTGAACAAGATTCTATAGGAAAGATATTGTTAGATAAATTCCAACAAATAGAAAAACAAAAGACCGATTATTTAATAGATGAAATTAATAAAAAGCCTACCATGGCTACCATGCTTTTTATTGACCAATTGAAAATAGAAGAAAACCTCGATTTATATGAAAAAGTGGATAATATCTTATACAATAAATATCCTGAAAACGCTTTCATAACTGACTTGCATGGTAAAATTGCCGGCAAATTGCGCCTCGCTATTGGCCGTCCAGCGCCAGAGATAAATCTTGCATCACCCGAAGGAGCAAATATTAAATTATCGAGTTTAAAAGGTAAAATTGTTTTGATTGACTTTTGGGCGTCATGGTGCGGCCCTTGTCGTCGCGAAAGCCCTGAAATGGTAAAAATTTATAAAGAATATCACGACAAAGGCTTTGAAATTTATAGCGTCTCTCTTGATAAAGAAAGGTCGAGCTGGCTAAAAGCCATTGAAGATGATGGCCTAAATTGGATTCATGTGAGCGACCTCAGATATTGGAGCTCCGTTGCTGCCAAAGAATATGGAGTCGGTTCAATACCTTTCACAGTATTGCTCGATAAAGAGGGAAAAATAATGGCCACAGGTTTAAGAGGCTCTGATTTAGAAGCTAAACTTGCTGAAATTTTTGACAAATAATTTTTCATTTGAATTTTAAATTAAATTTGCAGCCATAATATTATCGAAATTACCATGCAAAAAGGACAATTTTTTCTTTCAGTTTTATTATTGTTAATCAGCATTTCATCATGTAAAAATGGCGAAGATGATGGAAATTTGCCCTCTGATTTAATTGAAAATCCAAATACTGCTAACGGCAATGTGAATTCTAACCAGCTTCCAAAATTTGAGTTTAAATATACTGAACATGACTTTGGAAAAATTGTTGACGGAGTAAAAGTGTCATTCACTTTTAAATTTAAAAACGTGGGAAACAGCGATTTAATTATTAACCAAGTTAAAACTTCTTGTGGTTGCACAGCCTCCACATTTACCAAAACACCTGTAAAACCTGGAGAATTTGGGCTAATTCAACTTACTTTCGACAGTAGCCATCGCAAAGGCTACAACAACAAAGTGGCTACGGTAGTAGCTAATACACAGCCAAATACACAAATATTAAAAATAACTTCTATGGTGGTTGGCCCAGAAGAATTATAAAAATTAAATTAACTTTTAAAACAATCGATATGCAATTAAACAGTATTCTATTAATGGCCGGCGGGGCAAAAGGCTCAGATCAAAGTCCATATTCTGGCCTCATAATGATGGTTCTTATCATCGCAGTATTCTATTTTTTCTTTATCCGCCCACAGCAAAAGAAAAATAAAGAGATACAAAAATTCAGACAGGGATTACAAAAAGGTGATAAGGTAATTACCATCGGTGGAATCCATGGAAAAGTTTTAGAAATTTCGGAAACGACCGTAATCATTGAGGTTGAAGGCCAAAGCAGACTGAAACTCAACAAAGACGCAGTTACACAAGATGGAACATCAGACAAACCTATTGGTCAGAAATAAGATATTTTATTTTGATAAAAAAGTCGCTCATAAATAGAGCGACTTTTTTTTTACTTTTACAAAAATAATTCAGTTTGTAAATTTTTTTAAATTTAAGCTTATGATTTGGAAATGGATTTTGCAAAACCTTTCAAAAATTGATTATAAAACTTTTTTATTTTTCTTTGTGATTTCTGCCACTATCTGGATGCTATTAAAACTCTCGGATAAATACAATCAAGAAATTGAAGTATCGCTTTCATATTCCATTGTAGGGTCAAAGTTGATAATTATTAATACTCCTGAGAATAAAGTTAAAGTACAAGCATCTGCCGAAGGATTTAAAATGCTGCTTATCAGTGGAAGGCAAAATGAAAAAATTGACATTCCTCTGAATCAAGAAGATTTTGTGAAAGGCTCCGATGGTTTTTACTATGGCAGTATTGCCACAAAGTCTTTAAACTCAAGGATATCAGAAAAACTTGGTATCACAATCTCAGATAAAATGATATCACCCGACACATTATATTTTGTTTTAGATAGACTTGATACTGCAATAGTTCCAATAAATTTAGTTGCCGATTTCGATTTTGTTTCGGGCTATAGAGTCTTTGGAGAGCCAAAGTTTACTCCCAAAAAAATAACTATCAAAGGTCCGGCGCATATTATAGATACCATAAATTTTGTGAATACTAAAAAGTTGAAATTTTCTAAACTTATGACTTCGCAGAAAAAAACGGTGGAGATAGATCAACCCAATAAACTTGTTACTATTAGCAATCAGAAAGCAAATTTAAATTTGGAAGTAGCTAAATATATCGAAGGAGAAACAACTGTTCCAATTAGAGTGTTTTCAAAGGTTGAAGGAGTAAATATTAAAACTTTTCCAGCAACGATAACTGTAAAATATTTGGTTGCTTTGCCAGATTATAAAAAAATTACGAATGCCATGTTTACTATTGGCGTTGAAGTCGATTCAATGCAAATTTTACGGAGTAATAGTTTGATTCCAAGGGTTTATAAAAGTCCCGAATTTGTAGAGCATATAAAACTTAGCACCGACAAAGTTGAATTTATTATCACAAAATAGATGATAAAAGTAGGTCTCACTGGGGGAATTGGAAGTGGAAAATCAACAGTTGCAAGGGTTTTTATGGAGCTGGGAGTTCCAGTATATTTTGCTGATTTAGAAGCGAAAAAACTTCTACTATTGTCAGATGTAAAAAAAGAACTCATTAGAATATTCTCCGATAAAATAATGAAAAATGGAGAGGTGGATAAGCAAAAGTTGGCATCGATAATTTTCAATGATAGAGATTCGCTAAAAAAAGTAAATGATTTAATTCATCCGCTGGTTCGCCAAGGATTTAAAAATTGGGTCAAATCTTTTGAAAATGAAGATTATGTGATGATTGAGGTAGCAATATTATTTGAAAATGGATTTAATTCAATAGTTGACAAGGTAATTTGCGTGAGCTCCATCTTGGAAGATAGAATTATTAGAACAGTGGAAAGAGATAAATCGAGTATTGAACTTGTAAAACAACGTATGGAGAACCAATGGCCACAGGAAAAAATTGCTGAAAAATCAGATTTTGTGATATTTAATTCAAATGTGGATTTGATATTACCACAGATTTTGGCCATTGACAAGGCACTACGACTCAAATTTTAGCTGCCAGATAGTACTTCAGCTTCCTTAATAACCTCGTCTCTTTTTTGTAATCTAAGTCCAAGTTTTAATAATACATCATGATTTTCTACAATCTCCTTACAAAGCACAACACCACTATCTAAAAGAGACTGCCTTTGCAATTTGGTAAGCGAATTCATTGATGTAATTGGATGCAAATCAGCTCTATCAATCCAGTCTTTCAAGCTGTTTCCGTGAGGATAATCCCAGCTTACTAATCTCATACCAGTACATTTTCCATATTCGGTGGCATCTTCCGAAAATCTGGTATTGGTTACTATCATTCCAAAATAATTCAATTTTGAATCACCTGATTTTTCCCAACTTGCTTTAATATCTAAAAATCTTGAATGTATATACAGTGGAATTTTTACATCATTTTTATGACCTTTGTCGCGATGGAATTTGCATTCAATCATTAGTCTTTCCTCATTATTTTCTGCAACCACATCAAGCTCATGTTTTACACAAGCGCCATTTTCAATTATATTTACTTTTACCTTATATCCTTGATATTCCAACAATTTAGATACATATTTTTCAAAAGGATAACCAGATGGCCCTAAATCATAAACAGCCTGTTTTAAACGGAAACGGCCAGCAACATATTTTGATTTTTGCTTCAGTAAATTATAAGCAATCTTATAAATTTTGCCTGTCTTTGTTCGCTCGCCAATAGAAGAAATAACAGTATTCACAATAGATTCAGCCTCCTTAGCATCGGCACCAGAGCGCATCAAGGCCGATTTTAATTTGTCTGGCATAAAGTCAACCATTTCACCGTTCGACTTTAAAACCTTAATGTTCTTTTGGTTCATAATATTTTAATAAGAAATTAGTGCAAAATAATAAAAAAACGGACATGAACATTTAATTCCTTGAATATAGAAAGCATATTTTATGAACTTTAATAATCTTGCCAGTCGCGTTTCTTGTTAATTTTTAAATCTTGCAATAAAGGAGATTTTACGCGAACAGTGAGATTATAAGATTGCCTTGGCCCTAATGGAATCCAATGAAACATAAGCTCCCAGCAGTGCAAATCGCGATAAATATCAAGAGAAGTAACTCCAAGTCCTTTATTTTCAAAGTCATATCCTGATGAAAATCCTAATTTCCACTTCTGAGTAACATTCACATCACCAGAAAAATCGAGAGTTTGTGTTTTCGTTTTCTTAAAATCCATTGACGTGGGTGTAAATGTTTGAGCATAATTGAATGAATAATTGAAATTCAGCGACCATTGGTTATTGAAATCTACATATCTTTCTGGAAAATCATTTACCTGTTTCAACTCTTCAGAAGTGCCCATTTCAGACTTATATTTCTTATTTTTATTGCCATTGAAATCATTGGCACTCAAAGAATAGCCAAGACTCAAACGCCATAAGCTTGAATTTTTTCTAAGCAATTTTTTGTTTACTTTCCAGTTTAATTCATTGATTCTTACACCCATGCTATCTATGGCATAAAAATCATAAATTCCTCCAAATTGTATATCAATTTTTTTCAGAACTGTTGTTCTTGCACTTACATTAAGAGGAGCAAGTTGAAATTCCTTCTTAGCCAAATCGTAGCTGGTGGAAATATTAAACCCCTCAAGAATTTTAATTTTTTTTATGCCAGTAATTGTGTCCTTGGCTGATTTCAATTTTGCTTCAAGAGTATTGCCCAAATTAAAAGTAATGTTTCCAGATTTTCCATCTGCTGGACTGCCAAATATACCTCCATCAAAAATAGAATATCTAACTGTCTTTCCATTTTTGTCGGTATATTCCTTAAAATAATTAAATGATTTACTAACATCTGGATGGTAGGAAAATCCAATTGTTGGCGACATTACATGGCGAAGAGCAGTCATAGGACCATGCTTAAAAGTAAACATACCATAGATTAAAGTACTAAAATTAGAAGAAAACGAAGCTTCATGAGCCGCTTTAAAATTCAAAACATCGTCTGTAATGACTGCCCCTGTGTCCTTTCCATTGATAATAACATTAGGATCGTAATATTTATTTACAGTTTTAAAATACCAATAATCTCTTAAATTCAAACTATTTGTCCAACTTAAGTGACCCAACGGAATTGTGCTACTGATAGGAATGTTGTGAGAGATACCATTTTTGAAGTCAGTCATTTTTGAAGTAAAAAACAAAGAATCAAGAGTTGATAATTGATTTTTAGCATCCATATTGTAAGAGACTGAAATTTTTTCGTACCATTTTTTAGAGCCAATGGCAATTTTTCGCTCAAAGGGGTTCATTCTTGGCGTGCTAAATGAAATGGTAGGCAAATCCAGATTCATTATATGTGTGCTTGTATTTTGATTATGATTTACATTGATAGCCAAATTATATTTGTGCTTAATTTTTGCCGAATAAGCAATGCTTGACTGAAAAGTGTTGGTTACATAATCATTGATATTCACCGAATTAAGTTTATTATATTGAGTAGAGCCAAAATTAACATTTGCCGAAAAAGTTGAACTTGGATTTGATTTAGGATCTTGATTGTGAGTCCATCTTATGAAATAGCCTTTGTCTTCATTATTTTTAATTACATCCGTTTCGCCATATTTATTTAATGCATAACCAATATCAATATTGCCACGGGATTTATATCTGAAATTGTAATTGCTTTTTCCCCTTATTGCCCAGCTGCCTTTAGCATAAATATCACCCCGAATTGCAAGGTCTATATGCTCTCCTAAGCCAGTATAATATCCGCCATTGCTTAAATAGTAACCTCTATTTTCGGTATAGCCATAAGAAGGAATAAGGATTCCATTTGCTCTTCCTTTTTTATTTGGAAAAAACCCAAAAGGCAAAATTACTGGCAATGGAATTCCTTCAATTTCAATATGGATAGGCCCTGTAACGATTTTGTCATCAGGAATAATTTTTCCAATGCCATATTTAATGCTGTAATGAGGGTTTGGAAGCGAACAAGTGGAGAAATAACCCTCCTTAACATAAGTAGTATTATCCTCCATCTTTTTGCCTTCCTTGATAAACAAATATGCGTCACCTTCCTGCCGAGTAACATTGTAAACCAAGCCTTTATGTGAATTGAAGTCGTATCTTATTTCAGTGGTTTGGTACTCATCGCTGCCGTCTTTAAATATTGGATTTCCTTTTACTACCCCACTTGTATCGGCAATTCCTTTGGCGTAAACATTATTATTTACAAAATCTATTTCTATGTAAGCAGCTTCAAGAGTTACTGTCCCATATTCCACTTTTGCATCGCCATATAAATATGCTTTTTGCTCCAAATAATTTACTTTTACACTATCTTTTGCACTTCTAATTATCTTGGAATCGAGAATAAAATTGTTATTATTGCTACTATCAACATTATTTTTTGGCATAATATTACTTAAGGAAGTGTCGGTAATACTAATAGAATCAACAACTTGAGCAATTATATCATCAGATAGAAATACCAAAATTGAAAAAACTATAAAAGTTCTACAAAATATTTTTGTTGATAATTTCGTTAACAATTTAATAAATGGATTACTATATTACTAATCATAAGATTTACATTTGTCAATGTAGGAAGTCTCAACGTCTTAAACCATTGATTGTTATAGGTTGATGAGACTTTTTGAAATAATTTTCAAAACTATAAAACTTCCAAGAGCGTGAAACGATTAATTTTAATTTTTGGTATAATAATATTCAGTGGTATAAATTATAGATTTATAGTTCCTCAAGATCCCTATAGAATTACTGTTGTAGTGATAGATGCAGGTCATGGTGGCCATGATCCAGGAGCTTTAGGAAAAAATTCAAAAGAGAAAAATATTGCTCTTAATGTTGCACTAAAATTTGGTCATTATATTGAATTGAATTTCAAAGATGTAAAAGTTATTTTTACTCGACAAACTGATGAATTTATAGAACTTTACAGAAGAGCTCAAATAGCAAATCAGGCTAATGCCGATTTATTTATTTCGATACATTGCAATTCAAATGAAAGTTCAAAAGCCTCTGGTACAGAAGCTTGGATAATGGGACTTCATAAAAGTAGCGCAAATCTCAGAGTTGCCCAAACCGAAAATGCATCAATACTTTTGGAAGCTAATCACGACGAAAAATATAATAATTTTAATCCTAACTCTCCCGCATCATACATATCATTTTCGCTTTTTCAGAGCGCATTTAGAGACCAAAGCATCGATTTTGCTACTAAGGTGGAAAGTGAGTTTAAAACAAACGCACAAAGATTGGATAGGGGAGTGAAAGAAGCTGGCTTTTTGGTGCTTTGGAAAACTGCTATGCCAGCAATTTTAATAGAAACTGGATTTATTTCTAATGCTGAAGAAGAAAAATATTTGAACTCAGAACAAGGTCAAAACCAATTAGCAGCTTCAATTTTTAAAGCTTTCAAGAAATATAAATTCGAAATGGAAGGCGAAAGATATCAAAAATCTGAAGAAAAAAATAGTACTAAAGATGCAAATATTATAACTCAGGAAAATAAGACAAATACTGACGTTACCAATAATATTTCAAAACCAAATAATCTAAACTCCGATATAATTTTCGGGGTACAGTTTGCAACCACTTCTGATAAAAAACCTGCATCATCAGCCTCTTTTAAAGGTATTGACGACATGTGGAATTATTATCACTCAGGATTCTACAAGTATGTATCAGGGAGATACGACAGTATTGAGAAAGCGGCAATTCAGCTTAGTAAAATTAGAGAATTAGGGTTTAGCGATGCCTTCGTGGTGGCTTTCATTGGCGGCAAACGTATTAGCCCAAATGAAGCTATGAACATTTTAAAAAATCAAGCTGATAAAAAATAGTTTTAGCAAAGAGCTTTATAAATATCTTTGCCATTAGAAATAATTCAAATAATGAAAATTAGAAAAGAATTCTATATTGGTTTAGTTGCTACTTTCACTTTGGTAGGTATATATTTGGGTTATAACTTTTTACAAGGGAAAGATATTTTTAATAGAACTCAAAAATATTTTGTCGTTTATAATAAAATCGCTGGTCTCAATGTTTCAAATTCAGTAAATTTGAATGGATTTAAAATCGGCATGGTTAGCAATTTAGAACTTATCAAAAACGATAGCTTGGGTAGAATAATTGTTGAGCTAAGCATCGATAAAAACATAAAAATTCCCAGAAATTCTATTGCTAAGATCGAAAGCGACTTCCTAGGGTTGAATTCTATCAGCATGGTTTTTGTTAAATCAGATTCTTATGCTAAGGATGGTGACACTTTAATTTCGCAAGTTGCAAGCACAATTCAAGAAGAAGTTTCTATTCAAATGCTTCCAATAAAAGTAAAAACAGAAAATATGCTTGGCTCTTTAGACAGTATTTTAGAGGCTGTTAAGTATGTTTTTAATAAAGAAACACAAGCTAATTTGGCCAACACTTTCCTGAGAATAAAATCTACAATAGAAAATATAGAACACTCCTCATATACACTTGATACAGTAATAACTGGACAAAAAAGTGCAATAATTAGAATATTATCAAATATAAATTCTATCACTGAGAACCTTAGAAATAATAATGATGAGATAACTCACGCCATTGGAAATTTTGCCGCCATAAGTGATACATTAGCTCAGATAAATATTAAATCCACAATTTCTAAAGCTGATTTAGCTTTGGGCGATTTCCAAAAAATTGTTGACAAAATCAATCGTGGAGAAGGTAGTCTTGGATTGCTTGTAAATGATAATAAGCTTTACAAAGAACTCCACGCTGCTTCAAAGGAACTTGATCAATTGCTTCAAGATATGAAGCTCAATCCACAGCGCTATGTGAACTTCTCTGTATTTGGAAGAAATCAAAAACGCAACGTTTATGTGAGCCCTGATTCGGCGACGGTTAAGAAGTAGATAGGCTGATGTAGATAATTTTCCCATCAACACCATCAAGCAAATCATAGATTGTGTATTTTTCGAGATAAACGATGAAATGCTTTTCAAATTTCCCCCTTACCGCTGTCAGCCTTCGGTACAATTCCGTAAATAAAAAAAACTTTTTTCGCCTTCTGCTATTTAATTTCTTGCTGCGAAATTACTCAGTCTGACAAGTTTATGATATGTAAATTATTATTTTTCCTTGACTTTCAATATTTTTAACCTATATTTGCAATCCATAAAATCACATAAAATGAATCTGAATAATATTTCTTTCGCATCTTTAGCTTTTGAGAGGAAGGTTTTTATTTTACCCCCCCATAAGATATTGTTATTCAGCTGTTTACATAGATTATTGCCATGAGAATTTTATTCCCTCCATAGGATATAAAATACCGAATTTTATTATCGGTGGTAGAGGTTTTACTTGACTTCATTTTAATGCTTTTGAGAATAATGAAAAATATTAATGAAGTTTTTTTAAGTATTTATCTCTAATTTTTTAATTATGAACAAAATATATTTTATTAGTCTAATGATGATTGGATTGTTTTTATTTGGTAATTCTTTAAATGCTCAAATGTATTATCCTGCTGTTACAACTGATATAATTGCTTCTACTAATATTTCAAACGTGCAAAATACTGGCATGGATGCAATTGTATTTGAAAGTGATTTGTTTCAAGTAATGTGCTGGGATGGCGACCAACCTGGTATCGGATACGGAATAGGCATGGCTCCTCAACAGAGTTTTAATTTTGATGGAAGCAGTATTGGCCCTGTTCAAGATCCAGATGTAGTGATATCAGAATACAATTCAAAACTTTACGC
>Ga0210044_10001245_pt1 | contig 38773 bp, 43 predicted proteins | sample CryGey13umfilter_2_FD_183959 | JGI IMG/M metagenome (GOLD analysis project Ga0210044, IMG submission 183959) | Groundwater microbial communities from aquifer in Utah, USA - Crystal Geyser 4/9/14 3 um filter (SPAdes) (version 2) | ecosystem: Environmental > Aquatic > Deep subsurface >... | reverse complement strand
TAAGCCTGCTGGTGGGCGGCATCGGCATCATGAATATCATGCTGGTGTCGGTGACCGAACGCACCCGCGAGATCGGCATCCGCCTGGCCATCGGCGCGCTGGAGCGGGAAGTGCTGTCGCAATTCCTCATCGAAGCGGTGGTGCTGTCCTCGCTGGGTGGGCTGATTGGCGTCATCCTCGCCACCCTCGCCTCAATCGGTCTGTCCGGCCTGATGAACATCCCCTATCTATTCAACCCCAGTGTCAACCTGCTGTCTTTCGCCTTTTCCGCCGCCATCGGGGTGATCTTCGGCTACTTCCCTGCGCGCCGCGCCGCCAGCCTGGACCCGATCGAGGCGCTGCGGCATGAATAGGTGACTGTAGCGCCGGATATGGACTCCTCCCAATATACAAGGAAGAACGGGTCTATTTTTTCAAGGCGGATGCGACCGGATTGGAGTGAGGCGCAGCGTTATCCACAGCCGGCTCGGCCGGGAGCGCGCCTCCCACGTTGGCGGGAGGGCGATGCCTCCTGGCCATGATGGGCATCTGCGCGGCGAGGGCTTACAGGCTTCTCGGCCTCGAAGGCCACGGCGCTACTCAGACTCTCCCGCCGCCGTAGCGATCCATGGGTTCGTTGCTCGGGCTGCGCAACAGGTAGGCCCACTGCCCGTCGAAGCTGCCCTAGGCGGCGCGGACATGGTTCTGGTCGTTCTCGAAATTGCGTTGGAAGGCTGCGCCCTTGATCCCCTTGGCCATGGCATAGGGCGACAGGTTGGCAAAGTAATCGCCGAAATTGATCTGGGTATTTGCGTCGCTGAGTTTCCATTCCAGTTTCTGGATGGAGAGGTTCTCCGGATCGAACTGGCGGCTGTCGGTCGCGCGCAGGGGGGTGTTCAACAGGCTGTTCCATTTCCCATCCATGATCTGGGTGCCCCAGCGCACATCGGTTTCGTGCATCAGATGGGTGCCGGTGTCGTAGAAGCTGCTGGCCTTGCCGGCGCCGGTGACGCTCTGGAACAGGACATCGCTGCGGGTGTTGACGCTGAGTTCTTCAGCCGGCGTTGTTTGGCCTGATAGCCCTCCCAGGGCAAACGCGGCGCGGCAATTGCAAGCCGCAAGCCGCTTAGGGGAGCGCCTTAGGTCAGCGCGATCGCCAGATAGGTGGCATAGAGGCCGCCGTTGATCGCCAGATGCCACACCCGCAATTGCCCGCGCAGCAGCATGTAGCGCAGCCAGGCCGCCGCGATCAGGGTGATGATGACGCCGGCGAGCACTTCCTTCTGCGGCGCCCAGGGGGTGAGGAGCACGCCGATGGCGGGCAGCAGGGTGCCCTGGAACACCATCGCACCAGTGATGTTGCCGAACGCCAGGGTGTCCTTGTGTTTGCGTATCCACAGGATGGAATTGACCTTCTCCGGCAGTTCCGTGGCCACCGGTACGATCATCAGGCTCAATACCAGCGCGGAGATGCCCAGCAAGGGCGCTGCCTGCTCGATGCCGTGGATGAAGCCCTTGGCGCCCAGCACCAGCATCGCCAGCGCGACGCCCAGTTGCAGCAGGATGGTGATCAGGTTGGTGGGCAGCCCCAGGCGCGAGAGGAGCATCGGGTCATCCGCCTCGGTGGCGTGGCCGTCCTTCACCAGGGCGGCGGAAGCCTTGAGGGTGAGCATCACGTAGAAGAAGTAGATCAGCACCATCCCCACCGCCAGCATGGCGCGCATGGCTGGGTTTTCATGCGGCACAAACAGCGCCACGGCGGCGATGGCGAAGGACGCGAGGAAAAAATCCAGGTCACGTTTCAGGCCGGTTTTCTCCGGCGTCAGATGGCCCTGGGTACCGCGCTTCTGCCACACCGACAGCGCCATCAGGCACAGCGACAGGGTGGATAACATCAGCGGCGCGCCGAGGATGGCGCCGACGCCAATTTCCTCGTTCAGTTGCTGATTCTGGGTGCCCCCGAAAATCGCCAGCAGGGGCACGACGGTCTCTGGCATGGCCGTCCCGATGGCAGCGAAGATCGAGCCGGTGACCCCCTCGGAAATGCCCAGTTTCTCCCCCAGATGTTCCAGCGCATTCACGAAAATCTCGGCGGCGATGAGGATGACGATGAGGAAGAAGAACAGTTCGAGACCGATCATGGACAACTCCGGGTGGCAAGCGGGGCGGATTGTAGCGCCGGCGCCTCGCCGGCGAGGCGCCGGTGCTACAAGGGTTACCATTGCGCCATGCCGCCTCTCGACGAATCCTGTTACCACGTACACCTGGACCACGAAATCACCGCGCCGACGGGGGGAAAGCCTTGACGATCGCGGATTGGCGGCTGGACGCCGAAGGCTGGCTATCCGGTGCGCGCCGGGTCGCTTCGCCCAACCAGGACGCCCGCCCGCAAGGCGAGGTGATTTCACTGGTGGTGATCCACAACATCAGCCTGCCGCCCGGCGCATTTGGCGGGTCGGGGGTCGAACAACTGTTCAGCAATTGCCTGAACCCGGACGAACACCCCTATTACGCCGGCATCCACAACCTGCGCGTCTCCAGCCACTTCTTTATCCGCCGCGACGGCGAGTTGATTCAGTTCGTGCCCTGTCGCCAGCGTGCCTGGCATGCCGGCGTATCGACTTGGCGGGGGCGCGAGCGCTGCAATGATTTTTCCATCGGGGTGGAGCTGGAAGGCACGGACGAAATGGCGTTCACCGACGCGCAGTACGCGGTGCTGAATCGCTTATTGGAAGTGCTGCGGGCGGCTTATCCGATCACGGCCCTGGCCGGGCATTGCGACATCGCTGCTGGTCGCAAGAGCGATCCGGGGCCGTGTTTCGATTGGAGAAGGGTCGGGGGGAGGTGAGCGGTAGCGCGCCAGCTTTATGTCCCGCCGGGACGGTATCCTTTAACCTAGATTCCTCAGTTGACCGCTCCCCAGCCCTTGTGAGGCCGCATGGATGCTGACGTTATCGCCTCCGGTTGCACTCACCATTTGGGTGGCGCCGCTACGCGCCCGATTGCACGGTTTCCGAGCCATCTAGCTGCGTTGCTCCTCCTTGCGGGCCCCGGCCCGCTGCGTCGTCGCGCCTTGCCAGATGGCTCGGAAACCGCACACTCGGGCGCGTTCAACTGAGGAATCTAGGTTTAACGTGAAACAAGCTCGCGCCTTCACTGTAGCGCCGGTTTCATCATCCGGGGTGGCCTCAATCCATGCCCGTTAGGGCCCGCCGGCTGTATTAAAGACGCCGGCATCCTTGCCGGCGCTACAGGTGCGCGCGGGAATGACGCTCAGGCCGCTTGCGCGTGAATGTGCGCGCCGATCCGCTTGATGCGGTTGTTATCGTCGACATAGACCAGCTTCGGCTCGAAGCTGGCCAGTTCGATTTCATTGAGGATGGCGTAAGTGGCGATGATCAGCACGTCGCCGACGGCGGCCTTGCGGGCGGCGGCGCCGTTTACCGAAATCATGCCGGAGCCGCGTTGGCCGCGGATGGCATAGGTGGCGAAGCGTTCGCCGTTGTTGACGTTGTAGATCTCGATCCGTTCGTACTCACGGATGTCAGCGGCTTCCAGCAGATTGTCGTCGATCGCGCAGGAGCCCTCGTATTCCAGCTCGGAGGCGGTAACGCGCGCGCGGTGCAGCTTGGATTTGAGCAGTGTGCGTTGCATGGCTGACAAGGCGATGTCGGATCGGGGCGCGATTATATTCCCTATTGCGTTGCAACAAAAAACCCACCCTGCCGGGTTTCAGGCCACGCGAACTTCGATGTTGTCGATCAGCCGCGTGGCGCCCAGGCGGGCGGCGGCGAGGATGACCAGATCGCGGGTCTCGGGCGCGGGGGCCAGCAGGTTGGCCTGGGCACGCACCGAGAAGTAATCCACCCGCCAACCATGCGCCGCAAGATCGTTGCTTGCCACCTGTTCGATGCCGGCGTAATCGCGTTCACCCGCGGCGATACGCGCCGCCACTTCGCGTAGCAGCCGAACCAGGCGCGGCGCTTCTTCCCGTTCCGCCGCCGAGAGGTAGCCATTGCGCGAGGACAGCGCCAGGCCATCCGCCGCGCGCGTGGTTTCCGCTTCAAGAACGCGGATCGGCAGGTTGAATTGGCGCACCAGGCCTTTCAGGATGAACAGTTGCTGGTAATCCTTCTTGCCGAAGATCGCCACTGCCGGCTGCACCATGTTGAACAGCTTCAGCACCACGGTGGCGACCCCGGAGAAATGGCCGGGCCGGAAGGCGCCGCACAACTCGGAGGCAATGGGGGGCTGCACCTGAAAGGTTTGCGGTTCCGGATACATCTCGTGCCCATCCGGGGCGAACACGAGGTCGCAGCCGGCGGCGTCGAGTTGCTCGCAATCGGCCGCCAGGGTGCGCGGGTAGCGCTGAAAATCCTCGCCCACGCCGAACTGGAGCGGGTTCACGAAAATGCTGGCGACCACCGGCCGGCCCAGCACCTTGATCTGCTCCACCAGCGCGATATGCCCGGCATGGAGGTTGCCCATCGTCGGCACGAACGCCGTTTCCCGCTGCCCGGCCAGGGCGGCGCGCAGTTCTGGGAGTGTGTGGAGGAGGTGCATGGGTGTCAAAAAACTCGTTGCTGTGATCCGGGTGGCATAGGGGCCGCGTGGCGCCTAATGCGCGGCATATTGTGGCAAACGCACTCAGGCATATTCAACAGGTTTGATTCGATGAAGGTGCCGAGCCTGCTCAGGCCATGAGACCAGATTTTGGCGAGTCCCCGCGTAGGTCCTGCCACTGCCTGTGTTGATGTTTCCATTCAGCCAGCCGACCAGTCGCTCCATCAGACCCTTCGCAAGAGGTTCATGCGGGTACAGGCCATGTGCTACGTTGATATGCCGCGCATCGCAGGTGTTGAGCGTGAATTGAGGTGGCCGGCGCGCCATATAGGTGCAGAGGATGGGTGCCGGCGCCTTGAGCCCCACCGACCACCATGCCAGATGCCGTTTGCTCCAGTAACCTGGCCACGATGTACACGGAAAAGCTCCCCAAGTTCGATAACGCCATCCGTGTTGGGAGCATTCGGACGAACGATGATCGACCAACGCGGCTCGGCGATTTCTCCCACGCGGAAGCAAGTAATTGCTGCTGTGGCCGCTATTCCAGGAAACGCCGCGACTGTTGGCTCCAGCACATGCAGTGCGATGCCGCCAAGTTCTTTGAGCAGGAGTCCGCGCAAGGCGGAGCCGTAATTCACGTCCATCCACTCTGCCGAAGTAATGAACGCACCCACATCGCCCTTCTTGGCAAGGAGGCAGGTTTGCAGGAAAAAATGCAGATGCAGGCCCGCCAGGGCGCTGGCCTTGATGCCAAAGTGAGCGAACCGCGATGCGTACCAGTCTTTCCAGGCCAGGGCGATTTCATGGTGGCGCACATAGGGTGGGTTGCCGATGAAGGCTGTCACGCCGACGTGGGGCGGCAAATTGATCTTGCGATAGTCATCGACCATCACCGTTACGCGTCCTGCCCAACCGCGCACGCTCAAGTTGGCGCGCAGCATCAGCGCGGCAAGTGGATCCATTTCAACGGCCTCAAGATGGGCATCTGGAAACATCTCTCCCGCTGCCAGAATGAAGCGGCCAGAGCCGGCGCCTGGATCGACGACACGGGTCGGAGTGCCTTGGCTGGCGAGCCAGGCCATCATTGAGCGCACGATGGGATGCGGCGTATAGACCGCCCCGGCGGCGCGTCGATCCTGGGCTGAACGAATCGTCGAGAAGGCATCGCCAAGCGGATCGCCCCCCGCAAGGATTTGGCTGCGCACGCCATCCACATCGCGCAAGTTGAGCGATACCGCCGGGCTTGTGCTAGCCAACTTGCATTCAGCGGCAGACAAACCGGCTTGCCAGCCCATCAAGGCCAAACACATCGCAATCAGGTCTTGTTCAGCCCACATGGTCTGGCTCGCCATTATTCTTCGGGCGTCGTTGAGTGGCGGTGGGAGCGGCAGGTCGAACAGGGAAGCTTGCGGGGCGTCCAGCATGGTCATCAGAAGCTGTGTTCCCGCCCGGGAAACTCGCCCCCCTTCACCGCGGCGACATAGCCGCTTACCGCGTTGGCGATATTCCAGGCACCTTCCATGAAGTCCTTGGCGAAGCGCGGCGGTTTTTCAGTGAGGCCAAGCAGATCGTTGAGCACCAATACCTGGCCATTGCAGTCGGGGCCGGCGCCGATGCCGATGCTGGGGATGCCGAGACGCTGGGTGGCTTCCCCGGCGAGCACGGCGGGAATGGATTCCAGCACCAGCATTTGCGCGCCGGCGTTTTCCAGGTCTTCCGCATCCTCGATCAGGCGAGCGGCGGCGCTACCCTCGCGCGCCTGGCTGCGGTAGCCGGTGGTGTTGACCGATTGCGGCAGCAGCCCGAGGTGGCCGCATACCGGGATGCCGCGTTGGACCAGGAAGCGCACGCTCTCGACCATCACCGCGCCGCCTTCCAGCTTGACCATGTTGGCGCCCACCGTGAGCAGTCTGGCGGCAGCCGCGAAGGCTTGTTGCGGGCTTTGCTGATAGGCGCCGAACGGCAGATCGGCGACGATGAAGGCGCGCCCGTTGGCGCCGCGCGCCACCGCTTCGGTGTGATAGGCCATCTGCTCCAGGGTGACGGCCAGGGTGGTGCCGTGGCCCTGCACGGTCATGCCGAGGGAATCGCCCACCAGCAGGATATCGACGCCGTTGTCGGTGAGCAGGCGGGCAAAGCTGGCGTCGTAGCAGGTGAGGGCGGCGAGCTTCTCGCCTTTCTCGACCCGGGCCATCAGTTGCGGCAGAAACATGATCACATTCCCTTATTGAAGAATTCGCCGTAGGCGCGCGCCGTTTCGGTCCGACTGCCAGCTTCAGGCGGCGTTCAGATCATCACGGGGCAGCCGGCGCGGCATCGCGCCGGTTGAGTTGGCCACTGAGTTGGCCACTATCACGGCCAGGCAGTCGGCAACACTGCCCTTGCCGGGAATGAGCTGCCCCGGGGCGATGTCGTGCATCGGCTGGAGCACGAAGGCGCGTTCGTACATGCGCGGATGCGGCAGGCTGAGGCCGGGTTCGTGCAGCACCAGGCCGTCGTAGAGCAACAAGTCGAGGTCGAGGGTGCGCGGCGCATTTTTGAAGTCGCGGCGGCGGCCGTGGCGCGCTTCGATTTCCAGCAGGGCTTCGAGCAGCGCGCGTGGCGCAAGGCGGGTGGTGATCAGTGCGACCGCGTTGACGAAATCGGGCTGCGCGGCATAACCCTCCGCTGCCGAGAGATACAGCGCGGAACGCGCGGTGAGGCGAGTATTTGGCAGGCGCGCCAGTTCGTCCAAGGCCTGCTCGACCTGCGCCGCCGGGTTGCCCAGATTGGCGCCCAGGGCGATGAATGCCCGCATTTCAGTCGCCTTCCGCGGGGCTGGCATTGGACGGTTTGCGCCGTTTGCGGCGCCGGCGCTGGGTGTCTGTGCTCTGCGCCGGCAGCAGCATTTCCGCGCGTTCGGCTTCGCCGGCATCCTGGAAGCGGCCCCACCAGTCCGCCAGTTCCTGGCTGGCATCGCCACTTTCGGCGCGGATCATAAGGAAATCGTAGGCGGCGGATAGACGCGGGTGGCTGAGCAGGCGAAACGGGCGGGCCCCGGCGCGCTGCTCGAAGCGGCTTTGCAATGACCAGATTTCCTTGATCATGCCGTCGAGGCGGCGCGGGAAGGCCAGCGCGCGGCGCTGCCGTTCCAAGGCGGTGTCCATCGCCTCGAACAGCGCGGATTGCTCGGGCAAGCCGCGCGTGCGGTTCTTCCGCAATTCCTCGCGCATGTCGAACCACAGCAGGCTGGCCAACATGAAGGCGGGCGAAGCGGAATGGCCCTGGCGAATACGCAAGTCGGTGTCGTGCAGGGCGCAGTGCAGGAATTTTTGCCGCGCCGGGTCATCCAGGAGGGCGTCCAGCATGGGCAACACGCCGTGGTGCAGGCCTTCCGCGCGCAATTGCTTCACCCCCCGCTCGGCGTGGCCGGAAAGCAGCAGCTTCATCATTTCGTCGAACAGGCGCGAAGGCGGGATGCGCGCCAGCATGGCGGCCAGTTCGGCGATCGGCGCGCGGGTGGCCGGGTCGATGTGGAATTCCAGCTTGGCCGCGAAGCGAGCCGCCCGCAGCATGCGCACCGGGTCTTCGCGGTAACGCTGGGCCGGGTCGCCGATCATGCGTAGCACCTTTTTCCGCGCGTCGGCGACGCCGCCATGCCATTCCCAGACTTCCTGTTTTTCCGGGTCGTAATACAGGGCGTTGATCGTGAAATCACGGCGAGCGGCGTCTTCTTCCTGTGAGCCAAAGACGTTGTCGCGCAGCAGCATTCCGTCGGCGGAGGTGACCCGGGCATCGTCTTCCTCGTCTTCCGCCAGTGGGGTTGCGGCGCGGAAGGTGGTGACTTCGATCAGGTCCGGGCCGCAATAGACGTGCACGATCTGGAACCGGCGGCCGATGACCCGCGAGCGGCGGAACAGGCGGCGGATTTCATCAGGGGTGGCATTGGTGGCGACGTCATAGTCTTTAGGCGTGCCGCCCAGCAGAAGATCGCGCACCGCGCCACCCACCACGAAGGCGGCATAGCCTTCGCGCGCCAGGGTATCGGTGACCTTGAGCGCGCAACTGTGGATTTGCTCGCGTCGGATGCCATGTTTGTCGAGCGGCAGAATGCGTGGCCCGGTGGCAGTTTTCTTTCCTAATACCTTGTTGATCAGGCGGCGGATCATCGGCGCCGGGTTCCTTTCAGAATGGTCGGTTACAGAAAGCGGCGAATTATCCTTGATTCCTCAGTTGAACGCGCCCGTGTGTGCGGCTGGCGTGCCGGCTGGCAAGGCGCAACGACGCGCATGGCCGTTCCCTGCAAGGATAAGCAGGGACTTGGCCGCCGTCTTTTGGCGGCTTAGTCCTTCGCTTAGTAGTTTCATCAGGCGCAACGCAGGCAGACGGCACGCCAGCCGTGCAATCGGGTGCGTAGCGGGTTCACCCAAATGGCGAGGCCTGGCAAAGGCCGCACGGCCTGCATTCATGAAGCGGTTCGAGGGCTGAGGAGCGGTCAACTGAGGAATTGGAGATTATATGCTGGCTTGCCCGAGAGGGGCTTGCAGGCTACATTACCGCGCGTTTTCGGGTGTTCAAGGAATCCTGTGTTAGCTCTCATCGAAGCTGCTGGCTGGCCCATCTGGCCGCTTATCATCGCCTCCATTCTGTCCCTGGCCATCATTTTCGAGCGTTTCTATACCCTGCGCCGTGTCACGGTGATCCCCCCGGGCTTGCTCGACCAAACGATCGACAATCTGCGCCGCCACGGCGCCAATCCCGATCTGCTGCGCGCGCTGGCCGAAGGCTCCGCCATGGGACGCATTCTGGCCGCCGGGGTACGCAACATCGGCGCTACCCGCGAGGTGATGAAGGAATCCCTGGAAGAAGCCGGGCGCGCCGTCGGCCATGATCTGGAACACTATCTTTCCACCCTCGGCACCATCGCCTCGGTGGCGCCGCTCATGGGGTTGTTCGGCACCGTGGTTGGCATGATCGAAATCTTCGGCTCGCAATCGCCCACGGGAGGCAACCCCGCGGTCCTCGCGCACGGCATCTCGGTGGCGCTCTACAACACCGCCCTCGGCCTGATCGTCGCCATCCCCAGCATGATCTTCTACCGCTTTTTCCGCAGCCGGGTGGATGCCCTGCTGGTGGACATGGAGCAGCAGGCGATCAAGCTGGTGGAGATCGTTCACGGCGAGCGCAAATGAACTTCTCGCCCGACCGCCGCCGCGACGCGCCGGAGATCAACCTGATTCCGTTGATTGACGTGCTGCTGGTGATCCTGATCTTCCTCATGGTGACCACCACCTATGCGCGTTTTTCCGAGTTGCAGATCAACCTGCCACAAGCCAAGGGCGACAGCGCCAAGGAAATGCCCGCGCAGATCACGGTGAATGTCGATGACCGCGGCAGTTATTCGGTCAACAGCACCGGTGTGGCCTATGCCGGAGTCGACTCGCTGGTGCGGGCGCTGAAAACGGCGGCGGGGCGGCAGCCCGACCCAGTCATCGTCATTTCCGCAGATGCCCAGGCCACCCATCAATCGGTGATCCGCGTGATGGATGCGGCGCGGCGCGCGGGTTACCCGCGGGTGACCTTCGTGACGCAAAGCCCCACCCAGGAGTGAACAAGCTGCTGGAAAGCTGCTGGTACAGCCACTGTCGCATCCGCTTCCTGCTGGTTCCTCTGAGCCTGATCTTCTTCCTGTTGGTCGCTTGCCGCCGCCTGGCCTATCGCGTTGGCCTGTTCCGAGTGCGGCGCCTGCCCGTGCCGGTCATCGTGGTGGGCAATCTCGGCGTCGGCGGCAGTGGCAAGACCCCGCTCACCTTGCGCATCGCGCAATGGCTGGCCGAACTCGGTTACCACCCCGGCATCATCAGCCGCGGTTATGGCGGACGTGCCCGCGCGGCCATGCCCGTGCGGGCGGACAGCGATCCCGCGCGGGTCGGCGATGAGCCGGTGCTCCTGGCGCGGCGCGCCGCCTGTCCGGTGTGGATCGGCCGCAAGCGGGTGGAGGCGGGACGGCAATTGCTGGCTTGCCACCCGGAAGTGGATGTCCTCGTCGCCGACGACGGTTTGCAGCATTACGCGCTCGATCGCGATATGGAAATTGTCGTGGTGGATGGCCTGCGCGGTTTTGGCAATGGTTGGTTGCTGCCGGCCGGTCCGCTACGCGAGCCGATCAAGCGCCTCGCCACGGTGGATGGGGTGGTGGTCAACGGCGGCAATCCCGCCGATTTCAACCTGCCGCCTCCCCGCTTCGCCATGCGTCTTTCCGGGGCAACCTTCTGCAACCTGCGCGACCCCACGCAGACCACCGTCGCCGCGGATTTCGCCAAACGGCGGGTTCACGCGCTGGCGGGCATCGGCCATCCACCCCGTTTCTTCGATCACCTGGCGGGCCTCGGGGTGAACGTCATCCCACACGCCTTCCCTGATCACCATGTCTACACGGCGAACGATCTGCCCGCCGGCACCTTGCTCATGACCGAGAAAGACGCCGTCAAATGTGCCGCCTTCGCCCCTCCGGATGCCTGGTTCCTGGCGGTTGACGCCATCCTTCCGCCAGGACTAAAAACCCTCATCGACCACACTCTGAAAGCCCGCCATGGACCCCAAACTGCTTGAAATCCTCGTCTGCCCCCTGTGCAAAGGCCCGCTGGTTCACCAGAAGGACCGGAACGAAAACGAATTGATTTGCAAGGCGGATCGCCTCGCCTTTCCTATCCGCGACGGCATCCCGGTTATGTTGGAAGAAGAAGCGCGGCGCCTGGCCGCGACTGAAGAAATCACCTGAGTTCCAATGGCCACGCGCTTTCCCCTGCAATCCTTGCTGGATCATTCCCGGCACCGCTGGCACGCGGCGGAGCGCCTGTTGCTTATGCTTAAGCGCAAGGAAGAAGCCGCGCGCCAGCGGCGGGATGAACTGCAAGGCTACAAACGCGACTATGAACAGCGCCTCACCGGGGAAGCCGGTTCGCGCGGCATGGCAATCCACCTCCTGCGCGATTACCACACCTTCCTTGGCAAACTCGAAGTTGCCATCCGCCACCAGGAAGACGAAGTCGCCCAGGCGACCGCGCGTTGGCAAGGCGCGCATGACAACTGGCTGGCCCTGCGCCAGAAGGTGAAAGCCTACGAAGCTCTGGCCGAACGCCACCGCGACCAGGAACGCCAGCGCGAGGAAAAACGCGACCAACGCGTGACCGACGAACAGGCCGCGCGCCGTCATGTGCCTTAGCAGCCTGTCGGACTTTGGAATCGTCGGCTGCAAACCGACCGCGGCGGTCCATTTTTCACCGGCTTTTTGCCCCATGGCTGGGCTATGCGGCGGCAAATCCGGCAAAAACTGGCCTCGCTCGGGCCGTTTCTCGTTTTTCGACGACCAAAGTCCGACAGGCTGCTAGGTGAAGCTCTGAGGCGCCGGCGAAAGCGCGAGTGCTGGCGTTGTTTGCTCACCCTCGGAGCCGCTGATAAAGCCCCTACCTTTCGCTATCCGGGCGGGTAGGGGGGGATTCAAGTTTGACCCGATTACTCGGGTATTGCATACTTTCAAGACTTATTCGTCCTGAATCGCTTCATGTTCAATCATCTGCGGGAAGACATACGCGTCGTATTCGACCGGGATCCGGCGGCACGCACCTTTTTCGAGGTGCTCACCACTTATCCTGGCCTGCACGCGATTCTCTGGCACCGCCTGTCGCATCGGCTGTGGAACGCCGGATTCAAGTGGCTGGCGCGCGTGTCCAGCCATCTGGCGCGCTGCTTCACCGGGATCGAGATTCATCCGGGCGCTTGCATCGGCCGCCGCGTGTTCATTGACCACGGCATGGGCGTAGTGGTGGGCGAGACTGCCATCGTCGGCGATGACTGCACGCTGTATCACGGCGTCACCCTGGGCGGCACCTCGTGGAACAAGGGCAAGCGCCACCCCACGCTTGAAGCCGGGGTCATTGTCGGCGCCGGCGCCAAGATTCTCGGTCCCATCACCCTGGGCGCGGGCGCCAAGGTGGGTTCGAACGCGGTGGTGGTCAAGGATGTGCCGGCCGGGGCTACGGCGATTGGCATTCCGGCGCGCATCCTCGATTCCGAACAGGACAAGATGCGCGAGGAAGCCGCCAAGAAGCTGGGCTTCTCCGCCTATGCGGTATCCAGCGACATGAACGACCCGGTGGTGAAGGCCATCCACGGCCTGGTGGGCCACTCCGCGCTGACCGACCAGCGCATCGAGTGGATCATCGCCGAATTGAAACGCCTGGGGGGAGGCGCCGAGGATGAAAAAGAAGGCGGTAAAACCGATGATCATTTCGATCCAGCCTACCTGAACAAAATTGTCGATTAACTCTCTATATAATACTTGACCAAAATAATCGGGATTAGTAGAGTGTTGGCGTCTTCCATCAAACATCGAGGTTCACCATGCGCTTGACCACCAAAGGACGTTTCGCGGTAACCGCGATGATTGACCTGGGGCTGCGGCACCAGCGTGGCCCCATTACCCTGGCGGGTATCAGCGAGCGCCAGCGCATTTCCCTGTCATACCTGGAACAGTTGTTCGGGCGCCTGCGCCGCCAGGGTATTGTCGACAGTGTGCGTGGCCCCGGTGGCGGCTATACCCTGGCCAGGCCGATGGGTGAAATCTCGGTGGCGGCGATCATCCGTGCCGTGGATGAGCCGATCGACGCCACCCAGTGCGGTGGCCTGGGCAATTGCCACGATGACCGCGAATGCATGACCCACGAGTTGTGGACGAGCTTGAACACGCGTATCTACGACTACCTGGACTCGGTATCGCTGGGAGATCTGGTCACCAAGCAATTGGCAAAACAGGCGGAAGAAGATGCGGCCCCGCGCAAGGAAACCCGCCGGGTGATCGGCTCGGCGGAAATCAAGGCCGCATTTTGACGACCGGCGACACACGCTAGACGGAGCATGATTGATATGGTCAAAACCCCCATTTACCTCGACTACTCGGCGACCACGCCGGTGGACCCGCGCGTGGCCGCGAAGATGATGCCCTACCTCACCGAGGTGTTCGGCAACCCGGCCTCACGCTCCCACGTGTTCGGCTGGGATGCCGGCGATGCGGTGGAAGAGGCGCGCGGCCACGTTGCGGCACTGGTGAACGCCGACCCCAAGGAAATCGTCTGGACTTCTGGCGCCACCGAGTCCGACAACCTCGCCATCAAGGGCGCGGCGCATTTCTACCAGGGCAAGGGCCGCCATCTGATCACGGTGAGGACCGAGCACAAGGCGGTGCTGGATACCTGTCGTGAGCTGGAACGCGAAGGCTATGAAGTCACCTACCTGGGAGTGCGGCCCAATGGCCTGATCGACCTGGAAGAACTCAAGGCCGCGATCCGCCCCGATACCATCCTGGTTTCGGTGATGTTCGTGAACAACGAGATCGGCGTCATCCAGGACATTCCGGCCATCGCTGAGCTGTGCCGTGCCAGGGGCATCCTGTTCCATGTCGATGCGGCACAGGCGACTGGCAAGGTGGAAATCGACCTGTCCAAACTGAAGGTCGACCTCATGTCCTTTTCCGCGCACAAGACCTACGGACCGAAAGGGATCGGGGCGCTGTATGTGCGGCGCAAACCGCGCGTGCGCCTGGAAGCGCAGATGCACGGTGGGGGCCATGAGCGGGGCATGCGTTCTGGCACCCTGGCCACCCACCAGATCGTCGGCATGGGCGAAGCCTTCCGCCTCGCCCGGTTGGAAATGGGCGCGGAAACCGAGCGCATCCGGTTCTTGCGCGACAAGCTCTGGAAAGGCTTGCAGGACCTCGAGGAGGTCCACCTGAACGGCGATTTCGAACGCCGCATCGCCGGCAACCTCAACGTCAGCTTCAACTTCGTCGAGGGCGAGAGCCTGATCATGGCGATCAAGGATCTGGCCGTATCGAGCGGTTCCGCCTGCACCTCGGCCAGCCTGGAACCGTCCTATGTGCTCAAGGCGCTGGGGCGCAACGACGAACTGGCGCACAGTTCCATCCGCTTTACCATCGGCCGCTTCACCACCGAAGCGGAGATCGACTACACCATCAAGCTGTTGCACGAAAAGATCGGCAAGCTGCGCGAAATGTCGCCGCTGTGGGAGATGTACAAAGACGGTATCGACCTCAATACGGTGCAATGGGCTGCCCACTGAAGATAGACAGGTAAGGAGAAAAAAATGGCATACAGCGAACAAGTTCTCGACCACTACGAAAACCCCCGCAACGTCGGCGGCTTCGACAAGAATGAGGGGGGGGTCGGCACCGGCATGGTGGGCGCGCCAGCCTGCGGCGACGTGATGAAGTTGCAGATCAAGGTGAACGATCAGGGCATCATCGAGGATGCCAAGTTCAAGACCTATGGCTGCGGCTCGGCGATCGCCTCCTCGTCCCTGGTGACCGAATGGGTCAAGGGCAAGACCCTGGACGAGGCGATGAACCTCAGGAATACCCAGATCGCCGAGGAACTGGCCTTGCCGCCAGTGAAGATCCACTGCTCCATTCTGGCGGAAGACGCCATCAAGGCGGCGGTGGCGGATTACAAACAGAAGCATGGCAACATGGCCGGCAGCGAGGAGTACACCGCCTGCAATCCGCCGGTTGCCTCCTGAGGAGTTGACCATGGCTGTCACCCTCTCTGAACGCGCCGCCACCCACATCAAGAATTTTCTGGCCAAACGCGGCTCCGGGCTGGGCCTCAAGCTTGGCGTGCGTACCTCCGGTTGCTCCGGCATGGCCTACAAGCTGGAATTCGTCGATAGCGAAGACCCGGAAGACAGCAAGTTCGAGTGCCACGGCGTCACCCTTTATGTCGACCCCAAGAGCTTGTCCTACCTGGAAGGCACGGAACTGGATTTCGTGCGCGAAGGGCTGAATGAAGGCTTCAAGTTCAACAACCCCAACGTCAAGTCGCAGTGCGGCTGTGGCGAATCGTTCAACGTGTAGCGCCGGCGCCGCGCCGGCATTTCATGCTCGACTTCTCCCGCAACCATTTCGAACTGCTCGGCCTGCCCGTCTCCTACGCGCTGGATTCCGCGCGCCTGGATCAGGCCTATCGCGACCTCCAGGCGGAAGTTCATCCGGACAAGTTCGCCCATGCCTTCGATGCCGAGCAGCGGCTGTCCATGCAGTGGGCAACCCGGGTGAACGAGGCTTATCAGACGCTGCGCCACCCCTTCGATCGCGCCAACTATCTGCTGCAATTACAGGGCATCCACGCGATGGATGCGAATAACACGTCCATGCCGATGGATTTTCTGGTGCGGCAGATGGCATGGCGCGAGCAACTGGAAGCCGCGAAAGCCGCGCAAGACGCCGCGGCGCTGGATCGCCTGGAGAAGACCTTGAATACCGAAGTGCGCGAATTCCAGGCGTTGTTGGCGGAAGAAATCGACCAGCAGCGGAATTACCCCCTGGCCGCCGATACCCTGCGCAAACTGCGCTTCACCGACAAGTTGCTGGCCGATGTCGGCGCCGCCTACGAGGAATTGGGGTGAGGGGTGAGGCATAAGGGGGCGCGTCGTCTTACCCCTTACGCCTCACTTCTTACGCCTCACGAAACATGGCTCTCCTGCAAATCTCCGAACCAGGCCTTTCCACCGCGCCACACCAGCACCGGCTGGCGGTGGGTATCGATCTGGGCACCACCAATTCCCTGGTTGCCACGGTGCGCAACGGCGTCGCCGTGGTGCTCAACGATGCCCACGGCCACGGCCTGTTGCCCTCGGTGGTGCGTTATCTGAAGAATGGGGTGACCCAGGTTGGCCATGGCGCCCAGCGCCAAGCCGCGGAAGACCCCTACAACACGATCATCTCGGCCAAGCGTTTCATGGGGCGCGGCATCAAGGACATCCCGGACCTGGCTACCATGCCCTATCAGTTCATCAATGCGCCGGGCATGGTGCAGATCAAAACGGTCGCCGGGGTGAAAAGCCCGGTCGAAATCTCCGCCGAAATCCTCAAAGTGTTGAGGGCGCGCGCCGAGGCCAGCCTGGGTGGCGAACTGGTCGGCGCGGTCATCACCGTGCCGGCCTATTTCGACGACGCGCAGCGCCAGGCCACCAAGGATGCCGCGCGCCTGGCCGGGCTCAACGTGCTGCGCTTGCTCAACGAACCCACCGCCGCCGCCATCGCCTACGGCCTCGACAATGCCGCCGAAGGCCTTTACGCGGTGTACGACCTGGGTGGCGGCACCTTCGATATTTCCATTCTCAAACTCACCCGTGGCGTCTTCGAAGTGCTCGCCACCAACGGCGATTCCGCCCTCGGCGGCGATGACTTTGACCGCCGCATCTACTGCTGGATCCTCGAACAGGCCAAGGTCCACACCCTTGACGACCGTGACAAGACCTTGCTGATGGCCCGTGCCCGCGAGGCCAAGGAAACCCTCTCCGAGCATCCCTCGGCGCACATCACCGTGGTGCTTTCCACCGGCGAAGTGGTCAACCTCAACCTGAGTGAAGAGACCTTCAACGAAATGACCGCCAGCCTGGTCAACAAGACCCTGCTGCCTTGCCGCAAGGCATTGCGCGACGCCGGGCTGACCGTGGAAGAAGTGAAGGGCGTGGTGATGGTTGGCGGCTCCACCCGCATTCCGCGCGTCTTGGCTGCGGTGGGCGAATTCTTCGGCGAGGGTGGCAAATGCTCGCCGCTCACCAACCTTGATCCGGACAAGGTCGTGGCCCTGGGCGCGGCGATCCAGGCCAACGTTCTGGCCGGCAACAAGGGTGGCGACGATTGGCTGCTGCTCGACGTGGTGCCGCTGTCGCTCGGCCTGGAGACCATGGGCGGCCTCACGGAAAAAATCATCCCGCGCAACGCCACCCTGCCCACCGCCCGCGCCCAGGAGTTCACCACTTACAAGGACGGCCAGACCGCCATGAGCATCCATGTGGTGCAGGGCGAGCGTGAACTGGTCGCCGACTGCCGCTCGCTGGCGCGCTTCGAATTGCGCGGCATCCCCCCCATGGTGGCCGGGGCGGCGCGTATCCGCGTGACTTTCCAGGTCGATGCCGATGGCCTGCTCTCGGCCAGCGCGCGGGAATTGGGCACCGGGGTAGAGGCCCATATCGCCGTGAAGCCCTCTTACGGTCTGACCGACGACGAAGTTGCGCGCATGCTGCAAGACTCCTACGCCCACGCCCACGACGACATGGCCGCGCGCAACCTGGCAGAAGCCCAGGTGGACGGCCACCGCCTGATCGATGCGACCGAGGCCGCCCTCAGGGAAAACGGCGCTGTGCTGCTCAATGATGATGAACGTGCTCGGGTTGGAAAATTGCTGGCCGCCCTCAAACTTGCCCTGGACGGAGAAGATCTCGCCGCCGTTAAACGCGCCACCGAAGCGCTCAACCAGGGCACGGTAGAATTCGCCGCCCGGCGCATGGATTCAAGCGTCAAACACGCGCTCACCGGGCAGCGCCTGGATGCGCTGGAAATCTGAACCGAGCCCCGCCATGCCTCAATTGATTGTCCTTCCCCACGTCGAACTCTGCCCGGACGGCGCCGTCCTTTCCGCCCAGAAAGGCGTCTCCCTCTGCGATACCCTGCTGGAAAACGGCATTGAGATCGAACATGCCTGCGAGAAATCCTGCGCCTGCACCACCTGCCATGTCATTGTGCGTGAAGGCTTCGCCAGCCTTTCCGAAGCCACGGAGATGGAAGAGGATCTGCTCGACCGCGCCTGGGGTCTGGAGCCTACCTCACGCCTGTCTTGCCAGGCGCTGATGGGCAAGGAGGACGTGGTGGTGGAAATCCCGAAATACACCATCAACATGGTGAAAGAAGGGCATTGAAATGAGGCTACGCAAATGAAATGGACTGACACCCTGGACGTCGCCATCGCCCTGGCCGAACATCACCCGGACGTGGACCCGCGCTACGTGCGCTTTACCGACCTGCATCGCTGGGTCATGGAACTGGAAGACTTTTCGGACGACCCCAATCGTTCCGGGGAGAAGATTCTGGAAGCCATTCAAATGGCGTGGATCGAGGAAATAGATTGAAAACCTTGTTGCTTGCCCTGGCCTGTGCTTTGCCGTCCTTCGCCAGCGATGCCGCCGACCGCCTCAGCTTCAAAGGCGTCGAACTCGGCTCTCCCCTCGCTCGCGTCGCCAGTGACCCGCGCCATGACTGCCGCGCGGTCAACACGCCGATCGGCGACACCATTTGCAGCCTGCGCCCGCGCGAGGTGGAAACCATCGCCGGCGCGCCCGTCGCCTCGCTGTTCTACTACTACGACAGCGGGGTTTTGACCGGCATCCAGATCACCCTCGCGGCCAAGGACTTTCAGCGTGTGGTGGATGCCTTGGGCGGCAAATATGGTCCCGGAAAACTGAGCGTCGAGAAGGTCAAGAATCTCAACGGCAAAGAGTTCGAAGACCGTACTTACCACTGGCAACGTCCGGATGGCAGCGTGCGGGCGCAACGTTATGCCGGTCGCGTCGACAAATCGATGATCCGCTATAGCGATGACCAGGCCGTCCGCCGGGTACAAGCGCGCCGTACCGCCGCAAAAGACCCGCGCAAGGATTTGTAGGCTACGAACTGGGTCGCCGCAAAGGCCGGAACAGCCGTCCATCCTCATGCAGAAAGCGGGTGAAAAACTCGAACAACACCAATCGCGTGGTCTGCACGTAGACCACCAGGCCTTCCAGCACCAGGCTGAACAGATTACCCACCAGCAGCACCAGCGCCACCGCCAGGGGATGTTCGACCCCGCTTGCCAGCGCCATGATCGCCAGCGACAGGGCCGCATGGCCGAGGGCGAAGGCGCCGACGCGCACGAACGACAAGGTATTCATCGCCAGTTCGAAGGAAGAAAGAAGCAACTGTCCCAAGGCGCCAGGCAGGGCTCGCGGGTTGCGTTCGATCACCAGCGTTCCCACGAAATACTGAAGCAAGGCCAGCCCCGCCAGCCAGAACGCCGCCGGCGCGAACAGCCCCAGGAGCAGGGCGGCATACAGCAGCAGCAGCGCGCCATCCAGCCAGACCCAGGTGCGCAGTTCGCCTCGCCAGGCCGCCGCCAGGCCGGAGAAGACCAGGCCCAGCAACATCAGCAGCACGCCGAATAGCACGGGAACGGCCAACACCACCAATGGGTTATCCAGCGGCTTCAGCCAGAGGGCCGGGATCAGCTCGTCGAAGCCAAAGACCTCTCCGAACAACAGCCCGAAGACCATGGCCGAAATGCCGCAGGGAATGAGAAAACGGAACTGCGGCCAGCGCTGCCAGAAGATCGCCGCGAACAGTGCCAGCATCAGTCCGTGGCCGACATCCGGAAACATGTAGCCGAACAGCAGCGGCACCAGCACCGCCAGCAGGCCGCTCGGGTCTACCTCGGCGCCGCCGGGGATGCCCCACATGCGCAACAGCGGCTGGAACGGGCGTGCCCACCAGGCATTCAGCAGGGCCACCGGCGCGACGGCCGCAGCGGGCGGGTTGGGAAACCGCACCATCGCCTCGATGCCGGCCGCATGCAAAGCCTGGCTCAGACCTTGTGGGTCGACGCTGGTGGTCCAACCGGTGACGTGGCAAAGCTTGCGTTCGCCCAGCGTGCGTGCCGCATGCTCTAGATACCAGCGCAGGGTTTCCGCATTGGCGCGCGCGGCGGCCATCTCGGCATCCTTTTTCAGCGCTTGCAGTTTTGCTTCCTGTTGCGCGATCGCGCGCGCCCCCTTCGCCAGTTGCGCCAGCAACAGCCATTTTTGCCGCATCGGGCCGCCGCTGAGCCAGACCGGAATCCCTACCTGCTCGCAATCCGCTGCCAGCACCAGGCGGCTGATTAGTTCGCGTTGTTCGGGAGCGCCGATGAAATAGAGGAACTCATGTTCCGCGCCATGCGCGATCCGCTCCACCACCCCTTGCAGTTCCGGCGCCAGGGTGCGGCCATGTGGGCAGGCGAACAGGCATTTGCAGAGAAAGCGGGTTTCCCGGAACACCCCTTCCAGATCAAACCCCGCCGGGCGCATCGCCTCCAGACATTCCGCCAGTAGCAACAGATGCGCATGTTCGGCGCGCAGTTGCGCCAGATGCTCGCGCACGAAATCGACCTGCGCGCTCCAGATACGAAGCCGGTGCAGAGCCTGGTTGGCGATATGCGCGGAATCACCGAACAGCGCGGTGGGATGGGCTATCCCGGCGGGCAGGTCCACCTCGTGTTCCGCCGCCAGCGCCGTGAAGCGATCCAGGAAGAAGCGCAGCCGCTCCAGGTCTGGCATTTCCTCCTGGCGCGGGTCCAGTTCCAGTTGCACCACCCCGGTATCTGCCAGCACGCTGGTGGCGCGCACGGTCTGATCGCGTGGCACATACGTCTCGAACCATTTCGCCTGGGCAGGCCTCAGCGCCATTTCGCATCCCTTGGAGCCTGTCGGAATTGAAGGGAAATCGACTGCAAATCCGTCTGGACGGTCCATTTTTCGCCGCTTTCTTGGGCAATAGTTCGACTATTGCCCGGCGAAAGCGTCAAAAACTGTCCTCGCCCAGCCGAATTTTCGCTTCGATTTTTCAAGTCCGACAGGCTCCTCGAAAACCCCGCGACCAAGGGATAGTTCCGCAGGTTATCGGGTGCTAGTTCGAGGGGGATGGACGCCTCAGCAGGCCAGCCCATGTAGCCCGCACAGATAGCGCTTCACCAGCGCCAGTGCAATCCACAGCCAGAACAACAGGAAGAAAGTCAGCATCGGTACATGGGCGTCGAGGATGAAGCGTGGCGTGATAAAACGCACCACTTTGATCACGGGCCCGGTGATGATTTCCAGAATCTTGTAGAACAGATTGGCGTGGCGTTGCTTCCCCGCCAGTAAAGCCAGCACACCCTGGCCGATCAGGGCAAATCCGGCCACTTCTACCAGCGCGCGTGCCGCGCTGGCCAAGAGAAGATCGAGTTGCATGAAATTCATCAAAGAGCAGGTAACGAGGGGGATTCTAGCTTGCCCCTTGGCGCTGGCATCGCGAAAATCCGGGCCGCCCTCATTGCCCAAACCGACATGAACTTCGACCTATTCCGCTTCACCCTCCGTGCCGTGATCTTCGACTGGCTGCGTCAACCTGAACGCGCCCTGAATGCCTATGCCGACGCTTTCCGCGCCAACCCGATGGACGTCCGCGCCGCCCGTGGCATCGCCTGGATCCATGCCCAGAAGCAGCGCTGGCCCGCCGCGGCGGAATGGTTCGACAAGGCGCTGGCGTTGCAGCCTGGCCATGCCGACACCTGGTTCAACCTGGCTTACGTGCGCGAGCAGAGTGGCAATCTGGCGGCCGCGCGGGACGCCTTCCGGCGCGCCAGCGAACTCAATCCGAAACACGATCGCGCCTGGTATGGCTTAGGGCTGGCCTACGCCCAGCAAGGCGAGCACGCGGCCGCCGCCGAGGCGTTGCAACACGCCGCCGAACTTCAGCCCATGAACGGCATCGCCTGGTATGCGCTGGGTATGGCGCGCCATCACAACCACCAACCTGAAGCCGTGGAAACCGTTATCCGCCACCTCGCATTGAACGAACCGCAAACCGCGCGCCGCTTGATTCTGGATGCGGAACGCGCCGATCTGGCGGATCTGGTGGAGATGCCGTAACGGCTGTCGGCTAATCCAGGCACAAATGAAAAGGCCCGTTTCCACGGGCCTTTTCATTTGTGCCGCCCCAAGCAGGGGGCAGCGTGGACGCGGGGCTTACGCCGCGTTGGTGTTGATGTCCCCGGTCAGGCTGGGGTAGCGCACATGGTCGACCAGCGCCTGCACTTCCTTGCTTGGCGCCGGGGAAACCAGGGAGCCGACGATCACGCCGAGGAAGCCGGCGGACATGCCGAAGATGCCGGCGGAGATGGGCTTGATGTCGAACCACAGCGGCGCGTTGACGCCGAAGAAGTCGTAGGTCATGTACATGTAGTACATGCACAAGCCGAGACCGGCCAGCATGCCGATGACCGCGCCCAGGTGGTTGGCCCGCTTCCAGAACACGCCGAGCACCAGCGCCGGGAAGAAGGCCGAGGCCGCCAGGGAGAACGCGGCGCCCACCAGGAACAGGATGTCGCCCGGTTTCAGCGAGGTCACGTAGGCGGCCAGCACCGCGACCACCAGGAGCAACGCCTTGGAAACCGAGAGGCGACGCAGGGTGGAGGCGCTGGGGTCGATCATCTTGTAGTAGACGTCGTGCGACAGCGCGTTGGCGATGGTGAGCAGCAAGCCGTCCGCCGTGGACAGCGCCGCGGCCAGGCCGCCGGCCGCCACCAGACCCGAGATCACATAGGGCAGGCCGGCGATTTCCGGCGTCGCCAACACGATCAGGTCGCCGCCGATCGTGATTTCGGCAAGCTGGATCAGCCCATCCTTGTTCATATCGACGATCTTCATCAGCGTCGCGTCCACCGCCTGCCAGTTGCTGACCCACGCGGGCAGCGCCGCGAATGAGGAGCCGACCAGGTGATGGTAGACCTCGTACTTGGCCAGCACCGCCAGGGCGGGGGCGGTGAAATACAGCAGGAAGATGAAGAACAGCGACCAGAACACCGATTTGCGCGCGTCACGCACCGAGGGGGTGGTGTAGTAGCGCATCAGGATGTGCGGCAGCGAGGCGGTACCCACCATCAGGCACAGCACCAGGGCGATGAAGTTGTTGCGCTTGCTGTTGGAGGCTTTCTCGTCCTCGGCTTTCGCCTTGGCGATTTCCTCCGGCGTGGCCGCCGGGTTTTCCTTCAACAGCTTCTTCTCGGCACCCTTGCCGGAGAATGGCTCGGCGTGGGCGGCAATCGGACCGGACTTGGCCTTGGCGCCCTTTTCGGCCTTGACCCATTTGGCCTTGAGCGCCGCCACATTGGCGGGGAACGCCTTCAAGTCCTCCTCGGCGGTGGTGATCTTCTTGGCATCGGGTTCCGGCGCGGCCTTCAGTTCATCGAGCTTGGCCTGCACAAGGGCCTTCTGTTCCGCGAGAAAGGCGGCGCCATTACCGGAGGTGACCGCTTCGTTCAAGGCCTTGAGCTTGCCGCCCCACTCGGCGGCCTTCTCCTTGTGGAGGGCGCGCACGGAGGCTTCGGCGGCGCCCAGCACCGTGGTCGGGTCGTTCAGCTCCTTCTCCTTGGCGGTGACACCTTGCAGGGCCTGGCCATAGGCGATCTGCGGGATCGGGTTGCCGGTGATGTTCACTGACAGCCAGACCACCGGGATCATGTAGGCAAAGATCAAGATGATGTACTGCGCCACCTGGGTCCAGGTCACCGCGCGCATGCCACCCAGGAACGAGCAGACCAGGATACCGGCGAGGCCGGCATAAACCCCGACGCCGAACGACAGACCGGTGAAGCGGCTGGTGATGATGCCGACCCCGTAGATCTGCGCGATCACATAGGTGAAGGAACAGATGATGGCCGCGACCACGCCAATCGTTCGGGGTAGGTTGCCGCCATAGCGGGCGCCGAGGAAATCGGGAATGGTGAACTGGCCGAACTTGCGCAAGTAGGGCGCCAGGAACAGCGCCACCAGCACATAGCCGCCGGTCCAACCCATCACGAACGCCAGCCCGTCATAGCCGGTCAGGTACAGCGTGCCGGCCATCCCGATGAACGACGCGGCCGACATCCAGTCGGCACCGGTGGCCATGCCGTTGAACAGGGCGGGTACCCTGCGGCCGGCGACGTAGTACTCCGACACGTCGGCGGTTTTCGACATGATGCCGATGCCGGCATAGAGGGCGATGGTGGCGGCCAGGAAGACGTAGCCGATGATCCTCGGCGGCAGTCCCATCTGCTCCAGGATGGCCAGGATGATGACAAAGGAGACGAAGCCACCGGTGTAGAACAGGTAGTACTTCTTCAGTTGCTGGAAGAAGGCGGCATTGGAAGATAAAGCGGTTGCCATTTCAGTTCTCCCCTTCGTGGACGCCATACTCCAGATCGAGCTGGTTCATCCGCCGGGCGTAGTACCAGATGACGAGTACGTAGATGATCAAAGAACCCTGGGCGCCCATGTAGAAGGCGAAGGGGAAGCCCATGATGACGATGTCGTTGAGTTCGCGGGCGAACCAGATGACCACAAAGGTCACCACGAACCAGATGCCGAGCAGGATTGCGGTCAACCGCAAGTTCCTGCGCCAGTACTCACGGTGCTTGTCCGTCAGTTGCATAGTGCTCTCCATAACAAAAAGTTGAAGTGGGTTGCACTGTCTGGGAAGCGTGCCGAAGCACACCCTCCTCCCCCAGAACCCCGCGCAGACAGCCACGCCAGGCCGCCGGAGTATAGAACGAAAGTTAGGGGATTCAGAACACGGTGATCTGAATAACCAGTTGATTAGAAAGTGCTTATTGTGCAGCGCACAAAATAGGGGCGCGGTCAGCCCGACCAGCTCACCCAACGCTGTGCCTTTTCCAGGTCTTGCAGATCGCGGTAGCTGGCGGAGCGTTTGCCCTCCGCCAGGGGCAGGGCGCAGAGCAGCAACTGGGCCGTGGCCAGGGCATCAGCCAGGGCGCTGTGGCGGGCGAAATTGCCGATCCTGAAGTGGCCGGACCAGTCGTCCAGGGCGCGGTAGCGGCGGGCGTATTCGGGCATCAGGCCAGGCATCACGTAAGCCAGGTCGAGCCAGGGATGTTTGAACTCGAAGCCCAGGTATTCCCGCATCGCCCGCTTGATCATGGTCTGGTCGAAGGTGACATGGAATGCCACCAGGGGCGATTTGCCCAGGAAGTCCAGGAAACGCAACAGCGCCTCCACCGGTTCCACGCCATCACGCTGCGCTTCGCCACCGATGCCGTGAATCAGGATGTTGTCCTTGCTGCTGGCCTTGTTCTGGCGCAGCACGATTTCGAAGCTCTCGGCCAGGGTCACACGGCCGCCCTCCACCACGCAGGCGCCGATGGCAATGAGGCGGTCGCGCACCAGGTCCAGGCCGGTGGTTTCCACGTCCACCACGACATAACGCGCGCTGCCGAAACCGATGCCGAGATCGCTGCCGACACCTTGTATCCAGGCATCACGGCGACCCGCCAACGGTGGATCGAGCTTGGGTCCGGAGCGGAAAAAACGGGTTAGCCAGTTCATGGTTTGAGTGTCGCCGAGAAGTCGTTGTGCCAGGGAGCGATGATGCCGCAACCTGGCCCACGGTAAAACAAACCGTGCTTATCCGGTTGTCACAGACACCCACTAGATGTAGTGGTCCATGGCTTTGCGGCGTAGAGCTCAGCATAGGTCGGGGCTCTGACGTCGCCGGCGATGCCGAGTAGGGAACGGAAGGCGTTGAACGGATAGAAGCGGCGGTTGAAGCGAAACGTGAACTCGTTAAGGTACGCCTGTAGATGCTGCGGGCTGACGCCATGATGGATACCGCGCAGCCAGGTTTTGAGGTTGGAAAATACGAGATGAATGATGGGCATGAACTCTTCGGCGACCTGCGGATCGCCCCGTTCCGCGATGGACACGTGGCCGTAGCCGCGCTTGCTGAGGCCGGCATAGCCGCTCCAATCATCTGTGATGATCCGGGTGCCCGGTGCCACCGTGCTCTCGATGAAGCCGCCAAGCGATTTGGCGCTTCGGCCCGGAACCAGGGCAAGCCGAACACGGCCTGCGTACCGCCCGGCCTTCCGCTTGTTGAGGCTGCTGGCACGCTTGCGCTGTCGGACTTCGACGGCGCCGGCCACGAGCACCATGCCGTGGACGCCGCGCCCCTTGCCGCGCGTACGGCCGCCCACCCAGGTTTCATCGGCCTCAACGGCTTCGCCGGGCTTGCCGCCGATCAGGTCCTGGTCGGGGCGAACCATGCCGGCCCTGAGCTTGTGGAGAATCTGGAAGGCGGTCTCGTAGCGCGACAGTCCGAGTTGCCGTTGGAACTGGACAGCCGACATGCCCGGCGTTTGGCTGGCAACCAGGTAGGCCGCCCAAAACCAGGCCGAGAGTGGAGTGTGCGTGCGCTCCATGACGGTGCCGGCGGTGAGGCGCGTTTCGCGTCGGCACTTCCGGCAACAAAGAACGCCAGGGCGGGCGGAGTAACGATAGGGCTCACCGATCGTTCCGCTGTGGGGACAGACGAAACCGCCACCCCATCGTGCGCGCTCAAGGTAGGCGGCACACGCCGCTTCGTCTGGAAACAGGCGCTGGAACTCCAGCAGCGAGCGCGGGAACGGCAAATCATCTCGCTCAAGCACGTCAATCGCCATGATCGCCCCAGGCTGATGCAAATGCTCAACATACTACCGGTAGTGGTTGTCTGTGATAACCGGATAAGCACGCTTCGCTCCTATCTCGCCACCCTCCACAAGCAGGGCGCCAATCCCTTTCTCGCTTTGACCCTGGCTTTCCAGGGCCTCACACCACAGCCACGTTTCGCCTGATTTACTGTTCAGCAGCGGGTACCTGAGTAGTTACAGTCCGGGTTAAATGTGGGCTAGCATCCCTACATCGCTGGCTCATCTAATGCAAATCATGATTTCCCCCTTTTCCATCGGGCGGTTACCGCGCATCGTGTTTGGCGCCGGTTGTATTGCCGACGTTCCCTGTCTTGCCGCGCATTATGGTTCACGCCTGTTGATCGTGACTGGCTCGCGCTCGTTTGTGAACAGCGACGCCTGGACGACACTGTCGCGTGAGTTGGCACGGCGTGCTTTCACCTGGCAACGGGTCCATGTCGCAGGTGAACCTTCACCCGGATTGATTGATGACACCGTCAGAGACTTTCGTGGCACGCATTTCGATTGCGTCCTCGGCATTGGCGGTGGTAGCTCGCTGGATGCGGCAAAGGCCATCGCCGGCCTGCTGAGACCGGGCAACTCGGTGCTTGATCACCTCGAAGAGGTAGGGCCTGAACTACCCTATCAGGGGCCAGCCACGCCATTCATCGCGGTGCCGACCACCGCCGGGACGGGGTCCGAAGCGACCAGGAATGCCGTGCTCAGCATACAAGGTGCCGACGGTTTCAAAAGGTCGTTTCGCGACGACAAGCTGGTAGCGGAATACGCGGTTATCGACCCGGATCTGCTGACAACCTGCCCAAATCAAGTGTTGGCAGCCAACGGCATGGATGCTTACACCCAACTGTTAGAGTCCTATGTATCGAGCAAAGCCAACCCGTTTACCGATGCCCTGGCGCTCTCTGGCTTGGAGGCGGCACGCGACGCGCTGTTACCCTGGTACGAGGGCACGGGCGACTTGGCGGGGCATCGGGCGAACATGGCTTATGCCGCATTGCTCTCAGGGATCACTTTGGCCCAGGTTGGATTGGGGTCGGTGCATGGCCTGGCTTCGCCGCTCGGCGCCTTCTTTCCGATCCCGCACGGTGTTATATGCGGCACCCTGGTGGCCGAAGCCACGCGGGTCAATCTTGAGGTACTGAGCGCGCGCGCGCCAGAACATCCGGCCCGGGCTCGTTATGCAGAAGTGGGACGCCTGATGGCGGGGCGGCCTCTTACCGACATGGAAGCCCAGGTGTCTCTGGTGGCGCTGCTGGAAAGCTGGACTCGACGTCTCAATTTGCCGCGTCTCGCCACTTATGGCGTAGCGGAGGCGGATATAGAACGGATCGTTGCCAACAGCCGTGGTTCCAGCATGAAAACCAATCCCATCCTGTTAACCGACGCAGAAATCGCCAGCATCGTGCGGGCACGGCTTTAGTCTTCCTCACCGCCCAATACACGTCTGGCTACGTCCGACGGAAAACCGCGCCCCAGCAGAAACCGCTGCTGTTTCGCTCGTTCCTTGGCATCGGAGGGAAGCTGGCCGAATTTTTTCAGCCAGACCGCGCGCGCGGCGGCCAGATCGGCTTCACGAGCCTGGCCGACAACCTCTGCGATGACCGTCTCCGGAACGCCTTTTTCCCGTAATTCCGATTTGAGCCGCACGCTGCCGTGGCGCCCAGCACGAGAATGCGCCAGGGATTCGGCATAGCGGGCATTAGAGAGCAGGTTTTCCTGCTCCAGTTGGTCAAGCAAGGAGACGATTGCATCCGCCTCGCCGTGGGATGACAGTTTTTGGACCAGTTCGGCGCGACTGTGTTCACGCCGCGCCAGATAGTTCATGGCCCGCTCGCGCAGATTCACGCCGTGATGGCCGCCGCTGCGGGCTTCACGCCGAGCTGTTCGCGAATCTTGGCTTCGATTTCCTGGGCGATTTCCGGATGTGCGCGCAGAAACTCGCGCGCGTTGTCCTTGCCCTGGCCAATTTTTTCGCCCTCGTAGGCGTACCAGGCACCGGATTTATCGATGAATTTTTGCGCCACGCCCATCTCGATAATCTCGCCTTCACGGGAGACGCCTTCGCCGTAAAGGATGTCAAAAATCGCCTCCTTGAACGGCGGCGCGACCTTGTTCTTGACTACTTTGACCCGGGTTTCCGAGCCGACCACTTCGTCGCCCTTCTTGATCGCGCCGATGCGGCGGATATCCAGACGCACGGAGGCGTAGAACTTGAGCGCATTGCCACCCGTAGTGGTTTCCGGGTTGCCAAACATGACACCGATCTTCATGCGAATCTGGTTGATGAAGATAACCAAGGTGTTGGTGCGTTTGATGTTGGCGGTAAGTTTGCGCAGTGCCTGGCTCATCAGGCGGGCTTGCAGGCCCATATGGGAATCGCCCATCTCACCCTCGATTTCCGCCTTCGGGGTCAGGGCCGCCACCGAATCAACCACGACCACATCTACCGCACCGGAACGCACCAGCATGTCGGCGATTTCCAAGGCCTGTTCGCCGGTGTCCGGCTGAGAAATAAGCAGTTCCGAGACCTTGACCCCGAGCTTCTGCGCATATTGCGGGTCAAGCGCATGTTCCGCGTCGATAAAGGCCGCCGTACCGCCCAGTTTTTGCATCTGCGCGATCACCGACAGGGTCAACGTGGTCTTGCCGGACGATTCTGGCCCGTAGATTTCCACCACCCGGCCGCGTGGCAAGCCGCCAATGCCGAGCGCCACATCCAGCCCCAGGGAGCCGGTGGAAACGGCCTGTATATCGTCGGCGATACTGCCATCACCCATGCGCATGATGGAGCCCTTGCCGAACTGCTTTTCGATCTGTGCGAGAGCGGCGGCGAGTGCCTTGCTGCGGTTTTCATCCACGTTGGTTTCCTCCAAATTAAGTCGGGCGATTATGGCATGAGGGCCAACAGGTTCCTTAGTGCCAGTTGCACCGATTGCGCGCGTACTTGCTGGCGGTCGCCCGCAAACCAATGCCGCGCGGTGGCCACCTCCGCATCAGCGAGCCTCCAGGCGAAACACACCGTACCGACGGGTTTCTCCAACGAGCCACCACTTGGCCCGGCGATACCGGTGATGGCGAAAGCGGCCTGTGCTCGGCTGTGCGCCAAGGCGCCTTGGGCCATCTGGGCCGCCGTTTCCTCACTCACCGCGCCGAACGTGTCCAGGGTTTCCACCCGCACTCCCAGCATTTCAATCTTGGCTTGATTGCTGTATGTGACGAAACCGCGTTCGAACCAGGCGGAACTCCCGGCCACGGCGGTCAGCGCCTGCGCTGCCCAACCGCCGGTGCAAGACTCTGCCGCCGCCAGCATCCAGCCGCGCGCCACTAGAGCTGTGCCCACTTCTGCTGCGAGCGCTTCCAATTCAGCCTGGGTTACATCCATCTTGCCAACCCCACGAGCACCCCAATCGAGTAGCCCGCCGCCAGCACATCGTCCAGCATCACCCCGAAGCCGCCCGGCACACGCGCATCAATCCAAGCGATTGGAAAGGGTTTCCAGATATCGAACAAGCGGAACAAGGCGAAGGCCAGCGCATAGCCCGCGAGTGTCGGGGGTGCCGCTGGCAGCACCAAGAGGAACGCGGCTACTTCGTCCCAGACCAGGCCACCATGGTCATGCACACCCAGGGCACGACCGGCCACCCCGCATGCCCAGACACCCACCGCCAGGAACAGCACGATCCAGGCCCAGTAGAGTGGCGAGCCGGACAGGAGCCAGAACAGGGGAAAGCCGACCAGGGTACCGAGGGTGCCGGGCGCCCTGGGCGAGAGTCCAGCGCCGAAGCCGAGGGCGAGGAAGTGAGCCGGATGGGCGAGGAGGAAAGCGAAGGTTGGCTGGATGACTGGCGTAGCACCCTCTTCCCTCCCCCCTCCGCTCGGAGGCGAGGGGAGAGGATTAGCTGAAGTGGTCAAAGCCGGTCTCCTGAACCTGCATCAGCGCGCCATTGGCCGCCAACAGACGTAAGCCGGGCTCGGCCGTGATGCGGCCTATGCGGGTCACATGCACGCTGGCCGCGGCGGCGGTGGCCAGCACCACATGCGCGCGCTCCGCTGCGGCGGTGAAGCAAAGTTCGTAATCATCGCCGCCGGCCAACAGACAGCGTTGCATCAGCGCATGGGGAAGGCGAGCGGCGACGGCGGGATGCGCCGGTAGGCACGCAAATTCGATCGCGGCGCCGGCCTTGGAACATGCCAGGATGTGCCCCAGATCCGCCAGCAGGCCATCGGAAATATCGATGGTCGCATGCGCCACCCCGAGCAGGGCACGCCCGAGCGCCACCCGTGGTTCCGGGGCATGCAGACGGGTGAGGCAGGCTTCGATTTCTCCGGCATCGGCGAGATCGGCTTCGCCCAGGAGGTAACGTAGGCCCAGCGCCGCGCCGCCGAGATCGCCGGAGACCCAGATATCATCGCCATCACGCGCGGCGGAGCGGCGCAACGCCTGGCCGGCCGGCACTTCGCCGAGGAGGGTTACGCTCATATTGAGTGGGCCGCGCGTGGTGTCGCCGCCCACCAGGCTCACCTCAAAACGCGCTGCCATGTCGAACAGGCCGCGGCTGAACACCTCCAGCCAGCCCGTCTCGGCCGCCGGCAAGGCCAGCGAGAGCAGCGCCCAGCGCGGCGTGGCGCCCATCGCCGCGAGATCAGAGAGATTCACCGCTAGGGTTTTGTGGCCTAAAAGATAGGGGTCCACATCGGGAAAGAAGTGCTGCCCCGACACCAGCATATCCGTGGACACCGCCAATTCCATGCCCGGCGACACAGCCAGCAGGGCCGCATCGTCACCCACGCCGAGCACCGCGTCAGGAGTCGGACGAGTGAAGAAACGAGCGATCAGGTCGAATTCTGAGGGCATTTTATTTTAGTGAGGAGTGAGCCATGCCTCACGCCACTACCTCACCGGCCTGCTGCTGGCAATTCCACCGCCCGCGCCACACGGGCCAGTTTGTCCAGCACCCCGTTGACGAACTTGTGGCCGTCGGTGCCGCCATATTTCTTGGCCAGGTTCACCGCCTCGTTGATGCACACCTTGTAGGGCACGTTGAGGCTATGGCCAAGTTCATAAGCGCCGATCAGCAGGGCGGCGTGCTCCACCGGGGAAAGTTCACTCACCGGGCGGTCGAGATGCGGCGCTAAAGCCTTATCCAGCGCCTGCATCTGTTTCAGCACCCCCTCCAGCAGTTCCCGGAGAAACCCGGTGTTGGCTTCGGCATATTCATCGGCCTCCTCGGCAAAGGCGAGAAGGCCGGGAAAATCGCTACCCGCGGTCAGGCGTTCGTAGAGCGCGCGCAGCACCAGTTCACGGGAAATTGGGCGGCTGCCGCGTCCGGTTCCGGCGGCCCGCGAAGGCTTGTCGAGACTCATTACAGCGCCCGCAGCAGGCGCACCATCTCGATGGCGACACGCGCGGCTTCCGCGCCTTTCTCCGACATGCGCGCGGTGGCCTGGTGTTCGCTATCGGTCGTGAGGATGGCGTTGGCGATGGGGATGCCAGTGTCCAGGCCCACGCGCATGATGCCGGAGGCGGATTCGTTGGAGACCACCTCAAAGTGATAAGTATCGCCGCGCACCACGGAACCGAGTGCGATCAGCGCGTCGTACTTGCCAGACTCCGCCATTTTCTTGAGGGTCAGCGGAATCTCCAGCGCGCCTGAAACCGTGGCGATGCGGATATCCTCCAGCACCACCCCCTGCCTCAGCAACGACGTATTGCAGGCGGACAGCAGGCCTTCGCAGATGTCAATATTGAAGCGGCTCATGACGATGCCGATCTTCAGGCCTTTGCCGTCTTCGTTCGGTTCGTACTCAAAAATCTGTGTGTAGCGGCCCATTTCAGTTTCCTTCCTGATCCAGGTAGCCCGCCACTTCCAGCCCGAAGCCGTCCATGGCTGGCATCTTGCGGGGGGTGGCGAGGAGTTTCATTTTGCCGACGCCAAGGTCGCGCAGGATCTGCGCACCGGTGCCGTAATTGCGCAGATCAAATTTTTTCGAGGCAGCGGCGCCGGTCGTTGGCAGCGCGCGGGTGGCGAGTTCGTCGGCGGATTCTGGGCGATGCAACAGCACCAACGCGCCCGCTTTTCCGTTCGCCGCCGCATCCGCGATGATCTTGAGCGCCGCGGGCACCGAATAGGCATGGGCAGAGGCGTTCATATCCAGTGCGTCGATCAGCGACACCGGCTCATGCACCCGCACCAGGGTCTCACTGTCGGCGCGGATGTCGCCACAGGACAAAGCCAGATGCGTCGCGCGGCTGACCTTGTCGCGATAGACATGGAGACGAAACTCGCCATAAGGCGTCGTAATCGTGCGTGCACCTTCGCGTTCCACCAGGCTTTCGTGGGCGGCACGGTAGTGAATCAAGTCGGCGATAGCGCCGATCTTGAGGCCATGTTCCTGGCTGAATTCCAGTAGGTCCGGCAGGCGCGCCATGGAGCCGTCTTGTTTCAGAATTTCGCAAATCACCGAAGCCGGCTCCAGGCCAGCCATGCCAACCAGGTCGCAGCCTGCCTCGGTGTGCCCGGCCCGCACCAGCACACCGCCCGGCTGCGCGCGCAACGGAAAGATGTGGCCGGGCTGGACGATGTCCGTCGGCTGTGCGTTCTTGGCTACCGCCACCCGGATGGTGGCGGCACGGTCGGCGGCGGAAATGCCGGTGGTCACCCCCTCCGCCGCTTCGATGGAAACCGTGAAGGCGGTGCCGTGCTGGGCCTGGTTATCGCTCACCATCTGCTTCAAACCCAATTGGCGGCAGCGGGCGTCGGTCAGGGTCAGGCAGACCAGGCCGCGCGCGTGGCGGACCATAAAGTTGATGGCTTCCGGGGTAACGCGCTCGGCGGCCATCACCAGATCGCCCTCGTTCTCGCGATCCTCCTCGTCGACTAGGATGACCATGCGGCCAGCTTTCAGCTCGGCGACGATTTCTTCGATGGGGGCGAGGCTCATTTAGTCTTTATCCTGTTCGTGTACGTAATTCAGCAGGCGGTCGGCGTAGCGGGCCAGCATGTCGGCCTCCAAATTCACCTTGCCGCCGGGCCGCAAGCCCTTGAGCTGCGTCTGCTCCAGGGTATGGGGAATGAGATTGATGGAAAAATTGGCGCCCTGCACGCTGTTGACCGTGAGCGAAACCCCATTCACCGCCACCGATCCCTTGGCCGCCAGGTAGCGTGCCAGGTGGCCCGTAGCGCGGATATCCAGGCGCCAACTACCCTCCTCGCCCGCGGACACCGGCGCGAAATGCAGCACCGTGCCAACACCATCAACATGGCCAGAGACCAGATGCCCACCTAACCGATCGGACAAGCGCAAGGCCATTTCCAGGTTCACCTTGTCACCAGGGGCAAAACCGATGGTGCAGGAGAAGGTCTCAGCGGACACATCGACACTGAAACGGTCGGCGGTCTTGTCAACCACGGTGAGACAGACGCCGTTGCAGGCAATGGAGTCGCCCAATTTCACCTCGGCGAGACCCAGCCCGCCCGCCGCGACGGTGACACGCGCATCGCCGCCGCTGGTTTCAACAAGATGGGAGATTTGGCCGACGGCCTGGATGATTCCGGTGAACATGATGGAAGGGCGCCTAAACGCGTCCAAGACGCAGAGAGAGCGGCCATTTTAGGGTTTTGCGCCCTTCATTGGAAATCCAGCGCGATTCCAGGCTGGCGCGCAAGGCCGGCAGCGGATCTTGATTCAGCGCGGCGCGATAGGCTTTCACCGCCGACCAGGTGGCGAAATAGCCCATGAGCTGATCCAGATTCCACTCCGCCTGCATCGTGAACACCGGCACCGGCGCTGTTGCCAACAACGCTTCGAAGGGAAACGGCAGATCGCGGTAGCCGCTTTCCACCCAGCGCCGTTCCGGCGGCCAGTACGGCTCGAGAGTGTTCGTATAGAAAGACTCGATCAGAGAGTCGATGGCCGGGTCGACCCTCAAACGCTCGTAACACCACAACGCCAGCACCCCGTCGGGGCACAGCACCCGTTTCACCTCGGCATAAAACAGCGGCAGGTCGAACCAGTGCACCGCCTGAGCCACCGTCACCAAATTGACGCTTGCAGCCGCCAGGCCGGATAGTTCCGCCGGCGCCACCCGGTAACTCACGCCAGGATGAACCACCGCGTTGGCGATCTGCTGCGCGCTGGCATCGCTGCCCACCACCTCTCGGAAATGCCCGGCCAGCACACACGCCGCCTGCCCGTTGCCAGTGGCGCAGTCCCAGGCAAGGTCGTGCCGATCCACCTGGCCGGCGAGAAACGCGAACAACTCGGGCGGATAGACGGGTCGGTAAGCGGCATAAGCGTCGGCATTGGCCGAGAAATGATCCTTGAAATCAGCCATCAGGCAGCGAACCCGAGGAACACAGCCAGGGCGCGGTTGACCGCCAACAGGCTGGCGTCGTCGAGATGCCCGAAACTGACCCCGACTTTCTCGCGCGATAGGGTTTGCACCTTGTCGACCATGATTTGCGATGGCTTGCCAAGGCTATTGCTGGCATCCGGCTGCACCGTAACCCGGAACAGGGGAGCGTCGCGCAACTCCCCCGTCACCGGCAGAATCGTCACGGAGGGGTGCTCGTCGAAGAGATCGGACTGAATGACCAGCGCCGGGCGCGGCTTGCCATAGCCACCCTGTGGCGCGATCGACACTAGATCGCCCCGCCTCATTGCCATCCTTCTGTATCGGCGACAGCGGACAACCATTCCAGGGTCTCCCGCTCGTGCGGGTCGTCGCGCAACAAACCGGACTGGCGCCAGCACTCCTCGACAAAGCCCGGACAACGCGTATCCGGCACCCAGAGCTGAATCGGCCGCATGCCCAACGCGCGCAGTCCGGGTCGATACTTCTGCACTCGCTCGGAAACATGACATGAGCGGTCATGACTCCTCCTCGAAAAAGCGTTACATGCAACGTCTACCCCCCTGTTTCAGGTGTACCGAGTATCCCACTCAAATACACCCAGTCTATTCATACATAAGAACTTTCGATTAAACCAATATCGCGATGGGGTGCACTTTGCAGGTACCATTCGCGCCAATTTTTGGGTGGCAGTCCACTCCGGGCACGCCGTCAAGCGCATTTTCCAGCTTAGTTTCAAATCCTCACCCATCGGAGGCGAACCATGACGTCTGTAGTGGCGACCAACCAGACCATTCTGGTCGTGGGCGGCGGCATCTCGGGCATGACAGCCGCTCTGGAAGCGGCCGAAACCGGGAAGCAAGTCGTACTGGTGGAAAAAAACCCGTACCTGGGCGGACGTACCGTTCAGCTCTACCGGTATTTCCCCAAAATGTGCCATCCCACCTGCGGCCTGGAAATCAACCTGCGCCGTTTGAAAGCGAACCCACGCATTCAGGTGTTGACCCTGGCCGAAGTGACCGGCATTTCCGGCGGCAAAGGCGATTACCGCGTCTCGGTGAAGCTGAAACCGCGCTATGTGAACACCAACTGCACGGCATGCGGCGAATGCGGCAAGGCGGTTCAATCGGAAATCGACGACGAGTTCAACTACAACCTGGGCAAGATCAAGGCGGCCTACCTGCCCTCCAGCATGGCTTACCCGCAGCGCTATGTGATCGACTCGTCGATCATCGGCACGCCTGACGCCGAGCGCGCGAAAGCCGCCTGCAAGTACGACGCGGTGAACCTGGACGACCAGGAAGAAGTCATCAGCCTGAACGCCGGTGCCATCGTCTGGGCCACCGGCTGGCAGCCCTACGCCGCCGAGAAAATCGTCTACTACGGCTACGACCGCTTCCCCAACGTCATCACCAACGTCGAGTTCGAGCGTCTGGCCGATCCACACGGCCCCACCGGCGGCAAGATCCTGCGGCCATCCGACGGCAAGGAAGCGAAGAACGTCGCCTTCATCCAGTGCGCCGGTTCGCGTGACGAGAACCACCTGCGCCACTGCTCGCGCTTCTGCTGCATGGCCTCGTTGAAGCAGACCCACTACGTGCAGGAAGCGTTTGGCGACGCCGGCAAGTCCACCATTTATTACATCGACATTCGCGCCATTGATCGTTTCGAAGACTTCTACCAGAAGGTGAAGGCCAATCCGAACGTGTCCTTCGTGAAGTCCAAGGTCGCTCGCATCACCCAGGACGGCCAAGGCAACCCGGTGTGCAACGGCGTCGATGTCGAAGGTTACAAGCGCTACGCCACTGCCCACGATCTGGTGGTGCTGGCCGTCGGCATGGAACCCTCCGTGAAGGGCATCGACATCCCCGCCGAGGTGATGTCCGACTCTTCCGGCTTCATCATGGCCGACCCGGCCAATGCCGGCATCTTCGGCGCCGGCTGCGCCACCAATGCGCTGGATGTGAACCGCGCCGTACAAAGCGCGACCGCGGCCGCGCTGCGCGCCATCCAGGTTGTCAACAAAGTCGCCCGTGCGGAGGCTTGAGAAAAATGGCTGAAACGAAAACCGCTGCCTATATCTGCAAGGGCTGTGAGCTGGGCGCCCGCCTGGACACCGCCGCCCTGGCCAAAGCTGCCACCAAGTCCGGCAAGATGAACCTCGTGCGCGAGCATGACTTCCTCTGTTCCGCCGCTGGCGTGGCGATGATCCAGAACGACATCGACAACGAAGGCGTCACTCACGCCGCCCTGTGCGCCTGCTCGCGCCGGGCCAAGACTGATGCCTTCAACTTCACCAGCATCGCCATGAGCCGCGGCAACCTGCGTGAAGGCGTGATCTGGATTCGTCCGGACACCGACGCCGCGCGCGAAACCACCCAGGAAATGGCGGAAGACTACGTGCGCATGGCCTGCGCCGAAGTCAAAGCCATGCAGGTGCCGCAAGGCAACCCCAACACCGGCACGGTGAAGACCCTGCTGGTGGTCGGTGGCGGCATGTCCGGTATGACCTCCGCACTGGAAGCCGCCAAGGCGGGCTACAAGGTCGTCCTGGTCGAAAAGACCGGGGAGCTGGGCGGCTGGGCGGCCAAGCTTTACCGCCGCGTGCCCACCCGCGAGCCGTTCAAAGCACCGGAAGACACCGGCGTTGCCGACCTGGTTTCCCGCATCGAGGCCGACGCCAACATCAAGGTCTACCTCAACGCCACCGTCGCCAAGACCGACGGTGCCCCCGGCCGCTTCAAGGTTGAGATCGCGGTGGAATCCGGCGCGGTCGCCAATGAAGACATCGGCGCCATCATCCAGGCGACGGGTTTCACTTTGTATGATGCCAACAAGCTGCCTGAACTCGGCTATGGTCAATCGCCCAACGTGGTCGATCAGGCCGGCCTGGAGGCCATGGCGCGCCAAGCCGCCGCTTCTGGCAAGCCGATTTGCCGCCCGTCCGACGGCCAGCCGGTCAACAAGGTCGTGTTCGTGCAGTGCGCCGGCCAGCGCGACGCCACGGCTAAGCACCTGCAGTACTGCTCCGGCTTCTGCTGCAACACCAGCATCAAGCAGGCCATGTATTTCAAGGACAACAACCCGGACATCGACACCGTGGTGCTGTTCACCGACCTGCGCACGCCCGGCAACGGCGAAGATTTCTACCGTTCCGCGCAGAACAAGGGCGTGATCTTCTCCAAGGGCGTGGTCTCCAGCGTGTCCGCCGCCGGCAATGCCTGCTCGGTCAAGTTCAAGGATTTGATCCTGAACGAGGAAGTTGACACCCAGGCCGACCTGGTGGTGCTCGCCACCGGCATGGTGCCCACCAGCGGCCCCGACCTTGACCAGTTGGCCGAGGCCAACCGCGTGGCCGAGGGCGGCGACGAAGGCGCCAAGCAGCAGGTCGTCGAATTGATGTCCAAGTCCGTGCTCAACCTGACCTACCGCCAGGGCCCGGACGTGCCGCAATTCAAGCACGGCTTCAACGACAGCCATTTCATCTGCTTCCCCTACGAAACCCGCCGCACCGCCATGTACACCGCCGGCCCGGTGCGCCGTCCGATGGACATCGCGCAGGCCCAGGAAGACGCCACCGGCGCCGCGATGAAAGCGATTCAGGCGATGGAAAACGCCGGCCTCGGCAAGGCGGCCCACCCGCGCGCCGGCGACCTGTCCTTTCCCACCGTGCGTCTGGAAGGCTGCACCCAGTGCAAGCGCTGCACCGTGGAATGCCCGTTCGGCGCCATCGACGAAGACGAAAAACGCT